>Ga0208879_1000135_pt1 | contig 77552 bp, 66 predicted proteins | sample Knorr_S15_td_Bot_FD_185605 | JGI IMG/M metagenome (GOLD analysis project Ga0208879, IMG submission 185605) | Marine microbial communities from Southern Atlantic Ocean transect - Knorr_S15_td_Bottom_ad_5009_LV_A (SPAdes) (version 2) | ecosystem: Environmental > Aquatic > Marine > Oceanic | place... | reverse complement strand
CGTCGTGATCACCATCGTCGTCGTGATCGCCCTCTCCCTCCTCGTCATCGTCTTCGGCTTCCTCGTATTCGTCAGGATTGATCGAATACGTAATTCTCGCTCCAGTAGGCCGGTTCTGTCCCGAGTAGATGGCGTCTCCTCTGAAGCGCGTCCCTTCGGCCTGAATGTTCGACGCCTGATACGCGGTCGGGGTGGAAAATACGTGTACCGCTTCCTCGAGAAGTGAAACACCGTTCGCAGCCAGTTCTCTGAGCGGCCTGATGTCGTCCAAGACCCATGCGCTGCGCCCAAATGTCCCGATAACCAGATCGACCTCTCTTTCCTGAATGGCAAGGTCCCGAGTGGATGCCGTCGGATACCCTTGCGTCCACTTCGTCCATTCAGAACCTTCGTCAATCGAGACGTAGAGACCGAATTCTGTGCCGATGAACATCAAGTTGGGTTCTACAGGATCCTGGATGAAGGAAAGCGCAAATCCGTAGACGTCATCGGCGTCAACCATGCGTTCCCAGGTTCGTCCCCAGTCTCTTGTGCGGTAGACATAGGGCTCCCAATTATTCTGACGGTGATCGTCGTAGACGGCAACCGCTTCGGCCGCGTTGTACGGCGAGGGCTTGATCTGTGTGATCCAGGACTCATCGGCGACGCCCTTTATCCGTGAGCCAACTTCTGTCCACGATCCTCCTCCATCACGGCTCAGTTGGATGTTGCCGTCGTCGGTCCCAACCCACAATATCCCTTCTACCACCGGGCTGACTCCGATGGACACAATGGTCGTATTGTTTTCCGCCTGAGTAGCGTCGTACGTCAATCCACCCGATATCGATTGCTTCTGCTTTTCGGGATCATTGGTGGTCAAGTCGGGAGAAATGACTACCCAGCTCTGGCCCTTGTTTTCAGACTTGTGAACAAACTGGCTTCCGTAATAGATGGTCGCGCTGTCATGAGGGTCCTGAGCGAAGGCTGCATCCCAGTTGAATCGCAGAAATACGTCAGGATCTGGATGCAGCGGTTTGATACGAGAACTGTTGCCGGTCTCTTTGTCAAAACGGCTGATGCTGCCACCCTGACTCATGGCGTACCCGTAGCGTGAATCGTCAGGGTCGGGCGAGACGTCGAATCCGTCCCCAAAAGCGATTTCCTGCCAGTAAGAGTTGCGAATTCCGCCGGAGCGCCAGAGATAGGCAGGGCCGATCCATGACCCATTGTCCTGCATGCCTCCCATGACATTGTAGGGGAATTCATTGTCGACATTGATGTGGTAGAACTGAGCGACTGGTAGATTCTCGACAAATCTCCACGAACCACCCTTATCGCGCGTTATGGATATGCCCCCGTCGTTGCCTTCCATGATAAAGTCAGGGTCAGTGGGAGAAACCCAGAAGGCGTGATGATCCGGATGGATTCCGTTCGAGGCATACCCAGGTTGCCACTGTCTGAAGGATTTCCCTCCGTCTTCGGAGACGTGCACGGCGGTGGCGATCCTGTAAATGCGGTTTTCATTTTCCGGATCGACGTAGATATCTGCGTAATAAAATGGGCGACTGTTTACGCCATCGTCATCGTTGATCATCTTCCATTTCTTTCCCCCGTCGTCGGAGCGATAAAGCGCGTTTTTCTTCGCCTCGATCAGGGCGTATACGACATCGGGTTCATTGTGGGCAAACGCCAGTCCCATGCGCCCCAACTCACCTTTCGGAAGGCCATCATCATCAGTGAGTTCGGTCCACGTCTGGCCACCATCCCAACTTTCGTGTAGTCCCGATCCTTCACCACCCGATTTGAAGAACCATGGCCAGCGACGGAATTCCCACATCGCGGCGAGTACATGATTGGGATTTGACGGGTCAACGACCATGTCGCCAATGCCCGTTTTCTCATTGATGTAGAGGACTTTTTCGAGGATTTTGCCACCATCGGTGGTGCGAAACACTCCGCGGTCCTCAGTTTCTCCCCACGCAGGGCCCTGAACCCCTATCAGGGCTACGTCAGGGTTGTTTGGGTCCAGAATAATGCGATGGATGTTGCGGGAATCTTCGAGTCCCAGATGCTTCCAGGTAACACCACCATCGATCGTTTTGTAGAGTCCGTTGCCAGCTGATTGGCTGTTCCTTGGATTTCCTTCTCCCGCCCCCACCCATACAATGTCAGGATTTGACTGATTGATCGCGACCACTCCGATGGAGTGCGTCGGTTCTTCGTCAAAAAGCGAGGTCCAATTGATGCCCCCTGACGTAGACTTCCATAGTCCACCCGATGCCGTACCCGCATAGATGATGTCTGGATTCGAGTGAACCGCGTCGATACTTGTCACGCGTCCGCTCATCCCGGCAGGACCAATGTTTCGGGGCTTCATCGCCTCGAACAGTTCCATGTCAAGCTTCTGGGCCGCCGCAGGGATGGAGATTACGGAAACGGCCAGGGCGAGAAATAAAATTCGAAAGCGCATCGTATGATAGAAATGTGGGGGAAAGGGCCCACAAAATACGCGCTTTCAGCACTTTTCCACATCTACGGTCGCCAAGCGTACCCCAGTTTTAAAAATACGGACCGATTCTCTCTCGCAAACGAACTGACCATCCATTCAGAATCCGTCTCACCACTCCGGTTATCCGTGTATCCGAGGAATGCGACGGATTGTGGATTGACCTTGTAGGAAAACAAAATCTGTCCGAATACGGAAGTTTGCCGTCGATTCACCACTGATGTGTAATTGTCGGGATTTCGCCTCGTATGCCGCACCTGAAGAATGGATCGAACGAACATCCGACTGTTAAAATTATAGATGAGCTTCATTTCTGAGAGGTGGGCTCGGAAGACGTTGGAAGCGCCTGCGTTCAGACGGTCATACGTGTGTGTGAAGCGAATATCAGTTTTCACTCCGAGTCGCACTCCCATGTTAGCGCCCAGTCTCATTTGTTTCCCTACCCGCGCATTTGCGAAATCCAGGCCCTCTCCAAAAATACCGTTGATCTCCACATCGAGCCAGGACGTCGGCTCAGCGCCCAAGAAAGTTATCACGCGATTTACTCTCAGGGTTTCGCTACCGATGTACGCGCCCCTGCGCTGAAAAAAAGTCCGCCAGTGCGACTGGGCTTTCCCGTACCACTGAAAGGACACCACGCGATACTCATCAGTTTCATTTCCATCAGCGTCCCAGCCCTCCCAGATGGCCGTCCAAAACTCCAGACGAGTAAACCATGAATTGGGGCCCCCATATATTTGGGGATTGATCTGAAATCTCAGATGGGTCACACCCACCTGATCTACTTCCCCCAGATCCGCCCGAAAATCGTCTGACGAGGTTTCAAAAAAGATCTCCGCTTCCAGATTCCTTGAGTCGTAGTTGATTTCGGACTCAAGGCCCCAGCCCGAAAACTTTCCGGTGATCTGATTGTGGGATAGGGCGAACTCCTCGGGGTATCTGGTGCGGGAACCAAGAATCTGCACAGAGGCCGTTGTTCGGGATATCGGGCGTGCGAAGCCGTCCAACGCCACGACCTGATTGAAGTAGTCGCCGTTTGAACGGTGGGTTCCAACGATACCTAGCGAGGATTTCAACGGTAAATCGATTCGATAACGGCCTATCACGGAGTGGGACCTACCCTCGATCTGAGCAATTCGGGATGTAAAACGCTCCGGAAGAACCAAGAAGGTCGATTGATCTTCGGCTGCAATAAGACCAAAAGATGAGCTCCCACTTTTTCCGCTCACATTGACTCCCCACGTAGGATCGTTGATCGTTCGAGTGAAAACGACGTCGTGAGGAGTTTCGAAGAGATCAGCATTCTCCAGAAAGAACGCGCGCTTTTCGTCGAATCGAAGGGCGAATTGTTATTTATATCGAGTTGAGCGGCATCGGCTTCAACTTGAGAAAAGTCTGGATTAAGGGTACCGGACAGGGTGATATCTGAGGTTGGATTCCATCTTAAGTCGAGGCCAAATTCTCTTCGAAGGTCGCCTGCCGTCAGGCCGGAGCTCAGATTGTCGTCTCGCTCGTCTGTTCTGCCGCTGGTGAGGGTTGGTCGGAGCTCGAGATTGATCCCGGCGTTGGTAGCGATCACTCCGTTCACGTGAGAGGCCTGACAGAGTACACATGGATTTGAACGAACGATAGGCCCGGTTCTCGTGGTTACCTCAGCACTCCTTGGCCAGGTTCGCTCGATGAAGAAGCGCCAGGATTGCGGATCTGAGGTATTCGGAAAACGTAATGTCTTGAATGGTACCGCGGCCTCAATGACAAACCCACGCTCAGTGATTCGCCCAAATGAATCCCAGATGCCGTCCCAGGAACTATCGAAGTAGTCAGAACGCTGTTCGTCAATCGTACCGTCTTGCTGAACTCCAAGAGGGTTCACTCCGAACGTCATAGCTCGACGCGAATCGTCGAACGGATCCAGAAACAGGACGATCTTATCGTGTCCGTCCAGTCCGTCTCGATCGGTTATGAATACCCGGATCAATTCTGGGTTCGGGTCAGACGCAACACATCCGAAATACAGGTACGCGTCGTCAAAGGCAATTCGGCAAAAGGTGTCGACCGGCGCACTGGAATTGTTTCCTGGATCGACTTCGAATGGGAGTCGAATCTTCGGGCCAAATCCCCATTCCGAATCGTCCATGATCCCGTCGAGATGTACAGGATTTTCAAGCGATGGAATTGTAAAGATTGACTCGTTTTCCTCGGCGAACTGCAAGCCTCCTTTGTCAGCCGATTGCGAAAATGAGTCCGAAACAATAAACAGGAGGCCGAACAGTACAGCTGTTCGAACCGTGTACTTCAGGTAATCTGCCACAATGCGCCCTCTTTCCAGATGTAGAAGTCCCAGGAGCGCGTCTTCCGGGCGCAATGGTCAACATTCAAGAAAGAAGAACCAACGACCGAGTGATGAACGGTTGATGGATGGGATAAGGTCTCAGGCGGGAGTGATCGTAGAGCTATGCTTCGCGCGGATTCCAGTCGCCCCTGGCGACGGGCGGAATGTAGCCATCGAGATTATCGGGCTTCCAATCGACTTTGCATCCCTTTTCGGCACTCATATAAGCCGTCATCAACAATTCGGTCACTTCGAGACCATCGTAAAAGTTTTCGGCTGGCTGTTTGCCGTCCAAAAAACAACGGATCATATATCTGTTTTCATCTTCGTAGCCATACTCCGCCGCCTCGTTTCCAATGAAGGGCATGTCGCCCTGCTCGGCATTCTGCTTTTCGACGAGGTCTTCTCCCGCAGCCCCGGTCACGCTTCTGCTGAGAAAAACGGTCCCGCCTGCCTCTAAAGAATTTACTCGAAGTGAGTACTCAGGGCCGAGTAGTTCCGACGATAATCGAAGGCCCGGACCGACATAACTCCAAGAGGTTGTCATTTCAGATATGAGCGGATGGCCCTGTTCGTCTTTGTACTCGATGGTGGCCCTGGCGAAGTCTTCAGCAGGAAATTTATTGTAATCTATCGTGGGACCGAATCGATCCCGGAGCTGCTCTGCGTATTCCGGTCTGCTCCACTTGAGCGAGGCAATCTGGCAGTTGACGGAGATGGGAGTAATCGAATCTCTGCTCGCTCCAGGCCGAGTCAACAAAAAGCGAGCGACTTCGACGCTGTGGCACATCATATCGTTGAGCACTCCACCACCCTGATGCTGGCCACTCCAGAACCACGGAGCGTGAGGACCAGAGTGTTCTTCAGCAGCACGCGCCAGATAAGGCCTACCGCTAAGGGCAGCACCGCGCTTCCAGGCGATGTCGCGTCCTCGGACCAGGGTTGGTGAAAAGATCTGATCTTCAAGATATCCATGAAGCAGATCCGTCTGTTCGATCAATTCGACAACCCGTTTCGCCTCGGCAACATTTCGGCCGAGTGGTTTCTCACACGCCACGCCTACAAGTTCTCCAACCCCCCGCTTCAGGGCGTCCACAATTTCTTCCATGTTTTCGACGCGGCGGTGATTCGGCCCACAGATCCAGAGACAATCGATGGCAGGATCCGCGATCATGTCTGTGATCGAATCATAGGCCTTCGCCTCGCCAACCCGCAGACTCTGGGCGTAGGCAGCAGCACTCTCGGCATTCTCCTTATTGGGACTCCATACGCCCAGAATGTCCGAATCTCTGACAGCCTGCCACGACAGGATGTGAAATTTTGCGATGAAGCCGCTGCCGATAAAGCCGACACCCAGGCGCTTTTCTTGACTCATGATTCTGTTGAGATATCAAAATGGGTCAGGAAGATAGCGATGCGTTGCTTCCAGTTGCGAATAGAATACGCGAAGTCGTTACGAGCGGGAGAATGGTGCCCTAGAATCCGAATCCGAAACGTGGATTGACCACATTATTGTATATGGATCCAAATCGGTAGCTGAACCCAAAATCCAGCTCGTATTCAAAATCCGTCGGCAGGCGCTTGTTGCCCAGGAGCACCTCATCATCATCCGCCACTTCAGCCGGCAGCCAGATTTGATCGTGGACAGACGACATTTGTGCACCAATGCTGATCGACAGGCCCCTAGCTACCCGGATATCAATTTCACCACCCAGACTGACGTTGTAGAGATCAAACAGCGACTCATCAAAATCTGTTATATAAGACTCGACGGATAAGCGCAGTTGTGCGTTTCCCCACGGCTGTCTGAAATCGGATCTAAGTTGCAGTTGATTCTGAACGACTGTCTGGTTGAGTTTGTTGTAAACCGTGAGTTCTTCGTACTTGTTCTTTCTGAAATTTAGCTCATACTGCAATCTCAGGTCGCGCGTTGAGGACTCGGTATACGGAAAAAACGAGAACTCCAATGACGGAGAAAGAGACATCGACAGATCTGTATTTCTGCTGGAGGACGTGTTGAAGAAACTCATCAGACCGACAGACCAGTGAGGGCCGAGGCTCTTTACTAGCAAACCGAATACGTTTCCGTCACGGTTGACGCTGTTTATAGTCCCGTCGCTGAGTTCAAATTCACTTTCTCGATAGCTGAACCTTCCAAAAAGAGAAAATTTCCACTCTTCGGTTGTGCGATTTGCCGAGAGGCGCGTGTCGATTCTTGTGCTACTCTGGGTATCCTCCGCTTCATAATTTCCGCTCACGCGGACACTAAACACCCAGAAATTCCATGGGTCATTCAGCACTTGAGAGGCCAGTGGGATGGAGCTCTGCTCAATAATCGGCACTGAGACCAGTAGCCGATCTCCCATTTTTGTGGTCATCAGAAAGCGAACCAGGCCCCTGGCCATGGTTTCTGTGAGCCCAGCTCGACGTTCATTATCCGTGTTCGTCGAAGCCGAGAGGTAGTGCAACGTGTCTATCATGGTCGAAAGATCATCCAGACCGATGAACTGGAGTTCGTAATCGTTGCCACTGGAGGCGGTTCTGCGGCGTGTCACAAGAAGATGAACGTCGGATCCGACCCGATCCCGTATATAATTGATGTATGGAATTTCTCTACGGATGTAATCGAAATCACAAGAGCGTTCGCAGTCCAGAAAAACGTTCAGTGTCTCAGATCTTTCGTCCTGAGCAGCCACTGGTTGTGAAGAGACGACGGCACCGAATAGAATGACCAACGATCCTGTAAGTAACAAACGATTCATGCGGGGGCGGATTAAGTGATGACTGTGGATTTAGTAGTGGGTCTACCAAAAATAGAAAGAGCCCGACCTTACAGGGTCGGGCTCTTCCCGAGGACAAACCGCCTTGAGACAAATCCTGGATGAATCAGTTTTTAGCTCGAAAGAGTTATCGACCCTGCTAAAAATACCTTAAGAACGAGGGCCAGAATGTGTTCACACGAACTATTTCGGCCTGTGGGCCGTAGACGCCTGGGCCAGGGAATCCATTCCCACGCTCAATCACATTCATGTTTTCTGCACATTACAGGCGGCCGATCTGGTTAAACCTGCACCAGAACATCGCGTAAAAGAAGCAGCTTACCCGAAGACTTATCTATGCGGAATCAGGTCATCAAAGAGGTGGAACGATCCATTCTGGCGTCTCATCCAGAAGGGGCTTCGTATTCAGTAGAGGCCCTCACGTCCAGTTCGATGCCAGAAGGTGTGCGGCATTTCCTCATGAGTGCGCTTGAGCGCCGAGCAGAGATGGAAGCATCCAGCCTGTTGGCAAGCGAGTCAGAGTGGTTTGATTACCGGAACGATGAGTTCCAATCCGTTCTGCATCAGGCCGTCCTGGCATTACGAAAAACTGCTCATTTCCCTTCATCAGAATGGCACCGTGCGGTGCGACAGGCTGTGGAAAATGTTTTGAACTATCTCATCACGCCGGTCCCGACCCTGTGTGAGTTTGCCTTTTCGGAGCATCAGGATTGGATTCCAACGATAGATCTGCAGCGAAAATCCAAGTGTTTTTCGGACTACCCGTACGTAACTCGCGCGGTCGATGCCTTCATCTCCCTGAAAGACGATCAAAAAATATCTCGCACCGAATTCGAGAATGCTCTCTCTCACCTGGATGTGAAAATGACGCTCGCGCACGATGCGAGCGCGTGGATTGGCCTGCTCAGACCGCTTATCGGACTGATGTCCAGCCTGGATCTTGGAGAGTCAGGACTACCTGTTTCCTTCGCGACTGAATTTTTCGAAGGCAAAATGCGGCCCAAGATCGCAGCCTCTATCACGGCAGCTGCCACTGAGCGCGGTGCGGATATGATCACGGTCGAGTCACTTGAATCGATCATCAAGACATCTCTGGACCAGACGGCATCTGAGCCCGCTTCATCACCATCGTTATCTGACATAGCGAATTCTATTCCTTCCGGCGAATCCAAGAATCCCGATGAGGCCGAATCGGAAAATTCGACCGCCGAAATACCCCTTTGGAAGAAATTCCAGAAGAAAGCAACCGAGAACCAGCCCGCAGAGCCTTCGAATACGAAGACGCAACCGCTCTGGAAAACATTTAAGACCGATGAAGAACGGCCGTCTCAAAAGCATAAAGAACCAGCTCCCGTAGTCAACGCCGGCGACCTTGATAACGACCGAATCGTGTTGGGATCCGCGGTCACGCGGCGGGAAAGATATGTTCAAGAACTCTTTGGGGGTAATGAAGAGGCCTTTCTTGCGGTGATGACACACCTGGCTCACGCAGCCGACTGGACGAGCGCTTCCAGCGTCATTGCTGAGCACGTTTTTCGACCGTATCAGGTCGATATTTACTCCTCTATTGCTGTAGATTTTACCAACGCAGTAGAATCTCGATATTCGGGAACGGTTACCTGACCCCGCTCCACCCAGCAATCAACTTATGAGTTCCAAAAAAGAACTTTTTCAAGATCTCCATTCAAGGCGAGAAGAAGCAAGACTCGGAGGTGGAGAGGAACGGATTGAGAAGCAGCACGCGCGCGGAAAACTCACCGCTCGAGAACGCATAGAAATCTTGCTTGACGAGGGCTCTTTTGAAGAGCTCGGCATGTTCGTGCGGCATCAGATTCACGAGTTCGGTCTCGAAAAGAATCGTCCATATGGAGATGGAGTCGTGACCGGATTTGGCACCATTGATGGCCGCCTCGTCTATGTCTACAGTCAGGACTTCACTGTGTTTGGTGGATCACTCGGGCAGGCGCACGCTGAAAAAATAGTCAAAATCATGAACCTGGCGCTCGAAAATGGGGCCCCAGTCATCGGTCTGAACGATTCAGGTGGTGCTCGCATTCAGGAAGGTGTGGTGTCGTTAGGAGGATATGCGGACATTTTTCTTCTAAATACGCTCGCATCAGGGGTCATACCTCAGATCTCAGGGGTCCTCGGACCCTGCGCCGGCGGGGCCGTGTATTCGCCGGCCATTACAGACTTCGTGTTCATGGTGCGGTCCACGAGCTATATGTTCGTCACCGGACCAAATGTGGTGAAGACAGTCACTCATGAAGAGGTTTCCTTTGAAGACCTGGGTGGCGCGGATACTCACGCGACGAAAAGCGGTGTGGCCCATATGGCCTGCGACAGCGAAGCCGAATGCCTGATGGCCATTCGCGAATTGTATTCCTATCTGCCATCGAATTGCGAAGAGCCGGCTCCCCACCTGCCGACCTCAGATCCGATTGACAGGGCCGATGCAGAACTCGACACAATTGTACCCGAGAATCCCAACAAGCCGTACGAAATGCAGTCTGTGATCTCCATGATCGTGGACGATGGCCGCTTCTTCGAAATACACGCTGATTTCGCCCCGAACATTCTCGTGGGTTTTGCCCGGATGAACGGCTCGCCCATCGGAATAGTCGCTAACAATCCCTCTGTCCTGGCTGGAGTCCTTGACATCGATTCATCGATCAAGGCAGCTCGGTTTGTCAGGTTTTGCGATGCGTTTAATATTCCGCTCGTGGTATTTGAGGACGTTCCGGGATTCATGCCCGGTACAGATCAAGAGTGGCGCGGTATCATTCGGAACGGAGCCAAACTCCTGTATGCGTTTTGCGAAGCCACCGTGCCCAAAATCACCATCATCACCCGAAAAGCATACGGGGGTGCCTATGATGTGATGAACAGCAAGCACATCCGGGGAGACCTCAATTACGCTTGGCCTTCGGCCGAAATAGCAGTGATGGGTCCCAAGGGCGCTGTAGAAATCATCCACAAAAGGAAGATTGCCGCGGCGAGTAATCCCGAAGAGGAAGAAAAACGCGTCATCGAGGAGTATCGGGATCGCTTTGCCAATCCGTATGTGGCAGCTGAGTATGGTTATATCGACGATGTTATTGAGCCATCCGCAACCCGGCTCCGCATTATCCGTGGACTGGAGATGCTCCGGAATAAAGTGGTCAAGAATCCGCCGAAAAAACACGGCAATATTCCCCTCTAGAATTGTTTAGGGTCGTTATTGCGAATTGTTGGAAACTGATTTAGGCCTTGCTGCATTCCACACAAACTATTATCCTTCAGTGGGATACCAGTTGGTCATGAAGAGTCACTTTAGGTCACTCGGTCGTGAGTCCGTTATTGGGTAAGAAAACGATAAACCAGATGACAACATCGTGCGGCACTGTATCGTAGCAATTATTGCTCTTTTTCTTGCAGGTCCTTTGACATCCTCGGCGCAGAACGAGAGCACTGCACCCCGCCGCATCGAAATCCGCGGGCCTGAGCAACTCTTGACCCGGTCATCGGATCTCCCTTCCATTCGTTCGGCGCCCCCGGACACGGTCACGAACCGTCAGTTTCTGGAGCATCTGTCGGTTCTCTACGGATATCAGTCAGATATCATGGCCGCTGCAGCTCGTGAGGATGAAGATGCTCTCGCGTCTGTTTTGGAACTGGCAATGGGTGAACTGGGCGAGTTGATCCAAAAGGAGTATCTGACCGAAGACCCGCGATTCTCCAGCGTTTACGAGACGCTTGTTGGTGAGTACGAGCGCCTTTATGGGCCCTCTGATACATTATTTGCAGCGTTTGGCGACATTTTCGACGTTCGCAAGGCCCTGTTTGCGAGTCTCGACAATGTTAAGGATCCACTTTTGGAAGATGTGGTTCCGGCGGGGCTCGAGCCCGTAGGAACTGAGGTTCCTATGACCATGAACCGGCTCGTCGAAAGCAGTATGGAGTTTCTGCTTCGCGAACGGCGAGAATCACTTCAGGCCTGGATGAGCCGGGCCGACACCTACTTTCCCATGATCGAGCAGATCTTTGAGGAAGAGGGAGTTCCAAATGAACTGAAATATCTCGCGATGATCGAGTCGGGACTGAATCCGCGGGCACGAAGTTGGGCGAGGGCTGTGGGAATGTGGCAGTTTGTGGCCGCGACGGGCCGAGCCTATGATCTGAATGTCAACGCGTGGGTCGACGATCGCATGGACCCCGAGCTGTCAACGAGAGCGTCGGCTCGCCATCTGAGATCTCTGTATGAGTACTATGACCATGACTGGCAGATCGCGCTCGCCGGCTATAACTGTAGTCCCCGATGTATCAAACGGGCAATCAGGAGGAGCGGCTGGTCAAATCCTACCTACTGGGACATCTATCCATACCTCCCTCGAGAAACCCGAAACTACATTCCAACCTACATCGCAACGTCCCTCATTGCCTCGAATCCTGAGGCTTATGGACTTGAACGCATCGAAAGCGGTCCGCAGTACACCTACGATGTTGCCCCTGTTACGGGAATGCTGTCCCTCAGCGATGTAGCGAGTATGGCCGGAACCGACCTTGCGACGATCAAGGCGCTGAATCCGAACCTGAAAAGAGAAACGCTCCCACCCACTATCGGCGCATTCTACCTACGAATTCCCGTCGGAACTCACGAGCGATTTACGGCAGCATTTGATGCGCTACCAGCCGGGGCCAAGCGCCCCTCCAGCGAGTACATCGTAAAACGAGGGGATACGCTGAGTGGAATCGGATCACAGTTTGGGGTTTCTGTCGCTCGCTTGATGCAAAAAAACGCTCTTCGATCCACTAACATCAGAATCGGGCAACGCCTTGTGGTCCCCATCACTGACTACACCAACTCGGTTGCCGAAGCCCGATTCGCTGATGCTTCCCAGACAACGGTACATTATCAGCGCCGCGTAAATCGTCCCATCATGGTTCAGCAGGAGGTTGTAGCACAGAACAGCACTACCCCGACTGCCTCTTCCACAGGCACACCGATTCAACAGGTAAGTCTCGGCACCACGTCTTCGAATTCCACCACGTCTTCGAATTCCACCACGTCTTCGAATTCCACAACGTCATCAAATTCCGCTAGGGCATCCAAACAGCCAGAAACGAACACACGCATTACTCATGTCGTCAGACGCGGCGACACGTTGGGCGCGATTGCTGGGCGGTATAAGATCAGCGTGCGAAAGCTTCAGGGTTGGAACCAGCTGTCGGGCTCTCGCATCAACGTCGGTCAGCGCCTGACCATTTACACGGACGGCCGCGCCGCGCCGGCTGCGAGGTCTGGCCCAGTAATTCACCGGGTTCGGCGTGGAGACACCCTCAGCGAAATTGCCGACACCTACGATGTGACGGTACCTCAGCTCCGACGCTGGAATGACGTCCGGGGCTCAAACATCAGAATAGATCAGCGTCTCTCGATCTATCCAGCCCAGAGCGGCGGTGAGATGGTGACTCACACTGTACGACGGGGAGACACACTCATCGGAATTGCCCAGCGAAATGGAGTCAGCGTGGCAAATATCAAGGAGTGGAATAGTCTCAGATCGAACACTATCCGCATCGGACAATCTCTCAAAATTTTCCGATAGCTCCTGCTGAGAGTGCTCCAGGCGAATCTTTGAGCTGCGCACTCCGTTTTTAGGTCTTCATTCCCCTGTCAGCACAATAACAAAGCCATCTCCTTCGTTGAATGGGGAGAACGAGCATTGTGGGTCCCTTAGGGATCTCCTCTGACTTCACATGAGCTTTCCACCGACGCATGCATCCTCCTGATGAAGTACTGGTTGCCCGCTATATGGAATCTGCCGATCAGGCAGCCTTCAGTACGCTGGTAAACCGACATCAAGAGCGGGTATTTGGGTACCTGCTGGGAATGGTGCGTGATCGGGAAATTGCCAACGATCTGTTTCAGAATACCTTTGTGAGGGTGATAGCTGCCCTCAATAAGGATCGTGGGACCTATTCGGTTCAGGGTAAATTTTTAGGATGGGTGTTGAGGATTGCTCGAAACGCGGCGCTTGATCATCTCCGAGCCCGCAAGAAGTGGCAGGACGTTTCACCGATGGACGGCGAAGATGACACGTCCTACTGGGATCGCATACCCGATGATGGACCGTCGGCCGATGTGTTGATCCAACGAAATGAGCAGGCTGATACTCTCAGAACGTGCATTGAAGGACTCCCACTGGAGCAACGCGAAGTGTTGTTGCTCAGACACGAGTCGGATCTGACGTTTAGAGAAATCTCCGAGCTTACCGGCTGCTCCATCAACACGGCGTTGGGCCGAATGCGTTACGCATTGATAAACCTTCGTCGAATGATGTCAGCCACTGTAATCAAAGATCTCACAGAAGTGAGTGAATAACCGATCGATACCGGAAACGGCTATGGAAAACGGCAAGAAAGACATACTTCTACACCTTTATGGAGAAGCGTCCAGTGAAAGCGATCTCAGGTCGCTACTCCGGGATGAGGATCTCAGGAAGGAATACACGCAGTTGAGCGAGGCCAAGTTCAGGCTTGACCACATGGATAAGCAGCGTCCGGATCAGGCCGTGATCGATGGCATCCTGGCAGCAGCAGCCTCAGAGGCAGGTTTGCCGACGACATCCTCCAAACTAGATCGCGGACCAATTGCACGCCATCCTCAGCTTAAAAAGGTGCTGATTCCCGTCTTATCCATTGCGGCGGCAATCGTATTCGGCATAGGAATCGGATGGTTTGGCGCTTCTTCTGAGTCGGTCTCGGGCGATTTCCCGCAGGCACTCGCAGAACACGAAAATGATCTCGTTCCACCGGAATCTCTCTTCCGATTTGTGCCGTCAAGACAGGGCGGCCTTTCTCAGGTCGCAGCAACGGATCCGAGACTGGTATGGGACGACTCTACCCCGCTTCATCAAGTTCAGCGAAGAATTGAAAATATGCGTCCTGCCGATCTGCTCGACTGGGGAGAGAAAGCAGTTCCCCTGGAGGCCCTGCCGAGTTCAAGCCGAAATAGATTCAGAACGGTCGGTTCAAACAACTAATCAACTATCAGAAGGAAAGCCAGCGACTGCTCAGGCAGCCTGGAGGGAATGAAAATGACCAGACTACTTCAAAAAATAATTACGACCTCGCTGATGATGGTCTTGATCGTGCCTCTGGCGTTCGGACAAGACCATCAGAAAGTGACAATTGAAGACGGAAAGGTGTTCGTCAACGGGAAGGAAGTTCTAAAAGGCGACCTGCCGGAATCGCTGAGGAATGTGGATGTGAACGCTCGCTTCAGCTTCTGGAGTACTGACAATGCATTCATTGAAATCAATGGAAACGTTTTCACCTTCGAGGACGGCCGGGTCACCGAAGCCGACGAGGACTTTGTCAACGCAAACAATGCGATGGTCTATTTCTCTACAAATGAGAGCGATTTTCCGGTTCGCCTGTTTCAACGAACTCCCGCAGACTTTTCTTTCATTGTTGCTCCGAAGTTTCACGCGCAGGCCATGGACACCTACATGGCAGCATTCAGTGAACGCGCTTTAAAGTTCGATAAGCTGCGGTTTGAATTGGCTGAGATAGCTCCGGAAAGTGATGCGATAGCTCGTCAGCTCGTCGTTGAGGCAGAAAATGCGGCGCGGATGGTAAGCTCACTCCCACGAGTTGAATTTGAGTCCTATATGGGAAGACTGCAGGGAAGGGATCTACATCTCTATGGCGAACTTCTCCGCGAAAATGAGATGGAAAACCAGACCCACCATCTTGCCATGCAAATTCTTCAGGCCGAAAACCGGGCAGATCAAGAGAAATTAACGGATGAACTACGTAAAACTCTGATTGAGATATTTCAACTCAAACAGGAAAATCGGCGCAATGAAATTGATCAGCTTGCGATTCAGTTGAAAGACCTTCAAGGCCGCTTGGAAGAACGCAAATCCCTTCAGGAAGATATCATCGAAAGTCGCCTGAAAGATCTATTGGAACGGCACAGGTGGTAACAACAGACCTACACCACGCCCATTCAAATCAAGTAACCAAGTAAGAAATACCATGCAGTTAGTAAAGTTTTTGGGCACGGCCACCCTGATAGTCGCCGTCACGCTCGCATCATCGCTTGATGCTTCCGCGCAGAAATCGAAATTCGACTTAAAACGAAATGAGGAAGCCACCGTCATCGAAGTCAAAGACGGAAAGGTCTATCTGAATGACAAAGAAATCGCGGTCCTCGAAAACGCAGATCAACCCATCTTCTTCATGAAGAATGGTGAAAACAGCCACGCCATGAGCTGGTTTATGGACAACGACAACGACGCGGCTGGATCGTATGCAAAAGCGCTAACTCTCTATTCCGGTTCCAAGGAAGGATCGCAATTCGTATTCGAATCGAGCCCTCATCTGTTCGAATACAAAATGGATGGGAACGGAAATTCGTTTTTCCACGATATGGATGCAAAGTTTGATTTTGAATCCGACATGGATTTCGAAGGAATGAAGCACTTCAATAGTCGCCTGGCTCCAATTGACGGGTACACGTTCCTGTACTCGGATGGGATGTTCTCAAACGCAGAATCCATGAGAGATAATCGTCGTGCTAAGGAACTTGCGGAGAGAATTAGACGATCGGACGGTGATACATCTGAGATAGAAGCCGAGCTGGATGAGCTACTCGCTGAGATGTTCTCCGTCAAGCAGGAAGCCCAGCAGGCACGAGTCGATAAGTTGCGCGAACAACTTGCTGAACTCGAGCAGCGCGTGTCGGAAAGAAATGCAGATCATGAAGGGATCATTTCAAAACGCAGAAATGAATTGCTCGGAAAACGAAGCAAATACGACTGGTAGAAATATGCTGTAGACTTGTACTGGGAGGGACGAGTCTACGGTTCTTCGGCGATTGCAGGCAGGAAATTCCTTCCGGTTTACCTAGAAGAGAGTTCCGTCTGCCGAGCGCCCAAGAGAGAGGGCGGGGGCCTTGGGCCCCCGCCCTCTCTTATTTGTATTAAACAGACAGCCCGTTGCGTAATCAAATCGGCGATTTTGGCATTCAGGACCAAATAATCGGCAGATCCACACTGGTTTGGCACCCGTCTTGCCCTCGTAGTCAGCATGAGATTAAAATTTAGCACCTACCCTTTCCCAGCGTCTTCAGAACTGATGCGTGGTCTGGTCATTCTGTTATTCCTTTTCTCGAGTCAAGCGGCGTTCGGTGCACTACCCTTCGCCCGGACGGATGACGCACCGCGCCTCGAACGGATCTCGTTCTCGGCGCGCGCAGACGGAAACGGATACGTGGTCAGGCTGCACCTTTCGGGTCACGTTGGTTCGCATAGTCCGACCACCGTTCTAAGCGATGGCTCGTTCCAGATAACCTTATTTCGTACGCGGCTTGACCGACGGCGCAAGCTGGACAATCCACAGGGTCCGATTCGCTCCTACCGGGTCGACCAGAAAGACGGAAACGTGGTCATTCGGATGGAATTCAGAGATTCCGATCTGCTGGCTTCGGCCTATCGAGATCGAAATACAGATGACATCCTGATCGGCCTCTCCGCAATGAAATCGCCGGCTGTCAACGAGGTCATCACCCGAGCCCTTACGTCCGAACCTAGAATGAAGGAAGTGGCCGAACGGTGGACGCTCGATACGATCATCATCGATGCTGGACATGGTGGCAAAGATTCGGGAGCCGTCGGCGCCGGCGGTGTTCGTGAAAAAGACATTGTGTTGAGCGTTGCTCTGAAGGTCGGCCGGTACATTGAAGAAAAGCTGAATGTAAACGTCGTATACACGAGAGACTCGGATCGCTTCATCTCTTTAGAAGGAAGAGGCCATCTGGCGAATCAAGCCGGTGGCAAGCTGTTTGTTTCGATTCATGCAAACGCAGCACGAGACAGAAGCGCGAAAGGGACGGAAACGTATTTCCTCGGACTGCACAAGTCGGAAGCTGCTCAAAACGTGATGGAGCGCGAGAACGAGGTCGTCCAGTTCGAAGAAAATCGGGAGACCTACGACAATATCGACACCATGAACTCGGTCAGGCGAACGCTGCTTCAGAGCTCGTACATGCGTCAGAGCGAAGGGCTTGCTGAAGTAATTGAAGATCAGTTCCGCGACCGGGCCGGACGAAAAAGTAGAGGGGTGAAGCAGGCAGGATTCTATGTTCTATATGGAGCGTCGATGCCGGCCGTCCTCGTAGAGCTGGGTTTTGTTACCAACCCGAGCGAATCCGCGTTCATGAAAAGTCGAGATGGGCAAGCATACCTGGCAAGTGCTATCTTTCGGGCGATCAAGGAATACAAAAACCAGTACGATAAGGGCCTCTACCTGACCGCATCGAATCAATAGGGCCCCACTTCCCGCTCATGCTCGAAGCTCTCGCGTTGTCTATCAGAACTGTTCCGGATTTTCCCAAACCTGGCATCCAGTTCAAGGATATCACTCCTCTCCTCGCGGACGTAAAGCTCATGCGATTCGCCGTGGATCAACTTGCGCAAGAATGGTCAGATGCAGGTGTGACCAAGGTCGTCGGGATCGAATCTCGCGGATTTATTCTGGGCTCCATGCTGGCCCAGTCTCTAAACGTCGGATTTGTGCCGATTCGAAAGAAGGGCAAGCTTCCTTTCACGACCCTCTCTGAGACTTACGCTCTTGAATACGGAACGGATACGATCGAAATGCACACCGATGCACTGACTGAAACCGATCACGTCCTCATTCACGACGACGTGATTGCTACAGGTGGCACCGCAGCCGCCGCCCACCGTCTCGTCGAATCCGCTGGAGCGCGGGTAGCCGGGTATTCCTTCTTGATCGAGCTGTCGTTTCTGGGGGGGCGAAATGTTTTGCCCGACACAAGCCGCATTCACGCGCTGATAACGTACTGAGAAGGACAATCCTGTCTTCTATTATTTGACGGCTACGCAGGATATTTCCACGCTGGATCCGCGTGGCAAGGCACCGACCTGGACAGCCTCTCTGGCGGGAGCATTTGCCCCGAAGAACCGGCCGTAGATCTCATTGATCTGGGCGTAGTCATTGATATCGACCATATAGACCCTGCAGGATACTACGTGGTCCAACGTCATTCCGGCAGCAGTTAGAACCCCTTCCAAGTTTTCCAGAACGCGCTCTGTTTCAGCTTCAATCCCGTCTGTGGTCATATGTCCCGTCTTGGGGTCGAGAGGTATCTGTCCAGAACAATAAAGGATATCTCCAACCATCACGGCCTGACTGTACGGGCCGATAGCAGCTGGGGCCAGCTGCGTCTTGATTCGCGTCCTCTCCACTGATACTTCCTTTTTTCGCATCCTGCTGCTCGATTACGTATATAGAGCCGAAATTCCTACATAACTTCCGTCGATATAGTGGTTTAGACAAACGAATAATCGTTTAAGACCACGCGAATAATTGGCCTAATATGGATCTGGGACTAACAAATCGTGCTGCATTTGTTGCAGGAGCGAGTAGCGGACTGGGACGAGCCATCGCTCGAGAGTTATTACGGGAAGGATGCCGAGTAGCTATTTGCTCGAGATATCAATCCCGAGTCGACTTAGCGAAGGAGTGGCTCATGGAAAAGTGCGAAGTGTCCTCTGAACGAGTTCTGGGCATTGTCTGCGACGTAACGGACGAGGATCAGATAAAAAGGGGCATTGAGCAGACTATTGACGCGTTTGGAGGCCTGAACATCCTCATAACAAACGCTGGAGGACCGCCTACGGGTAAAATTGACGACTTGGACGCGTCTGCGTGGAGAAACGCCATCGAGCTCAATCTTATGAGCACCATCAACCTGAGCCGCGCCGCAATCCCTGCTCTGAGAACCGCTGCCAAAGAGGAAAATGCCCTATCGAGCATTCTCATGATCACCTCACTATCGGCCAAACAGCCCATTCCCTCGCTCTACCTCTCAAATGTCTCCAGAGCTGGCGTCCAGGGATTTTCAAAGAGTCTTTCCGAAGAACTTGGAGAAAAGGGCATCACGGTCAACACAATCCTTCCAGGTTATACCAGGACCGACAGGCTCACTCACCTTTCTGAGAGTCTGAATGAGCAGACCGGACGATCCATTGAGGATATTGAAAAAGAATGGGCGTCCAGCAGTGCGTTGAAACGCATTGGAACGGAAGAAGAGTTCGCTTCCGCCGCGACATTTCTAGTGAGTCAGCGAGCCCGTTTTATTACGGGTGTCGCTCTCGTTGTCGATGGTGGCGCAGTAAAGTCGCTCCTCTAGCCCCTCACCCTCCGTGCTCCGGATTCAGTTCAGGAATCGAGATATCTGAAGATGCCTTCCAGGTCGGTATCTGTCATCCTTCCAAAGTCCTCCCAGGGCATATACTCTGTGTCCAGTTGTTGTCCAGCCGGTGTTGTGCCTTCGCGCATCGCCCGAACGAATCCATCCAGGCCCCACCCCCCTACAACCCGAAGATTGGGTGTAAACGGAGAATCAGGGTCGGGGGCTTGTGCCCCAGCCAGATCATATCCGTGGCATGCAGTGCAGAGTATCGTGGCTCTATACTCACCCCACTGGGCCGTGGGACCTTTTTCCGGCATCACCGGTCGCGCATTATCGGGGATCATCTCTGGCGCCGCCTTGAAGTCATCACCCATTCCCATGATCAGCTTTCCAAGAGTTCGAACCTTGACTGGGGGAAGTACATTGTCTACTGGCTCTACCTGCTGCAGGTAACCGATGAGGGCTCCTACCTCCTCGTCACTGAAGTAATAATATGCTTTGGAGGGCATGATGAACAGTCCGCGTCCATCCATACCCACACCATGACGGATCGCCCTGAGCCAATCTGCATCCGAGAATTCTGATCCTACTCCTCCTTCGCCGCGGGTCAAATTGGAAGCGACCAGCAAGAACGGTGGAGCGTCAGCCATGACCTGCCCCGCGAGGTTTCCTCCGTGACAATCAGTACAACCATGCGTCTCGGCCAGATACCTTCCAGCCTCAATCGCTTCCTCCTCATGCAGAATCATGGCATCGTCATAATCCATCGAATACTTTCGCGCCGCCTTTTCTGCGCCCTTTGAGACCGTCACGTAGGCAAAGATTCCAACAGCAAACAACATCACGGCGAGGAATCCCAGGATCCATTTGACGGCTTTCATGACGAGAACAGGTTGATTCGGTCGTTTTCCTGCGAGCGACCGAAGATTTAACGCATTAATTGTTGACACCAATGTATAAAAGTGCGACTATCAGTGCGAAAAATTCCCACTTTTGGTCAATCACGATGACGCGTCGGCTGTTCACCCTGCTTCTTCTATGTCTTGTCCTGACTCCTCTTGCCACGTTGGCCCAGGAAAAAAGAGCCCTTCAGCATGAGGACGTCAATGAATGGATCCGACTGCGGCAGGCGAAGATGTCTCGCGATGGTGAGTGGGTGGTCTGGACCGAGGCTCCGGACAAGGGAGACGGATCGCTTCAGGTGTCTTCTTCGGACGGCACAAAGCGCTTTCGGTTCGACCGCGGCACTTCGCCCCTCTTCTCCGGGGACAGCAAATACGTCCTGTTCAAGATCGTTCCGCAAGCAGATTCAGTCCGGCAAAAAAAGCTGGACAAGGTGAAAAAGAAAGACATGCCATCGGACTCCCTCGGCATTGTATCGCTTTCAGATGGATCAGTAAGGCATTTTGCGAACGTGCAGTCATTCAAGGTATCTACCGAATCGGGTAGCCTCGCGGCTTTTAGATGGACGAAGGAGGCCAGTAAGATTGAGGCACCTGCAGACTCCACAGAAGCAGAAGAGCCTGAAGAAGAGGGAGAGGAGGAAGAAGATGGGACTGACGACGAAGACGAGAAGGATAAAAAAGAAGGCACCACGCTAACCGTACTGAATCTGAGCTCCGATTCATCTGAGGAGTATCGCGACGTGACAGACTATCTAGTGGACCAAAATGGGGCCGCTGTCGTGTTTTTCCGCGAGAGCGAAGAAGGCGAAACCGATGGAGTATTTACTGTGGGTCTGGATGGCGGTGGAGAGCGAACACTGTCAGCGGGAGAAGGAAATTACATTGGACTGTCTCTCTCAGATGAAGGCGTACATCTGGCCTTTCTGACAAATCGAGACGATTTCAATGCGGATCAGCCGTCTTTCACCCTCTTTTCGGGCAACCTGGGGGGAGTATCAATGGTGGCAAATGAGGAATCCGAGGGCCTACCCGGCGGATGGTGGGTCAGCGAACACGGCTCACTCTCGTTTTCCGATTCAGGAAATCGCCTGTACTTCGGGACCGCGCCACGTCCGGACCCCGAAAATGACGAGGACGACATTCTCGAGGATGAGAAAGTCATCGTGGATATCTGGAACTGGAAGGATCCCCTCCTACAGCCCATGCAACTTGTTCAGGCCGATAGAGAGAAAAAAAGAACGTATCGAGCAGTGGCCCATCTGGATTCGGGAAAGATTGTTCAGCTGGCGTCGGTAGAAATTCCAGGGGTTTCGACCTCGAGCGAAGGAGATGGCGATGTGCTTCTTGGCATCTCGAACATGAACTATCGTCAGGAAATATCCTGGGATTCTCCTCGGTTCCAGGATGCCTGGACCATCGACGCGAGGACGGGAGAACGCCAGCAGATATTGACAGCGGTGCAAGACACCCCTCGCCTTTCTCCCAATGGAATGTATGTCACGTACTGGAATCGGGACGAGGCCCAGTGGATCAGCGTTGATACGGGCACGGGCGAATCTGTCTCTATTTCTCGAAACTCAGAGCATTCTCTGGTAAATGAGCTCGATGATCGGGCATTTGCTCCCGGTAGCTACGGCTCAGCCGGATGGACCGAAGGCGACGAAGAGTTCATCATGTACGACAAGTTCGACATTCTCGCGGCCAGCCAGGATGGCACGATCCGGAATGTCACGGAAGGTCTTGGACGATCGAGTCACGTTCGTCTTCGCTTTCAGCGGCTTGATCGGGAAGAGGTAGCGCTGCCCTCCACGGATGATTGGATGCTTTCGGCGCTGAATCTCGATAATATGAATGCCGGCTTTTATGAGGTCGACCCTCGAAAAGGTGATGTCGAAAAGATTATGATGTCACCACACGGGTATCGAATCTTTCAAAAGGCGGAAGATGCGGACGTTCTTCTGTTCTCTCGCAACGAGTTTCGGGAATTTCCGGACTTGAGAACCAGTAATCTCGACTTCAGGGATCCCGTGAAAATTTCGGACGCCAATCCACAGCAGTCGAATTTCAGCTGGGGTACGGCAGAGCTTTACGACTGGACTTCGCTCGATGGTCAGCCGCTGAAAGGTATTCTCTACAAACCCGACGGATTCGACGCATCCGGGCAATACCCGATGATGGTGTATTTCTACGAGAAACTTTCGACCGGCCTGCACCGCTATATCGCTCCAGGCCCTGCGCGCTCAAGCATCAACTACTCGTTTTACGTCAGCAGGGGCTATCTGGTGTTTGTCCCGGATATTCCGTACAAGGTGGGATACCCGGGCGAAAGCGCCATGAATGCCGTCATGCCTGGAATTACCTCATTGATTGAAGAAGGCTTCGTCGATCGCGACCGAATCGGCGTTCAGGGTCACAGCTGGGGCGGATATCAGATCGCCTACATGGTTACGCAGACCGATCTGTTCGCCGCCGCTGAAGCGGGTGCGCCGGTCGTAAATATGACGAGCGCATACGGCGGGATCCGTTGGGCATCCGGGATGAGCCGCATGTTTCAATATGAGCGCACACAGAGCCGCATCGGCGGCACCCTGTGGAATGCACAGAACCGGTACATCCAGAATTCGCCCCTCTTTCAGGCGGACAAGGTCAAGACCCCGCTGCTGATGATGCATAATGACGAGGATGGCGCGGTGCCTTGGTATCAGGGCATCGAGTATTTCGTGGCGCTCAGGCGCCTGGCCAAACCAACGTGGATGTTCAATTACAACGGGTCCGGACATGGTCTAAGCGACCTTCCAGACACGCGTGATTGGGCGATCCGGATGCAACAGTTTTTTGATCACTACCTGATGGATGCACCTGCTCCCGTCTGGCTCGAAGAGGGCGTTCCAGCAGTCCTAAAGGGCAAGACTCTCGGCCTGGAATTGATGGAGAATTAAGTCGATGGCTGGCCGTAGAACTTTCATCAAAACAGCAGCTCTGGCCGTACCGGGACTGGCCGTCCTGGGTGCGTCCAAGCCGCAATGGGTTCCCAGTTCTTCACTTCCGGACGAGGAATACTGGGATGAAATTCGCCAGCTGTACGCTCTTCCTGATAGTCGGACCTATCTGAACACGGGCGGCCTGGGACCCAGTCCGACACCCGTACTGGATCGTTACAATACACTCACGGCCGAGCTTCAGGGCATCTCGGAAACGGGTCATCATTTCATCGAAGAGGCGCGGGCGCCCGTTAGTCAGTTTTTCGGCGCGGACGAGACCGAAATATCGTTCACCAGAAATGCCACTGAGGGCAATGCGACGATTGCCTCGGGTCTTCGCCTATCAGTAGGTGATGAAATTATCATCGATGCCCACGCACATCCAGGAGGAGCTATTCCCTGGCTGAACCTGCTCAAAGAACGAGGCGTGGTCGTCAAACTTTTCGAGCCCGATGCTCCCACACAAGACGAGGTCATCCAGCGAATTGTCGATCAGATGACACCGCGAACGCGGGTGATTCAAATCAGCCATGTGACGGCGCCAACTGGAATACTGCTGCCTGCACGAGAAATAGCGCTGCTGGCACGCGAATGGGGGTGTTGGTTTCACATTGACGGGGCCCAATCGGCGGGTATGCTTCCTATAAACCTGCACGATATTGGGTGCGACTCATATGCCACAAGCGGCCACAAGTGGCTCGGGGCTCCCCACGGAACCGGAATTCTGTACATCAGCAAGGATCGCCTAGACGATGTATTTCCGACCGAGGTCGGTGCCTATTCGGACGCCAGTTACACCTTGCCAGATCAGCTTGAGTACATCGCTACCTCCCGCCGCCACGAGAGTGGAACCCGAAATGCACCGCTCGTAGAGGGCATCCGCACTGCGTGCGCATTCATGGGTGATATTGGCATGGAACGCGTCCGCGAACGAGGACTCGAACTGACCGAATTGCTGAGATTGGGGCTTGAAGAAATTGAATCAATCGAAGTGCTTTCGCCCGTGCGACGAGAACTTCGAGGGTCGATATTGACTTTTAAGAGCTCCCGCATTGATTACGCTTCGTTGAATCGCACGTTGGGTTCAATACACAAGCTGCGGCTTCGTGTCGTTACAGAGCGCGAGTTGAACGCCATCCGCGTCTCTCTGCACGTGTTCAATTCGCCTGCAGAGGTCGCCAGAATAGTAGAGAGTGTCTCTGAAGCCCTCAAAATGTAGCCATTCTGGCTCGTCTGGACCCAATCCTCCTGACTGACTGGATCCAATCGGCATCATGATCCTCTCACAATCCTGCTTCGAACTGCAAACCATCGAACGCCGGAGCCATACCCTGGGGAAGACGGGCCTCCAACTCTGTGTGCAGGATCTCGTGAGACATGTGGGTGAAATATGTCTTCCTGGCGCCAATTGATTTCGCCAGCGTAATGGACTGCTCGATCGTCATGTGCATAGGATGCGGTCGGTCGCGCAGAGCATCCAGAACCAGCACATCCAGATCCTCCAGTAAACCCATGCTGGCGTAGGGGATATCACTTACGTCCGTCATGTAAGCGAATCGGCCGATTCGAAAGCCGAGAACATGAAGGGATCCATGAACCGCTGGAATCGGGGTAACTTCGACCGACTGCCCATTGCCAGATCGGTTCGACACCACGAAGGGACCTTCTACCTCATGCAGTTCCAACCGAGGCACACCCGGATAACTTCCATCTCGGAAAATGTAACCGAACATGTTTCGCAAAGCTGCCGCGGAAGTACCGACGGTGAAACACGGTATTTTGGTGCGCTTGTCGAATAGAAATGGTCTCAGATCGTCGAGTCCTACCACGTGATCGAAATGATGGTGGGTAATCAGAACCGCATCGACCTGTTTGATTTCTGCGCGCATGGCTTGCTGCCGAAAATCAGGGCCTGCGTCAATCAGCAGGTTTACATCACCAACGCTTACGTAACATGAACAACGCAATCTTCGGTCTTTCGGATTACTTGATGTGCACACCTCGCAATCACATGTCAGGACCGGCACACCGGTGGAAGTACCGGTTCCCAGGATGGTGACACGTACCGTCTGTGAATCAGTCACCGTCTTCGGCATCAATCTCAACAATGTCATTCCTGACCCAAGCGTCTTCGAGGGCCTGTCGGACGGCGGGTCTCAGGTACACGGAATCAACTTCCATTGATTTGAGAGTGTCTGCGAGAACGGCAAGATGGACTTCGGGAGGATGAACTCGATTGAGCATGAGAAACTCTTCATCGTCGCGCACGCAGAAGCCTCCGCGGAAATTTCCCTTTTCGCGGCGAACTCTCAATCCCAGCTGCTCCGCAGCCGACTCCAATTCCTTTACAATCTGAATCGTCTTCATATCAGGAAAATACACCGCTGGCCAGGGGAAAGAAAATCGGGCCCGTCCAAAACTGGGCAGTATCGCTTTCTCCCCTTCGGTCAGAAGGTGATGCCGACTTTAAATGAGTGATGAGAGCCTTCATACTTGAAATCACCTCCTTCCCCAGCACCCCGAAGTATCGACGCGCTCAATGTCCACTTCTGCCAACGGTAGCCATAGGAGAAGAACACTCCAAATCGATCGTTTATGAGGCCAGAAGCCCATTCAACATCGGCGATAAGTATTGCAGATGTGCCCGTATCGTTACCAAATGATCTCGATGCGACGCCGTAAGACGGCATCGCCCGTATCAATAGATCACTGCCCCCTATTCCCGTTGCTATTCCCATTCCTGCTCCGATAGCCAGAACAGTTACTTCGAAAACATCGGCATCGGTGGGTCCGCCCTTCTTCGTCATTTTCCGGTAATCACTGCTGATTCCTATCGGGAAGAAAATATCCAGTGATTTATCCTGAAGATCTTTGAATGGCCGGATGCTGACCCAACCGGCAATTGCTCCGTCCAGGAGTATCAGATCCTCGTCGTCTCCAACGCTCGACGACCCTCTCATTATAGAGACGGCAAAACCGGGCCGACTGTAAAAAATCCCGTACGCGGGGTCTTCAAAAGAAAAACTCGCATCCATGGCTTCATCGCGCACGAAGGCGAAATCAATCATTGAGTACGAGATACCAACCGTAGTGGTCGGTGCGCGAGCCGCGCCGTAATTAATTTGTGCAGAAGACGTCCCCGCAAACAGGACAGAAGCGACTACAAAGACAATAATCTTCATTTTATTGGCCGACTGGAGTCTATTAGTACAATCTGAACACGCGGGTACCGAATTCAATATGATTGTTCGGCGAGACGGGGGACGCGCAGCGATGAATTACAAAAATACAGCTCGAGTTACACCCCCAACAGGCCATTGAGCGTAACCCATTGCTGTACTTTCGGCTACTCTGTTTCCGAATCCGAGCTATCGTCTGATCCCTTTTCAACTCGGAAATCGAGTCTCTGAAATCGATTTCCGCCCGATTTCTTCTCGATTGTCTTCTCGATCGCCTTCTCTTGCTTTTTGGGAGAGGTTTTTCGCGCCTTTGGAGCGCTGGGCTCAGGCGTAGAGCTCGAGGAGCGAGAAGCATCGTCCCCCTCTTTTACCGTGGAAGGAGTCGACTTGGCAGCTGCCCTCTTCGCCGCTGGCTTTTTGGCCGCTGGCTTCTTGGCCGCTGGCTTCTTGGCCGCTGGCTTCTTGGCCGCTGGCTTCTTGGGCGACGGTTTCCTCGGTGTCGGCGAGTCATCTACCGGTAATTCTTCGCCTCTCTCATCAAATCTCTTTGGAGCCTTCAAGTCCTCCTTTTTCTCCTTCGATCGAGTAGGCCGCGCTCGAGAAGATTGTTTTGTTGCTTCAGTGCGAGAATCAGAGCTCGACCGAGCGCTTCGACCTCGATCCTGGCTTCCTGATTTCTTACTATCGGCCCTCGAGGGCGCTTCTCTGGATTCCGACTTTCGTCCTCCCTGAGAACGATTTGCCCGTCCCGAACCTTCATCCCGTTGACTGGACCTTGAAGAGCCTCTTCGACTTTCCTGGGAACTGGGCCCCCGTTCACCGCGCGAATCTGACTTTCCTCGTCCACCCTTGGAGTCTCCATCCCCGCGCCTGGTGGAGCTCGTTGAAGAACGCCGTTTACGATCGTCACCTCTGCCTTCACTCCGGCTATCTCCTCGGCCCTTGCTGCGTCCATCCCTGGATCGACCTCCCTCAGATTTGGAATCCTTGGCAGGCCTTCTGGGGAGCCTTGTGATCTCTGTCGAGGATTTTCCATCAAACATCCGAAAGGTCATCGGATCAACCTTGGGATCAGATTCGACTTTTAATCGCACACCAAAGCGGACGTACCAACGAAGAGCTTGACTCGGAAATCCACTTTGGAGGTATGAAGCCGTAAATGGATGCACACGAAGCTTGACCTTTCCGGAGCGACCTGATTTTTTGAAATTGGTAATCCACCCGTCAATCTTTGAAACCAAGTCTTTGGGATTCATCGGAACGGATCCGCGCGCAGAGTATTCGGATTTGCTACGCTCACTCGAAGATGCCGCGCTCTCCAGCTCTTCCGTCAGAGAAAACGTCTTGGTAATACTTGGTCGTAATCGCTGTCTTGTGATCTGAATCAGGCCAAAATCGGTCATTGGCAGGATTTTGGTTACGGCGCGATCACTGTAAAATTCTCTTCGCAACGCGTCGAATACTTTCCTTCGATTTCGCTCATCGCGCATGTCAATGAAATCGACCACGATGATGCCACCCAGATCTCGAAGCCGAATCTGCTTACCCAATATTCGGGCGGCTTCAAGGTTCACCCTCAACGAACTTTCTTCCTGCGAGAGCCCACGTCCTGCCCGACCAGAGTTCACATCGATGACGTGCATGGCTTCCGTCTGCTCGAGAAACAGATATCCACCAGATGGGAGGTTTACGCGGCTTTGAAACGCTTCTTCAACGGCTTGTGCGATGCCTGCCTCTTCAAAAACAGGAACGTCAGAAGACTGTAGCTGAACGTCTTGAACCATGTCGGGTGCGATCGCTTGAACGTATCCCTTGATATTTCTGTACAGCTTTTGATCGTCGATCAATATGCGATCATAGTCTTCCGTGAAGAGGTCTCGCATGATAGATGACACCATGTTCACGTCTTCATGGACGACCAGTGGCGGCGACGGCCTGCCCTTTAATCGCGATTCGAGATTTTTCCACTTGCTGATGAGCAGATTCAGATCGGTATCCAGGGCCTTTGCACTGCGACCATCTGCGACCGTCCTCACAATCACACCAAAGCCCTCGGGCAGCAAACTGCGCGCCAATGCTCGGAGTCTTCGACGCTCCTTGAAAGACAGAATTTTTTTGGAAACGGCAACGTAGTTGGCCATCGGGACCAGCACCAGAAAACGCCCTGCGAGAGAGATGTCCGTCGAAACACGACTGCCTTTGTTGGCGATGGGTTCCTTGCTGATCTTAACGAGAATCAGCTGATCCTTCTTCAGGATTTTCACTGGATCGATCTGTGGAGCTGAATCTCGATCATCGCTCCTGCCCCGGCCTTCGTGGCTAGAGTGCTGACGCTTCTGGGCAGATTTGCGACGATCCTTGGAGTTTTCGTCGGCTACGTGGCGGTGTTGGTCAGAGCCGCTTCCGGAATTGCGTCCTCTGCGGTCGTTCTGGCCACTTGGATGCCGCCGCTTCTTTCCCGCGGGCCGGGTCGTGTAGTCACCTTCGAACTTTCCGATGACAGGTACATTTTCCTTGGCGTACCCGATCCACGATTCAACATTTTCGATTAGATCGGAAAAGTGCAGAAAAGCATCCTGCTTCTGTCCGATATCTACAAACGCAGCCTGGATACTCGGCATTATTCGCCGTACCCGCCCTAGGAAGATGTTTCCTATCGTGCGTTCGTGGTCTTGATTTTCAATAAACAGCTCTGTAAGCTCGCCGTTATCGACGATGGCAATGTGAGTCTGTTTTCCCTGGTTAACAATGATTTCTTTCGACATATACGATTGTCGTACAGGAAGAAATCGTCCAGAAGACGTCCGTTTCGGGAGGATGATGGTTGATCGGTTGGGGGGCCAGTATCATAAATGGCTGTCAGGCTGAAAGAATCCTTGCCTGCAAATAAATCGCCCCAATAATTCCTCACCGACGGCGCCGAAGTCTGAGCGACCGTCCTGAAATACTTGGAAAAGTGAGTGTAGCAAATAGACGTCCGGATGACACCGAGTCTGGTGGTATCTGAGCGTCTGGGTAACTCCGTCCTGAACAACATTTCATTTTCGACGGCAGCGTTCATCCACATAAAAAAGCGTTCAAGAACGCTTTCAAGGGTGTAAAGCATGGAAACGAGATTAATCGTTCCGCGAGAGGATTGCTGAAGCCGTGTGCTTTTCATCAACAAGAGATAAGCAGAAATAGCGGACGGGAGATTTTGCCGGTGCACCAAATTGTTCGGTCACCGGATTTCAAATTCGAATCTTTAAATCACCTGAGAGTACGAAATGATCCCGTGTAAACCCCTACTTTGTCCGGTGTTACCACGGTCGATCAAAAGTAAAATCGGCCAATAAGATCAGTCACTTAAATCCTTGTCATGAGCGAAAGCAACAGCAAACCGGATACTCCTCCCGCCGGAGCGGGTCTTGAAGGAGTAGTCGCGCTCGGCACAGAGATTTGCGACATTGACGGTCAGAAGGGAAAGCTGGTCTACAGGGGATACGAAATTGAGGACCTGGCTCGAAACTGCACGTTTGAAGAGGTCTCTTACCTGTTGTGGAACAAAGAGTTACCAAATCGAGAGGAGTTGTCACAACTGAATCGCGCCCTGGCGGCAGAGCGCATACTGCCTCCCATGGTTCACGATGTTCTGGCCATGACCCCGGAAGACGCCAATCCCATGGCGGTCCTGCGAACCGCGGTCTCCGCTCTCGCGCTGTTTGATTCGCAGGCCGATGACATGTCTCCGGCGGCTAACTACCAGAAAGCAATCCGCCTGACCGCTCGAATTCCGACCATATTGACGGCTTTCGACAGGAGGCGTCGAGGCCTGGAGCCCCTTCACCCTCTGAGGGACCGATCGACCGCAGCGAATTTCCTGTACATGCTGCATGGTGAAGAGCCGGGAGAAGCCGCCGAGCGAACTTTCGATGCGTGCCTGGTGCTCCATGCCGAACATGGACTCAATGCGTCCACCTTCGCGGCACGGGTAATTGGAGCGACGCTTTCAGATGTCTACTCGGCTATCTCCGGGGCAATTGGAGCGCTCAAGGGTCCCTTGCACGGTGGAGCCAACATTAAAGTCATGGAAATGCTTGCCGAAATCGATCGGTCAGGGTCGGATCCGGCGCAGTGGGTTCTCGAAAAGCTTCGAAATAAGGAACGGATCATGGGATTCGGACACAGGGTGTACAAGACGCTTGATCCGCGTGCAGCGATTCTGCGGGAGATGACAGATGCCCTTTCGTCGGAGCGAGACAGCCGCAAGTGGTACGACATGAGCATCGTAATCATGGAGACGGTCGAAAAGGAAAAAGGCCTGTACCCTAACGTCGATTTCTTTTCCGCTTCTGTGTATGGAACGCTGGAAATTCCGACAGATCTGTTCACCCCCATCTTCGCACTCTCGCGGATTACCGGGTGGACCGCGCATCTACTCGAACAATGGGTGGACAACCGACTTATCCGCCCTCGCGCAGCCTATTCGGGGCCGACGGGCAAGTCGACGGGCCGAGGCTGATTCGGCGACAAGACGTGCTCTGGCGACTCGCCTTCAGGCGAGTCACTTTCTCTGAATATTACCCGCCGAAGGGCTCCTTCTAAAGCGTGGGAAGTTGTTCGGACGTACCTTGCGTTCGGTCCAATTTTACCACCCAACTACCGATGGTGTTGACGGCGAGTTGGCCATGATGATAGATATATCAATCCGGTTCCTGCCGCAGATATGAGTACTTCCAGCGCCTTGCGCTCCCCCATCGGAAAAAAATTGCTCACCGGTCTCACCGGGCTGGCCCTCGTTGGCTTTGTGTTGATGCACATGATCGGCAATCTGGCCATGTTCTCGGGCGATGTAGCGTATAACGAATACTCCCACTTCCTGGTCAGCCTCGGACCCCTGCTCTGGGCTGTCGAGGCAGGCCTCGTTCTCTTTTTTGCTATTCACGCTACCGTCGGCGTGCAAATTTGGCTTAGAAAACGCCGGGCCCGCCCAGTTGGGTATGACACCTACAAGAGTGCTGGCGCTCCGAGCCGGCAGTCGGTGAGCTCACGGAGCATGATCCTGACCGGTGTGATCCTCCTGGGATTCCTCGTTTTCCACCTCTATTCGTTCAAGTATGGACCTGGAGGGCCAGGCAATGGGGACGAAGCCTACCTGACTTCTGTTGGCGGGGAAGAAATGCGCGACCTTGCTCGACTGGTTCGCGAGCGATTTGCGGGCGCATTCTATACGTTTGGCTATACCTCCATCATGCTTCTTCTCATTCTGCATTTACGCCACGGTGTATGGAGCGCGCTGCAATCTCTGGGAACTCTACGCCCATCCTGGAGCCCGATTATATACACTCTTGGGGGATTGGTCGGCCTCGGAATCGGACTCGGATTTATTGCTATGCCGCTGGCCATTTATTTCGGAATCATTTGAATGACCCTCGCGATGCCCACTCGTACCCCATGCTCCAACATTTGAAGCTTTAGATTCGCTCACCATGCCAACCTTTCTTGATTCCAACATTCCCAAAGGACCGCTTCATGAGAAGTGGGACAATTACAAGAACTGGATCAAGCTTGTAAATCCCGCGAACAAGCGGAAACACACCATCCTGGTCGTAGGCACCGGCTTAGCTGGCGGATCTGCGGCGGCAACCCTGGCGGAACTCGGCTACGAGGTCAAAAGCTTCTGCATTCAGGATTCCCCCCGGCGTGCACATTCGATCGCGGCCCAGGGCGGCATCAATGCGGCCAAGAACTATCCCAACGACGGAGATACGGTCTGGCGCCTCTTTTATGACACTATCAAAGGGGGCGACTATCGATCGCGCGAGGCCAACGTCCATCGGTTGGCTCAAATTTCGAACAACATCATCGATCAATGTGTCGCGCAGGGTGTGCCATTTGCGCGGGAATATGGAGGTCTCCTCGACAATCGCTCGTTCGGCGGAGCCCAGGTTTCCAGAACATTCTACGCCCGCGGACAGACCGGGCAACAATTGCTGCTGGGTGCTTACCAGGCGATGAGTAGGCAGATCGCAAAAGGCAGCATCGAAATGTTTTCGCGCCGGGAAATGCTGGAGTTGGTTAAAATTGACGGGCGCGCAAGGGGCATCATCACTCGGAATCTGGTGACCGGTGAAATTGAGAGGCACATGGGTGATGCCGTACTTCTATGTACGGGTGGATATGGAAACGTGTACTACCTCTCAACGAACGCCAAAAACTCCAACGTGACGGCCGCCTGGAGATGTCACCGTGAGGGCGCGTATTTCGCCAATCCGTGCTTCACGCAGATTCATCCAACCTGTATTCCTGTTTCGGGTGATTATCAGTCCAAATTGACGCTGATGTCTGAAAGCCTTCGAAACGATGGCCGGGTCTGGGTGCCTAAGAAAATTGGGGACACCAGAGAGCCTCAGGACATCCCAGAAGACGAGCGAGATTACTACCTAGAACGCCGCTATCCGAGCTTCGGCAACCTGGTTCCCAGAGATGTAGCGTCCAGAAACGCAAAAATGGCGTCTGACGAAGGCCGGGGTGTCGGCACAACCAAACTGGCCGTCTACCTTGATTTTGCGGACGCCATCAAGCGCCTCGGGCGTGGGGTTATCGAAGAGCGTTACGGAAATCTGTTCGAAATGTATGAGCGGATCACTGCGGAGAATCCGTACGAGGTGCCGATGCGCATCTATCCGGCGGTTCACTACACGATGGGAGGGCTGTGGGTAGACTATGATTTGCAGAGTACCGTTCCGGGACTGTTCGTTCTGGGTGAGGCCAATTTCTCGGACCACGGCGCAAACCGTCTCGGAGCTTCGGCCCTCATGCAGGGTCTCGCCGATGGCTACTTCGTCATACCCTACACGTTGGGCAACTACCTCGCAAGCACCCGGTTTAAGGCGGCCACGACCGATGATCCGTCCTTCGCCGGGGCAGAGGATTCGGCAAGGGCACGTATCGAAAAACTGCTTTCTATCGAAGGAACCAAAACCGTGACCGAGTACCATCGAGAACTCGGCAAGATCATGTGGAACTACGTCGGAATGTCGCGAAATGCAGCTGATCTGAAAAAGGCCATAGACGAAATTTCGGCTTTACGAGAAGATTTCTGGCAAAATGTGCTCGTAGCTGGTGAAAAAACGACGCTCAACAAAAACCTCGAATTTGCAGGCAGAGTAGCCGACTTCCTGGAACTGGGAGAATTGATGGCCAGAGATGCACTGGATCGGGAAGAATCGTGCGGAGGACATTTCCGAGAAGAGCATCAGTCTGCCGAGGGCGAGGCGGAAAGGAATGATGACGATTTCACTTTCGTCTCGGCTTGGGAGTATCTCGATTCCGGCCACAAACTGCACAAAGATGACCTGACGTTCGAGTACGTGGAACTGACCACCCGGAGCTACAAGTAATAACCAATGCGCCCGCCACAGACGGGTGTCTCTTCATTGAGATATGGCAGAAAGCATGAACATCAAACTGAAAGTGTGGCGTCAGGCGGGACCGTCTGATCCCGGAAGATTTGAGGTCTATTTAGTTCCGGACGTCAATCCCCACATGTCCTTTCTCGAGGTTCTTGACGTATTGAACGAGCAGCTCATAAAGGATGGCGGAGATCCCGTAGAATTTGATAATGATTGTCGAGAGGGCATTTGCGGATCCTGCGGGGTCGTAATAGATGGAATCGCCCACGGGCCTCAAAGGCGGACTGCATGCTGCCAGCTACACATGCGTCACTACCGCGACGGCGACATGATCGTGATCGAACCGTGGAGGGCGGGCGCCTTTCCGATAATCAAAGACCTCGTTGTCGACCGCACCGCGTTTGATCGAATCATTTCCGCCGGCGGATTTATCTCCGCGAAGGCCGGCTCCGCTCAGGACGCCAACAGCCTGCCGGTCTCGAAAACGAGCGCAGATCTGGCGATGGATTATGCGTCCTGTATTGGATGTGGAGCGTGTGTTGCCGCCTGTCCGAATGCCTCTGCATCACTGTTCACGGCTGCCAAGATATCCCACCTGGCGATGTTACCCCAGGGTGAAGTAGAGGGCGCCGCTCGCGTGATGTCCATGGTCGATCAGATGCGAGATGAAGGGTTCGGAGACTGCTCCAATCACGCAGAGTGCGAGGCGGTTTGCCCCAAAGGAATCTCAGTTTCGTCCATCACGATGATGCGACGGGAATATGTGAAGGCTCTTCTGGACCAGGTCTGACCATCCAGAGGTGATCCAGAGGCCTCAGACGCTTATCTGAAGGGCTTCGACGACCGATTCAAAGAGAGAGGCGCCATCTGCTCGTCCAAGGAGGGCCTCAGAACACCGTTCTGGGTGGGGCATCATTCCCAGTACATTGCCGCCTTCATTCAGCAGTCCAGCGATTCCGGCCAAAGAGCCATTTGGATTGGCTTCGTCGGTGACCTGCCCCGATTCATCACAGTACCGAAACGCAACCCGTCCCTCGTTCTCAATGCGATCGAGAACTTCGTCCGACGCAAAGTAATTTCCCTCGCCGTGCGCGACGGGCATGCGCAGGACAGCTCCTTGCTGCAGGCCGCTGGTGAACGGGCTGGCCGTATTTTCTGTTCTCAGAAATACGTTTTTGCAGACGAATCGAAGGGATTCATTGCGCATCAGTGCCCCGGGTAAGAGGCCAGATTCGCAGAGGATCTGAAAACCATTACAAATCCCCAGAACGAGGCCACCATTACTGGCAAATCGCACAACATCCTTCATGATGGGAGAAAATCTTGCAATCGCTCCGCTACGCAGATAGTCGCCGTATGAAAAGCCTCCCGGCACGATGATCATGTCAACGTCGCCTACACTCGTTTCCTTGTGCCATATGAATCTCGCATCCTGGCCAAAAACATGTTTGACAACGTGATAGGCATCGTGATCGCAATTAGAACCAGGAAATACAATAATTCCGAAGCGAACTGACATGGATCTTATGTGAGAAGTGTGGATGCTAGGACTCACCGAGGCGCTCTCAAATATACCTCAATCGGTTGTGCTTTAGCCATCATGCACGGCGTGTGTTTGTTGATTCATCGTGAGTTTGTCCACCCCCAGTTTCCCCACTCAGAATCCAACCCCAAAATCCAACCCGGAATTCATACAAAAGAACTGACCGGACGGCACAACAACATCGTATTCTTGGCCGTTATATCTTTCCGGGCCCCAAATTGCTCAGATAAGACAAATATGATCCCCAAAGAGCTATTCAAAAAGATCAAGCAGATCGAAATCCGAACGAAGGGTTTGGTGAGCAACATCTTTGGGGGTGAGTACCATACTGCGTTCAAGGGCACAGGAATGGAGTTCGCCGAAGTCAGGCCCTACCAGTTCGGCGACGATATCCGAAATATCGATTGGAATGTCTCGGCGCGATACCCGGATACGTTTGTTAAAATCTTTGAAGAAGAGCGAGAGCAGACGGTCATTTTAGCCGTTGATGTATCAGGATCGGAAAATTTTGCTTCGAGCGGCATGTTCAAGAAGGAGATCGCCGCCGAGATCTGCGCGGTCGTGGCGTTCAGTGCCATCCAGAACAACGACAAGGTTGGTCTGTTGCTGTTCTCCGACCAGATCGAGTTGTTTGTACCGCCGAAAAAGGGGCGTAAGCACGTGCTTCGACTGATCAGGGACCTTTTTGCGCATGAGCAGCACTCTACCGGAACCGACTTGACAATCGCGCTGAACCATCTCGTTCACGTGCTGCATCGCCGATCAATCGTGATGGTCCTCAGTGATTTTATGGATGACAATTTCGAGTCGGCACTGAGAGCGGTAGCTCGCCGGCACGACACGATTGCCGTCCACATGATTGATCCAGTAGAAGTCGCGCTCCCAGAAGTTGGCCTGTTGGAAGTGACCGACGCAGAATCGGGAGCCCAGGTATTGATAGACACTTCGAGTGATCGAATTCGAAGCCTCTACGAAGAGGAAGCGGCTGCGAGACACCACTCGATCGATATGATTTTCCGAAAATTGAAGGTCGACAAGATTCCCATTCTCACGGACGAGGGCTACGTAGAGCCTCTGATCCGTTTCTTCCGGCACCGTAATCGATTCTCGAACTAGTGATCCGATCGTTCAGACATATTCTGTGGTTGATCGTGCTGTTGATGGCTCGACCCGCATCGGCGCAGCAGTACGAAAGTTATGTGTCGACTGATTCTGTGACCATCGGTGATCGCTTCGCTCTCACGCTAATCGTCGGCCATGATGGCGCGCGTAGCGCCGTCTTCCCACACGAAATGTTGCTCGACTCTTTGGGGCTGGCACCAGTTTTCGGCCTTGGCGACTTCGAAATAGTACGGACAATCAGCCAGGGGGGCAGAGCGTACGATCTGGGAGGACGCATCGATTCGGTGGTCTATGAGGCCACGACGTTCGCGCTTGACACCGCACGCGTCGCCGGCATCCCCATCGGGTTGGCAGTTGGGGCAGACACACTGGTGGGATTTACACCGCCGCTTTTCCTCCAGATTGGATCGTTGGTACCCCAGGATGCCGAGGAAATCAAAGATCTCGCTGACCTGGCACAATTTGACCGCTCGTTGTGGCCATGGATTGCAGGCATCCTGGCCCTATTGGCCGTGATGTACGGTCTCTGGTGGTGGCGAAAACATGGACTCGAGGAAACAGACGACGAATCGACTGCCATGGAGCCTAAGATTCCGCCCTACGAGGAAGCGCTCGAGCGACTCGCCGCCCTTCAGTCGATGGACCTGTCCGACGCGGAAAACCTCAAGCCATTTTACGTGGAACTCACGGCCATTCTTCGGACATACGTTGGACGCAGAGCCCATTTGCCGGCTCTCGAGTCCACCACGCGCGAGCTACTTTTGCGCCTGCGCACTTCGCGGGCTGGAGGCGTGCTTCCGGATGATGTGGTCACAGAAATCGACAACGTCCTAACGCACGCCGACCTTGTCAAATTCGCAGATCTCCGACCCATTCTGGAGCAGACTCGTGCAATGGTCGCCGAAACCACAGAGGCCATTGAAGGGAGTGAGTCCGCGTATCGCCAGGAAGATGAGCGGATGGAGCAAGAACGGCAGGCCTACCTCGAACAGCAAGAATTTGCCCCTCCGGAGCTGGAAACGGAAGCAGAAACGGCTACGGCAGCGGTATCTGTGGAGGAGGAAGTATAGATGTCTTTTTCTCAACCGTTGTGGCTCATTTTATTGGTGCTCGTTCCACTGGTTGGCTGGAGGTCCTGGCATACGAGGCGCACGCGGGCCGGTATGCGATTCAGTTCAACCTCAGCCGTGACTGCTGCCGGTGCTTCCTTGAAAACGCGACTTCATTTTATACCTGTGGTGTTCAGAGTAGTCGGTCTCACCCTGGCCATCCTGGCCATGGCTCGACCTCAAGACCGGAACGTCGTCCGAGAGCGATATGCGGAAGGCGTTGACATCATGATGGTCCTGGATACCTCGACCTCGATGCGGGCCGAAGACTTTACACCGAACAGATTTGAAGCCGCAAAGGTTGTCGGCTCCGAGTTTATCAGTGGCAGAACCTCAGACCGGGTCGGTCTCATCGTATTCGCAGCCGCGGCCTACACCCAGGCTCCCTTGACCCTCGACTACGACTTCCTGCTCGAGATGCTGAGAGAAGTCGAGGTCGGTGTTATCGAAGACGGCACAGCCATTGGAACCGCCCTGGCCATGGCTGTAAATCGACTGAAGGACACCGAAGCCAAGAGCAAAGTTATCATTCTACTGACAGATGGTCAGAACAATCGAGGTGAGCTGAGTCCAGAGACGGCGGCGGAAATTGCCCGAACGCTGGGAGTACGGATTTATGCCATCGGAGTCGGCCAGCACGGGGAAGCTCCTTTTGTGGTCGACCATCCGTTCGCCGGACGCCAACGACGCATGGTTCCTGTCGAGATTGACGAGGAGATGCTTCAGGCCGTTGCTGACATGACGGGAGGAGAATACTTCAGAGCAACCAGCAATGGTGCGCTGAGAGAGATCTATGATCAAATCGGTGAACTCGAAAAGACCAAAATTGAGGAGCGCATGTACGTCGACTACGAAGAGAAGTACGCATCTCTGCTCTTTCCCGGGTTGATGCTCCTGTTTATTGAAATACTCCTCTCAACCACCCTGTTCAGACGATTTCCCTGATGGACTGGCTAAACACACAATATTCTTGGACGCTTCTCGCGCCCGCCCTCGCTCTCGCGCTGTTCGTGATGGCAGCGGTGCGGCGTCATCAATTGGGCGAACGTTTTGGCGATGTTAAGATCATTGCCCGACTCACTGAATCGGTGAGCAAGAGGAGGCGTCGATGGAAATCAGCGCTCACGTGCGCAGGAATTCTTCTGCTCGCCGTTTCTCTCATTGGTCCTCGATTCGGGACCCGTCTACGGGAGGTCAAGCGCGAAGGAATCGATCTTGTTGTTGCTCTGGACGTGTCAGCCTCCATGATGGCAGAAGATGTGGCACCGAATCGATTGGAGCGATCGAAAAATGAAATCAAGAGACTCCTGGATCAGATGAGGGGCGATCGGATCAGTCTGGTCACTTTTGCAGGGGACGCGTTCATCCAGTGCCCGTTGACAACGGATTATGGCGCTCTCCGCCTCTTCCTGGATGTGGCAGATCCCTCGCTGATTCCGACTCCTGGAACAGATTTTGGAGCCGCTCTGAAAATGGCGATGCAGGCGTTCGAAGCTCCAACGGGAGACCCGGAAACGGAAAATCGTACACGGGCGGTTCTCTTCGTATCGGATGGCGAAAATCACGTGGCCGATCTGGAAGCCATCATCGATACGGCACGTGAGGCAGGAATAATTCTCTACGCCGCGGGTGTCGGTGAGACCGAGGGCTCACCCATTCCCATTTATCGAAACGGTCGAAGGGTCGATTACAAGAAGGATCGCACCGGAAACGTGGTTACAACCAGGTTGGAAGAGGACGCGCTGCAGGAACTGGCCAGGGACGGGAGCTATTTTCGAATCGCCAAAACATCCAGTTCTCTTTCGCAGATAACGGCCGCTTTGGATCAACTCGACAAGACTGCTTTTGGTCAGGACGAGTTTGAGGAATACCAGGAAAGATATCAGTGGCCGCTTCTCCTGGGTTTGATCATGCTCCTCGGAGAATGGTTTATACCTGAACGCAAAAAGCAACGAGCCACCGATTCGGGCGTAGACTCGTTCCATCAATCCACAGGCAGTTGATCCGTTGATACTCATTTTCAGCATATTGTTGACGACTTTTCAGCTCGCCGGTCCCGGGGACGCCAAGAAGAATGGCAGAAAAGGGAACGCTCAGTACACGCAAGAGCAGTATTCTGAAGCCATCACGTCCTATCAAAACGGCGTTCGATCGGTCCAGGAAGAAGGACCTGGCGCGGTTCATTCAGGCCTGTTGAACAATCTTGGTGCAGCACTCTTCCGCAGCGGAGACTCGGAGCAAGCTGAAATCGCGTTTTCGAGCGCGGCAAGAATGGCCAATACGCCACAGGATCTTGTTCGCGCAAGTTATAACGCTGGAAATGCCGCATTTACGGCTCAAGAGCTCGAAACGGCCCTGGAAAATTATCGTCGAGCACTTCTCAGCGACCCATCCAATCTAGATGCGAAATTCAATTATGAGTTCGTGAAAAGACAGCTCGATCAGCAAGAGCAGAATGGCGAGGGTGGGGACGAGAGTGAGGAACAGAATGAGGATCAGCAGGGAGAAAACCAGGAAAATCAAGAAAATCAGGATCAACAGCAGGACGAGCAGAATTCCGAGGATCAGAATCAGCAAAATCAGGATCAGAATCAGCAGCAGGAACCTCAAGAACGGGAAGATCCAACCAAATTGAGTGAAGAGGAGGCCCAGCGAATATTACAAGCGCTCGAGAATGATGAACAACAGCTCCTCAGACAGGTCCAGAAGATGAAGACCAGACCGCGGCGCGTTGAGAAAGATTGGTGATGCAACTATCTGTCCGGCGCATCTCCATCTTGCTGACGATGTGCTTACTTGCGATTGCAGGCGGTGAGAAGCTAGTCGCCCAAACGATTCGCGTGCAGGCGTCTGTCAATTCCAGCACTGTGGGTACAGAGGAGGCTGTGTCCTACACACTCCTCGTACAGGGATCCGATGGCTCGAATATCATGGTCCCGGCCGCCCCCACTGCCGACGGAATGACGCTCCTGCAATCTGTCCCGGGCACGCAGCGGAGCGTCTCCATCACCAATGGCCAGATGTCTCAGAGCTTCTCTTTTACCTGGACGTTTCGTCCCACAAGAGAAGGGGCCACCAGAATCGAAGCAGCGACCGTTAACGTGGGAGGAACGGACTATCGCTCCCAGCCCATAGATCTGAGGGTCGTACCGCAGTCCCAAATTCCGGCCCGTCGACCGAACAGCAATCCTTTCAATCGTCTGTTTGGTTCTCCAGCCAACACCCCTCAACCACAACCGACTGAGCTTAACGAGAATGACATCTTCATCCGGGCTTTCCCTTCTTCTCGGACGGCTTTTCAAAACGAGCAGATCGTTGTCGAGTACAGGCTCTACTTCAAAGAAGGCATTCAGCTGAGGCAGAGTCGACTGACCGACAGTTGGGATGCGGAAGGCTTCTGGCGGGAAGAGTTGGATGTTGAGACGAGACCGATTCCGAGGATTGCCATCGAAAATGGCATGCGCTACAACATGATTGTGCTGAAGCGAGCCGCAGTATTTCCGACACGGGCTGGCCCCATGAGTATTGATCCATTGAAAATCGAAAGCGAGGCATTGCTTCCGTTCGGATCTCGGGACCCGTTTCAATCTCTGTTCTCGCTCCGGACGCGATTCACCCCTGTTCAGCTGGCTTCTTCGACGGTGAATGTTGAAGCGCGCCCGCTTCCAGCGGGCGCGCCAGCTGGTTTTAACGGCGCGGTCGGATCCTACGCCATGACGGTAGTGCCGGATCGTACACAGCTGGAAGTCGGTGAGTCCATTCAACTTACCGTCACGATCTCCGGTCGAGGCAATCTTGCAACGCTGGACGCGCCAGAACTCGATATTCCTGCCGCGTTTGAACTATATGATCCGCAGGTAACAACGACGCTGGACCGATCGGGCTCTCAACTTTCCGGAAGGAAGACCTTTAGGTACGTGCTCATCGCCCGTTCCAACGGCACGTTCGAGATTCCGGCAGTCGATTTCACTTTTTTTGATCCCTCCAGCACGCGCTTTCGAACTACGTCATCCTCTGTAGTCGTGGTCACTGTGACCGGGACCGCGAGCACCCCCGACGTAGTGGTGGCGACCACCAATGGAATGCCTGTCAATGATTTTGCTCCGCTCTTTGTGTCTTCCTCGAATTGGAAGCGCGTCGAGACATACTCTTTGCACAATCGTCTGTGGCCCTATTTGTTGGTCTTCCTGCCTCTTCTGATGCTGGGAAGCGCGGTCGTGTACCAGCGCCGCAGAGACCGGTACGATAAAGATGTCACATGGGCACGCGGTCGACGGGCACACCCGTTGAGTAGAAAAAACCTGAAAAGGGCCATGGTGCTGCTGAAAAGCGGTGATACGACAGGATACTTCGAGGAGCTGGAAAGGGCGGTACTCGGATTTATTGGAAATCGTTTGAATGTGGCCGAGCGCGGGCAGACTCGCGAACAATTGGGTCAGGTCCTTCTGGATGCAGGAGTTGACCAATCGCTTCGCACGAAACTGAGAGTATTTCTCGACACCTGCGACAAGGGCCGCTTTGCTCCCGCTTCTATCTCTGGGGAGAACAAGGAAGAAGCATTCGACGAGGCATCGGCGATCATTCCTGACATTGATGAACAGGTGTCTGGATGAGGATATTTCTGCTCATACTGTTTCTCTCGGCCCTCTTTTCCGCCCCGGCCCCCGGACTGGCCCAGGACAGTGATATCCTCGGTTATTTCGATGCCGGCACAGCGTTACTGGTTGATGGTCAGTTTTCTGATGCGTTGGAGCAGTTTGAAAATGCTGAGCGGTTGGGATGGGGTTCTACCGAACTTTACTTCAATATTGGACTTGCCTACCACAGGCTAGACAATCTCGGACAATCGATCCGCTACCTGGAACGGGCCAAAATTCTTTCACCAAACGATCCAAAAGTAATCCACTCTTTGAATCTCGCGAAGAGTCGGCGAGTCGACAATTTCTCAGAACTTCCTAAACCTTTCTGGCGCCGAGCGCACTCATGGACGGCACGTGTCGTTCCGATCGACGTGTCATTCTGGACCGGTTTTATGGCGTATGCAATCCTGATTGCTCTAGCGCTGGCCAAAATTATCTTGAGGCTTGACGGATCGTGGTGGCGACGCGGCAGGTTTGCGGCAGGAGTGTTGGGGGCGGCGCTTCTCATTCATGCCTTTGCGACTTCGGCCTGGCCGCCCATGGATCAAAAAGCAGTTGTCTTGGCCAGCGAGGTCGCTTTGCTCGAACAGGCAGATGCCGGATCAAACGAGGTGATGCGAGTGCATGAGGGTGTTATCGTAATCATGCGCACTGAAGTGTCTGACTTCACCTTCGTCCAAATTCCCAATGGAGGAAGGGGCTGGGTGCCGTCAACCGTACTCGGGAGTATCTGAGTTCTGCAATTGGGGCGTCGGGTTGCGTAGACGGCCTCCCCTCGATTCCGTATCTTCGTTTTGCTCGACCATCATCGCACTCCTGTATCCACCGTGGAACCTCACGTACTGACAAGATCACGAAGAACCGGCTGGATTGAGGTCGTCTGCGGTTCCATGTTCAGTGGAAAAACAGAGGAATTAATCCGCAGGATGAAGCGCGCCCGGATCGCCAAACAGCGGACTGAAATCTTCAAACCAGCCCTGGATACCCGTTTCCCAGAGGAAGAGGTCGTCTCCCATGACGAATCCACTCTACGATCGACCCCCGTGGCCACAGCGTCTCAAATTCTACTCCTGGCGGCAGACGCCGACGTTGTGGGAATTGATGAGGGTCAGTTTTTTGATTCCGATCTGGTGGGAGTCTGTCAGGAACTCGCGGCGATGGGAAAGAGGGTTATCGTTGCAGGACTCGACCAGGATTATCTGGGGAATCCTTTTGAACCGATACCCCAGCTCATGGCCATCGCGGAGTATGTGACCAAGTTGCACGCCATTTGCGTCGTCTGCGGTAGTCCTGCAAATCACTCGCAGCGGCTGGTCTCCGGAGGCCCCAGGGTTTTGATTGGAGCTATCGAATCGTACGAGCCTCGGTGTCGAGACTGTTTCGATCTGAGTCTCTCCGCGGGTACCGAACCTGTCGATCAGCCCGACAAGTCTTCCGAAAGTGAACCGGCGAGCGTTGAAAAGAAAAAACGCCCCACGAAACCCCAGTCGGAGAAAGCGTCCTAGGCTTCAACTCCGATTTCTTCTTCCTCTAGAGCGTTGGCCTCATCTCCTCCGATTGACTCATCTCCTCCGGGAGATTCCTTCTTCGGTAATACTGCACCCTTTGCGTCGGTGGACGGTCGTAGACGGAACAGCAATTCATCCAGCGTAAACAGCACGGCTCCCATCCCGGCAAACGCAACCAGGGCCGGCAGGGGCTGCCAGATTACCAGGCCACCAACAGCGCCAAGCGCCCCGCCCAGATATTTGATATAGTTGAGCTGCTCGTTGCTGGAGTTCTTGATCAGGTCCTCCAACCGGCTTTCATCGTATTCCATCATGTTGGTCATGACCATGTTGTATACGTCGAGATTTTCGACGAATCCAAGTACGATTCGAGTGGCGAATTCCTCGATATCTTCGGCACGGGCCTCAATCTTTTCGGGAATTTTATCGAGCAACGCATCCATCTCGTCCAGCACGCCATCGAGCTGACCCGGAATGCCGTGTATCGCCTTGTCGATGCGCGCCTTGAAATCGTCCTCATTGAGGTAGCGATAAGCCTTCAGCGCCATTCCTCCAACACCCTCGCCGACGTAGGATTCGATCTTTTCGACCACATATTCCACGATTCGACGTCTAACCTCGTCTGAGGTGAGGACGGTCTCGACGTAGTCCGCAGTCATCTTTTTCAGATCTGAACGAAATTCCTGGTCCTCAAGCACTCCCCGGGTGACCGACATCGCCAATTCGCGGTACTTCGGGATGACGTCGTTGTCCTTGATTTTCTGCTTGATGATCTCCTCATTGATGAGCTCCTCGCTCACCGCCTTCGCCAGTCGGAAAATGACGCGCTCTCGTTGAGCCGGAATCAACCCCTGACCAAAAACAGGACGAGCCTGGCGGGGATTGAACAACATGGTGATGGCGACCCAGTTGGTCAAAAACCCAATCAATCCGCTCACGGCAACAATTCTCATCAGTCCCTCGAGGACGAATACCCGAGAGAAGAGTGTCATCTGCATTCCCGGGAAATCCCACATGAAAGAAGCACCGAAGAGCAGGAGCAACACCCAGGGAATGATCTGCAGCAGAGGAAGCAGGTTGCTGTGTGACCCGGACATCGTCGGTACTTCCCTCTCCATATCACCTTTAGAAGGAGAGGAAGGCACGTGTCGGCGAATATACTTGGCGACTAGCTTCCGAAAGTCCTCCGCCCGAGCACGAGTAACATTTTTAGCCTCCGTGACCGTGACTCCGGATGATTTCGCCTTAGCGCCAGGGGTGTCCGAATCGACACCATCCGCGAAAACATCGCCTTTGATTGACTGGCTACTCGATTCTACTTTTGGTCCTTCGTCTTCCACGGATAAACGTCTTTGGGTGATAAGATGGAGTGATTTCTTTCTCCTGTTAGAGCCCTACTAGGACGAAGAAAACCCCAATCGGGTTGCATCTGCCTGCATCCCGGCAATCACGTTCGCGATGTGCTGGGGCAATTCAATCCCGAGGTCTTCGGCTCCATTCCTAATATCTTCCCGATTGACGGCCGCCGCGAAAGCTTTGTCCTTGAGCTTCTTTGTTACTGATTTTGGCGTCATTCCTTCCAGTCCAGTAGGCCTTACATATCCTACGGCTGTGATGAAGCCCGCGAGTTCGTCAACTGCGAAAAGCGTCTTCGCCATAAGCGACGTTCGCTCAACTCCCGTGTGATTTCCATGTCCGAGTATGGCCTCGCAGACATCTTCTGGATATCCGAGCTCCCGAAGCACGGCGACTCCGACGTAGGGATGCTCATCCATCGTCTGGTGTTTTTCGTAGTCCATATCATGCAGAAGCCCGGTAACACGCCATTTCAGCGTATCTGCGCTATGTTTTTCCGCATAAAACGCCATCGCCGCCTCCACTGCGTAGGCGTGTCGACGCAGACTGTCTGATTGGGTCCACTCGTGAAAAAGCTCCAGCGCTTCCGCGTATGACTGCATATTCGATTCTCTTAAAAAAGATCAACCAGCTTCATCTCCTTGAGATATTTGGCCGGATTGTTTTGAAAATCAGCCATCAAATTGTTGAGACCTGTCAGCGTTGAATCCAATCGGTGGTACAAGCTGGCGTCGTTGATCAGCAAACCCAAGGTGCCCTCGCCATCATTCAGCTTGCGAAGGAGAAGACTTAGTTGGCCGTTGGTTTCGGCCAAACTCTCAATTTCCGTATTCAGGTGATCCAACGTCTCGCTGACCCCCGTCAGGAGCTCGGATACGGCCGCTCCATCCTCTCCAACGGCCGTACTGATGCTGGCCGTCACTGACTCAACATTCTCGAGAATTCCACTCAGGCGATCCCGTTCGGACTGCAGTAGATTTTCCAATTCCGAAACACTGCTCAGCATGGCGTTGAGTGTCCTCCTGAAATCAGATTCAGGCTCCGATAACATGTCCCCGGTCTCATCCAGAACCGTTTCAAGCCCAGCGAGCACCTTGTCCACCTGATCGATGATCTCGGGAGCCCGGGCACTCAAGCTCGCGAACAAATCTTCGGCCGCGTGGCTGTCTACCATTCCACCTTCTTCGATGAGGGGCGCTGCAGGATCACCCAGAAACAGGTCCAGGCGTACGACTCCGAGGGCATCAAAGCCCGCGACCGACGCATATGCACCCTCGGTGATCAGAATCTCTCGATTCACGTGGAAGTGAACTCTTACGCGCCCCGTTGTCGGATCGATGAAGACTGCATTGACCGAGCCGACTGTAACCCCGCGCACCCTCACAATATTGCCTGAGATAAGACCACCGGCGTCATCAAATTCTGCCACCAAATCGTACGTGGAGGCGAACAGAGGGAGGTCTTCGAAGTACCTCACCCCGAAAATGAAAACGACGGCTGCCGCGATAATGGTCAGCCCGACCTTGATTTCGTTGGAGAATTTCACGTCTTGGAGGATGTTGATTCGCGGGTGGTATTCATTCGTCAGACACCAATTTTATATTCGTTCGCCTTTACAAAATCGTTGAGCACGGTGTCGGTGCTCGCGTGTAAATCGTCGATGGTTCCGGTCCAGTGCATTCGCCCTTCAAAAATGAAAGCAGCTCGGTCGGCGATACTCAGCACAGAATGCATGTCGTGGGTTACAACGATGCTGGTGACCTTGAGCTGATCGGCCAACCCTTTAATCAGGAGGTCGATCGTATTGGATGTTTCAGGATCGAGCCCACTCGTGGGTTCGTCATACAAGATGTATCGAGGTTTCAGCGCCACTGCTCTGGCCAGCGCCACGCGTTTTTGCATCCCACCAGAGAGCTCAGCCGGCATCTTGGAGCCAACGTCCGAAAGCTCAACCACCTCTAGACACTCATACACTACTTTTTCAATTTCTTGCTCCGTCATCTCGGTAAACGTTCGAAGTGGAAAAGCCACGTTGTCGAATGTGTTCATCGAGTCGAAAAGAGCACCGCCCTGAAAAAGGACCCCAAAACTCTGTCGGACCCGACGAAGCTCAGCATAGGAAATCTTGTTGATGTCGATGCCATCGACTGTGACGTGTCCGGAGTCCGGCTGGAGCAATCCGATGATGTGTTTCATCAGCACACTTTTACCCGAACCCGATCTTCCAATGATCGCCAGGGTTTCGCCCTCATAGATATCGAGCGAAACATCGTTCAGGACCATCTTGTCGTCGAAACTCTTGTCGATATTTTTTATGTTGATCATATCAGAGAAGGGTAGCCGCAAGAATCAAATCTGCAATCAGTAGAAACACGCAGCTGGCGACAGCGGCCTGTGTTGTAGCTCGTCCCACACCTTCGGCTCCTCCCTTTGTGTAGTAGCCTTTAAAGCATGATATAGAAGTGATCGTGAATCCAAAGACCAGCGATTTGATCAGGCCGAACACTGGATCAAAGGGTTGAAAAAATTCACGGGCTCCGTCCATGAACTCTCCAATCGGCACAAATCCACCGTAATGACCCACGAGCATGCCTCCTCCGATGCCCACGAAGCAAGCGGCCACATAGAGGACAGGAAACATCACCACTCCAGCAATGACCCTGGGTAAAATGAGATAGCCAATAGAATTGAGGCCCATAGCCTCAAGAGCATCGATTTGCTCGGTCACGCGCATGGTTCCGAGTTCAGCCGCAATGCGCGCACCGACACGACCGGCCAGAATGAATCCGGTGACGACGGCGCCCAGCTCGAGAATCATCGAGGGCACCACGATGGCACCGATGATGGTTTTCGGAATTAGAGGAGAAACCAGCTGATACGAGGTCTGAACGGTGGTTACTGCACCGGAAAAAGCCGCCGCGAGCATCACAATCGGCATCGATTCAATTCCGATGTGTACCATCTGCCGCCACAGATTGTCTCGATAGGTGCTGAATTCAGGAAGCGCACCGAACGCGTGGAACAGCAACTTACTGTATCGGCCCAGGGCCCCCACAGGGACCATCATCATTTGAGTGGTGTAGTGCAGCAATGGGTGGTAGAGGAAGGATTGCTCCCTGCCGTTTACGACGGTTAATGAGAGATTTGCGGATTCATCTTCGGCGTCTGCGTCAAAGTACGTTCTCTCAATCAATTGGTGCCGTTGAACGTCATTTTGTCACCGTGTTTTTATGGCTGGCAGGTGCGCACATATTAAGCCAATCCGTGTCACACAGTTGTCACATGTCCCCTCTATATTTCAGATGATGGCCAAAGTGAAGTCAATATTTTTCTGCCAGGATTGCGGCAATGATTCTCCTCGATGGATGGGTCAGTGCTCTGCCTGTGGGGCTTGGAACACCATGGTGGAAGAGCGAACTACGTCTACGCGACATCGCCTCGGCTCTTCTCGTCCTGGCTTTTCTAGCAAGGGCTCTTCCCGCGCAGGCAATGGCCTTTCTGTCCGGCCTTTGAAACTCGACGAGATTGAAAGTGGCTCAGAAACTCGCCTGAAAACAGGAAACGTCGAGATGGATCGGGTTCTAGGCGGCGGCATCGTAAAGGGCTCGGCGGTACTGGTCGCTGGAGATCCTGGAATCGGCAAGAGCACACTGATGACGGAGTTGGCGAGCCTGATCAAGGACCAGAAAATCCTGTATGTGACTGGAGAGGAATCTCCCTCTCAGGTGAAAATGCGGGCAGAGCGGATGGGAATCGAGTCTGAGAACTTTCTGCTGTTGGCAGAGACCGATGTGGAATCGATTATTCGCTGCGTTCAGGACGAAGAACCCGCGTTGTTGATCGTTGATTCCATCCAGACCGTTTTCAGATCTGATCTTGATAGCGCACCAGGCTCCGTGGCGCAGGTGCGTGAGAGCGCGGCAGCGCTGATTCAGATGGCCAAATCGACCGGAACGTCGACATTCATTGTGGGCCACGTAACGAAGTCGGGCACCATAGCCGGCCCGAGAGTTCTCGAGCACATGGTAGACACCGTGCTGTACCTGGAAGGGGATCAGCATCACGTTTACCGAATCCTTCGAGCGGTAAAAAATAGATTTGGGTCGACCAACGAGATCGGGGTTTTCGAGATGAGAACCGTGGGCCTCATCCCTGTCGAAAATCCGAGCGAACTCTTTCTGTCAGATCGGAATCTACTCTCTCCGGGTTCGGTCGTCGTATGCTCGATGGAGGGATCGCGGCCCATGCTGGCGGAAATACAAGCACTCGTAACCACGACGTCCTACAGTAATCCACAGCGTACCACAACCGGATTTGATGCGAGGCGGCTCCAAATGTTATTGGCGGTCCTCGAGAAACGCATTGGCCTCCCACTCTCCGAGTGTGATGTATTTATCAATGTCACGGGCGGGCTGAAACTCACCGAACCGGCAGCTGACCTCGCTATTGCGGCAGCGGTCGCTTCCTCCTATCGAGAAATTCCTCTCCCCTCGCAGGCCATAATTACGGGAGAAGTCGGTCTAGGGGGTGAAATTCGGGCCGTTTCTCAATTGGAAACTCGGCTGGCTGAAGCCTCTCGACTGGGATTCACGCAAGCGTTTGTGCCCAAACGCGGACTGAATCTCAAAACGGCCCCGAAAAAGATTGAATGTGTTGGGCTCAGCACCCTGGATGATCTCGTGGACCTCTTATTCTGAGTGCGCAGCAAGTGGCTTCGGCCTAGTCGCGCGTCAGCACATCAACTTCGCCATCTGATCTGCCCACGAGTACAGTGGTCGCCATGCCCAGAAACAGGCCGTGATCGACGACACCCGGGGTCATCAATAAACGTCGATTCACAAGCTCGGGGTCGCTGATTTCTTCGAACCTGGCGTCGATAATCCACATGCCCTGATCGGAGACCACCGGGCCATCCTTTTTCAGCCCCATCCGAATCTCCGAATCAGCGCCGAGCGAGGATAGAACTTGCATCACTGGAACAGCGGCCATCGGAACCACTTCCACAGGAAGAGGCATGCGAGTGCCCAGCTTGTCCACCATCTTGCTTTCATCGATGAGCACAACGAATTTCGCGGCCTGTGCAGCCACAATTTTCTCGCGGGTTTGTGCCGCACCGCGGCCCTTGATCAGATTGAAATCGGGATCTACTTCATCGGCACCATCGAAGGCCAGATCGAGCCGTGGCGTTTCGTCGAGTGTAGTCAGCCGAATGCCGTGCTCGCGCGCGAGACGCTCTGCAGAGAAGGAGGTAGCCACACCAGCGATATCCAGTCCTTCGTTCCGAACACGGATTCCCAGCTCTTCAATGGCTAGCGCAGCCGTAGATCCGGTGCCAATTCCCAGCCTCATTCCAGACTCAATCATGGAAGCGACGTGTTTTCCCACGGCGCGTTTCGCGGCCTGTTGTAGTTCGGACATGCGTGACGGAATTGTGGTGCTAAGGCTGTTTCACTCGACTTAATCTACGTCGCCTAGTTCGAACCTTTCTGTCCCGGGGGGAAGCCCCACCAAGATTGCCGGAATTACTCGTAACGAAGAGACTCAATCGGGTTCAAGCGAGCGGCCTTGAACGCAGGATATCCGCCGAACAGAAGGGCGATCCCGGTAACCATGACCACGGAGATAATAGCCCAATCGACTGGAAACGCGGCAGATATGCCGAAGTAGAGCGCCAGACCATTTCCAACGAGCGCGCCCAACATGATGCCGACGAAACCGCCAAGCTGACAGAGGAAAAACGCCTCGAACAAAAACTGCCTGAGAATATCTTTTCGTCGAGCACCGATGGACTTCCGAATGCCGATCTCTCTGGTTCTTTCCGTTACCGAGACGAGCATGATGTTCATTATTCCTATGCCAGCTGCAAACAGGGATATCAGGCCAATTCCTGCACCCCCTACTGTGAGAGTACCCGTAAAGGCCTCAAATATGGCCTGCATGGAATCATTTGTCGATATCTCGAAATTATTTCCCTCACCCGGCTGCACTTTTCGGATAACCCTCATCCTGCCAGTGACTTCATCGATGGCCGCATTGATCAGGACCGCATTGTGGACGCGAACGCTGATGTTCGCAATATTCCGGTGTGTGCCGCCGTAGAGCGTAAAGCCCCTGGTGATGGGGATGTAGACGCGATTATCTTGGGAGAAGCCCAGGAAATTCCCTTTGCTCTTGAGGACACCGATGACTTCGCAGCGAGCTCCCGCTGCTTTAATAACTTTCCCGATCGGATTTTCGGTAAGAAACAGCTCTCGGGAAACGTCAGTACCCAGAACGCACACAGGGCGCGCATACTGGATGTCATTCTGGGTGAAAAAGCGACCCAAATCCAGCTCGTAGGAAAGGTTTCCCAGCATGTGCTCATCCACTCCCATCACAATAATATTAGGCTCCGTCTCCCGATCACTGTAGACCACCTTGCCCATCGTGAAGTCTTCCAGCGTAGAGATGGTAACGGGAAGGGTCACCTGGGATTTAAGCCTTTCAATCTGTTCGAAAGTGATGGGCGGGCGATTTCGAACGCTTTTGTCCGTGTTGCCGGTCTGGATCATGGGCGTTCTCGTGACAGAGAACGTTGAGGAGCCCAGGAACTGCAGTTTTTCCTTGAAATAGACGTCGATGACTTCAACGGCTGTGACCGAGACGATGATGGCAAAAACACCGATCACCATCCCGAGCAAGGTCAAAGACGATCGCATTTTGTGTGCGCGAAGGGCATCTACCGCCATTCGCAGAGCTTCAATTATGCCCATTCTTATTCGTACCTCAAAGCTTCAATAGGTGCAGATTTCGCCGCGGTCCAGGCCGGAGCGAGGCCGAAGACAACTCCGATAAAGACGCAGATTCCAAATGCGAGAGCGACGGTGCCCATCCCCAGAACCGCAGGCAAGACGGCTGCTATCAACATGGACAGTGGAAAGGCCAGGCCCACACCGATCAGTCCTCCGACCATACAGATGACAACGGCTTCGATCAGAAATTGCAGCAGAATGGTTACTCTTCGGGCGCCGACGGCCTTTCTGATTCCAATTTCTCGCGTCCGCTCCTTGACGGTTACGAACATGATGTTCATGACACCAATTCCACCCACCAAGAGAGCCAGGGACGTCAGTCCGATTCCGATGCCAAAAATGGCGTTCTTTATAGGCTCGATGCTCGCGCGAAGCGTTTCTTGTTCATTGATCTCAAAGTCGTCATCTTCGCCCACTTTGAGCCGACGTGCCAGCCGTATTACTCCACGAAGCTCTTCTCTTGCGTCTTCGAGCGCTATACCGCTTGCAACCTTGGCGCGAACCGAGACGCTCCTCCAGCGGACACTGAATTGGTGTTTGAATGCGTTGAAGGGAATCTGAATCAACCAGTCTTCGGATGCGCCTCCCTCCTGGCCCTGTCCTTTCTTCGTCGTAACGCCGATCACTCTGTATTTGGAGCCAGAGATCTTCAGCTCTTTGCCCAACGGTGATCCATACGGGTACAATTCCTCGGCAATCTTGGCCCCAATGATCGCCACATTTCTGGCACCCTGATCGTCAAAAGCGCTCAGAAAGTAGCCATCGGCTAGATCGACCTGATGCACATCCGGATAATTGGCCTGCACACCCATAATTCGGGCGGGCACAACCGATTCTGCTGCGGACTTCACGGGTCGCGAGGTGCTGACCACGGCTGTTGCTGCAGTAACTGTCCTGGAATTGTTGTTGATTGCCTCTGCCACATCAGCCGTGATATTGGGACGGTTGATGAAGTTCCACCATTTCATTCCCGGACCCCTGACCCAGGGCCACTTCTCGATATAGATCACGTCCGTACCAAGCGAGGCGATGTCATTTTCGAAACCCTGTTCGATTCCATTGACAATCGTCGCCATTCCTGTTACCGAGACGATTCCGATAATGATGCCGAGTGTCGTGAGTACGGCGCGCATCTTGTTGGTCCACACGGAGCGAATGGCGATCAGCATGGACTCAACGAACTCAAATGTGAAACGGCGCACGTTCTGGGAGGATTGGTTAGCAGAGATCAGATTCCGACCGGTTAAATGGCTACGAAGTCTGTTACACAGTGTTGCGCAAATCATCTCTATTCAGAGAGTATCCATAATCCAAAACCGGTCTGGAGTCTCCTGTATGGTGCCTTCAAATCGTTGAAACGGGGCCCAGTTTGGTCTCAAATCTGAGTCTGTACTCACGATAGAGAGTGTTGTAATCCGATTTGACGAGTCGAAATTGGCGGGCAAGGGCCAAAATGGTCATTCCCGGGTGCAAATTGGGAAACGTATCGAAGGCAAAACGCCTGTATCCGCGTTCCTGAACGATGCGCATCATTTCGTCCATTAGGGCCAGCGCGATTCCCTTCCGACGATACTCGGGCATGACGCCTCCCTTTGCGCTATAAAAAGTGAATCTGTTTTCTCGGTAGCCGATTTTGAATCCAACGGGTTCGCCGTGCAATTCTGCCAGCAATATGAGCAGATCATCACGCTCGAACGTGTTGATCACCCGCTCCTCACGGAAAATGGTTTCGTTCATCTTTCGAATCGGGTCCAACTGTTCCTGCTTGACTTCGCGAATAGTCAATCCTGGAAGGTCCGGCACCTCAAGATGCATGGGCGGTGTGTAATCAAATCGTTCCATCTTCCCTCATACTACGAATCAACCAACGATGGAGGAAGGGACTTTGGCTGCCCGGTTTCGATCTCGCGGGGTCCGTTATTTACGGTTGCACCGGGATCGGAATCAGCCTCGACCAGCGTACACGGTTCCAGAATCCGTTGCGGGATGTCCGCCAGAAAGCGACTCGGGTTCGTGAAGTATTGACCCTCATATCGGCGATGTCCGATCATGGGATAGGAAATGAACAGGTGATCCGCGGCGCGCGTGACGGCTACATAGATCAGGCGCAATTCTTCATCGAGGGCGTCGTCGCTCCCCACCGAGTAAGAAGAGGGCATCACTCCATCTAGGGCCTGGATCAGAAATACGACGCTGAATTCCAGACCCTTCGCCGAGTGAATGGTTGACAGAACGAGCGGCGGTTCATCCTCCGATTCCGGCAACGCCATCGAGGCCGTTAAGTCAATCGGGTCAAGTGCCAACGAATCGAGAAGACTGGATCGATCCGAAAAACGAGTGACCAGACCAACGAGATGCTCCAGGTCCTGCTCCCGCTTGGGATAATCATCCGGATACTCCCTCCGCAGGAGCGGAGCGTAATAGGTCAAAATGATCTCAAGTTGCTCTGCAGGGGCTATCTCAGACGAGTGAATCTGGTGCAGCGTGGTAAAGAGGGTGCGAAGCGAATCGATGTACGACGACGAATAGGGACGCTCATTGAAAATGAACGGTTCTTCGGTGTTCGCGTCCAGCAAATCGACTATTCGGCCGGCAGTCTTCGGACCCACGCCCTCCAACAGCTGGAGAATCCGATTCCAGGCGACCGTGTCCCGCGGGTTTTCTACGACCTTGAGATGTGCCAGCACATCCTTTATGTGTGCAGCCTCACTCAATTTCAAACCGCCGTGCTTTACAAAGGGTATGTTCTTCCGATTCAGCTCGACCTCCAGGTCGTAAGAGTTGTGACCATTTCGAAAGAGGACAGCCATGTCATCTAGCTGGATTCCCTGCTCGCGGAACTGCAGGATCATCTGAGAAACGAAGCGGCTTTCGAAACGAACATCAGGAGCGGGAACGAAGGCCGGAAGATCCCCCTTCAATTTCTCGGAGAACAAGTCTTTGGAATATTTTCGCCGTGCGGTAGACAGGAGGTGATTGGCCAGATCCAGGATGCTCTGCGTTGAGCGATAGTTGTGCTCCAGTTTCAGGACTTGAGCCCCGGAATATTCATCCGAAAAATTGAGAATATTTCCCAGGTCCGCCCCTCGAAATCTATAGATGCTCTGCGCATCATCTCCGACAACCATCACGTTGCCGTGGACAGAGCTCAGTGCCTTGACAAGAAGGGCTTGTGCTCTGTTCGTGTCCTGATACTCATCGACTAGCACATGACGGATGGCTGAAGAAATCTCCCTCAGTACATCGGGCTCTTGCTGAAAAAGCTTCAGCGTCATCACCAGCAGATCGTCATAATCCATCAACCCCTGCTCCTTCTTATAGGAGGAGTAGGCCTGAAAAAGTCGATCCATGGTTTCGGAATACTCCAGAAACTGGGGATAGGAGTTCTCTACTAACTCTGAAATCGTGATCCCCCGATTTCGGATCGCCGAAAACATGGTCTGTAAGGTCCGTTTTCGAGGAAATCGTTTTCCTCTTGTGTCGACAGAAATTCTACCGCGCAGCACGTCGATCACATCGGCGGAATCAGATGCATCAAGAATGGTAAAATTGGAAGGAAAGCCGATTTTCGCGGCATATTTCTTCAGAATCGTCAGACAGAAGGCGTGAAACGTGCCTCCGCGTACTCGATTGCACCGGCCATCCAGCAGGAGTGTTGCTCGATTCAGCATCTCCGAGGCCGCCCTTCGACTAAACGTCAACAACACGATGGATTCTGGGGGGACCCTCGTTTCCACGAGATAGGCGACCCGGTAAACGAGCGTGCGTGTTTTTCCCGTACCTGCGCCGGCTACGACCAGCACTGCGCCTCCTCCCCAAGTAACGGCTTCCAGCTGTTGGGTGTTCAGTTCGTCGGCATAAGCAATGTCCATCCCGTCAGTAGCAGGAACGGCTTCCGATTGGATGATGAACTGACGGGCCATTGAAGAATCATATCTGTTTACCGTTGTAACGATCCTGCCATCGCAAATGGTTCTTCGCCTCGATTTCGAAATGAGCCGACGAGGAGGCCTCGTTCGTGGATAACTTAGTGGCCCCACGGGCCGCGATTCCTAGTACGGAATTGACCTTGTTCATAGATTGTGACTGCCATTGCGCGGCCGGTGGAACATCCTAGGCAGATCTCCTATTTCATCGGTTACGGAAGCGATCGCACAACTTTCACTCGAAGACGTCTATGGGAAAAATCATTGCAGTGGCCAATCAGAAAGGCGGTGTCGGAAAAACAACGACGGCTGTTAATCTGGCGGCTTCTCTGGCTGCGATGGAACACCCTACGCTCCTGGTGGATTTCGATCCGCAGGCAAATGGGACTTCTGGAGTTGGAATCGATCCGAGGACAGTGACTTCTTCCTCCTACGAGATCTTGATCGGTTCTATTGCGACCCAGGATGCGGTGCTGGAGACAGAGACTCCCTATCTGTCGCTAATTCCCAGCCACATTAATCTCGTCGGTGCCGAGATCGAAATGGTTGAGGTGACCGATCGGGAGCGTATGCTGGCTAAGTCCCTCGTGTCGGTTCGCGACAACTTCGATTTCATCATAATCGATTGTCCCCCATCGCTCGGGCTCCTGACACTCAACGCACTGACCGCTGCGGACTCGGTACTGATCCCGGTTCAGGCCGAGTACTTTGCGCTCGAAGGTCTCGGACAATTGCTGAACACGATCAAGCTCGTCAGACAACACCTGAACCCGACGTTGGAAATCGAGGGCGTCGTGTTGACCATGTTCGACTCGAGGCTTCGGTTGGCAAATCAGGTGGCTTCAGAGGTTCGTCGGTATTTTGGTGAAAAAGTTTTCCAGACGATCGTCCAGAGAAATGTTCGATTATCTGAGGCTCCCAGTTTTGGACGGCCTGTCTTGATGTACGATGCTACGAGCACGGGATCTCGTAATTACATCGGGCTGGCGCGAGAAGTGCTTCTCGCAAATCAAGAATACCTGGAACAGCTCGCCACAGAGTCGGCAGGCAGGGATCCTGTACACTAACTCGGGCACTTTGATGACCAAACAGAAAAATGTTCTGGGAAGAGGTCTGGGAGCGCTGCTTCCCGACGCCGCGGAAAATACCTCTTCCGTAACGACAGGAATTGAGCACACGAAGCTCTATAACTTCGATGAAAGAATTCGTTCGGCAAGATCGATCAACGATGTCGACGTGGCCTCCGTTTCACCCAACCCGTATCAACCTCGAGAGCATTTCGACGAATCCAGCCTTCGGGAACTGAGCCAATCCATCAAAGAATTGGGCATCATTCAGCCCATTACTGTTCGTCGTAAGGGTGATGAGGCATACGAATTGATCTCTGGAGAGCGGCGTCTCAAGGCGGCCATCATGGCTGGACTGAGATCCATTCCCGCTTACGTGCGTGAAGCAGATACGGAGGCCATGTTGGAAATGGCGCTGGTAGAAAATGTCCAGCGAGAGCAGTTGAATCCCATGGAAATCGCCCTCGGCTATCGGCGCTTGATCGACGAATGTGATCTTACCCAGGATCAGGTCGCTACAAAGATCGGGAAAAACCGGTCGACGGTGGCCAACTTCTTGCGCCTGCTGCGGCTACCGCCCCTTATTCAAGCAGGACTACGAGATGCGATCCTCACCTCCGGGCATGCGCGGGCACTACTCGCTATCGAAGATGAGGCCTTGCAGAAGCAGGTTCTGGACGAAATCGTCCGAGACGGCCTGTCTGTCAGAGACGTTGAGAAGCTGGTGAAGCAGTTGCTGACCCCGAAAAGAGCTCCAAGAGTGGTCCAGAATTCACCCGTGAGCACAGATTCCATCGAGTTGGACCGCCTTGCAGATCGCGTTCGTCATGTTCTGGGGACGAAAGTGACCATAAAACCTTCGTCGAAGGGCAAAGGAGGAAGAATTGAGCTCGAATACTACTCCAACGACGATCTCGAACGAATCATAGAATTTTTTGACTGATTTCGGCAATTGATGACATCTCCCGTCCGGAATTTTGTATTGATTTGCGGCCTTTGCGGCCTTGTTTCGCTGAGTTCGGCTGAGGCTCAGATCGTAGCGGCGGATTCCATTTTCGCTGTAGTCCCCTCGGCTCACTCTCCTCGCGGCGCCCTTCGGCGGAGCGCTGCTTTGCCCGGGTGGGGGCAGATCTACAACAAGCAGTACATCAAATTACCGTTCTTATACGCGGCCCTCGGTGGGTTGGTTTATACGGCTGTCGTTAACCATGACGACTATATCCTTTACCGAGAAGCGTTTCAGTACAAGGCATTTCAAGAACAGGTCGACTCCGGAATTCTGACGAAAAACCCGAAAATCGGCTTCAAATCGTCATATGACGAGATCGTGGAGGAATTTGGAGCCGTGTCCTCTCGGCCGCTGGAAAATCAACGAAATAATTTGCGCCGATCGCGTGACCTTTCGCTCATTGGCATCGGCTTAGTCTATAGTCTGGCTATGCTGGACGCTTTTGTAAGCGCGCACTTACTCGATTTCGACGTTGGAGAAGACCTGAGTTTTCAGGTTGCTCCCCACCCGGGCGGACTCCGCCTGTCAGCCCGAATCCGCATAGGATCCTCGGGAGGACGCGGTCTATCTAATTGATAGACCGCTTATGCTTGTTTATCGAGAGAGCAATTACGAGCGTTTTGTATGGCCAGGACCAGATGAGGGTCGAATTCGTAACAATGCAGGACATTGCAACGTGTCCACACTTTGTAACATAATGCGCCCCTCGCCACACCAAAACATGATGGCTTTGTCTCACGATTTGCCTTACGATTTTCGTCACGAAGCAAATCGGGTCCAAAGCTGATGCTCAGAACACGGGGCTCCGCAAATGTCTGACAGGTACAGCAAATCGGCGGGATCACCTGAGATCTCGACCGCCACCGAGCAGCCCGCTCTTTTTGACAAGTGCGATCGATTCTTCGACCCGGAAGGATTGTATGCGCAGGTCAAGAAGGCCGATCTGTATCCCTACTTTCGTCCCATCGAGAAAAATGATGGCACGCGTGCAATAATCCACGGCCGTGAGATCATCATGGCTGGATCGAACAATTATCTAGGATTGCTCTCCGATCCACGGGTAAAGAAGGCATCTGAGGACGCCGTTGAGCAGTACGGCTCCGGTTGCACCGGTTCGCGATTTTTGAACGGCACCCTAGACCTTCACATCGAACTCGAAGAGCGACTCGCAGAGTTCATGGGCAAAGAATCGTGCGTCTTGTTTTCGACGGGGTACATGACCAACCAAGGCGTTCTGGAATCCCTGGCGGGCAGGGGCGACATCATATTTTCAGACAAGGACAACCACTCCTGCATCGTAGCCGGAACGAAGGTTGCGTTAGCCGACACGGTGCGATTTCGGCACGATGACATGGCTCATCTAAGGACCCTGCTGGTCAAAGCAGCCGAGAGTAATCCAGAGGCAGGCAAATTTATCGTCTCTGATGGCGTCTTTTCCATGAGCGGCGCCATCGCGAAGGTCCCTGAGCTCGTCGAGCTGGCTGAAGAATTTGGGGCAGCGCTCATGCTCGACGACGCCCACGCGGTGGGTGTAATCGGGCCCGGAGGAAAAGGAAGTGCGGCACATTTCAATATGTCTGATCGCGTTCACCTGGTGACCGGGACGTTTTCAAAAAGCTTTGCTTCTCTTGGTGGATTCGTCGTGGGCAGCAGAAACGTGATAGAGTACATTCGGCACACGGCTTCGACTCATATCTTCAGTGCATCCATGCCTCCTTCGGCTGTTGCAACCGTTCTGAAATGTCTCGAAATTTTACAGGCTGAACCCGAGCGTTTGGATCGATTGTGGGAGATATCCGATTATATGCGCGAGGGATTCAAGAACGTCGGATTCAATGTGTTGAAGAGTCAGGCTCCCATCATTCCGGTCATGGCTCACAATATGCGCACCTGTCTCGAAATGTGGCACGATCTCCTTGAGGAGGGCGTTTTTGTGAACGCGGTTGTACCCCCGGCGGTGCCCAAAGGGCAATCCCTGCTTCGAACCTCCTACATGGCGACGCACACCAATGAGGAACTGGACTTCATTTTGGCAGCCTTTCAAAAAGTGGGCAAAAAACACGGAGTGTTTTCTACCAACGGCACAGCCGCTTAACTTCCGACACAGCCGTTCACCTCCACCTTCCCCGCCATAATGTCGCAACCAGTAGTCGCGCCCGTCACGTCGAGACGAGACAGGAAGGCATTTATTCAGTTTCCGTACGATCTGTACTCTGATACTGAAGTGTGGGTGCCACCTCTGCGAATGGACACTGCGAAGTCCATCAATCCGAAGAAAAACGCGTTTTTCGAACACGGCGAAATGCAGACGTTTTTGGCTCGAGAGTCTTCGCGTGGAAAAGTGGTGGGTCGAATCGCGGCCATCAAGAATGGAATGCACCTGAAGAAGTATGACGACGCTGTTGGTTTCTTCGGATTCTTCGAGTGCATTGATGATATCGACGTTTCCAACGCGCTGTTTGAAGCGGCAGCCGACTGGTTGAGGGATAGAGGCTTATCTACCATGCGCGGCCCGACCAATCCGTCCATGAACGACATTGCAGGCCTGTTGGTCGGCGGTTTCGACAAGCAACCTGCGATCCTGATGCCCTACAATCACGGGTACTTCGAGCGCCTGCTTGTGGAGAATGGATTCGAACGCGTCATGACTATGTGGGCGTACTACTGCAATTCAAAACTGGTCAAGTCAGAGAAACTGAGGCGTGGTACCGCCTTGTTGATGCGACGCTACCCCGGGCTGAGCGTCCGGAGGATGGATAAGTCGATCTTCGAACAGGAGGCGAAGATCATTCTCGACATCTACAACGATGCATGGTCGGACAACTGGGGACACGTCCCCATGACGGATAATGAATTCGCACAGTTGGCCAAAGAGTTGAAGCAGATTGTCGACGAACGGCTGGTGGTAATCGTGGAGGATGAAGGCAAACCAGTTGCTTTCGCTATCACGTTGCCAGACCTGAATTTCGCGTTCAAGACTGTGAAGAACGGCAGGTTGCTACCCACCGGAATTTTTAAGCTTCTTTTTCTGGCCTCCTCGGGCGTTATCAAGGAAGTACGCACGCCGTTGATGGGCGTCAGAAAATCCCATCAGCGCAAAGGCATCGATGCAATATTGGTCCATCACACCATCGAAAATTCTGCAGAACTGGGTGTTCTGGGGTGTGAAATGAGCTGGGTGTTGGATGAAAATATGGCTCTTCGAAACTCTCTGGAGACCATGGGTGGAATCAAGGACAAAGAATATGCGATGTTGGAGCGGAGGATCTGATATTCTATGATTGACACCGGCGCGATCCGCTTCGTCTACTTTGATCTCGACGATACCATCCTGGATCATGCAAGGGCTGAAAAATTGGCTCTTCAGGACCTTCACCACCAGCCTCATTCCGTTTTTAAGGGGCACTCTTTTGACGCGGTTCTCGAGGCCTATCGCGAGATCAACCCGATAGTCTGGAAGAAGTATTCAGAAGGCAGCCTCACAAAACATCAGGCCAAAGTTGGTCGTTTCACTCAGCTCCTCGAGAAACTGAATATTGAGTCGCAGGTCGACGACACGCTTCTCGCAGAGACGTATCTCTCGTGCTACGCCAACCACTGGAGTCTTATTTCAGGCGCGATGGAGGGCTTTCTGAAAATAGCCAGGGCCCGTCCCGTGGGTATTCTCACGAATGGGTTCTCAGAAGTGCAGCGAGCCAAGTTAAAACAGTTTCCACAGCTGGAGAGTGTATCGAGCGCCGTCATAATCAGCGAAGAGGTTGGCGTTCTAAAACCCGATCCGGCGCTATTTGAGCATGCTGCGGCCGTCGTCGGGGTCCCCGCTGAATCCATTCTGTACGTGGGCGACTCCCTACACTCGGACGTCAGCGGCGGTATCGGGGCAGGCTGGAAGGTGGCGTGGTTCTCGGAGCAATCTCACGAGCATGAAGACGTATGGAGCTTCACTGACTGGTCCCTTCTGATCGATCTGCTGGAAGGTGACGCGAGGCTGGCACACTGATCGAGATCGATCTCAGTCACTAAAAGGCAAAAAAAAAGCCGTCCTAATAGGACAGCTTCTTTTCCTGCTCCCAGACACGTGAACCCCCCCTGGTTTGGTTCGCCGGCCGAAGCCAGCTCTCCCCGCCAGTAGCGGGAGGTTCGAGTCCCATGGATTCCTCCGACCAGGACGAATCCGGGTCTTCGGTAACACGTGCTTCCGTTTCCAGTTGCTCGTGTCGTCTCCATCGTATGGGCACACGATAAAGACTATAGCCCTCAGGTCTTTCAGTCATCGTCTTCCGTTCCCCCTTGCGGGTTCACTTCCCTCGTTGACCGGCTGCACACTCCTTGCATCGTCCCCTCCGAAGAGGATCTTCTACCTATCTGTGCGCTGCGATCGCCTACTGGTTTTGAACATTCTTGTCTTCGGCCGAAGCCGTATCCTTTCCTGTCCCTCCTGGTTGGCGGTGCGTCCACTTCCCGAGCGAAACGCCGGGACGTTTATGCTCTTTCCGTGGTCGCCTTCCTTTCCCTTCCTTTCTTAGCCTAACCGAAGTTCGACTCTTCCATTCCGTTCAGTCTTTCCCGTTCCGGGGATCACTTGCCTTCCGTTCCAACCCTTGCGGGTCTTCCCTTCAAACATCCTCCCGTCCCGTTCCGGACTCAGCACCAACTCCAGCAGCTTTCTCTTTTGGAGAATCCCGCCTTCATCGCTGATGCGAAGGAAACCTTTTTTCTACTCTTGCGAGTAGGGGGGCTTGCCTCATGCAGCCTAGAGACTCAGTCGCGTCAAGGAACGGTGCCGTTAGGCACTGGGACTATTATATGCCGACTTGAGAGCGGAGTCAATATCAGGGGAGGCAGTTTCCATCCACAAGAAATTCACAGGGATGTGCACATCAGTGTGGATAACAGGCAAGAGGACACTCGGAGAACTGCTTCGGGCGTACGCGCAAAAAGCCCGGTCACTGAAGACCGAGCTTTTTGGTGCCCATAGTCACTACGCGACTGAGCGCCCTCACAAGAGGACACAATCTCAGGCGGCATGAGTGACATAAATATAAGAGGTTTTGGTCAGGCTCGCAACTGTGCAATAACGGACCCAATCAACTTGTGTGTTATTACAGAGCGTATTTAAATAAATAATTCCTGTGGGCTCATTCGCAATAACGGCTAAAAGCCGAGCTGATTCAGAAACAACTCCAGCGACGAAGGTTCGACAATCAGTGTCAAAATGAGGCCCCCGAGTGCTCCTCCCAGATGCGCTTCGTGGGCAATTCCGCCTCCTCGAGTGTCTCCTTTCCGCCTCATCGCCACTGCGGAAAACACTACAAATCCAGTGGCGAATATCCACGCGGGAATGCCGATCGGAATCAAGAACAGATAAATCTTTTCAAGCGGATAGAAGAGACTGAAGGAAAAAAGCACCCCGGAGATTGCACCCGATGCTCCTACCGCTGAATATGAGACCGAGTCTCGATGCATCCAGGTAGTCAAAAGGTGTGCGGATAGCTCAGCGCCAAAAAAGATTACGAGGAAGAGTCCCGATCCGAGCCTCACCTCCAGCGCCGGTCCAAAGAAGAACAACGTGATCATATTGAACGCCAGGTGTCCCATACTACCATGCACAAATCCCCCGCTCACCAGGCGATAGAGCTCCCCGTGTTTCAGTACGCGATGCGGTTTGAATGCGAGTTTGTCGATCAAATGACGATCAAAGTACAGCGCGTATCCGCTCACCAAGACGTTGATGAGTAGCAAGAAAAGAGTAAAGGGAGAATTCGAAAACACAGTGCCACGCGAGAAGTTGAGATCATATTGAGTGCGTGGTGTACGTGCTGGCTGATCTGCGGATTCGCTTCAGTGATCCAATTTTTCAGTTGTGGCTGCCATAATCCTGACCTCTTTCGCGAGACTCGAAATCGACCCTGACCGATCTGCAGAACCGAGCCATTCTCATTCTCAATGCCGCCTCTTTCATCCCGGTCAATTGCTCTATTTCCCGGTAGGTCATGGGCTCGGCCGCAACTCGAAATGAAAGAATGGTCCGCGTCAGTGAGTCGCATTCACACAACCGGCGAGTAGCCGTCCGCAGCTGGCGCAACTGGTAATCACTCATCTGGCCCTGGCTCCCGCCAACGGCTTCTTTTGAATCCGACGCCAATGTGTCGGGATCCCTAATGCCAACATCCTCATGGAAGGGCTCTCGCAGTTTGCGTTTGCGGCTTCGCGTCAGATGGCGCACGAGATTATTTCTGAACATTCGCCGGGTGTACCGATCCAAAAAGCGAACATGCTTCCAGGATTTTTGAAATTCCACCAGTGACTCTCCCGCGAGGTCATGGGCACAGTCTACATCCAGATTGCGTTCAACAGCCACTTTGAGGCCGAAATACTTCTGTCCCCGGGCGTACACCAGGTGAAATAGACGTGCCCGAGCACGGGGATCGCCAGCCTGAGCTGCGTAGAGCAGACGATCAGAGTTCCGAGATGGGTCAATGGATCGGGACGACCGATCGGGGGCGCTGCTTGTGGGAAACATGGTCCGGTGCTTTTCACTTTGGACACCTGCGCACCCCGCCCGTAACCTTGCACTGTCGAATTCTCTTGATGCCTTTTAAAATTGTTGCCAGAGCGGCAATCAGATACAAGCAAATCCGACCGTTCTAATCTCGCGAGCTCCTGAATTCTTCCAGACCACCGTTGAGAAATTCCAAGAATTCATCCTTGTCCATGAGTGCACTCTCGCGGGCGAGAAGAACTCTTCCCTGGGGCGCCACGATCGCAAAGGTCGGTAGTGCGGGAGTGCCGGTAAGACCCATCTGAAACTCATGAAACTCGTCACCCATCTCCAGATCGTCGGTGTACAGACGAAGCGCCACAAACTCTTCCCTGAACAATGATGCTACCTCGGGCAGCGGAAATACATTTGCCTCCATCTCCCGACAATTGGTACAGGTCCAGCCAGAAAAATCCACCAACACAGGCCTTTCGAGAGAGGTGGCCTCGGCGAAGGCACCATCAATATCGTCCACAAACCAACCCTCCTCCGGATCGACGAGCTGACCTGAATCTGCGCCAATCAGAGAGTAGATGCTCACGTCCGTCCCGAGGCGAGGTGGTAGGTAGGCATCGAGCGCATTGAGGGGGGCTCCAAGTAGACCAGGAATCAGATAAAGTGAAAACACGAAAAAGCCTCCGGCCGCCAGAAGTCTTCCCACACCTATCGATTCGACTACTGGCTCGTGGGGGAATCGGAGTTTCCCCAACAGGTAGAGTCCAGTCATCAGAAATATGACGAGGACAAATGCGATTCCAAGCGTTCTGGACAGCAGTCCGAAGCCCCACACCAGATCCGCGTTTGAGAGAAACTTGACGGCCGCGGCGAGCTCAATGAACCCCAGCACAACTTTCAAGGAGTTCATCCAGGCACCCGACCGGGGGAGCGATTCGAGGGCTCGAGGGAAAAGAGCAAGCAGAACGAAGGGGAGCGCAAACGTAGTGCTGTAAACGATCATCCCGAACAGCGGATAGATCCACGTTCCAGCCGAGGCCGCCGCCAGGAGCCCTCCCACAAACGGTGCCGTGCACGAGAAAGACACGAGGGTCAGCGTTAGACCCATGAACAGAACTCCAGCCCATCCCCGCTCTTCAGTGCCGCGTTTTCCGACCCTGGTCAAGAACGAAGAAGGCAACCGAAGCTCGTAGAGCCCCAGCAGGGAGAGCGCAAATCCGATTAACACGGCAGCGATCATAAGATTCACCCAGGGATTGGAGGCGATGGTCTGAGCACCGGCCGCGCCAACCAACACAGACATTACGACCCCAATTCCGGTGAACGTTACGACGATCGCCGCACCAAACACCAACGCCATCCGGACAGCCTTGGATCGGCTGTGCCCCTGCTTGGTGAAGTAGGAAATCGTGAGCGGTATCATCGGAAACACACACGGCGTCAGCAAGGAAATCAATCCCGCCGCAATGGCGAGCAGTAGAAACGGCAACATTCCTCCTTCCCGATAGGACTCGAGATCCGATGTGAGTGAGGCCATCATGGCTCCTCCTTCCGCACTCGTTTCACGTGTGTGCGAAATATCCGCTTCGGTGGCACTGCATCCGCTGCAGGTTGGATCCACAAAGAGCGTGACGGGGAGACTTATGGTCGCCGGGCGGAGACAGATCCCGAAGTCGTCACTACATACTTGATACCGAACGTCAGCGAAAAATTCGTGCGTGGCGGCAAGTGAATCAACCGCGCGCACACCCGCATAAAACGTCGCCTGTGTATGGAAATACCCCAATTCCATATCAAACGTGATATCGTATCCGACTTCCGGCGGCGATTGCCCGACATCACCCAAAGCTTCCAGAGCATCGTCCACGTTGGACAGTGTCACAACAACCCCGTACGGCCGGCTCAGGACGTCGTCACGTGAAGGCAGCGTCGAGTCGAGCGCGTACATCTTCCAGTCCCCGTTCATCCGGGCCGTCAATTTGATGACACTCACGCCGCGCGGCCCAATCGTGGACGGCACCGCTCGGGATGTCCAAGAGACAACGTCCTCGGGCCCCTTGATCTCGTCAAGGCCAAGCACGACCTGTGGCTCAATGGAAAACTGAGCAGATACGCCCTGCGCTGGCAAGATGAGCAGGAAAAGAAGCCAGATGTAGAGAGAAGTTCTGGAGGTCATACAGGGAAATAAAAAAGGGTATTCATCAGCGGTGCGCTAACGAATACCCTCTTCTAAGGTTGCCCGCTGGTAGCGGTGCAGAGAGATCTACCCCTCGGCGACTTCGGGCTCGACCCGAACCTTGATTTCTGCCACAACTTCGGAATGAATTTTCACCGATGCCGTGTAGACGCCCAGAAGACGGATCTCGTCTTCGATTTCGATCTTGCGACGATCGACCGCGATACCGTGCGATGCAAGGCCGTCTGCAATCTGCTGAGGTGTGACCGAACCAAAAATGCGATTTTCCTCGCCAACTTTGGCGTGAATCACTACTTCCACGCTGGCCATTTCCTTCGCCAGTGCTTCCGCATCTTCCTTTCTCTTCGCGATCTTGCGAGAGGCCTGACGGCGCTCTTCTTCCCAGGCCTTAACTACGCCCCGGGTCGCCAGTCTCGCCGATCCCTTCGGAATGAGGAAATTTCGACCGTAACCGTCTTTGACGGATACGATGCTTCCCGCATCGCCCAAGTTTTCGACGTCTTCAAGAAGAATGACTTTCATGATAGTGTCGTTCTATGACGGGGATCCCGTCAGTTTCTAATTACTTGAGTGAGTCCGCAACGAAAGGAATCATGGCCATGTGACGTGCGCGTTTGACGGCACGGGTCAGCTGGCGCTGAAACTTTGCAGATACGTTCGTTATGCGACGGGGAAGAATTTTACCCTGCTCATTCAAATATCGTTTAAGCAGCTCGGTGTCTTTGTAGTCGACGTACTCCGGCTCTCTGAAAGGTGAATTCATTGACATAATTCTATTTGTCGGTTTCGGTTGCGGGTTCCGGCTCTGCTTCTGCAGCTGCGGCTTCTTCGACCCGACGGGCACGAGACTCCTCGTAATGGCGAATCATTTTCGCATCCATTCGAAGCGTCATATAACGGAGGATGTTGTCGTTGATCTCCAGGGCGCGCTCGAGACGGGTGATTATCGTGCCCGAAGAACGGAAATACATGTTGACGTAATATCCGTTACGCTTTTTCTGGATGGGATAAGAAAGACGGCGTGCGCCCCATTCATCCACTTCGAGAATCTCCGCACCAGTTTCCGAGACATAGGTGGTTACCCTGGAAACAAGGTTTTTTACCTGCTCATCGGAAATAACCGAATTGACGATGTACGAAAGTTCGTACGTGTTTTCATTTGTAGCCATTGATCCCCTTGGAATGTTGATGGGCTATGCCCCGTAAAACGACTTCTATATGATGCCGCGCACGGAGCAGGGATTGTACAGAACCGCAAAATAAGGATTCGAATTCCTAAAGCCACCCACGGAGGACACTTTCGCCGAATTTGCACACGAGTATGGAGCAGGGGCCGTCAGCACAATCGGAATGCCTTACAGATTCGCCAGACGATCTGCATTTTCAGCGGTACGCAGGGCCTGCAGAATGTCTTCAAGTTCACCGTTCATGACTTTCTCGAGCGCGTGATTCTTGTCGTCACCCTCCAATCGATGGTCCGTGACGCGCCCCTGCGGCCAGTTGTAGGTTCGAATCTTCGCACTCCTGTCGCCTGTGGACACCTGGGATCGCCGAGCTTCACTCCGTTCTGATTCAATTTCCGCGAGTTTCACTTCGTACAGTCTGGAACGAAGCACTCTCAGCGCCTTTTCCTTGTTTTTATGCTGGCTCTTTTCGTCCTGACAGGTAACCACGAGGCCTGTGGGAATGTGTGTAATACGCACGGCTGAATCGGTCGTATTCACGCTCTGCCCTCCGGGACCACTGGAGCGATAGACATCTATTTTCAGGTCGTTCGCCTGGATGTCGACGTCCACTTCTTCGGCCTCCGGAAGTACTGCGACAGTAGCCGCTGAGGTGTGAATTCGGCCACTCGATTCGGTGGCTGGTACACGTTGCACACGATGCACACCACTCTCATACTTCATTGACCCGTAGGCATCCGCACCACTGATGCTGAAGATGATTTCCTTGAAGCCGCCTTTCGTGCCATGCGAGCTGTTCATCAGATCAATTTTCCAACCTTTTCTTTCCGCCACCTTACCGTACAACCTGAACAAATCGCCTGCAAAGAGAGCCGCCTCATCTCCACCCGTTCCGGCTCGGATTTCGATAATGGCATCCTTGGTGTCCTCCGGATTCTTAGGAATCAGCATCAGCCGGAGGTCGTCTTCCTTGATCGGGAGATCGGATTCCAGATCCACCAATTCATCCTTCGCCATCTCGACCAGATCGTCTTCGCCTTCGAGAGTGATGAGCTCCTTCAAGTCTGCAATCTCTTTCACAACGCTTAAATACTCGTCAATGTGACGAACGATTTCTCTTAGGGAGGTGTGCTCTCTCCCGAGCTTGGCCATCTTCCGCGGATCGGTTGCAACCGACGGGTCAGACATCTCGGTGGTGATGTCGGAAAATCGATTTTTGATGCCGTCCAGGACCTCTGAATTGATCATGCGATGCTAAGATTGGAGAAAGTGGGGCGAATTACGCAGCGACTTCTGATTGGTTCGAAATCCAGGCCAAGGATCAGGGTGAGACTCGTATTCGCAGAGTGAGACTCACCGCTGGAATCTATTTCATCCAAAAAACGCAAATCGGGTAGATACGGACGTATTTAACCCCGAGCCTCACGAGAACCCTTCCAAGTTCAAACATGGCACGCTTTCTGTAATTGAATTATCAAATCCCGCCTAGATTTCGCCCGAACTATTCTACAGCCTTCTTTTTCAATATGCTAGCATCCCCCTACCACCGCATTACGAATTCGAACTCGGTTCGCGGAGTCATCCTGTGGGTTGTAACCTGCTTTACCGTTTTTTATGTGATTGACGGGCTGGCTACACGTCCTAGACCGGTAGAAGTCGAGTCGTTCAGAAAGAGCGGGATGAACGATGAGGCGGTTCTTTCGATGGCCCTCCAGAAGGCGAATGAATCGCGCGCGGTTTCGTGGTGGATCCATGACCGAGAGGCCTATCTCGTATTCGACAAAGATCGCAACTACCTCATCAGCGAGGCCACCTATACAGCCTTCGATCTGAAACCGGAGCAGGATGCTTCCGGAGCCCCGATCCGGGTTTTCCGACAGAACGTCGCCGGGATACAGGTCCCGTAACGCTCGGCATAACGCAAGCCAAGTCGTCGGGTGACTGGAAACGAATTGACCGGATATACTCCTCTGCACGTCGCGCCGATTTCGGCTTATTCGACCGTCACACTCTTGGCCAGATTTCGAGGCTGATCTACTTCACAACCGCGCATTACCGCGATGTAGTAGGAGAGTAGTTGGAGCGGAACTACTGAAAGAAGTGGGCTAAGCAGCTCTATCGTCTTGGGGATGCGAATCACGTGTTCGCAAAGAGCGTCGAGGTCGCCATTGTTAGCGTCCGTCACGGCAATCACAATTCCGTCTCTCGCGGCCACTTCTTCGATGTTCGAGAGAACCTTCTGATATGAACTGTCCTGCATCGCCAGAAATACTACCGGCATGGATTCGTCGATCAGCGCAATGGGGCCGTGCTTCATTTCGGCTGCCGGATAGCCTTCCGCATGGATATAGGATATCTCTTTCAGCTTGAGGGCACCTTCGAGTGCTACCGGAAAGTTCGGACCCCGGCCCAGGTACAGAAAATTGGATGCGTGCCCGTAGATCTGAGAAATCTCCTTCACGTAGTCGGCTGAATCCAGCACTTGTTGGATCTTCGCCGGAATCGCCTTCATCTCAGTGACATACTCTTTCAATTCATCATCACCAAGGGTTCTACCCTGGGATAATTTCAGAGCCAACTGGGTCAGGACGCTCACTTGAGCCGTGAACGCTTTTGTAGAAGCGACACCTATTTCCGGACCAGCGTGCAGATAGACACCTGCCTTGGTCTCGCGGGCAATGGTCGACCCGACGGTATTGCAGATACCGTATACGGGCACATTATTCTTTTGGGCCTCCTTCATCGCCGCAAGTGTATCGGCCGTCTCGCCGCTCTGAGAAATCACGATTACCGCATCACCTTTTCGCAGAATCGGATTTCGGTAGCGGAATTCGGATGCGTATTCCACTTCGACAGGAATTCGGGCAAGCGACTCGATGAGGTACTCGCCGACGAGGGCTGCATGCCAGGACGTACCGCAAGCGCAGAGGATAATTCGGGACGCGTTTTTGAGGTCCTCGATCGAATCCATCATCCCACCAAGCTGGACAAAGGGATCGTGATCGAGCATTCGGCCCCGCATTGAATTTTCGACCGCAGAAGGCTGCTCCATGATCTCCTTGAGCATGAAATGCTCGTATCCGCCTTTTTCGATCTGTTCGAGATCCCATTCCAGCTCGTGGACCGTCTTGTCGAGCTCCACATCTTCCACGGAATACACCTTGAATCCACTACGCCTGACGATGATCAATTCACCATCGTTCAGGTAAACAACTTTCTTCGTGTACTCGATAATCGGTGCTGCATCAGAGCCCAGAAAATACTCGCCCTCGCCAATTCCCAGGAGCAGAGGGGATCCTTTCCTGGCTGCAATGAGCATGTCAGAATCCTCACCCGAAACGAGAGCAATGCCATAGGCTCCTTCGACCTGACTGAGTGCTTGTCGAACAGCTTTCCCAAGCGAGAGACCGGTGTTTTTTTGGACATCCTCGATCAGACGAACAAGAACCTCGGTGTCCGTCTGAGAAGTAAAATTGTACCCTCTAGAAGAAAGACTTTCCCTCAGAGCGGTGTAATTTTCAATAATACCGTTGTGGACCAGGGCAAACGTGCCGTCGGAACTGACGTGAGGATGGGCATTGACATCATTGGGCGCGCCGTGCGTCGCCCACCTGGTATGCCCAATACCGATCTTTCCGGAAATGCCGGCGCGCTCAAGATCATTCGAGAGATGGACAATTTTGCCCTTTTTCTTCCGAACCTCGAGCTTGCCATTCGCAATCGCGATGCCTGCAGAGTCGTATCCGCGATACTCAAGACGAGACAATCCTTTGATCAGAATGTCTGACGCCTGTCGTTCACCGATGTATCCAACTATTCCGCACATATCGTGGGTGTCGCATTAGCCCGTTTCAGACGAAATGGGAGGGTTTTTTCCCAAAACCGGGAAACTGGGGGTTGAATTCAGCGCAAAACACTCAAAAATCCTGCCGGTTTCCTCATTTCCTTGATCCTGTCAATAAAATGGTGTCGCGGAAAGTGTGGAACGTGCAGTGGGTGCAGAAGGGTCGATGCTCAAGCCGGGGGCAGAACATAGGAAATTTTCGGAGGACTTCAGCCGGTTTCTACTGCCGGGTCCGTCACCACCCGGCCAACGGCCGCAGCGATCATGCGTATCTGACCCATCATCTCCGTCAGCTGGTCAAACATCGGTAACTGTGATCCGTCACTCGGGGCCCGATCCGGCGCAGCTTGCACCTCGATCAACAGGCCGTCTGCACCAGCCGCGATGGCCGCTCGTGCCATGGATAATTCCTCGTTTCGGGGTCCGACACCGTTGCCGGGATCTACAATCACCGGAAGATGGCTCTTGGATTTCACGACTGGCACCGCCGAGATATCCAGGGTGTTTCGCGTGGAGGTTTTGAACGTGCGGGTGCCCCGCTCACACAGAATTACATTAGGGTTATTTTCGGCGAGAATGTATTCGGCACTCATGAGCCATTCTTCAATCGTGGCCGACATTCCTCGCTCAAGAATTACTGGAAGTCCGCTTTGTCCGACTGCTTTGAGGAGCGGATAATTCTGCATGTTGCGTGCCCCGATCTGCAGCATGTCCGTGTACCTGGCGAGCAGCTCCGTCTTTCCAGGCTCGATGATCTCAGTCACCACTGCCAGACCATGCGCCTCAGCCGCATCGCGCATCATAACCAGTTCGGGTTCTGTGAGTCCTTGAAACGAATGGGGTGCGGAACGAGGTTTGAAGGCTCCGCCACGAAGGATGGTCCCTCCGCACTCGGAGACCATTTTCGCGCACAGCTGAATTTGCTCCTCTGATTCCACCGAACAGGGCCCAGCCATAAGAACCACTCGATGTGAACCTACCGTCTCATTGCCGACCTTCACCTCGGTAGAGTCCTGCTTCCAGGCTCGACTCGCGAATTTATACGGATCGGTGACCCGGTAAACTTCCGATACACCGTCCAGGAGTTGCAGATGGCGAAGGTCGAACTCGGGCTTCACACCCACCGCGCCCAGAACCGAGCGCTCACTCCCACTCGAACGGTGGACATCAAAACCATATTCATTGAGCTCCGATATAACCGTTTCAATTTGTCCTTCGGATGCCCCAATATTCATGACTACGATCATGACTTGTCCTCCGAACCAATCCGAACGATATGATAGGTTCGCTTTCCTTTTCTCAACACAATCAGCTCGCCCTCTACACAGTCGTCAATGGTCAGCCGACGGTTCTCGTCTTCGCTGCGGGCATTGTTCACGAACAGTCCACCTTGCCTGATGAGGCGCCGTGCTTCACCATTGGAAGCCGTGATTCCCGTTTCTCTGCATAAATCGAGGATCCCCATTCCCTCGCCATCGAGTTCTCCTCCAGAAAGCATCGTCGAGGGTACGTCTTCAAAAATATCGATTAAATCTGTTACGCTCAGAGAGTCCATCGACCCCCCAAACAGAACCTTTGAGGCTGATTCGGCCTTGTCGAGCTCGGTCTCGCCATGAACCATCGTCGTCACGAGCCTCGCGAGCGAGCGTTGGGCCTCTCTGGAGCCCGGTCGCTCAACGAGTTCTTTCTCGAGGCCGGTAATTTCCTTTTCCGACAACCAGGTAAATGACTTCAGGTAGGGGATGGCATCTTTATCGTTCGTGTTCATCCAGAACTGATAGAATCGATACGGAGAGGTCCTCTCCGGATCCAGCCAGACCGTACCCGATTCTGTTTTTCCGAACTTCGTACCCGATGAATTGGTGACCAGAGGAAAGACGAGGCCGTGGACCTTATTTCCATTTACACGACGAATCAGATCCGCTCCAGCCAGGATGTTTCCCCATTGATCACTTCCTCCCAACTGCAACGAACAATCGGCCCGGCGATTAAGCTCGAGAAAGTCGTAGGCCTGCAGCATCATGTAGGTAAATTCCGTGTACGACATTCCATCTTCAGACTGTAGTCGTCGCTTCACAGATTCCTTGGCCATCATGTAGTTGACCGTGAAGTGCTTACCGATATCGCGTAGAAAATCGATCATCTGCAATTCTCCCAGCCAATCGAGATTGTTCACGATTCTTGCCTGGTTTCCTTTGCGCTCAAAGTCCAGAAAACGGGTCAGCTGGCTCTTGATGCCTTCCAGATTTTCCTGGACGAGTTCACTGGTGAGCAATTTTCGCTCGGTTGCCTTCCCACTGGGATCGCCGATCAGACCCGTCCCCCCCCCGACCAGAGCTATCGGTGTGTGCCCGAATCGCTGCAGTCGAGCCAGGCCCATGATGGGTAGCAAGGATCCGACATGCAGACTTGAAGCCGTAGGATCGAATCCGATGTATGCCGTGATTGATTCCTTTCCGAGGAGTTCCTTCACCCCGGGTGTTGCATCATAGAGTAGCCCTCGCCACTCAAACTCATCGTAAATGTTGCCCTGAATGCTCATTTCTGAATGTTTTTTCGGGTCACAGCCCGATTCTGTATCAACGTGGGTTATCAGTCAAATCGAGTGAAAAGGGCCTTGTAGACCCGTTCGATGTAGGCCTGTTCCTCAGCGGTACCGCTCCAAACGGAACCGTTCTCCAAGATAGCGGCGACGAACCTCGGGATCGGAAGCAAGGGCTTCTGCGGTTCCCTGCTTGAGAATCTTCCCTTCATACAATAGGTAGGCGCGATCCGTGATGGCCAATGTTTCGTGCACATTGTGATCCGTGATGAGGACTCCAATACCCCGCTTCTTGAGTCGGTTCACGATATGCTGAATATCTTCTACAGCAATGGGATCCACACCCGCAAAAGGCTCATCGAGAAGGAAAAATGAGGGCTTGGTCGCCAGCGCTCGGGCTATTTCTGTCCGACGTCTCTCTCCTCCCGAAAGAGTATATCCCTTTGAACGTCGGACCTTCTCAAGTCCGAATTCTTCGATTAGCTCTTCCACACGATCCCTTCGTTCTGAACGAGAGAGGGGCTGATATTCCAGAACCGCCGCTAGATTGTCTTCAACGCTGAGCTGTGAAAAAATGGATGCTTCCTGAGCGAGATAGCCAATTCCGCGGCGGGCGCGCTCATACATCGGAAGCTTTGTAATGTCCTCATCTCCCAAAAAGACCCTTCCACCATCAGGGCGCACCATTCCTACTATCATATAGAAGGTCGTCGTTTTCCCTGCACCGTTGGGTCCCAGCAGTCCGACGATTTCTCCTTGCCTGACCTCTATTTCAATGGCCTTCACAACGGACCGTTTTCGGTAGCGTTTCACCAGGCCGTCTGCCCTCAGGACCAGATCACCCAGTTTCACCTCGCTATCGGGTGGATGTGCTTCGTGCGAGATCTGAGTGGCTTTTCGGACAATCTCATCCATGAATGGGTCGATGGGTTCGTCTTCATTGTCCGAGGAGGGCAATACAGGGCTGTTGGGAATCATCCTGTATGCATTTCGCCAGGCCCGCACGGCGTCGGCTTCCTGCTGGTTCGCCTCATACGCCTGAGCCAGGAGCACGTGCGCGATGACGAACGTCGGCACGAGTTCGACAAGGTCTTCCAGCAAGGGGATCGCCTGCTCGGGCTTGCCCTCCCTGAACAACTCTAGTGCCTGTTCTATTTCCTGCAGTGCCATAGTTGCCGATCAGTTCTCGTCGGTTGTCACCGCTGAAGTGGTATGCATCCGACGATCAATTTCCGCCCAGAACTCCGAGGCGATGGCGTCGCGATCTGGTCGTTGGTCTGGCTCCCAAATATAACCCGCCAGATTGGAGAGTTGATCAAATAGATGCTCTGGATAGTACGTCCCCTCGACACCCGTATAAAACGCAACGTCATTCAGCGCGCCCTGGACGAAGTCGAAGCGCATGCCATCTCCGGATCCCCGGTATGCTGCCAGCTGTCCCCCTTCCTCACGCTCGAGAAAGAAGACCGATTCTGCACTCCGCTCGATCAACATGGAACGGAGAGAGTCTTGTCGCATGACGAGCGTCAAGTGCTGTCCCTTCAGTTGCTGAATTCGGCCCGAAAGAGAGTCAAGGCTCGCGACAAATACGTTTCCATTTCCAAAGATTGAGTCCACCTCAACGGACGATATCAAATTGAGAGAATCCGCTATCAACTGGGTGTCGATCAACCACGCAATCGGACTGCCACGAATGCTGGTATGCTGCAGGTCATCACCATCCGTAATCGTGGACAACGAATCCCCCGTCACTGTATAGGAAGAGGTAGATACGAGGACCGAATCCGTGGCGATCAACGAATCATCTCCTTGCAAAAACAGCGACTCCGCCGACACATAGAGTGTATCTGCTTCTGCAGAATCGATGACCGCCATTTTTGCGCCACCTCCGACGAAAATCGAGTCCACGCGAGCGTCTCGATAGAGTGTTTCACCCAGTATGTAGTTCTGCTTCGAATCACCAATCTTGGATCGGATGACGATGATATTTCCCCAAGCACTCGCCTGGCGCTCTTCGCGTTTGTACATCACCGAATCAGCATAGAGTGTCAGGTCATCCTGCACCAGCCTCACGTTTCGGCTGAAGACGGCCATATTTGTGTCAGTGTAATAGACGGCCCGGTCAGCGAACAGAATGGTCAGACTGTCCGTGTATTGTACGCCCTCGTCGAATACCGTCCTGTCCTCATCTGAATAATGGGTGGCACTGGGCGATTGGAGCACCACTTCGCCATCTGACAACCTAACATCTCCTTCGGCTACGCTCACCTTAGAAGATTTGTCATAACGGAGTCGATCCGTTCGGAGCGTATCTCCCTCTTCCACGACAACGACATCACCCCAGAATCGGATGTAACCATCTCCTTCGTCTCTGCCAAAATTGGCCGTCAGTTTGGAACCGTCTGAGATCAGAATGGGGCGTACCAACTCAGAAACAGATCGTCCGTCAATCTGGCGGATGATGAGAGAATCAGACTCCAGCTGAATTTCTCGCTGATCCTGCGCGAGTGAGGTCGACGCCAAGCCGATAGCCAATGCGCTCAGAAGCACGATTTTCTTACTCATCTTCAATCACCACAACGCCGCTAACCCGAGCAAGAGAGAAATCGTTCAGGTCTTCATCGGCGTCCAGCCCGTACCCGGAAAAAGTCTGCGTGGGAGTTGTGATGGTCGCGAGTCCAGGAGTGCCGATTCGCGAAGTGTTATCGGACCAGGCGAGGTGCTCGCTGAAGAGCCAGCGATCATCTCTCGCTTCTACGATCACGTCTCCCTGCGCGACGAAGCGGCCCTGCCTTTCGAAGTAGGTAATGGTTTGTGACGTGACCACGGCCGAGGTATCTCCAAGAGTATCGAAAATAAAAACGTGGACTCGCTCGGATTCCTCGTTGAGTGCTGACATAACCAGATAGGTACTGTCGGGCGTTTCATAGCGAGCCATATACGCCGCTTTCATA
>Ga0208879_1000134_pt1 | contig 77921 bp, 71 predicted proteins | sample Knorr_S15_td_Bot_FD_185605 | JGI IMG/M metagenome (GOLD analysis project Ga0208879, IMG submission 185605) | Marine microbial communities from Southern Atlantic Ocean transect - Knorr_S15_td_Bottom_ad_5009_LV_A (SPAdes) (version 2) | ecosystem: Environmental > Aquatic > Marine > Oceanic | place... | reverse complement strand
CGTAACACTTAACCTGAATTCCCCGATGCGTAAAAGTTCAAATTCTAAAAAATCTCTTACTATTTCCATTTGTTATTTTCTATAATACCTCTCAACGTTAGTATATGGCAAGTAGGGCAGAAGATACAGGAAATGTATCAAGTTTGCTCTGAGCCAAAACGTTGTATTTTGTTTTTAATTTACTCATTTTTAAAAGCCAAATTAAAAATTTGGCGGTGTTTGTAAAGGGCTCTGAACTTTCATAAACCACTGAACGCCCTATTTGCTATATACAGTGTTGTAAACAGTTTTATCAATTTATTTCCATAGCTATTTCTTCAGGCCAAATAACAAATTTCCCATACTGGCCTTCTTTTTCTTTCCCGCCAAGTTCTTTACCTTTTTTAGTAACAAACCAATCATCGTCTTTTTTAAACATCAGTTTTTTGTCGACAAGAATAGAATTAATTTTCCTGCTACTTAATTCGGTTTCTTGAGATAATTCCTTTGTTGTTTTATAGTAAGATTTTGAAAAATTAGTTTTTGATTTAGTAGCCTTTTCATGCTTAGATTTTTTTTCCGATTGTAATACTCTCTGTGGTGCTTTTACATATGAAAAATCTTCGCTATTATGCATTATAGACTCAATGTCTTTTGTTGCGTCTTCATAAACTTTTCTGTCCTCTTCATTTTCTGTGTCAATTAAAATTCCCATTTCTCGATTATTTACTTGAGAGAATTCGTAAAGATTCATTGAAGCAATTATCATTTTACTTTCGTTCAAATAACATTTTGCGTGAAGGTTTTTAGAGAAGTAAAGTCGTACATATTTCAAGTCTTCTAAAAAGGCCATTTCAGTTGGTGCAAGTTCTTGCTTTCCAAAAATTATTCGGACCTCAACTTTTTCTCTTTCTTTGTCATTTAGAAGCTCTCTAACTTGGTCAGAAAGCTTCAAATATGGACTAATTATATAAAGTTCTTTTCGTGCGTCTCTGATTAAATTTTCTAATTCAGCACTTATGCTTGAAGTTCTTAAGTATTTCGCCATTTTTAATTTTAGTTACAATTGTTTTTAATGTTATACAATGTTCGGCTATGCGTTTGCGGAATTTGAAACCGAAAGTTTTCAAGTTTGCACTTATCTAAATCTTTGTATTTTGTTTTTAACTTAATTTTCTTTTAAAAGCTAAATCAAAGATTTAGCGGGCTTCACTAATTGCTCCAAACTTTCAGTTTATTACTGAACCCCACATTAACTATAGCCCTTGTTAGGCACTGGGTTTTTATTTCCCCATAGCTTTTATGATTCTGTCCTCTTTGATTAATACATCTCTCATAAGCAGTTTGTATGGGAATTGTTTATGTTTCTTCGAGTTTTTAAACCCTTTAAGAATTTTGAGTAGAGAAGAGGCTGTAATTAATGATAAATTCAATTCATATTCAAGCTCTGTGTCATTGATGAAGTCATCACTAAAATCAGGTGCGATTAATAAAGATTTGATGATTTTACAATCTTTTGCTTTTGCAAGCCCTGTGTATGACTTCATTTGTCTAGAAACAGAACTGAATTTATTGTAACCACTTTCCTTAATTGTTTTACATTCAATTAAGATTAATTCATTGTTCCCTAAATTAAGCAGAATATCAATTTTGTCTTTTTTAGTATTGAGTTCTTTCTTTAGTTTTTCGTCAACATTAAACCCTAATTGAGAGAAAATAGATTTTGTTAAATCCTCAAATTTTATTCCTAGATTGGCTTCTTTAATGATGATTCCATTTTCTTTTAATGCGTTTAAATCTCTAAATCCAATATTTACATAATTTTCAAGGTAGAGATTTTCAGAATCTTTGTAAGCATCAAGTATGTTTTCAATATCATTACCTCTTGTTTTAATTTCTCTCGATTTACAGAATTTTTCTAATTCTTTTGATTGAATAATATCTAAAATATCTCTTGGTTTAATATTGTAATCAAGAAGGAGATTGCTTTTTAAGACATTTTCATCTTGCAGTTCAAATTCAGTTTTTACTTGAGTGTTTAGTTTCGGTAATGTTTCGTCAAGTTCCATTAATAACTTCTCGTATCCATCAATTGAAATACCGACTTTATCGTCTTTTTCAATAGAATCAAAATGAGCAATTATATTTTCTAGTTTTTCTTCAAGTGTTGTTCCTTTTAAAGCTGGAGTAAGGTTTAAACTTTTGCTCCAAAATTCATTTAAGAATTTCTTTTTGTCTGAAACATTTGTTCCGTCTTTATGAATGTCTTTGGTTAAAACACCTGAAAAAGAAATTCCTTCATTGATTATTTCTTTGATTTTTTGGTCGAAAGTCAGCTTTCTATCAATATTGTGTTTTCTAGCAATTAGGTTAATTTGTGGTTCTTTAAATAGTCTTAAAACTCTTCTAAAGAATTTGTCTGCAATTTCTTTTTCTCTAATTTTTCGAATTACACGAACCATCTCATCTGCAACAAAGATTGTGCTTGTTTTCTTTGCATAGAAAATGACTCCTATATTTTTTAATTCAGTAATTACAGTGTCTATTTCTGCTTTTTTAGCAGGTAAAATCAAGTAATTTATCAATTTCGTTTCTTCTTGAGAAAGTTCTAATTGATGTGATAAAGTTAATAAAATTGATAATTCATCATCTGTAATTTTTGCTTCTCTATTGTTTGCAATATCGTTATGAAAAGCTGTGTATACACAAGATTGATATATTTTATAATCTCGTTTTCTATTTTCAGATAATTCTGATTTTGGATTTTCAATCTCTTTTTGTAATTCCTTTATCTTTTTGGTTATCGTCTTTAATTCAGTTTCATAAAGTCGAGCAAACCAGTCTTGTTTCATTATGCAATTTCCGTCTCTAGTAATAATGTCGGTCAAGATGTCTAGTTGGGATGATGTATTAACAAATTCTGATTTTATTAGTTGTGAAAATTCTACGTCTATTAGGCTGAAAATTTTTGAAATAACGACGTTGTCAAGGCTTTTTAGTCCAGTGTTGTCAGTTTCTGCAAGTATCTTATCAATTGCTTTTGAGTTCTTTGGATTATTTGCAATTATGTTGTCAATGATTTTAATAAATGAATTCTTTTCTAGTGAATTCAAGTTCCCTAATATTTTTTCTAATTTCATCCTTTATGTTTTTTCAATTCTGTGTTTTCGCCTTGTGCCTAACGTATGTATAAACGCACTATGCGTTTATATACTATTAGTTGATTTTTTTTATTCTCTTTGTCAGTAAGGTTAGCAACTCCAAATAGTTATATAAAGGGCTTTTAATTTTCCGAAAAACTTATTGCAAACAAATGCATATAGCCTTTGTTTTTGGTGAGCTAGGTCCTAACAGGGTTTGAATATAGCGAATATCTACTCCTTGTTCCAACAAATGTGATTCACTTTAATTAATGTTTTGATGAATCCACGAAGTGTATGAGTACTTCATCCTAGTGTTAGGACGCATGAACGAACCGTTTAACTACTTCATCCTAGTGTTAGGACACTTGAACGAAACGTATAGCTACTTCATTGTAAGGTAGAATTACTTTAACGAAGCATATAACTACTTCATCGTAGTGTTTGGACGTATAATCGTAAATATTATCCGAACAATCCTAAGTAATTAGTTCAGCAGATGTAATTTTTATGGACTATGGTAGAGAGTTAAATTGTAAGTTCTGTTAATACGAATAGCACGAAAGGTTAATCTCTACCTCCTATGTACATCAGCACATAGTATGCTAAATAGGTAATCGCAGCAATTGCAGCAACTAAATAAGTACGAGCAGCCCATTTTAATGCGTCGTTTACACCCTCAAGCTCATGAGATTCTACTACCCCCGCATTTTCTAACCATACAACAGCTCTATAAGAAGCATCATATTCCACAGGGAGTGTAATTACACTAAAGAGTGTAATCATTCCTTGGAAGAATATTACAGCTAAAATAACCATATCCATAGTGAATATGTGCAGAATTCCCATTCCAAACATTCCTGCTAAGAAAATATAGTTGAGCATTTTAGAACTTATAGAAACCGCAGGCACCATTTGCGAACGCATTTCCAACCACTTATAGGCCGTTGCATGTTGTACGGCGTGACCACATTCGTGAGCAGCTACGGCAGCAGCAGAAACATTCCTTCCTTCAAAAACCTCAGGACTTAAGTTTATTGTCATATCCTTAGGGTTGTAGTGATCCGTTAATTTACCCGGAGTGCTAATTACACGCACACGAGTAATACTGTGGTCGGCTAACATTTTTTCGGCAACTTCTTTTCCGCTCATACCAGAAGAAAGAGGTATTTTGCTGTATTTTTTGAACTTCGATTTTAGCTTGGCTTGTACGGCCCAGCCAACGAGCATAAAGGAAATAAATAGAATAATCATAATTCAAATTGAGTTTTTACAAATGTAAGGATTGCGATTAAAAGGAAAACGATAGTTTTGTAAAACTATTTCTTAAGCAAGTTTTTAGGACTCAGCTTAAAATTACATTCTTATAGGAAAACCTATAATATGCGTAAAACTATAATATGAGTAAAAAAAGACCTTTAATATTAGTGGTGAACGACGATGGGATTACAGCTCCAGGAATTCGCAGCTTAATACGTTTGATGAAAGATATAGGTGACGTTTTTGTTGTGGCTCCCGATGGACCTCAATCTGGAATGGGTCATGCCATAACTTTAGATTCTACGCTTCATGCAGAAAGAGTTCATATAGATCAGGGCGATCAAATTGAGTATGCTTGTTCTGGTACTCCAGTTGATTGTGTGAAATTGGCCATGAATAAATTATTACCTCGCAAACCCGATTTATGTGTTTCAGGAATTAATCATGGATCGAACTCTTCAATTAATGTATTGTATTCAGGAACCATGTCTGCAGCCGTTGAAGGTGCTATTGAAGGGGTTCCATCAATCGGATTTTCTTTGTTAGATCATTCTCACGATGCCGATTTTTCGCAGTGCGAAGAGTTTGTGAAGAAAATTACGAAGCAAGTTTTAGAAAATGGATTGCCTAAAGGAGTTTGTTTGAATGTGAATATCCCTAAGTTAAAGAAAGAGGAAATTAAAGGAATCAAAATTTGTCGTCAAGCCAATGGAAATTGGGAAGAAGAATTTGACGAAAGAGTAAGCCCTCAAGGAAAAACCTATTATTGGTTGACGGGTAAGTTTGTGAATTACGATAAAGGTGAAGATACTGATATTTGGGCTTTAGAAAATGATTTTATTTCTGTAGTCCCTGTAATGTTTGATGTAACAGCTCATCATGCTATTCAACAATTAAATTCTTGGAATAATGGATAAGTTAAAAGATAATGTGTTTTTAGGAATGCTCTTAGGGTTAATAGTACCAATGGTTTCGTATGCGCTTATTTTAAGTTTTCTAGACTTAATTTTAACTGAAAATCCATTGCGTGTTTCTACTATGCAGGTAATCGCAATTTTCATCAATTTCCCAATCTTTAGAATGATCCTCACCAAGCACAAAAAAGATAAACTGGGTAGAGGTATGTTATTGAGTACCTTTATTTTGGCGGCTTGGTATATTATTCATCATAATATGTTATCGTTTTAATGCGTACTAACTGGAGTTCAAATACAGCCTGGGAAGAAGCTTTTGGATATTCAAGAGCTGTTCAGATAGGCAATACGATTGAGGTTTCGGGTACTACTGCTACCGAAGGTGAAAAGGTTATAGGTATAGGAGATATTACACTTCAGACCGAATTTATCATTAAAAAGATTGAGCACACTCTTGTTGAGGCTGACTTTAGTTTAGCGGATGTTATCCGTACTCGCATTTTTATTACAGATATTTCTCTTTGGGAAGAAGTAGGGAAAGTACATTCTTATTTATTCGAAGATATTATGCCAGCCTGTACTTTGGTGGAGGTTTCTAAATTGATTCACCCAGATTTGCTAATAGAAATTGAGGCGACTGCTATTAAAGAGGAAATATGAGGTATTATATAATTTCTGGCGAAGCTTCGGGCGATTTACATGCCTCAAATTTAATGCGTCATTTAAAGCAGAAAGATGCTGAAATGAATGTGCGTGCTTGGGGTGGCGATTTAATGCAAGCCCAAGGTGCAACTATAGTTAAGCATTATAAAGACTTAGCTTTTATGGGTTTCTTGGAGGTGATAATGAATCTGAAAACCATTCTGGGGAATATTAAATTCTGTAAAAAGGATATACTAGCCTATAAGCCTGATGCATTAATCCTGGTTGACTATCCTGGTTTTAACATGCGTATTGCAAAGTTTGCGAAAGAACATAATATTCCAGTATACTATTATATCTCACCACAAGTGTGGGCTTGGAAAAAGAATAGAGTTTTTGATATTAAGAAATATGTTACAAAACTGTACTCCATTCTACCTTTCGAACAAGCCTTCTATGCACAATACGATTACGAGGTAGAATATTTAGGTCACCCTTTATTAGATTCGGTTTCGAATTATAGAAAAGAGCATAAATCGGATGCTAATCAGTGGAAGCAAGAGGGTAGACCCTTGGTTGCACTTTTACCAGGAAGTAGAGTACAAGAGTTAAACAAGATGCTTCTTAAAATGTTAGAAGTAGAAAAGCAATTCCCTCAATGCGATTTTGTGATTGCAGGCGTAGAAGCTTTGGGCGAAGCGTTTTATCAGTCCTTCTTAAAAGACTCTAATATTACGTTGGTCTTTAATAAAACCTATCAATTGTTTGAAGAAGCCGATGCGGCTTTAGTGAGTTCGGGTACCGCTACCTTAGAAACGGCTTTGTTTAATGTGCCTCAAGTGGTTTGTTATCAAACAAGTTGGCTTTCGTATAAAATAGCCAAACGCTTAGTCGATATTAAATACATCTCCTTGGTGAATTTAATAAGCGATCAAGAAATTGTTAAGGAGTTAATTCAAGAGGAATTGACGGTTCCGAATATGGTTGATGAACTCAAACGTGTACTATCTATTGATGGAGCTTGTAAGATGCAAAAAGAATATGCAGATTTACGACAATTGTTGGGCGGTATTGGTGCTTCGGAGCGCGTTGCAGAATCTATTTTTAAAGACTTACGTGATGATTAAACTAATCATATTTTTCTTTGTAATTACAGGCGTACAAGCGCAAACATTTACTCAAAAAGATACTTTGCGTGGAGCCTTGTCTCCTGAGAGAACTTGGTTTGATGTTAATTATTATCATCTTAATCTTGAGGTTGATCCAGTTTCAAAAACGATTAGGGGTTATAATGATATAGCCTTTAGGGTTCTTGAGAATTCTGATGTCATGCAATTAGATTTGTTTGAGAATATGCTTATCGACAGTGTGATTTGTAAAGGTCTTAGTTGTGATGTAAGCCGAACTTTTGATGCTTTTTTTATAGAGCTTCCACATGATTTAAGTGTTGGGAGTCATGAGCAACTACGCGTGTATTATCACGGAACTCCAATAGAAGCTAAACGAGCACCTTGGGACGGTGGTTTTGTTTGGAAGAAGGATGAGTCTGGGTTGCCGTGGATTGGCGTTGCTTGTCAAGGAATGGGCGCTTCTGCATGGTGGCCTTGTAAAGATCATTTATCCGATGAGCCCGACAGTATGCGTATTACTTGTTCTGTACCCAAAGAAATTCAATTTGTAGGAAATGGAAATCTAGAAACTGAGTTCATAAAAGACGATAAACGTGTTTCTACTTGGAAAGTATCGTATCCGATTAACACCTATAATGTCACTTTAAATATTGCCGATTACAGTCATCTTAGCGATGTGTACATATCTAAAGCGGATACACTCGCTTTAGATTATTATGTTTTAAAAGGGAATGAGCAAAAGGCAGAACAGCAATTTCAACAGGTAAAACCTATGCTTTCTATTTACGAAGAGCTTTTTGGTGCGTATCCTTTTTGGAATGATGGTTATGCTTTAGTGGAGACGCCTTATTTAGGGATGGAACATCAGAGTGCTATTGCTTATGGTAATAAATATATGCCTGGTTATTTAGGTAGATATCCTGGAGATATGGATTTCGATTTTATTGTTATTCACGAGTCCGGACACGAGTATTGGGGGAATAGCGTAAGCATGAACGATTTGGCTGATATGTGGATTCACGAAAGCTTTTGTACTTATACCGAAGCTTTGTATGTGGAGAAGTTTTATGGATATGATTCGATGCTTGAGTATTTGCTTTATCAAAAAGCGTTTATTGATGGTGGAAGCCCTATTTTAGGGCATAGAGATGTGAATAACCAAGGAAACCATACCGACATGTATTATAAGGGATCGTGGATGTTACACTCTATTCGTAATACAATAAATAATGACTCCTTGTGGTTTTCGATTGTGAAGGGTGTAGCGCAAGAGTTTGCCATTCGAAATTGCGATGGGAACGAAATTATAGAGTATATATGTGATAAATCAGGGAAGGATTTACGAGCCATATTTAATCAGTATTTAGCTTACGCTGAGGCTCCAGTATTGAAATGTAAATTCAAAAAGAAGCGAGGGGATTTATTGCTTTATTATAAGTGGGAAACAACCGAGTCTGATTTTGATATGCCGATTGAACTAAGTGTTGGTAGTGCTGATAAATTACGTATTTTCCCGCACTCAAAATATCAGGTATTGCATTTAGGTAATATCAACAAAAAGAGGGTTAAGTTTTCAGAAGAATTATTTCTGTTTGAAAAAATAGAAGATTAACTACAATAGGCTTGTATACTAACAGAAATGTTTTTAAATTTGCAGCCTTATAAAAAGAAGAGCAATGGCAAAGAAAGGTAATAGAGTTCAAGTAATCTTGGAATGTACAGAGCACAGAAAGTCTGGTCAGCCAGGTGCATCTCGTTACATTACTACTAAGAACAAGAAAAATACTCCTGATCGTATGGAGTTGAAGAAATACAATCCCGTGTTGAAAAAGATGACGGTTCACCGCGAAATTAAATAAGTTAAGTTATGGCTAAGAAAGTAGTAGCATCCTTACAAAAAAGAGGCGCCAAAGATATCACTAAGGCGATTAAAATGGTGAAGTCTGAAAAAACAGGTTCTTATGTTTTCCGTGAGGAAATTTTAAATAAGGATAAAGTAAAAGACTTCCTTGCTAAAAAATAAATCACTTTTCATAAGTGAGTAAAAGCTTCTTTCTATCTTTGAGAGAAGCTTTTTTTATATACAGAAATTTAGTCTATGGGTTTTTTTAGTTTTTTCTCTAAAGAGAAGAAGGAGAAATTAGATAAAGGGCTCGAAAAAACAAAAGAATCTGTTTTTTCGAAATTAGCCCGTGTTGTTGTTGGAAAGTCTAAGGTCGACGACGAGGTTCTTGATAATCTTGAGGAGGTATTAATTACTTCTGATGTAGGTGTTCAAACAACAGTTAAGATCATCGAACGCATCGAAGAGCGCGTATCCAATGATAAATTTTTGGGGACTTCTGAGTTGAACAATATCCTCCGAGAAGAAATTTCGGCGCTCTTAGCTGAAAATAACACTGAAGATCTTAGTGACTTTTCTATCCCTGCTGATAAGAAACCATATGTAATTATGGTAGTTGGTGTAAATGGTGTTGGAAAGACAACTACAATTGGTAAGCTTGCTTATCAGCTCAAGAAAAAAGGATTGAAAGTTGTTTTAGGTGCTGCGGATACTTTCCGTGCTGCCGCTATAGAACAATTAGAAATTTGGGCTCAAAGAGTTGATGTGCCAATGATCAAGCAAAAGATGGGTTCCGATCCAGCTTCTGTAGCTTTCGATACTTTACAGTCTGCAGTAACTCAAGGCGCCGATGTGGTAATTATTGATACGGCTGGAAGATTGCACAATAAAGTAAACTTGATGAACGAACTAGGTAAAGTTAGCAAAGTGATGCAGAAGATTATTCCTGATGCTCCACACGAAGTTTTACTCGTTTTAGATGCATCCACAGGTCAGAATGCTATTGAGCAAGCTAAGCAGTTTACAATTGCAACCGAAGTGAATGCATTGGCCTTAACAAAACTAGACGGTACCGCTAAAGGTGGTGTCGTTATTGGTGTTTCAGATCAATTCAACATTCCAGTAAAATACATTGGAGTAGGTGAAGGAATCGAAGACTTACAAGTCTTTAATAAAGTTGAGTTTGTAGATTCTCTCTTTAAATAAGGAGACAGGAGTCAGAATTCAGTAGAAAGGACTCAATTAATAGTATAGATTTAGAAATGTTATGGAGAAGAGTAATAGTTTTGAAGACTTAATTGTCTGGCAAAAGGCACATTAATTTGTGTTAAGAGTTTACTCAGTATCCACTACATTCACTAAGTCTGAAATTTATGGTCTAACTTCGCAATATCGACGAGCTGCAGTTTCGATTGCTGCTAATATTGCAGAGGGTTATAAGAGGACAGGTACAGCTGACCAGCTTCGGTTCATGAACATTGCACAAGCGTCTTTAGAGGAATGTCGTTATTACATCATTTTAGCTAAAGACTTAAAATACACAACAAACGAGGAAAGTCAAGATTTGAGAAGTAAGATTGAAGAGGTTAGTAAATTGTTTTACTCTTATGCTAAAGCGATGAAACAAAATAATCAATAGCATTCTGTCTTCCGACTCCTGACTCCTGAATACTCAAGCGTATGCGCACAAAATCACACAAAAAAAACAAAATCAACGTAGTCACTCTTGGATGTTCTAAGAATGTTTACGATTCTGAAGTATTGATGGGGCAGTTAAAAGCCAACGATATGGAGGTGGAGCACGAATCTGAATCCGAGGAGAATAATATTGTTGTTATCAATACCTGCGGATTTATCGATAATGCAAAGGAAGAGTCGGTAAATACGATTTTGGATTATGTGAAACGCAAGCAAGAAGGTTCTGTAGAGAAAGTTTTTGTTACGGGTTGTCTTTCTGAGCGTTATAAGCCCGATTTAGAGAAGGAGATTCCCGATGTAGATCAATATTTTGGTACTACAGATTTACCTAAGCTACTTAAAGCTTTAGGAGCAGATTATAAGCACGAATTAATTGGTGAGCGTTTAACGACTACGCCAAAGCACTATGCTTATCTTAAAATTGCTGAAGGCTGCGACAGACCTTGTTCTTTCTGTGCCATTCCTTTGATGCGTGGTAAGCACGTTTCTAAGTCTATTGAGGATTTGGTTAAAGAATCTGAACATTTGGCTAAAAATGGCGTTAAGGAATTGATCCTTATTGCACAAGATTTAACGTACTACGGATTAGATATCTACAAAAAACGTCGTTTGGCTGATTTATTACTGGCTTTAAAAGATGTTGATGGTATCGAGTGGATTCGTTTACACTATGCATTTCCTACAGGATTCCCTCAGGATGTATTAGATGTAATTCGCGATGAAGAGAAAGTTTGTAATTATATTGATATTCCATTACAACACATTTCAGACCCAGTATTAAAGGCGATGAAGCGTGGTACTACTTTCGCAAAAACCAATGCATTATTAAATGATTTCAGAACGAAGGTGCCTAACATGGCTATTCGTACTTCTTTAATTGTAGGTTTCCCTGGAGAGACCGAAGAAGATTTTGAGATTCTTAAAAATTGGGTGAGAGATACCAAATTCGATAGATTGGGTGTGTTTACATACTCTCACGAAGAGAATACTACAGCTCACGTTTTAGAAGATGATGTTCCTGCAGAAGTGAAAGCAGCTAGAGCGGAAGAAATCATGGCGATTCAGCAAGAGGTTTCTATGAATCTTAATGCGCAGAAAGTAGGGAAAGAATTTAAAGTATTAATCGACCGTAAGGAAGGTAACTTCTTTATTGGACGTACCGAATTCGATTCTCCAGATGTAGATAATGAAGTGCTGATTGATGCTTCAAAGCACTTCGTTCGTCAAGGAGATTTTGTTCAAGTAAAAGTTTACGAAGCTAGCGATTACGATTTGTATGCTGAGCCTGTTGTATGAGAGTAGAGAAAATTCCATATCACCAAACGAAATCATTTTCGAAATTTATTCTCGATTATATTTCAGGAGATAAAAGTTTAGCGCCCTTTTACAATAGGGGGCCTAAGCTTGAGAATTTTAAAGCTCAAATACAAGAAAAACAAAAGCAGTCGCTTAACCGTAAAGTCTTGGTTGAGGCCTTAAATCAGCAGTATGTTGGTTTAGAAACTACCCAAGCTGTAAAAGTAAATATTCAGTCATTAGCTGACGAAAATACTTTTACGGTGGCTACAGGTCATCAGCTTTGCTTGTTTACCGGGCCGCTTTATTTCATTTATAAAATTATAAGTACCCTCAATTTGGCGGAAACATTGAAGTCGGAATATCCCGAATTCAATTTTGTGCCGATTTATTGGATGGCTACCGAAGATCACGATTTCGAGGAAGTAAATCATGTTAATATTTTTGGGAAAAAACTTGAGTGGAAACAAGATCAAAAAGGTGGAGTGGGTGCAATTCCAACCCATTCTTTACAATCTGTTTTCGAAGAGTTAAAAGTTGTTTTAGGCAATTCTAAAGAGGCCAAAGAACTCTATGATTTATTCTCGTCAGCTTATTTACATAATAACGATGTAGCGAGTGCTACACGCTATTTAGTAAACGCCTTGTTTTCTAAATATGGCTTAGTGGTTCTAGATGCCGACACCTCAAGTTTGAAAAAAGAGGCGATTGCTCTAATTAAAGCTGATGTTTTAGACCAAAAAAATCATTCTCTAATTGAAAAGACCAATACTGAGCTTTCAAAAACACAAGCATTTGTTCGATCGATCAATTTCTTCTATTTGCAGCAGGGAAGTAGAGATCGAATAGAATTACAGGGAGATGAATATGTGATTCTCAATTCTGACTTAAAGTTTTCTAGAAAAGAATTAGAATCTGAGATTGAAAATCATCCTGAAAGATTTAGTCCCAATGTGTTGCTACGTCCTTTGTATAAGGAGTTGCTTCTTCCAAATATTGCTATGATTGGTGGTGGATCAGAAGTGAATTACTGGATGCAGTTGAAATCTACATTTGCTGCGAATGAGATTGTGTTTCCTGTTTTGTTGTTGAGGAATTCGGCACTTATTGTAGATGAGAAGACTTCAGAAAAGATTGGTAAATTAGGATTTGCTATAACTGACTTTTTCAGCCCAACTGAAGAGTTAAGTAATTCCTTTGTAGCTCGTAACACTGCAATTGAAATTAACATCTCATTAGAGCTAAATCAGGTCGATTCAATATTCGATTCATTGGTATCGAAAACGACTGATAAGGGCATGCAATCTTCTATACTAGCTGAAAAGCAAAAGCAGATTAATGTATTAAAGAAGCTTGAGCAAAAGTTAAATAAAGCTGAAAAGCAAAAGCATCAAATTTATTTGAATCAGATTTATCAGGTGAAAGCCAAGTTGTTTCCCAGTGATAGTCTTCAGGAACGCCACGATAATATTATTCCTTTTTATCTAAAATATGGGGTTTCTTTTATCGACCTATTGAAAAGGAATTTGAATCCATTAGAACAAGATTTTTCTATTTTCATTCAAGACTAATTGTATCTTTAGGTTTTTAATTAACCGAATACATAGAGTTTTATGAAACGACTACTTTTTTCTTTATTGTTCATTGCCAGTTTTTCAGCGATTTCACAATCCCTAAACTTCTCTGATATTGAGTATGTTAATCCTAATGAAACATCGAGCATGCGCCCTCGTATTTGTTTGGTTGACGGTGATCCTTTAGTGATGTTTACACGAAATTCTCTGGGAGAAAAAATATTTGTAAATAGAAAGAAAGATGGTGTTTGGTTGGGTGAAAATATAATCAGTGCTGTAGGGGTTAATTTTCAAGCCGGAACACGATTAGGCCCCGCAATAGCGTCCAACGGACAGACTGTTTATGTGTCGTATTTAATCGATACAACTCCTAAACAAGTCGTTTTTCATCGATCTGTAGATGGTGGTTTAACTTTTACAGAAGCAATAGTAGCCCATGAATTAGGCGCTAATTTGGCAGAAGGAATAGATGTTTTAGTCTTACCTGATGGCAATCCAGTGATTGCATTTTTACATTACGGACCTGGTTGGGCAGATGCGAGTCAAGTTGTTATTCGTTCGTACGATGGAGGTGAATCCTTTACCGATTTAATATCAATTGATAATACCCCTTGCGAGTGTTGTACTCCGAGTTTAATCGCCGGTGAAACTACTTATGGGGTTTTGTATAGAGATAATGATGCCGATATTAGAACCTTTAAAACACGAATTAGTTCTAACGAAAACGCTGAGTTTACAGGTTCAGTAGAAACTGACCCTACTTATTGGGAGGTAAGCGTTTGCCCCGCCTCTTCAGCTGATGGGTTTATGGTTGGTGATACCTTATACAGTACTTGGATGAGTAAGCCTTCTAGTATAACGGAAGTGTTTATGAGTAAAACTCAATTAGGAGAGGAAGTTATTATTGATTGGTCTACTGTGGATTCTTCACTAGATTACGGCTCTCAAAATCATCCTAAAATGGATGGGAACTCAGAGACTCAAGTTGTAGTATGGGAGGAATATCGAGAGGCTAAAAAGGATATTTACGCTGTTGTAATTCAAAATGGAGTTCATGGTCCTTCCTTTTCTGTTAGTGTAGGTGATTCGATTGAACATAAAGAGAATGTTGACATGATGTACGATAAGGAATCTGATGTGTTTCATTTAGTCTACAGAAATAAGGGTGAAAATGCTGTAGTTTATAGAACTATGACACCAAGTGGTTTGTCAATAGAGGAAGCTAAGATAGAGTCTATTCGTTTATATCCGAACCCTGCAACTGATGGGCTTAGATTAGATGTTAATCTTAATGGATTGGCAACTTATCATATTTATAACTCTATCGGTGAAATGGTATCCACAGATTTTTATAATGGCTTCATTTCTATAGAACACTTACAGTCAGGTAACTATTTTATCGAGCTTAAGAATGATTCTAAAACGTTCAAAGCTTCTTTTGTTAAGCAATAAAAGATTCGAATTCTTATAAGGACCGCCAACTTAAATTTTAGGTTGGCGGTTTTTTTTATATTTTTGCAGGACTTTTAACTTTAAACATTAGTATAGCATGCAACTGTACAATAAACTAAGTGCGAAAGAGAGATCTGCTTTAATTGATGAAGCGGGGAAAGATCGCCTAACAATATCTTTTTACCAATATGCTAATATTGGTAATCCTCAAGTTTTCAGAGACACATTGTTTATCAAATGGGAATCATTAGATGTTCTTGGTCGCATATATGTAGCTAACGAAGGTATCAATGCTCAATTATCTCTTCCTGCTGATAAATTTAATGACTTTAAAGAGCATCTCGATACTATTTCATTTTTGAATGGTATTCGTTTGAATGTTGCCAGAGAGCAAGACAATAAGTCTTTCTTAAAGCTAAAAGTGAAAGTGAGAAATAAGATTGTTGCCGATGGTCTTGAAGACGATACTTTTGATGCTACAGATATAGGAGTGCACTTAAAGGCGGATAAGTTCAACCAAATCCTCGATGACCCTAACACGGTTCTTATTGATATGAGAAATCACTACGAAACCGAAATTGGTCATTTTAAAGATGCCATTACGCCCGACGTGGATACTTTTAGAGAATCTTTACCAATTATTGAAGAGGATCTAAAAGATCATAAAGAAGATAAAAACCTTGTGATGTATTGCACCGGAGGAATTCGTTGCGAAAAGGCTAGTGCTTACTTTAAGTATAAAGGATTTAAGAAGGTTTATCAATTGGAAGGTGGTATAATTGAGTACGCACGACAGGTAGAGGCTGAAGGATTAGAGAATAAATTTAGAGGAAAAAACTTTGTTTTCGACGAGCGTAGAGGTGAGCGTATTTCAGATGAAATAATATCTAACTGCCATCAATGTGGTAAGCCCTGCGACACACACTCAAACTGTGCTAATGTTGCTTGTAACTTACTATTCTTGCAATGCGAACCCTGTAAGGAGACTATAGATAACTGTTGCTCTACGGAATGTAAAGAGATTTATAATTTACCTTTTGAAGAACAGAAAGAGCTCAGAAAAGGAAAGCCAAACAGTAATAAAATCTTTAATAAAGGTAGGGCTGAGAATCTAACTTTTAAGAAATAAGAATATAGGTAGCCTTCTAGATGGCCTTTGTTATTGTGATATCGGTCATGATGTTGTCCTAATCTTTATCGAATATGTATATGTTTTGCACTGATAAAAGTCATAAATTCGCATGACACATATGATGAGGCTAAAAAGCATAAATTTTTATCATTGTTTTTTAAAACATAAAAAATGGAGCAGGATAAATTGATTGAACAAATCAATGAGAAATATATAGGTCTAGGCGAAAATCCAGACACATATTTATCAGGGTTGCGTTATGCAAATCCTGTAAATTATTGGGATTACTGTGAGGTAGACACCTTATTGGCACTTCAAAAACCTAAAACTATGTTACCCGATGAAAACGTGTTTATCATGTATCATCAAGTAAATGAGTTACTCTTCAAAATGATTCTTTCAGAGATTCATCAAGTAGCCGAAGTAGAGAATATAGAATCGGATTTCTTTGTAAGTCGTTTGGGTAGAATTAATCGTTATTTCGACGTGCTTATATCTTCTTTTGCCATTATGAAATATGGTATGGAAGTAGAGCAATACATGAAGTTTAGAGATGCTTTAACGCCTGCAAGTGGATTCCAGTCGGTACAATACCGTAAGATTGAAATTGCCTGTACGGATTTGAATAATCTTTTAGATGCGCGCTTTAAACCTAAAGCAGACGAACTAGAAGGTCTTCAAGATAAAATAGACCATTTATATTGGCAAGCAGCTGGTAAGGATTATAAGACGGGTAAAAAGTCTTTAATGCTAAGTATGTTTGAAGAGAAATATGGAAAAGAGTTATTAGATTTTGCTCAGGAATTCGAAACAAAGAATTTAAGAGCTATCTATCTGTCTTTATCAGAGGACGATAAAAAAAGCCCTAAGCTTATTAAAGCGATGAAAGCTTTAGATAATAAGATTAATATCAAATGGACGATGACACATTATCGCACTGCCGAACACTATCTCGAAAGTAGTGGTAAATCTGTTGCGGCAACAGGTGGTAGTCCATGGAAAAAATACATGCACCCAAAATATCAAAAGAGAATTTTCTTCCCAGAACTGTGGTCAAAGGACGAATTAGATACTTGGGGACACGAACACGAAGAATAAAGAAAAGATGGGAGCAGAAGAATTAGATGTTCTTTTTCAAGAACGTATAGATGCGAATGAAAAGATAGAACCTAGGGATCAAATGCCCGAGGAATATCGTAAGCATTTAATTAGACAAATGTCGCAGCACGCGCATTCCGAAGTTATAGGAATGCAACCTGAAGGAAACTGGATTACTAGAGCTCCGAGTTTAAGAGCAAAGAAAATCTTGTTGGCAAAGGTTCAGGATGAAGCCGGACACGGTTTGTATATCTACAGTGCTACAGAAACCTTAGGGATTTCTAGAGAAGAACTTATTGAGAGATTACACCAAGGGAAAGCGAAATACGCAAGTATTTTTAACTACCCAGCCCTTTCATGGGGAGATATGGGTGCTATTGGCTGGTTAGTAGATGGTGCTGCCATAACGAACCAGGTTTCTTTACAGAAAACTTCTTATGGTCCTTATGCGAGATCTATGGTGAAGATATGTATGGAAGAAAGTTTTCATCAGCGCCAAGGTTATGAGATTATGGCTCAGTTGGCTAAAGGAACTCTAGAGCAGAAGCAAATGGCTCAGGATGCTCTTGACCGTGTATGGTGGCCTGCATTAATGATGTTTGGACCACACGATAGTGATTCGCCTCGTACAGGTAATGCTATGAAGTGGAAAATCAAGAGAGAATCCAACGATGTTTTAAGACAGCGTTTTATTGATAAAACGGTTTCTCAAGCAGAATTAATTGGTTTGACTATTCCAGATCCAGATTTGAAATGGAATGAAGAACGTGGTTCTTACGATTTTGGTGAGATAGATTGGGATGAGTTCTGGTCGGTAGTTAAAGGTGGTGGTCCTTGTAATATCAAGCGATTAAATCACCATAAAAAGGCACATAAAGATGGAGAATGGGTACGTAAAGCAGCTGCATCTTATGCCCAAAAACATTCAAAGACATAAGAGATGAGCGAAGTAAAAGATACACAGGGACAATTGTGGGAAGTGTTTATCCAATCAAAAAAAGGACTTCCTTTTAAGCATGCAGGTTCTGTACATGCTTTCGATAAAGAAATGGCGATCCAGAATGCTCGCGATTTGTATACAAGACGTGGCGAAGGTAAAGGGATGTGGGTTGTACCTGCTGATGCTATTGTTGCAGTAGATGCTTCTGATGAAGAGAGTTTCTTTGACCCATCAAACGATAAAATCTATCGTCATCCAACATTTTATGAATTACCTGAGGGTTTAAAAAACATGTAAGAATGGAGATTTTAGATCTATCTAAATTTTGCATGCGATTAGGCGATAGTTGTCTAATTTTGGCACACCGTCAGTCGGAAATGTGTAGTAAAGGTCCTTTTCTTGAAGAGGATATTGCACAAACAAATCTGGGTTTAGACCTTTTAGGGCAAGCAGAAGCTTTGTTGATTTATTCTGCAAAACTGGAAGGTAAAGGAAGAACGGCAGATGATTTGGCTTTTAGAAGACCAGAGCGTGAGTTTTACAATTTTATGCTAACCGAGCAACCCAATACAGATTTTGCTTTTTCTGTTGTTCGTCAGTATATTATGGCTTTATACTTAGGGAAAGTTTACGAAGCACTTGCCAAGGTTGATGATGATGTACTTTCGGGCGTCGCTGCGAAAGCGGTAAAAGAAATTGCGTATCACGAACGTCACCTAGGAATGTGGATAAAGCGTTTGGGTGATGGTACGGAAGAAAGCCACGAGCGTATTCAAATTGCCCTTAACGAACTGTGGATGTTTGTAGGTGAGTTATATGAAGAAGATGACTTGGATCTTAAATTACAAGAGGCTGGATATGCTATTTCTGGTGAGGAAATGAAAGCTTATTTAATGGAGAAGATTACGGCTCAAATTACTGAGGCTACTCTTTCTATTCCAGAATCTGTTTATATGACTACTGGAAGTAAAAAAGGAATCCATACCGAATATTTAGGGTTTATGCTTACCGAGATGCAATATCTTCAGCGTGCATACCCTGACGCTAAATGGTAGAAGAGATGGTGTCGACACAAGACAAAGAACTTATTTATGAGTATTTATCTGAAGTAACAGATCCCGAAATCCCTGTGGTGAATATCATCGAAATGGGAATGGTAAGAGATGTTATTTGTGGTGAAGATGAAATTGAGGTGTTTTTGTGTCCTACTTATAGTGGTTGTCCTGCCATGGATATGATCGATACCATGATAAAAGAAAAGCTCCACGAAAAGGGTTGTGGTACCGTAAAGGTTACTTTGGTGTACAAACCAGTTTGGACTACAGATTGGATGACAGCAGAAACTAAAGAGAAGCTTCGTGTTTACGGAATTGCGCCTCCAGAAGGTTCAGCTTTATCTAAAAAAGACCTTTTAAATGAAGGACCTGTTGGCTGCCCTCAGTGTGGGTCGAAAAATACCCAAATTAAAAGTATGTTTGGTTCTACAGCTTGTAAGGCTTTTTATACCTGCAAAGATTGTTTAGAACCTTTTGATTATTTTAAGTGTATTTAAACAGCTAATCCTCTTAATTTTAAAGTCTCGCTTGGTACCCACTGAGCGAGACTTTTTTATTTGCGAACTGTTTAGAATTGGATTCTAGGCATAGAATTCCTATTTTGTAGCTAAATAGAAAAATTATTAAAGCGTGAATTTAGCTAAACAATTAAAAGATAGACTTCCCTATCCATTTGAGATCATTGCTGTAGCAGTAACATTCTCTCCGCGATATAAGGCCGTGATTCGTGAGGCAGCACGTCTGTCGAGGTTGTATCGTGCCAAATTATTATTAATATATGTAGGCGAGTTAACGCATGAAGAGAAAGCTAAGTTAGAGCGTTGTGTTGATGCTTGTCACATAAAAAGTAAATACTATCAAATAGTAGATGTTCAGGGTGATGTGGTGTCGACCATCATGCGCGTATGTAAAGAGCATGTAGTAGACTTATTAGTCTTAGGAGCCCTTAAAAAGGAAACTGTCCTACAGCATTATGTAGGCACCATAGCCCGAAAGATTTCCAGAACCGCCAAGTGTTCCATCTTATTGATTCCCGATCCTAAGGAGCGTCCTTTAACTTTTGATAGAGTGGTGGTCTCGGCGGTAGATTCAGCTAAAACACCACTTACAATTGCTAGTGCAATATATGTGGCAAATATGGAAGATGCACAGGAGCTTTTTATCGTGAACGAGGAGTATATTCCTATGTTCGAAAGTGCTTATGCCGATTCTTCCACAGACGAAGAAATAGAGTCTAGGAAATCAGATTTCATAAAAGAATGTAAGACTAAGGTTTCTGCTATTCTCGATGATATTCCTGGGGCCTCTTCTATAACGATTAAACAAAGAGTGATTTTTGGCAAGCCAGGGCATTCGATCCAAGTATTCGCTAAGAGTAAGAATCCCGACTTACTCTTAGTCAATTCGCCTAAAAAAAGTCTGGGTATTCTCGATCGCCTATTTCCCCACGACTTGGAGTATCTATTAGAAGATTTACCATGCAATTTATTAATCGTTCACTCTAGAGGTTTTTAGTTATGGTAAAGTTAGGACATCACGACATGATCGTTTTCTTAATGAGCCTAGGTGCAATATTAATTTTTGCCAGGCTTTTTGCAGAACTCTTTAAGCAATTCAAGCTCCCTTCGGTTTTAGGCGAGATTGTAGCAGGGGTGCTATTAGGACCATCGGTTTTGGGCTTTTTTTGGCCTGAAAGCTTTGAGTATTTATTTCCATACATAGCGCATCCAGAATTTACATCAACCATCCCAGTTCAGTACGCCATGGATGCGATGATAAATATATCGGTTATAATGTTACTTTTTGTTGCAGGGATGGAAGTGCAGTTGCCTTTAGTTATCGAACAGGGGAAAGTAGCCTTGTCTACCACCTTCTTTTCTATGTTAATTCCTATTGCAGTAGGTTATTTGGGTGTGCAATTAGTGCCCGACTTGTTTCTGGCTTCTAACGAAGATGTGAGTATTGTTGGTTTCTTTATTGGAGTCGTACTGTCGATAACCGCGCTACCTGTTATCGCCCGAATATTAATGGATATGAAACTGTTCAAAACCAGAATTGGTATGACTATCATAGCTTCTGCCATGTTGATTGATTTATTGGGCTGGTTGATATTCTCTGTTATCCTAAGTATGATTGATGAAAGCGAAAGTAGAATGAGTTTGTCATACACGCTTATTTCAATTGTCTTATTTGGTGGTTTTATGCTCACCATAGGCTCGCGGCTTATCGATAAAAGTTTACCTTGGGTGCAAACAAAATTCTCTTGGCCTGGAGGCGTTTTAACCTTGTCTTTAGGAATCTGTTTTTTAGGTGCTGCCTTTACCGAATCCATAGGTATACATTCCATTTTAGGAGCCTTTATTGTGGGGATAGCTTTCGGTGATTCAGCCAATTTACGCGATCGAACTCGCGAAATTATTCATCAATTTGTGACCAATGTATTCGCCCCAATTTTCTTTGTGTCTATAGGTTTGTATGTCAACTTTGTCGATAACTTTAACCCATACCTAATCGCCTTTTTATTAATCTTAGCTTATTCAAGTAAGATTTTAGGAGCACATGTTGGAGCGCGTATCGGAGGTTTGAAAAAAAGAGATGCATGGGCAGTCGGTGTCGCTATGAATACTCACGGCGTGTTAGAGATTATTTTAGGTTCTTTAGCTATGGCAGCAGGTCTAATTAACGAAGAGGTTTTTGTCGCTATTGTAGTGTTGGTTGTTGTTAGTATTATTACATCTGCTCCTATGTTGAAAAGAATCGTTAATAAATAGGGTTTTCATAACCTGTCTTTGAAATATCATTTACTTTTGCGACAGCAAAATTTCTATTATGAAAAATACAGCATTAAGTCATATACACGAAGCTTTAGGAGCGAAAATGGTTCCTTTTGCAGGATACAATATGCCCGTTCAATATGAGGGCGTAACAGCAGAACATATTAACGTTCGTGAGAATGTTGGTGTTTTTGATGTTTCTCATATGGGTGAATTCATTATTCGTGGTGAAGGAGCCTTTGACTTAGTGCAAAAAGTTACGTCTAATGATGTTTCTAAGCTAGTTGATGGAAAGGTTCAATATACTTGTTTACCTAACGGTAAGGGAGGTATAGTAGATGACTTGTTGGTGTACAGAATGGATGATAAGACTTACTTTTTAGTTGTCAATGCGTCTAATATTCAGAAAGATTGGGATTGGATTTCTAAGCACAATACCGAAGGAGTAGAGATGGTTAATATTTCTGAAGAGACTTCATTGTTGGCTGTTCAAGGCCCTAAAGCTTCGGAAGCTCTTCAAGCTCTTACAGAGATGAATATTTCAGATATGAAGTATTATACATTTCAAAAAGGAACTTTTGCTGGGAAAGAAAATGTTCTTATTTCTACAACAGGATATACAGGTGCTGGAGGCTTTGAGATATATTTCAAAAATGAAGATGCTGAAGTTATTTGGAATGCCATTTTTTCTGCAGGTAAAGAGTGTAATATTACTCCAGTTGGACTAGCTGCTAGAGACACACTTCGTTTAGAAATGGGCTTCTGTTTATACGGAAATGATATCGATGATACGACTTCACCTTTAGAAGCCGGTTTAGGGTGGATTACTAAATTTACCAACGATTTTGTAGATTCTAAATTTCTGCAACAACAAAAAGAAACGGGAGTACAAAAAAGGTTAGTTGGCTTTGAGTTAATCGATAGAGGTGTGCCTCGTCACGGGTATGATGTGTTAAACGAACAGGGTGATATAATTGGTGTGGTTACCTCTGGTACAATGGCTCCAAGTGTGAAAAAGGCAATAGGTTTAGCTTATGTACCTGTTGATATGAAAGCTGAAGGAACGGAGATTTATATAGCAGTTCGTAAAAAACAACTAAAAGCAAAAGTGGTTTCATTACCATTTTACAAAGAATAATATGGCAAAAAGGAATCTTCAAGTTTGTATGACACCTGCACTTTTTGATTTGTATGCAGACAAAAAGAGTATTGTAGTAGTCGTAGATGTATTGCGAGCCACTTCATCTATGTGTATTGCTTTTGAGCAAGGTGTCGAAAAAATGATTCCTGTAAGTACTGTTGAGGAAGCTTTGGAGTACCGGAATAATGGTTTGGATTATATTTTAGCTGCCGAACGTAATGGGGTTCCAGTAAAAAGTTTTGACTTTGGGAATTCTCCCCAAGTCTATATTGATATGGACGTTAGGGGAAGGACAGTTGTAATGACGACCACTAATGGAACAAAATCAATTAGTATCGCTAAAAAGGATCATGATGTAGCTATTGGTTCTCTTTTAAATTTAGATGCTATTGCAAAATGGCTGATTGCACAAAACAGAGATGTTATTATTTTTTGTGCAGGTTGGAAAAATAAATTTAACCTTGAAGATACTTTGTTCGCTGGAGCATTATCTGAACAATTAGTAGCTTCTGGATTGTACGATAATTCGTGTGATGCTGTTCAGGCCTCTCAAGTATTATGGGAGAAAGCAAAAGACGATGTGTATGGCTTTTTAGAAAACTCATCTCATCGCAAAAGATTGGCGAAATTAGACATCGACTCTGATGTTCATTTTTGTTTGAAAGTCAATCAAACTACTAAAATACCCGTATTAAAAGACGGTGTTTTGGTCGCAGTAAATGAATGTTAAGATTTATCAAATATAGTTTTTTAATTTTCAGTGTATTCATTTTTTGTTCTTGGGGATTTCATGCCCACAGAACAATCAACCGGAATGCTGTTTACCTTTTGCCTTCAGAATTAAGTGGTTTTTTCATTCTTCATATTGATGAGATTGAAGCGGCTTCAGTGAATGCTGATAAAAGACGCTATACTGATACAATTGAAGCATGTAAGCATTATATAGACCTCGATTTATATGGTGTTTCTCCTTTTGATTCTATTCCTAAAAATTGGTATGATGCCAAGAGTTATTTTACTTCAGATACTTTAAAGAGTAGAGGTATTCTCCCATGGGTGATTAACTGGGAGTATAAAAAACTCGTGTGGACTATGGATAGTGGTTCTGTAGAAGAGGTTCTGAAAGCTGCGGCCGATTTAGGGCATTATGTGGCTGATGCCTGTGTTCCTTTGCATACGACATCTAATTACAATGGGCAGTTTTCGAGCCAGAAAGGGATTCACGCATTGTGGGAAAGTCGTATACCCGAGTCTTTTTCATACAATTATGACTATTATATTGGGAAATCTGTATATTTGGAAAACTCTTTAGACTTTGCTTGGTTGTTAATTGAAGAAAGTAACATTTTAGTTGAGTCTACTTTAAGTATCGAGAAGTTAGTTTCGCTAGAGTTTACCAAAGACGATAAGTTTAGGTTAGACAGCCAAAATGGTAAAATTGTACATCAATATACAAATGAGTTTATTTCTCAATACAATTTTGCATTAGATTCAATGGTGGAACGAAGATTGCAAAGATCCATTTTTGCGATTAGTTCATTATGGTATTCAGCATGGATAGATGCAGGTCAGCCGGATTTACTTAACTTGAAGGAAAGAGTAGGTAGTAATAAGATGAATAAAAAAAGAAATTTTTCTTTGAAAAGAATACATGAGTAAAGCATTAAAATATAAAAAAGTAATAACCAAAGAGGAGATTAACAACTTTGAACTAGATAAGTATTCTGGTGAAATTGTTATGGTCGATACTAAGGACGAATTAACGAAGGCTTGTAAGGAAATAGTAGAATGTAACCTAATTGGTATTGATACTGAAACGAAACCTTCCTTTAAAAAGGGGCAAATGAATCAGGTTGCTCTTTTACAAATTGCTACTGATAAGAAAGCTTATATCATTCGTTTGAAATTAGTTGCCATGAGTAAAACCTTGGCTTCAATATTTTCTAACCCAGACATTATTAAGGTTGGTATTGCAGTTATAGACGATTTGAAAGATTTGAAAAAACTTCAAGCCTTTGAAGAAAAAAGTGTAGTTGATTTAAATGTATTAGCACCACAATTAGGATTTGAAAGTATTGGTGCTAAAAAGTTGTCGGCTTTGGTTTTGGGAATCCGTATCTCTAAAAGACAGCAAGTTTCTAATTGGGAATCAAGTAATCTTACTCAAGCTCAAATAGATTACGCGGCTACAGATGCATGGATTTGTAGAGAGATTTATTTAAGATTGGTTTAGCTTGGGGTATATATCGATAGGTGCAATGCTTCAAATAGAAACCTGTACTTATGGATAAACTATCTCGTTTTACATCTTTCGTTTAAGGTCTTCCATCTAACAAATCCTCTAATTCTTGTCGGTTAATTTTAAAGGATTCTTTGAGATGATTGATTTCGCCATTGATTTCAAGCTCATTTCTGAGCTCTTTAGTTTTCCTTCCTACTAGCATTACGTTTTTACGTGTATGCTCATTAGAGATGAATTCAAAAGCTTTTGTTTTATAACCTTCGCGTTCCATCAATAGGGAACGAATGGCATCGGTAAGCATTTCTGCCTGACGCTCTTCGAAGATTCCATGTTTGGTAATGGCCCTAAAATCAGATTTGGAATCCATATCCTTACGTACTTGTTTATGACAACATGGTGCGCATACAATTAACTGTGCATCAGCTTTTATGCCTTTGTAAATAGCCAAGTCTGTTGCAGTGTCACATGCATGAAGCGCAATGATGACGTCAATTTCTTCTGATGTAAAATCATTGATGTCTTTTGAGATAAATTGAAGATTATCGAAACCACATTCCTGACTAATTTCATTACATAAACTAACTAAATTATCTCTTAATTCTACACCTGTAATAGAGATGTTCAGCTTTAATTGATTGTGTAAGTAGTCATAAAGAGCAAAGGTTAAATAGCCTTTACCAGAACCCATATCTACAATTTTAATTTTTTTTGAGCAGTCAATTTTATCAAACCAATGACTCATCAATTCTACATAACGATTGATTTGACGGTATTTATCTTGTTGCTTATCTTTAACTCTTCCGTTCTTATCACAAACTCCAAGTTTTTGTAGGTAGATATTATCCTTACTATTTATCAGATAGTTTTTTTCTTTATTGTGACTTAATGAGTTTTTTGAGGCTAGATTCTTGTTTTGTATAAGTTTCGATTTACCTTTTTTACTGATTAAGAATTGATATTCGGTATCAGTGCCTACGAGTAAAGCTTGCAGAAATGAGCTACCCAATAATTCTTCTATCAAAACTATAGACTCCTCTATAGAATAGTTTTTCACCTGATCTTGAGTCTTGTATCTATAGGTAAAGGATAGCTTTTGTTCGGATTTTATTTCTACCGGAACGATATATATATTCTTTAAATCTTTTTCGGCCTTAAAAATCTTACTTAGGCTTAGTTTAGAGAAGGCTTTAGTTTGAACTAACTCTTTTATGAGATTGAGAAATTCTTGCAATTGTGGGTGTTTCGACATGGCTCAAAGATACTCATTTGAGTAAATAAAAAAGCCCTCCCGAAACTTCGGGAGGGCTTTTTATATTATTTACTCAAATAAATCGTGATATTAAGATCTACGTAAAACCCTTCATCCCCTTCAGTTATTGTCGTGGAAAGAATTAAGTTTGATTCGGTTACTTCGACTATTGTAAAAGATTCAATATCAATATCAATATCAAGATCTCCATTATCTCCGGTAAATTCAATCGTATCCTCATTAACTAATTGGTATTCTAATTCAGTGAGGTCACCTAAGTCGTTTATTGTGAAATGAGTGTTTGTAATATTTATAGATCCGGTAAGAACTTCTTCATTTTCTATTGGTACTCCTTCGGTGGCTAATTGATTCCACTCGTCTTCTGAACTTGGCATTGGAAACCCCATTTCCTCTTCAAATTCTTCAGGAGTAATGAATGCAGACATCAACTGAAGTATGTCAATAGTTTCTTGTGGAAATAAGAGTCTGAAATCTCCTGAGTCAATAGTCGAATTCCCAAGAATTAAGTCTGCATTTGATAAGACTACGCAAGAGCCATCATCTTCTGTGGCCAGAGCATCGTAGTTTGTTGCTGTTTCGTCTATGCAACCTAAAATTGCATCTTCTTCACATGAAGAAAAAGATAGTATAACTGCAAGAGCAGTTAATAGAGATAATTTTTTAATGGGTTTATTTTTTAAGATTCTTTCGAATACACATAAAATAAAAAAGCCTCTTGTTTAAACAAGAGGCTTTAATGGCTAAGGTAAACTAATTAGTTGTTTGGGTGGCCATCTGCCAACCAGCAAGCGATAGCTTGTAATTGCTCATGGCTCAGGGGTGTGATGGGCGGCATAGTGCCATCTTCGAGCCTCAATAATAGAGAACCATCCATAACCTTCTCGAGTACACCCTCAAAATTAGTAAAGTCGCCGGCTACAAAACCAGTATTGTGGCAGCCTTCATTATTACAACTAGCGTCTAATATAGGAACAATCTTTTCTTGGAACGAAATGACTTCTGCAGTTTCACAAACTAATTCCTCCACGGGTGGAGTTTCTTTACAGGAGTTAGTCAAACAGATAAATCCTGTAATAAGTACGATTGCTATGTTTCTGTAGTTCATCATTTCGTATGAAAATTTAAGCTGCAAATTTAAAAATTAATTCTTCTTAGAATTCAATTTTCAATCTCCAAATTTAATCGTCTACTAATTCTAGAAATAACTAGCAAAACCAAATTGGAACCCACCTAGTAATGCTGGTGGGTTTCCTAAAATGTCTGTTGACCAATGTTTTCTGTAATTAGCTCTAAAAGTAGTTGCAGCAGTTGGTCTAAAGCTAAGTCCTATAACTACAGCTTTAATTTCATTCCCAATTTTATCGCCCTCAATAGAACTTGTGTACAAGAAGTTATTTCTGAATGTTCCTTGGTTCATATCTACGGCTTCAAGACGAAGAACAGCGTTGATTTTTGATTTTTGGTATCCGAAAAGAGTTTTTTCTATAATTGGATAGGTAATTTCTATAAATCCGCCCGCTTGCTCTGTTCCATAACTCTCATCAATATCTTCGGCTACATCAATAAATGCTTTTACGAATTCACCTTTCACAGTCAATTTATTGATTTGTGTATTGAAATCTAAAGCGATCAAGTGAAGCGATCTTTTGTCGTCTACTTCCTCACCTTCCATTAAGTAAGAATTATAAACTCCACCATAGTACGAAAGACCAAACTCACCCAATTTACGGTTGTTAATAGCTAAACGCCCATTGTACATTGGTGTTCCGTTGTTGTCTTCTTCAAAAGCATCTTCGCTTTTTCCTGAAGGAATAAATGTAATTCCTTCTTCATTCAGTACAACACCGTCTTGTAAACCGTTAACAATATAAGCATCGTAAGAAATGATGTTGTTTCCAAGGTAGAATTTACCGAATAAACCTACACCTACTTCTGAAAGTGTTGTAGGAATAATCATAGTCGAAGATAAAGGGCGATCAATGATGTCCCATTTAGGAGAATCATGATTCGCATTTACCAAACCAATTTGTGGTAATAAAATACCCGCTCTAATGTTTAAGGCTTGATTTACATGGAAGTCTAATAATGCCGTTTCCAATTCAATTTCCTCTGTTCCATGCTCGAACTCTAATTCAGCTAAGAATTTAATTCTTTCACTAATAGAAGAGTATAAGAAAATATTAAAACGACGCATCTCAAAAGATAAACCATCGCCCAATCCATCTTCAATAAAATAGTTGCTGTTAGCTTCTAAATAACCACCAAGAGCAGTTTTTGAGACCGTGTTGTCAATAAAAGGTCTATCGAAAATTGCCTCCTGACCTATAACGATTGTGGTGTCTTGTGCATAAAGCCCTGCACATATTAGCGAAAGACCTAAGATTAGTTTTTGTGTTTTTTTCATGATCGGTATTAAATTAGATCAATAATAATTGTAGAACCCTCAACTCTTAGCTTAAATCGCTGTAAGTCTTTATCAGCAGGGCCCTTCAGAAGTTTTCCTTTATTCGAGAATTCACTTCCATGACAAGGGCAACTTAAAAATGAACCCGTTACGTTTAATTCACAGTTGCGATGTGTACAAAGCATTAAAGAGGCTTGGTAAGTTTCATCTTCTTTGTGAATATAAATAGGGGCAGGCAAATGATCATTTTTAATAACTACATATGCTTTGTCTTGGAATACCGAAGTCTCCAATTTTATGCGCTTATCAATAATCGGTAGCTGTAGCTGAGCAACAGAAGTACAACTCTCAAATAAAGTTGTAATTCCTACGCCACAGCATAAAGCTGTAGTGGCACCTGCCATTCCCTTTATGAATTCTCTGCGCGAGCTCATTAAAGTGATTTTAAGAAGCTGATTAATGATTCCTTGTCTGCATCTGTAAGTGCGATGTAATTATTACGTACATCCACAGCTTCTCCAGCGTGAAGATAAATAGCGTCTTCTATGGACGTAGCTCTACCATCGTGTAAGTAATAACCAGTTCCACCTTGACTATCTTCAGCTAAACCTAAGCCCCATAGTGGTGGCGTTCTCCATTCATTACCGGATGCAGAACCTTCCGGGTAGTTGTCATCTAAAAGTTCACCCATATCGTGAAGTAATAAATCGGTGTAAGGATAGAACGTTTTCTCACTAATTGCATCAATGTCTTGAACTGTAGTTGTAAATGCTTCTACGTGACATTTATTACAACCAATTTGTTGGAAGATTCCTTCCCCACGAATTACTTCAGGTGCATCAGCATCTCTGCGTGTGGGCGTTTTTAAAGTTCTCATATAGAAAACTAAGTGGTCAACTACGTTCGAACCTACTTCCGGTTCAGGTACCCCATCTGTAGCACCGATAGCTATTTCGTAGTTTATCAAGTCCTCAGTATCGAAATCACTGGTTAAGCCCATGTCTTGTTTAAGCGCAAAAACGACTTGGTCTAAAAGTGTAATTTCTTTTGCTTTCTTACCAAAACGACCAATGTATTGTCCATTTTCATTGGCTACGTGAATATCCTGAGCTTCAAAATATTCTTTGGGATCAACATAATTCAAGCGTCCAGAAATACCATCGCCGTCGGTATCGTATGGGTCAGCTAAAGCAATTAAGTCATCATCATGGATAGCAGCTAAGTGCCCCATACCAATAACGATTGGTGCAATTCGTTCTGAAGTGGTTGTGTGACCGTCTGGTAGTTGTTCAGGTGCGTAATTAGCAATTGATCGGTGCTGTAATTGTGGTCCACCTTGATCAAGCATGTAATCGAATGTTCCATTTTCGTCCATTTTACCAAAACGAATTTCTGTATTAAATGGATGCCCTTTACCATCACCTACGTGACAACCTTCACATGAATTTTGAATATAAATTGGACCCAGTCCTTCTTCTGCAGTATAAATTTTGGCAAACAATTCATCACCTTCTATAAAATGTGACATTTGCGCTACAGTTAATCCTGCTGTTGGTTCTGCAATTGTATCTCCTGGTTCTGGAGCAGGTGGAAGTAATTTCTCACAACTCACCATTGCTATGGCAAATAGGCCAGCGATTAATAAAGCTATTAGCTTGTTCATTTTTTATAATTGAGTTTACAGTTCTGCAAATATAAAATAATATTTAGGTATGTCTAAAAATCTTCTAAATTAAATTGAAAAGACTATTTTTGCGAATGTAAATACTGTAAGATGTCAACACAAGCTGAAGAGAATTACCTAAAGGCAATATTTAAATTGTCTGGAAAAGAGAAGAAGAGTGTATCCACCAATGCCATAGCTGATGAGTTGCTGACAAAAGCTTCTTCTGTTTCTGACATGGTTAAAAAGTTGTCGGAAAAGGGTTTGATAAACTATGTGAAGTATCAGGGCGTATCTCTAAGTAATGAGGGGTATTTATTGGCGGTGCATATTGTTCGTAAGCATCGACTTTGGGAGGTATTCCTAGTGAATCAACTCAATTTCAAATGGGATGAAGTCCACGATATTGCTGAACAAATGGAACATATTAAATCACCAGAACTTGTGTCTAGATTAGAAGCTTTTTTAAATCACCCCAACTACGACCCTCATGGAGACCCCATTCCTAATGCGTCGGGAGAATTCCCAAAGACAACTGCGATTCCTTTACATGAAATTCGCTTAAATTCTACAGGTAAGGTTGTTGGAGTACAGACGGATGAGCCGCATTTCTTGAAATATTTAAATAAATTAAATATTTCTATAGGAACACAGGTCGAGGTGCTGGAGTTAAATGATTTCGATAATTCTATCGACATCAAAATTGATAATGTACAAAGGCACATTAGTATAGACGTAGCGAAAAATATTTTAATTAGCGTATTATAATCGACAGTATTATGACCCTTTTTAGGAGCATTGATAGCCAAAGTCCCTATCTCTAAGAGTTTATTTTCGCTATTCTATTCGTTCGTAAGCTCCAATATCAGGTCCATTATCACTCAGTCTAGAGTTTCCTAATAAGTCGTAAGGGAACTGCAAAGCAATATTAACTGCAGCTGCATTTTGAGCAGGGGATAGCGTATCTAGTTGGTAATTGTATTCGTAAGCATCTATTGTTTGAATAAATTTTGGTTCTCCGTTGTATGTATTGTTTGCAAAATGAGCACTATTAGAAATGTCGTAGTCCGATTCTTTCAATTTCATTAAGCAGTTGTTAAACTTGTAATTGAAGCTTGCATTTTCTGTTTCTTCGATTCCTAGTTCAGATTGGATTCTTCCGTAAATAATACAGTTTTCGAAATCTGCACGTTCCATAGGGCGCAATTGCTCGTTTCCATTTACATCTTCGTAGTAATTGCTCATACGAATTGAAGGTGCCTGATGCCCTGAGCTGTAATTAGCAAAAGTACAGTGACTAAAACGATAATCACCTCCAGCAAATAAGTAAAGATCGTGAGCGCCATTATCAGTAATTTGGCAGTTTGAAGCTTCTATTCTGCTGGAATAGGCAAGTATTCCGTAGCTACTATTATTGGCAATTATAGAGTTTTCTAATCGTAATGTAGGATTAAAGGTGCTTGCTACCGTGTCTACGTGCAGTCCTATAGTACCATTTTTTATGATTGCATTTTGAATATGATTGTCTATACTACCACCCGCAAGCCAGATTCGACCCCACTGCCCTGGTAAATCGCGGTAGTATTCATCTAAGCGATCACTGGTAACTATGACTGGGTTTGAGACTTCGCCAAGAATTTTCAAACTAGAACCCTCAAGTACAATAAGATTCGCATTGTGATGAAGGTAAACATGACTTCCTGCAAGAATATCTAGGCTTCCACCTTCGTGTACAATTACATTTCCATAAATAACATGTGGCTTATCATTTGTCCATGTGGTAGACTCAGTTATGCTGAAATAGAAAAGGGTATCATTTGGTGTTTCAGGGTCCTCACTCTCGAAAACGAAGAATGAATTGCTGTAGTGAAAATGAGCATCCTGTCCCCAGGCGACTAAGTCTATATCTTGGATTTTACCGTTGGTTAGAAAGGTAATAGAGTCGGTATGAATTAATGGTGAATTGCTATTGTTGGGGTTGATGGTTGTTTCAACGAAAATATGTAAGCTATCCTTAGATCGTAAAATCACATCATAAGCTATGTCACTTTGAAGTCCGTCTATGTTAAGTCTATATGGGCTATCTCCAGTTTTAGCAAGTCTGATCTCATTTATTAAAAGGTCCTCACTGAGGTCGTTATAAACCTTAATGCGTTTTGTGACACTACCAATAGTTGTTAAAACCGTATCGAATACGAGTGTGTCTACGGAGAAACGCAAGTTTGCAGATCCTTGAAAATAGACGTCAGGTTTACGACAAGCCGATAGTAGGATAATAAATAATAGAGATAGTCTCAAAAGTACTTTCATAATGATATATTTGCCTCGCAAAGATAGAAAACGAATCGAAAGTAAAATTATTTTGAAAAAAACCGTTCAGGGTTTTTGGTTTTTGCGAAATTGCTTACATTTGCAGTCCGAAATAAAAGATAGATCAAGATGAAAACGGGAATACATCCAGAAGATTACAGATTAGTTGCAGTGAAAGATATGTCTATAGGCGAAACTTTCATCACTAAATCTTGTGCAGCTACAAAAGAAACAATCACTATCGATGGTACTGAATATCCATTGATTAAACGTGAAATTACAAATGCATCTCACCCATTTTACACTGGTAAAATGAAATTGGTTGATACTGCAGGTCGTATTGATAAGTTTAAAAATCGTTACGCGAAGTTTTCAAAGTAATTTATTACTTCCCGTCAAAATACGTAAAGAGCTCTGTTTAACAGAGCTCTTTTTTTGTTCATTTCTTTTTTTGAGAGGACTATTGTTGTCCTTTTCATTCAATTTGCTGAATCTTAAAGCACATTAATGACTATCTTGCTTACTTATAGTTTGATTTATGAGATACTTATTATTTGACGATGAAAATCGGGTGAATTTATTACCCTTAGCGTATACCAGGCCAATTGCAGAGTTTAGAATTGGCATTCTTACCATTGCTGAAAAATGGTCTAAAAGAATGCCAAGCAATGCCGTTTTTGGTGGCTATGTTACCGAAGAGTATCTTCAAGATAAATACCCTTCAGATATACAAGATGATCAATTATGGATTAATGCTTCAATTTGTCCAAATGATGATTTGATTAAGGATCTACTTTCTTTAGAAATTAAGGAGAGTTTATTTGATGATCAAGAGAATTTAATTGCTTTCCGATCTGGTAATTTTGAAGAATCTATCGATTGTCAAAAATCATATACTGATGTAGCTTATACTCACATTTTGAATGTATGGGATATATTTAGTAAGAATGGCGAGGAATTGAAATTAGATTTTGAACTTATGACTGAAGGTAGGGTCTCTCAAAAAGCGAATTCCACGAATACTATTTTAGGCGAAGAAAACTTGTTTATTGAACAAGGAGCCGAGGTGAATTGCGCTATTATAAATGCAAATTCAGGTCCTGTTTACATTGCAAAAGATGCTGTAGTTATGGAAGGTTCCATCATAAGAGGTCCTTTTGCTTTATGCGAATCTGCTCATACCAAGTTAGGTGCCAAAATTTATGGACCCACAACCGTAGGGCCTCACTCTAAAGTCGGAGGAGAGCTCAATAACGTAGTTATTTTTGGTTATTCGAATAAAAGCCACGATGGATTTTTAGGGAATTCTGTGTTGGGTGAATGGTGTAATATAGGTGCCGATTCAAATAACTCGAATCTTAAAAATAATTATGCTGAGGTTCGTTTGTGGGATTACGGTACTGGACGATTTGCGCATACCGGACTCCAATTTTGTGGTTTAATTATGGGCGATCATTCTAAGTGTGGTATTAATACGATGTTTAACACAGGAACTGTTGTTGGTGTAAGTGCAAATATATTTGGAGCTGGATTCCCACGAAATTTCATTCCTTCTTTTTCTTGGGGTGGACCTCAAGGACAGTCTACTTATAAAACCGATAGGGCTTTTGAGGTTGCCGAGAAGGTTATGGAAAGAAGAAATATCGTTTTTGATGCGAAAGAAGAGGCTATACTGACAAAAGTTTTTGAATTGACGCAAGAATTTCGTCGTTAGGAAAATATGTCAGTCCTTTTGTCAGTTTTCACCTTTGGCATAACACTTGCCAATTGTTATTCGCAATGAGTTTGTTAGTTAAAAAGACAAACAGCTATAAGAAAAACATGGATACAAAAATAAAGATATTAGATCAACTTTCACTTTCTAAGATATTAGATCAAGAGGCTGAGTTGATTCCCTTAATGACCGAAGAGGATGAAGAGCGTTTGAATGCGGAAGCTATGCCAGATGAATTGGCCATCTTACCCTTGAGAAATACAGTTCTTTTCCCTGGTGTCGTAATTCCAATTACTGTAGGTCGCGATAAGTCGATTAAGCTAATTAAAGAGGCGAACGATGGCGATAAAATTATTGGTGTTATAGCACAGAAAGATGCTATGGTTGAAGATCCTAAAATTGAGGATTTAAATAGAACAGGGACACTAGCAAAAATATTACGAACTTTTCGTATGCCCGATGGTAATACCACCGTAATTATTCAAGGACAGAAACGGTTTGATATTCAGGAGTTTACTCAGGAAGACCCGTTTTTTAAAGCTAAAGCAACTTCATTTCAGGAAATTAAACCTAAAAAAGGCGATAAAGAATTTGCAGCATTAGTAAGAAGTGTAAAAGATGTAGCGCTTCAGATTATTAAAGACTCTCCTAATATTCCTTCAGAAGCTTCCTTTGCTATTAAGAATATCAAAAGTGATTCCTTCTTGGTGAATTTTGTGGCTTCTAATATGAATATTGATGTTAGGGATAAGCAAAAATTACTTGAGCAACCGAATTTAGAAGAGAGAACAAAGACTTCTCTAATCCATTTGAATCATGAAATTAACATGATTCAAATGAAGAATGAAATTCAAAATAAAGTAAGAGTAGACCTAGACGAGCAGCAGCGTGAGTATTTTTTGAATCAGCAGTTAAAGCAAATTCAAGAAGAACTTGGTGGCAATACACATCACGAAGAAGTGGAGGAGATGCGAAGTAGGGCTCGACAGAAAAAGTGGTCTAAAGAGGTTTCTGAACATGTTGAAAAAGACTTAAAGAAGTTACAGAGGCTCAATCCACAAGTTCCGGATTATTCTATTCAGCGTAATTATTTAGAGACGATTTTAGATTTACCTTGGGATCATTATTCCAAGGATAAGTTTGATTTAAAGCGAGCAGAAAAAGTTCTCGATAAAGATCACTACGGATTAGAAAAAGTAAAAGAACGCATCATTGAGCATTTAGCTGTGTTAAAGCTTAAAGGGGATATGAAATCTCCTATTCTTTGCTTGTATGGCCCTCCGGGAGTTGGTAAAACCTCTTTAGGGAAGTCTGTAGCCGAGGCATTAGGTAGGGAGTATATTCGTATGAGTTTAGGTGGTTTGCGTGATGAATCGGAGATTCGCGGGCATCGTAAGACTTACATCGGTGCTATGCCTGGGCGGATTATTCAGTCTATCAAAAAGGCAGGAACTTCAAACCCGGTATTTGTACTCGATGAAATTGATAAGTTAGCCGTAGGTAGTCAAGGTGATCCTTCGTCGGCACTATTAGAAGTTTTAGATCCGGAGCAAAACTCTACTTTTTACGATAACTACCTTGAAATGGGATACGATTTATCGAAGGTAATGTTTATTGCAACTGCCAATTCATTAAATACGATACATCCAGCATTAAGAGATCGTATGGAAATCATTGATATTAGTGGTTATACGATGGAGGAGAAAGTTCAGATTTCTAAGAAACATCTTTTACCAAGGCAGTTAAAAGAACACGGCTTGGATAAAGGGTCTTTAAAGCTTGGTAAAAAAGAGTTTGAGCAAGTAATTGAGGGCTATACGAGTGAATCAGGAGTTCGTGGCTTGGATAAGAAATTAGCTAAGTTGGTTCGTTATGCAGCAAAAAGTATAGCGATGGAAGAGGAGTATGAGACCAAATTAAATAGAGATCTTATTATCGATATTTTAGGGGCTCATCGTTTCAGTAAGGACATATATCAGGATAATGATGTTGCAGGTGTAGTTACAGGTCTAGCTTGGACTTCAGTTGGTGGTAGTATTTTGTTTATAGAATCTAGTTTGAGTCCTGGGAAAGGGCGATTAACTCTTACGGGGAACTTAGGTAAGGTGATGAAAGAATCGGCTAGTTTGGCTCTAGAGTTTATCAAAGCTAATCACGATAAGTTTGGTTTGAAGTCTGAGGTATTCGGGAAATGGGATGTGCATATTCATGTGCCAGAAGGAGCAGTACCTAAAGATGGCCCTTCTGCAGGTGTTACGATGCTGACTTCATTAGCGTCATTGTTTTCGCAAAAGAAAGTGAAAATGAGCCTTGCAATGAGTGGTGAAATTACCCTAAGGGGTAAGGTACTTCCTGTAGGTGGAATTAAAGAGAAGATTCTTGCAGCTAAGCGTGCAGGGATAAAAGAAATTATCCTGTGTAAAGACAATGAGAAAGATATTCTTGAAATTAAACCAGACTACCTTAAGGGTTTAACATTTAATTATGTTGAGAATATGATGGAGGTAGTGGATTTAGCTTTAACATCAATTAAAGTAAAGGATGCTAAATCTTTATAAAAAGTCTGCTTATATATGCAATCAAAAAAAGCACCTCAATAGAGGTGCTTTTTTTGATTTATGAAATCCAATTAATTGTTCAGCATAACAGGCATAACTAGCATAAGGATATCTTCACCCTCTAGAGAGTTTCCTTCTGGTAGAAGTATTCCAGCACGATTAGGAGCCGACATCTCAAGGTGAATTTGTTCAGTTTCTAAGTTCGAAATCATTTCCATAAGGAATCGAGAGTTGAAGCCGATTTCTATGTCAGAACCTTCATATTGACAAGATAAACGCTCGTCTGCTTTGTTAGCGAAATCTAAATCCTCTGCAGAAATATGCATTTCGTTACCTGCAATTTTTAAACGTATTTGGTGGGTTGTTTTATTGGAAAAGATAGAAACCCTTTTTACGGAGTTTAAGAACGATAGGCGATCTATGGTAAGCTTGTTTGGGTTCTCTTGAGGAATAACCGCATTGTAATTCGGGTACTTACCATCAATTAAACGACAAGTAAGAATAATAGATCCAAAACTAAATTTAGCATTGGTTTCGTTGTATTCAATTTTCACCTCTTCATCTGCAGTAGCTAGTATACCTTTTAAGATATTTAATGGCTTTTTAGGCAGAATAAACTCTGCAGCTTGGTCGCTTCTAACATCATGTCGAGTGTATCGAACTAGTTTGTGTGCATCTGTAGCAACTAAAGTCAAGCCCGAATCGCTAAATTGACAGAATACACCAGACATTACTGGGCGTAAATCGTCATTTCCGGTAGCGAAAATCGTTTTGTTAATTCCGTTGGCAATAATATCAGAATGTATTAAAGCAGTACTTGCAGCTTCAATACCTGGTGCTTTAGGGAATTCATCTCCATTTTGAAATGCCAATGCATATTTACCTTGGTCAGAGCTAATTTCAACATTGTTCTTAGTGGTGTCAATTAAGAATGTAAGAGGTTGTTCCGGAAAGGTTTTTAGTGTGTCTAATAGTAATTTTGCAGGAATTGCAGCATTGCCATTTTGATCTGCTTCAACATCTAAAGTAGTCGACATCGTCGTTTCTAAATCTGAGGCAGAAATGGTGAGACTATTTTCTTCAATTTCGAATAGTACATTGTCGAGAATAGGTAGCGTATTGCTAGAATTAATTACGCCGCTAATGGTCTGTAATTGTTTTAAAAGCTTTGAGCTGGAAACAATAAACTTCATTGTGTTTTGGGTTTAATTTCAATAAATCAAATATAATTATAAGCACAAAGGCGGACTATAAAGTCCACCTTCGTTTATTCACAATTATAAAGTACTTTTTAACAAATTCTATTGGTGAGATTTCATTTAAGAAAGGCTTAACTCTACAAAGTCTGTTGTCTAGAAAACCTTATTTTTTTAAGTAGGACAATTCTTTCATCACCTTTTCAAAGGTATTCAATTGTAGTATCATCCAATCTTTGTTGTTTACTAAAGCATACATCCTTTCCGGATCACGCATTGTTATGTCACCATCTACCATAGTTCCAGGTGCAGCTCTTTTGTAGAAAACCTTAATGTGAGTTTCATCGTTATTCTCATTAACAACTGTTAAATCAAACATCGGATTTACGAGCAATAAGGAGTCTGTGTTTAAGTTACCAGAGACAAAGCTTTCGCTATATAACTTTCTGAAAGAGGCTAGGTATGTATCTAATCTTTTACTGTTGTGTGCATATATTTCTTTGCTGTTAAATCCTTTTAATTGGTAGCTGTTGTCGGATTTATGAATTTCGAAAGATTCTTGTTTTTTATTTACTCCATGGTATTGCATTTTAATAACAGTAATTTCTCTATTGTCATAGTTCATTACATTCTTATCTCGCCACAAATATTCTTGCGTGTAGAATCGACTAGATAAATAACCTTGGAAACCTGGAATGTGAATTGCATAAGGATCTGTAGCATCTTGTAACATCATAAAAGTAGCGGTTAGCTCTCGGTTTTCGCCACCAACATAAATGATTTTTTCATCTCCATTATTTAAAGTTACTTGTACTTTAATACCTCTTACTGCTAGGTTTCCTAGTACATTGTCTCGCATAGATAGGGGTACAGGATGAGCAATTTCCATTCTCTGAAGTGTTTTTAAGAGGTAAAAAATACCTGACTTTCTAGCTTTGTAAATTTCATTTACGGTCCACGAGCTTTTACTCACCCTTTCTAGAATTGCTACTTCAGGTGCTTTAGAAGTTAAAATTATTTTCACCACATCGCTTGTGTCAGCAATTGCAAAATCTCTTCTATCGGTTCTTGTAATAGAATATTCAGTGGTGTTTAGTATGTATGCCACTAATCCCAAGCCTAGGATAAGCACTATATATAACAGGTTTCTATTTTTCATAAGTGTATTTTTTCTTTCTTCTATACTGCTTTATCAATCCGAACAGTATAATTAATACGATGGGAGCTAGTATGTTAAGGAGTTGCCAAAAACCGCGCTCTTTGTTTATTTTCTGTGGGTCTAATAAACGTATTTTAAGATCTCTTGTTCTCACGTCAATTAAAGCTTCTTCTTCTAATAAGTAGTCTATTGAGTTAAGAATGAAATCTTTATTTCCGTATTGTCGTTTTTCATAACTATCGTAGCCCAAAGGAAGAGCAAGCCCTCTGGATACTTGGTTTTTCGCTACATCACCATCAGAAATAACAAGCATCTTTGTCATTTTACTGAGTTCTTTAAAAGGTAGTTTGGTGTTCAGTTGGCTAAGACGATTTTTAAATACAGATTCGAAAACCCCCTCTAGTAATACTGCCATAGCTTGAGGTCCTTTATTGAACTCATCTTGCGATGGCTGTTCTAGTGCTTTTTGTAAACTTACTTCGTAAGGCGTGTTTGCTAACTTGGTGTATGGAGAGCTATGTAGTAGAATTGTTTTCGTAATTGCAGTACTTGTTTTTATAGTGTCTATACTAGCTGCAAAATCAAATTTAACGGCATTTAAATTACTGGTAATTGGGTGGTTTGAGGTAGGGATAGAAACCGGAAAGTATCTCCATGGCAAAAGTTCCCATTTCGGTATATTATTTATAAAGCTAACAGGAACGGGGATTTTAGATGAAGATATGTCTTCAATAAGATTGCTGTTTACGCGAACGCCGTATTTAAAGAGCTGATCACCTAAGTTTAATTCTCTAAGTGGGTATGCTAAGAAGGAACCTTTATTTGAAAGTGAATCCATATCTGCATTCGTAGCATCTAGCATCCATATAACTTTACCACCATTCATAATATATTGGTCAATAAAGTATTTATCAAGATTTTGAAACTTACTGATAGGTTTTACTATCAAAAGCAGCTTTTTAAGTTTTAAGTCGCGTAATTTTTTAGTTAAGTCGGGGTTGCCTAAGGAGTCAACTTCAAATTCGCGCAAGTCAATTTTGTCTACAGAATATTGCTGTGTAAGGGTTTTAGTTAAGTCCTCTATGTCAATACCCTCTAATTCTCCATGTCCTGTTAGAAAAGCAATATTAGGTTTGTATGGAGTTCTTAATTGTTTTATTGCACTCGTAAATTCGTACTCTAATTCTCTAATCGACTGCTCTATGTTTTGGTTTGGAGTAGCAGCAATTTGATTTTTAAGTAACTGAACGACTACTTCTTTAGATCCATATTTTACGATGGCACCTGGGATAATGATTTTCTCGGTATAACTATCCCCATTTTTTACTTGTAAACTAGTGGGCTTGAGTCCTTTTTCGTAAAGTTGTTTGATGATTTCATTCCGTGTTTTTTCATCAGGACTCCCTGTAGGGTTGATGAAAGTAAACTGAACTAGATTATTTTGAGACTTAAATTCAGATAGAATCTGCTTTGTTTCTAGACTTAAGCGTTCTATCCCCGCTGGGAAATCACCTTCTAAAAACACCTCTATATAGATGTAGTCATCTACAGACTTTAGAAGATCTTTAGAAGCGTTAGATAAGGAATACCGACCTTCCTTGGTTAAATCGAATCTACTGTGAGCGAAAGAGCCTATGAGATTAATAAGTACGATTACTAGAATTATACTTACGAATTGAATGATGTCTTTTTTTCTATTTTGCATTACCACTTTCTACTTTGAAGAGACAATTTACTTGCGTAGAGGAATAAACTAATTACACTTATGAAATACAGCACATCTCTCGTGTCAATTACCCCTCTACTTATTGCATTGTAATGATAGCTTATCCCCATTTTTTCTATGCTCAATTCCATTCCTGTATCGGATAGTAAGGATGCTAATTGTTCGAATCCTGCAAAGCAGAATAAACAAAATAATAGAGATAGTATAAAAGCGATAATTTGATTTTCTGTTAAGCTGGAGGCAAAAACACCCATTGAAACATATACGCCTGCAAGGAAAATAAGTCCTATATAAGACCCTATCGTAGCGCCCCAGTCGATATTGCCCTGAGGTTGTCCTAAGAGATAAATGCTAAGTAAATAGATAAGGGTTGGAGCCAAGGCTAGAAGACACAAGATTAAACCAGCGAAATATTTCCCTAAAACAATTTGCAATTCACTAATAGGTTTGGTCAGGATCAATTCGATCGTTCCCGTTTTAAGTTCGTCAGCAAATAAGCGCATTGTTAAAGCGGGTATTAAAAATAAAAACACCCAGGGAGCTAAAAAAAACAAACCATTTAAGCCTGCATAACCTGCGTCTAAAAGATTGAACGAGCCCGGAAATACCCATAGGAATAATCCGTTTAGAATGATGAAAACAAGCACAACCATATAGCCCGAAAGAGAGCTCAGAAAACTGTTTAATTCTTTTTTTAGAATGCTAATCATAGCGCTTCATTTATTTTTTCTGTACTCCAAGCCATGGGCTTATCGTTAAATAATATTTTTGTTTTCGCCCATACACCTACAAATAAGTCGGACTGTCTATAGACGTTTAAATCAGCTTCCGAATCCCACCAACTATATGTAAAGAACACATTGTTGTGCTGGATGTCTTGAAGCATTTCAACACGATTGCAGCCTTGGCGATTTAATATTTTTTGTTTACTCTGTTCAAAAATCGTTTTAAAAGCTGATATATGCTCCTGATGAAAACTCAATTTTACAATGCGTATTATCATAAGAAGGCTATGCTAATTCGGTCCTTAACTTTTATTCCCAATAAGCCACTAGCACCATTAGCTACATTGGCATCACCTTTATTAATGGCAATTTCTAAATGTCCAGCCGAATTAAAGATGGCCACCATTTCACCCTCACTTACTTGGCTATAAGATTTGTGAAGAGCTTTAATGCTATTTTTACGCGGTAAAGTTATTTCAAATGTTTTTCCTGCAACAGATTCTCTAAAGAACTTTTCAGTAATATTACTAATCACATTTCCGTAATGATCGATATAAATAACCTGTCCATTTAATATTTTTCGATCGGCAGATAGGGTAGGTTGAAAGTCTTTTACCTCTTTAACTTCTTGTATCTGACGGCCTATAACACCTAAGGTTCCTCCGCGATTTATGTGGCAAGCAGCTTTTACAAATACATCTTTCATCGGAAACGGGATGCTATCGGAGTCCTGTGATATGTTTAGAGCTATAATTTGTTCTGCTTTAAAGTGCGGAAACATTAAGGAGAAAATACCTGTATCGGCACCTATAAAGTAATGTCCATCAACCTTACAAGCTATGTGTAGTTTGCTATTTGTTGCTTCGGCATCAATACCAATCATATGAATGGTGCCCTCAGGGAAATGGTGGTATGCATTTTTAAGTATATAAGCTCCCTCTTGAATATTGAAAGGTGAAACTTCGTGAGAAATATCAACAATTTGGGCTTCTGGAGATTCTGTAAGTAAGGCTCCCTTTATGGCAGCTGTAAAATAATCCTTGTTACCATAATCGCTTGTTAATGTAATGATTGCCATATTGCTGAAAAACAGCTAATTTTACTTGAAATAAATGGATGAAATTTGTTATTTTGTGTGTATAAAATTAAGCAAATAATCTCAGTTGAAAAGAATTTCATTGGAATTCATATAACTGAATAAAAATCAAGTATTTGGCAGAAAAAAAGATTGCTCTAACCGACATCGATCCCATAGAGATTTATGGTGTTCGAAACTCTAAATTGGATTTAATTAAGTCCTATTATCCTAAATTAAAGATTATTGCCCGTGGTGGGGAGATTACGGTTTTGGGTGAAGAAGAGGTGATTGAGCAGTTTGAAACCAAATTGCAAGTTCTTATTCAGCATTACAATAAGTACAATAGACTTACAGAAAGTAATATCGATCGTTTAATTATGGAAGACCATAATGTGGTTTTAGAATTAGATGATGATGTTATTGTGCACGGTACCCATGGTAAGTTGGTGAAGGCGCGTACGGCCAATCAACGTAAGCTTGTTGACTTATCTTTAGAAAATGACATGATCTTTGCGGTGGGTCCGGCGGGTACTGGAAAAACATATACAGCAGTCGCATTAGCGGTAAGGGCATTAAAAAATAAAGAGGTCAAGCGTATTATTTTAACGCGTCCGGCTGTAGAGGCTGGGGAGAACTTAGGGTTTCTGCCAGGCGATATGAAGGATAAGTTAGATCCGTATATGCAGCCTTTATACGATGCCCTAAACGATATGATTCCTGCAGAAAAGCTGAGAGCTTTAATTGACGAAAGAGTGATCCAAATTGCGCCACTCGCATTTATGAGAGGTAGAACTCTAGATAATGCTTTTGTGATTTTAGATGAAGCACAAAACACCACCGTACAGCAAATGAAAATGTTCCTTACTCGGATGGGGCGTTCGGCTAAATTTGTGGTTACTGGCGATATGACTCAGGTAGATTTGCCCAACCGACAAAAATCGGGCTTAAGACACTCTTTAGAGTTATTGACCAATGTGTCGGGGATAGGGATTGTACATTTAAACGAAAAGGATGTGATTCGCCATGAATTGGTGATGAAGATTATATTAGCTTATAAACAAGAACAAACAAAGGATAAAGACAGTGGGAAACACGATTCTAAAAACTGATTTTGATTTTCCTGGGCAAACAAAAGTTTACCACGGGAAAGTGCGCGAGGTGTACACGATTAACAACGATTTATTAGTAATGATCGTTTCTGATCGTATTTCTGCATTTGATGTAGTTATGCCTAAAGGAATTCCATATAAAGGACAAGTCTTAAATCAAATTGCCGCTAAATTTTTAGATGCAACTTCAGACATTGTTCCAAACTGGAAAATTGCTATGCCAGACCCAATGGTTACCATAGGTAAACACTGCGAGCCATTTAAAGTGGAAATGGTAATACGTGGATATTTATCGGGTCATGCGTGGCGAGAATACCGCGATGGTAAACGTATTTTATGTGGTGTCGCTATGCCTGATGGCATGAAAGAGAATGATAAATTCCCTACACCAATTCTTACACCTACTACAAAAGCTGATGTCGGACATGATGAGGATATTTCCAGAGAAGAAATTTTAGCTCAGGGAATTGTTTCTGAAGCCGATTACTTAATGCTTGAAAAGTATACTAGCGAGATTTTCCAAAGAGGTACAGATATTGCTGCCGATATGGGCTTAATTTTAGTAGATACTAAATACGAGTTTGGTAAAGATAAAGATGGAACGATCATTTTAATTGATGAAATTCATACTCCAGATTCTTCACGTTACTTCTATATGGATGGCTATCAAGATCGACAAGATACGGATGAATCACAAAAGCAATTGTCTAAAGAATTTGTTCGTCAGTGGTTAATGTCTAACGGATTCCAAGGGAAAGATGGTCAGACGATTCCTGATATGGATGCTAAGTTTATTGATTCTGTTTCTGAGCGTTATATTGAGTTGTATGAACAAATTACCGGTGACGAGTTTGTGAAAGCTGATGTTACAGATGTCTTGAATAGAGTAGAAAAGAATATTTTAGAGTACCTAAGATAGTCTATACTGTTAAACATGAAAAGGCTTCTCTACTCTAACGAGAGGCCTTTTTATGTTTAACAGCATCTAATCGATAGAATTCTGGACTCATGTTCCGATTAGATAATTTCACCGTTAACAAGCGTCCAAGAACCACCGCCAAATCCATCAATTTAAAAATTGGGTTTCAGCATAAAGTTTTCATAGAACTTGTCAATTATATGTAAAACCTCGGCAGGTTCATCAACAATCGAAATTAAGTCCAAATCCGATTCACTAATAGTCCCTTCTTCAACAAGGGTCGTTTTGAGCCAATCCACTAAGTCCGACCAAAAGTGAGAGCCTATTAAAATAATAGGGAATTTATCTATTTTTTGAGTTTGAATTAGTGTTAGGGCTTCAAATAACTCATCTAAGGTTCCCATCCCGCCAGGCATAACCACAAAAGCCTGAGAGTATTTTACAAACATTACTTTACGGACAAAAAAGTAATCAAAATCTATACTCTTATCTTGGTCTATATACTCGTTGCTACTTGCCTCAAAAGGTAGGGCTATATTCAGACCCACAGAAGGTGCACCACCTAGTTTAGCTCCTTTATTTCCGGCTTCCATAATTCCCGGCCCACCACCTGTAATGATGCCATAGCCATTTATCGATAATTCTTCCCCTATTTTTGTAGCGAGTTGATAGTAGCTATTGTCAGGCGTCATTCGTGCCGAGCCGAAAATAGTGACACAGGGTCCTATGCGGCTCATCTTTTCAAAACCATTTACAAACTCAGACATTATTTTAAACAAATGCCAAGAGTCTTTGGTTTTAATCTCATTCCATGTTTTTTGCTTGAAAACGCGATTCAGTCTTTCTTTATTCATCTATTGTATCGTTTGATTATTAAATTCTAATATATGGAAATTTATTTTGACTGGCTGTTTAGATTTGTTGGTTTTACATTTCTCTTCTTTTGTATGGCCGGAGACATTACTCAACCACCATCTGCTGTGTTTCAACGACTCGATTATTTATCACCAAAGAAACTAAATATATACCCGAGGTGTAGGAACTTAAATCTTCTTTTACTCTTCCAATCGTTGCTTGCAATGGGTAGCTTTTCATTAATGTACCTTGTATATTGTGAATCTCTAGTTTTGCTGAGCGGTTAAAGTCTGCTATATCAAAATACAAATAGGTAAAGTTTTTAGCAGGGTTAGGAGCTAAGCGTAATTGCTTTATGTCCTCTACAATCACATCTCCTACACTTAAGTCTGGGAAGTAATAATTTAATTCCTCAACCCCTTCAGGACAATAATAATCGTATACATTAGTATCCTCCGAAACTAAGGTATCTAAACTCATTGTACTTGGATTGATTTTTACGGCATACAAACTGGTTAAATTTGGCCCACCACCATTTGGAAGTATAAACAAGGATGTACTGTCTTTTGATGCCTTTACATCAATTACAGAATAGGAAATACTTTCATCATTAAATTCATCTTCAACAGTCCCATTTAAGTCTGTTTTCCACACTTTAAATTGCCCACTCACCATATCCATACCTATTGGATGATACGCTGCAACCATAAATACAGTATCATTTAACACACTACTGCAAGTCCTCGTATAAGTAAGGTCACTATTTGGATAATTTTTGTACCATAACAATGCCCCTGTATCATCTAATTCGTACATGGTTGGGCATTGATTTCCTCCAGTCAGGTTCAATCCAACAACATTAAAACGAAACTCATCAATTTGATTTACCGTACCACCAGCACTAGTTTGAATACTATCTGATACATCATCTTCCCACCGGTATATATTTGTCCACAATTCACTACCTAGGCTATCGGTTCTAACAACTGCAGACCTTAGATAAGCAACTGGGTTTTCTGGATCAAAATAAGGTTGTATATAAATAGTTCCGATCATAATGAAACCTTTATCTCCAGTTTTCATTAATCTATTAACTCCATGACCATAATTTGTGAAATATTGTTTTTGCCAAAGAATAGTTCCATCTACATCCACATTTGTGAGGGTAAATCGATCATCATTAGTATTTGCTATATAATGATTCAAATAAACCTCATGATTGTCGCCTAAAACTAAATGTTGAATATAGTCATATACTCCAATTTCTCCATACACTCTAAACCACAACACTTCTCCGCATGCATCTATTCTCATCAAAAACCCATCTCCATAACTAGGGTCATATTGAAAAGTTTGTCCACCAACAATCAAATCACCATTGAAATCTTCAATTACTGAAAATATAAAAATTGGCTCATCATTATCTTCAATCGTATGCTCCCATAGCATATTACCTGACACATCATATTTGATGATTTTCCCTGTCTCTGAAACTCCAGATTCAGACCCAACAAAAATTAAACCTCCATCGTTTGTTTCTATAAATTGATGAGCAGATAAATCATTGTTTTCAAGTATCCAAGGTTCTTGTGCTTGGCTGTATGAAAATTGTATGCATAAAATGAATACTAGTAATCTATTCATCGGTATTTATTATTTAGTTAAAATACTTAATCCTTGGCTTTCAATGAAATTAGTTGAATTTTAAGATTTAAGATTAAAAATTGTCTATAACCAAACCGATTACTTATAGGTTGGTAAGAGTTTTTTTAAAGTTTTTGAGAACTAGACTTAGCTAATATAAAATAAAACAAATAAAAAAAGCCTCTCGATTTTCGAGAGGCTTTGTATTGTGAAGTAAAAACGCTTAGTAGTTCATAGGTCTTCTAACTTCGGCAAGGTGTTTTGCTAAACGCATTACTTGGCGAGAGTAACCATATTCATTATCGTACCAAACGTAAAGCACAACGCTTTTACCGTCTTGAGAAACAATAGTAGCAGGGCTATCATAGATAGATGCAGCATTGTTACCAACGATGTCGGTAGAAACCAGTTCGTGTGAGATAGAGTAGTTGATTTGCTCAACTAAGGCCCCCTCTAGAGCTGCATTTTTCACGATGTTGTTAATAGTCTCTACAGAAGTAGCTTTATCTAAAGTTAAGTTTAAGATGGCTAAAGAACCATTTGGAGTAGGAACACGAACTGCATTTGCAGTTAGCTTTCCTTCTAAAGATGGAATTACCTTAACAACGGCTTTACCAGCACCTGTACTCGTAATAACCATGTTTAAAGCTGCAGCACGTCCTCTGCGTTCTTTTTTATGCATATTGTCAACCAAGTTTTGGTCGTTTGTATATGCGTGAACAGTTTCTATATGTCCTTTTTCTACTCCTAAATTATCGTTTATAACCTTTAAGATAGGTGTAATAGCATTTGTGGTACAAGAAGCTGCAGAAAAAATATCGTGAGTAGCTAGATCGTATTCTAAGTGATTTGCACCAAATACAATATTAGGAATTTCTTTTCCAGGAGCCGTTAATAATACCTTAGAAACCCCTTTTGCTTGTAGGTGTTTACTCAAAGATTCTTTATTTGTGAAGACCCCCGTATTGTCAATTAATAAGGCATTATCAATTCCATAAGAAGTATAATCAACTTCTTCTGGTTTCGATGCTTTAATTAGTTGAACCGATTGTCCGTTAATAATTAAAGCTTTGTTTTCGATGTCTTCTACAACCGTTCCAGGGAACTTACCATGTACAGAGTCTGTACGCAATAAAGAAGCTCTTTTAATAATGTTATGCTCGTCGTTGTTACGTAAAACAATCGCTCTTAATCGCAATTGCTCACCTTTACCTTCTTGAGCCATTAGCTCTCGAGCTAATAAACGACCGATTCTACCAAAACCATAAAGAATAACATCTTTAGGAGTAATGTCTGTACTTTCGTCGTTTACAAAGTCTAATTTGTTTGCAATAAAAGCATTGATGTCTGCATGTTGATCTTTCTCGCTTATCCACTCGAAAGTTAATTTACCGATATCAATTTTTGAAGGCGACAAATTAGACTCCGTTATTCCTTTAGCAATAGACAAAGTTTCAAAAATTGTAATTGGCTTGTGAACGAAGTTTTTTGCATACTCATGCAAATTTAAAATTTCGCTCGACCTCTTGTCGATTAACTGATTGCGGAAAATGACTATTTCGATTGATTTTTCAAAAGATAAATCACTTGTGATTTTGATAAGCTCAATTGCTGCTCTTTCCTCAGCAATACGTGCGTTTAATTCTTTTTGATACTGCATATCTAAAGTGTAATTAACTGCGTTTTTTAACGCTGCAAAACTAATGTATTTTCAACACATTACCATACTGTTTAATAAATTACTTGACAGTGCACACTGTTAAGTAAAGGATGCGTTTGTGTTGGCAACAATTTGCTTGTTAGTTCTAAATTACCAATTGAATCTACAGTATTAGTATGTGCTACAATTATTTATTAATCAGCAATCATTGTTCATTAATAAAACCTATTTTCGTTTTAGGATAAAAAGTAATGAGAGTAAAGTTTAGTAAATATCAAGGAGCTGGAAACGATTTTGTTATGGTAGATAACCGTTCAAAAGAGTATTCCTTAACACAAGAACAAATTGATCGTTTGTGCAACAGACGGTTTGGAATTGGTGCCGATGGCTTAATTGTATTGGAAAATAGCTTGGGGGTAGATTTTCAGATGATTTATTACAATGCCAATGGTTTTGTAGGAAGTATGTGTGGTAATGGAGGTAGATGTGTAGTCGCTTTTGCAAAAGAATTAGGCCTTATAAACGATACTTGCGATTTTGTGGCCTATGATGGTTTACATAGCGCTCGTTGTATTTCTGATGGGAATATAGCCCTTAAGATGACTGATGTTTCAGTGGTTAAATCTATAGCTGATGCCTGGCACTTGGATACAGGTTCTCCGCATCTTATATTTTTTAAAAATAATATTAAGGATATCGATGTACAAATGGATGGTGCCGCTGTACGCAACTCTGCTGTATACAAAGAGCAGGGGATAAATGTGAATTTTGCTGAGAGAATTGGCGATGACTTAGTACTAAGAACTTATGAGCGAGGTGTTGAAGAGGAAACCCTTGCTTGTGGTACTGGTGCTACGGCCACTGCTATAGCGGCTAGAGAAGCTGGCTTAATTACTGTAGACAAAGTTCTTGTAAATGTTTTAGGAGGGACGCTTGAAGTGAGCTTTACTAAAAATGAAGATGCTTATAATGATGTCTACCTTACGGGCGATGCAAAATTTGTTTTTAATGGAGAGGTAGATGTCTAAAATGACCTTAACATATAGAGCTTTAGAACCCGAAGATATTAGCCTTTTGTACCGTTGGGAAAATGACCTCGACATCAACGAGGTGAGCTTATCTAAAGTTCCTTTTTCAAAGTATATACTCGAGCAATACATCAGCCACGCTCAAATGGATATTCAGCAAGCTGGGCAGGTGCGATTGGTTTTAGAAACACCCGAGGGAGTTGCTGTAGGTTGTGTAGATTTGTATGAATACGATGCTGTAGATAGAAGAGCAGGTATAGGAATTCTTATTGACAAGGAGTTTAGAACTCTAGGTTACGCCACAATAGCAGTGCAACTGATTATTGATTATGCTTTTAATGTTTTAGGATTACATCAATTGTATTGTTCTGTTGGAGCCAACAACCTGGCTAGTTTAGCCTTGTTTAAAACTGCAGGTTTCGAGCAAATTGGTGTGCGTAAAGAGTGGCGTTTTAGAAATGGTAGCTTCTTTGATGTTGTAGAATTTCAATTGCTCAATAAATAAGCAGTATGAGAATCTTACAATATAGCTTTTTAGGTATTGGTTTAGTAATTATGGCTTATTCTTTGAGTTTTTGTCAACCTAAAGAAGAGCATCAAAGCGATTACCTCAACTTATCTGACACTGTAGATTATGTAGGCTCATCAGTGTGTAAAAACTGTCATTACGATAAGCATAAAACTTTTATGCACACCGGAATGGGTCAGTCTTTTGGTTTGGCTAATCAATCTAAAAGTGCAGCTAATATTCATACAGATTCTACGCTTTATGATGCACATAGTAATTTGTATTACCATCCGTTTTGGGATGCTGATAGCCTGAAATTAAAAGAATATCGTCTTTTAGGAAAGGATACGATTCATAGTAGAGTTGAAAAAGTAGATTATATTATTGGTTCGGGGCAACATACCAACTCTCATATTTACAATGTAAATGGTTATTTACATCAAGTGCCTTTTACTTATTACACCCAAGATGGAAGGTTTGATTTACCTCCAGGATTTGAACATGGATTTAATACTCGCTTTAATCGGAAAATTGGTTTAGAGTGTATGTCATGTCATAATTCATTACCCGATTTTGTGATGGGTTCAGAAAATAAATTTGAAAAGGTACATCTTGGAATTTCTTGCGAACGCTGTCATGGTCCAGGAGAAATTCATGTTTCCGAAAAGATGAAAGGCAACTTTGTTGATACGTCTCTGTATACCGATTTTACCATAGTAAATCCGGGTAATATAAGTTCCGAACTACAGTTTGAAATTTGTTCTCGTTGCCATTTACAAGGAAATACCGTTTTAGAGGAAGGGAAGTCATTTTTTGATTTCAAACCCGGAATGCATTTGAAAGAAGTAATGAATGTTTATCTGCCAAAATATGAGGGAGATGATTCATTTATTATGGCTTCTCATGTAGAACGCTTAAAAATGAGTGAATGTTTTATTAAGTCTGAAGGCAATTTAACATGTGTAACTTGTCATAATCCTCATTTAAGTGTTACAGTCACGCCCGATGAGGTCTTCAATAAATCTTGTAATTCATGCCATAAACAGACCCAAATACACGCTTCAGGAAAAGGGGATAACTGTGTTGAATGCCATATGCCAAAATCGGGGTCTAGCGACATTCCACATGTAAAAGTTACTGATCATAAGATTTCTATTCCGCAAACAATGAATACTACAAAGCAAGAGTCCTTAAAGAAATTTATTGGGCTCTATTGTGTTAATAATGATTCTCCATCAGATATAAGTCTGTTGAATGCGTATTTACAGCAATTCGAAAAGTTTGATCAGCAGTCCTATTACCTTGATTCTGCCTTAGTATATCTATCTGTATTAGATGAAGGTTTATGTACTAAAGAATGGGTGAAATACTATTTCTTCAGAGGCGATTACAAGGCTTTGGTTTCTTGGTTTGAGCGCAAAAGTTTCCAAAATCGTTTAAATCAGTTAAACCAGCAATCGTATGCCAACGATGATGCCTGGACATGGTACAGGATAGGTGAAGCTTATTACATACTTAGCAACTGGGAACAGGCCTTTTTATGCTATAGGGAAGCTGCAGCTTTAGCTCCTTATCATTTAGAGATTCAGAATAAATACGCAATGGCTTTATTGCGTACCGAGCGTTTGCTAGAATCAAAAAAAGTTTTTGAATTTGTGATTTCTGAAAATCCGAACTTTGAAAAAGTATATGCAAACTATGGGTATTTATTATCTACTCTTGGGCATTACGATTTGGCAGTAGAACAATACAGAAAAGCGATTTCGTTAAATCCAGACTTGGTACAAGCATGGTTAAATTATGCTGCGTACTATATGTATATGGGAAATACGCATGAAGCGATAAAATGCTTGGAGGAGGTTCTTCGCATTGACCCAAGACACAATCAAGCTAAATTAGTATTAGAACAATTGAGATGAGCAAATTGATATTAAGAAGTATAGCCTTGTTAAGCATCGTAAGTTTAGTTATAGGGCTTTATGTTTGTAAACAGGTTTTTTCGCCTTTATGTAAAGAGGCGAAAATCATTCTGATTCCTTCAAACTCGAGTTTTCAACAGGTAAAAGATACGCTTCGAAATTATGATTTGCTGAATAATGAATTGGTGTTTGATCTGTTTTGTGAGAAAAAGAAATACAAATATATGCACCCCGGTCGGTATTTAGTTTCTGCTGAGATGAACACAAATGCAATGGTGAATATGCTGCGGTTGGGGGAGCAAAATCCATTGAATATCATTTTCAATAACACCTCTACGATAGCTGATTTAGCTGGAAAGTTAGCCAGTCAGATTGAAGCAGACTCTTTATCTTTACTGGCTGCATTTACCGATTCAATATTTTACTCTACCTATGATTTTAATCATGGATCTATGCGTAAATTGTTTATTCCTAATACTTATGAAGTGTACTGGACAATTACTCCAGTGGAGTTTTTGGAGCGTATGCAAAAGGAGTATAAACGATTTTGGTCTGATGAGCGCTTGAATAAAGCAGCAAAATTAGGCTTAAATCCGCACGAGGTTTCTGTGTTGGCTTCCATAGTACAAAAGGAAAGTTCTAAAATCGATGAACAACCTATTATAGCGGGATTGTATTTAAATCGATTGAATCAAGGAATGAAATTACAATCAGACCCTACAGTTATCTATTCTATTAAGGAGAGAGATGGATTTGATTCTGTAATAAAACGCGTTCTAAAAAAAGATTTAAAAATTAAGTCACCTTACAATACCTACTATTATAAAGGCTTGCCACCTAATCCTATATGTATTCCAGAGATGTCTGCCATAGAGTCCGTGTTAAACGCTAAAAAACATGATCATATTTTTATGTGCGCCAAAGAAGATTTTTCGGGTTACCATAATTTCACCAAATCATGGTCGGCACATAAAAGAAATGCAAAACGTTTTCAACAAGCCCTTTCGGCAAAAGGAGTTATGCGCTAATGGAATTTAAGAAAGGAGATAAAGTAGCTTTTTTAAACGAAGCACTTAAAGGTATAGTGATAGACTCTATTAATGAAACCCATGTTTTAGTAGTGTGTAATGGTATAGAGATGGATGTGTCTAAGCAAGAACTTATTCGCATAAACTACATCCCTAAAATAGAGGGGAAGCATGTTTTTCCAATTCAAAAGGAAGATAAAACGATAGATGAACTGCCTAATTTGGATAAGAATATTAAAGATTATAAAAAGTTAGCTGTTGGTGATCAGGTAGGTTTTATGAGCGATAATACAAAAGGTGTAATTGTTTCTATTCTTAACGATCAAGAGTATGAAGTTGAAATAGAAGATGGTTTTTCGATTCCAGTAAATCGCTTGGAAATAGAGAAAATTTGGTTAACAGATATTACCTTAGATGAGAGAGCTGTACGAGACAAGATTAAAAAAGATTTGAAAAAGGAGGAGGTTCGTTTGTCTAAGTCAAATAAAACTGCTCAGAAATATTTCAATCATAATGAAATTGATTTACACATAGAAAATATCCGAGATTCCTGGTCTGGGCTTTCAAATTTTGAAATCGTTACGGCTCAGCTAAACCATTTCAGAAAGCGATTGCATCAGGCTTTAGAGGATAATGAACCCTCTTTAGTGGTTATTCATGGAGTTGGAAAAGGGGTTCTCAAGCAAGAAATTTACAAGTACTTATTGCTATTCCCGAACATTAGTGTAGGCCCTGCGGATGTTAAACTGTATGGTATGGGAGCTAGTGAAATTAGAATAGAGTAGTTTTCAAAACTTTTACAGAATAACGTTCACCTTTCAATTTATAAACTTCTAACTTTGTCGATGAAAAGCTCCCGACTCTATCGCTTCTGCAGAGAAGAGGAAAGTCCGGACACCGTAGAGTATCATACTAGTTAACGGCTAGGCGTTGCTCGCAACGACAGATAGTGCAGCAGAAAATAACCGCCTTAGGGTAAGGGTGAAAAGGTGAGGTAAGAGCTCACCAGTATTCTTAGTAATAGGAGTAGCTGTGTAAACCTTATGAGGTGCAAGGTCATGTATACCAAGACTTCCTTATGGAATAAGAGTTTCTCGCTCGATCTTGGAGGGTAGACCGCTAGAGGTGCATAGTGATGTGTATCGTAGATAAATGATAGGGACTCTTTTAGGGTGACAGAATCCGGCTTATGAAGGAGCTTTTCTTTTTACTTCTTTGTCGTGTAGTCGTAGGTGTAAGTAGTAGCGGTATTATTTTCTAATCCATTAGGTTCTACGATTTCATAAATTACTTCCAATCCGTCTAGACTCGTGAGTATATCTGCTTCGAGTTCCCAGGAGTATTTTTTTCGTTGAGGTCCTTCATCTTTAAAGTATATAGCCCAAAATATTCCATTTAAGGCACCAAATAAATGTCCTTCCCACGAAATATGTTCTTCGCTCGGGAAGATACCCCAAACCATTCCTCCGTATAAAAATACGACAGACATAGATAAAGCCATTAAACTGTGGTGCTTTCTTATGAATCCACTGAAAAATAAAAATGAAGCAAGTGCATAAACTAATCCACTAGCCCCTATATGAAATGATGGTCGTCCGCCAAGCCATAAAAGGGTGCCTGTGTATAGTATAGAGTAGATCCATACTCGGTTTGCTAGGCTCTTGTAAAAGTGATATAAAGCGCCGCCTAAAACGAGTAATGGCACTGAGTTGTTAAATAGATGCTTCCAATCGCCATGAATAAATGCCATGGTAATAATGCCTATTAAACCTTTGCTTTCGCGTGGATATACCCCCCAATGACTAAGTCTAATGTGATAATAATCGGAATAGCCGTGTATTGCTGTTATGATACAGATAAAGAGAATAGGGAATTGAAGGGCTCGAAAAAGATCTTTCTTCATACTAGTAACCAAGTTTTTTCTTAATATCCTTGTCTGTAGTCATTATATTAATTCCAAGTTCTTTGCCAATAATGTCGTGCATGTGTTTTTCTTCTGAGCTAAATCGACCATCAGAGACTGCAATATCACGAATATCAGAGAGAAAGGATTTTCTGTTTTCTAATGTAAAACCTTCTATGTCTTTTATTGATTTCGCAACCTCAAGCACCGTTTTTAGCTTGTGTTCTGGTTCAAGATTATTGTACCAGTCAGAGGTCTCATGGAGTATTTTATTGAATTCCACTATATTGCTAGGGTTTACCTCCATCCAACGAGCAACCTTGCGCTCAATTTCTTCGATTACTTGCTCACTTAAATTTTCGCTACTTAGCTGTGCAAAGCCGATATAGACAAAGCAAAATAAGTGATATGAGGTGAGTTGTTTTGAATCCATTTGATTTAATTTATCATCTAGAGTAATATACGTCAATATCAAATGTAGCAAAAGAAATTTTTATATATTTATTCAGAACTAAATATGTTTCAAAATGAATGAACATGCTATCATGCTTCCCTTAAGTCAGGAATGGATTCTATGGAACTCAGTTACCTTATTTTTTATTATAGCAGCAATTATTTTTGCTAGAAACGCAAGTGTGAAAAATAAGTCTAGAATTGCGAATACCTTAGCTTTACTTGTCGCAGTTGAGTTTGTAGCTATTCAAGGATATTATATTCAGCATGGATTGTGGACTCCACAAGATTCCTTGCCATTTCATTTGTGCAGATTGATGTGGTTTACTTCGATGATTGTATTATTAACTAGAAATCAAATTGCATTTGAATTACTTCTATTTGTAGGAATGATCGGAGGCTTACATTCTCTGTTAACTCCCGAGTTTACTCATGGTACAGATCTAGTAGTATTGATTGATTATTTCTTTGTGCATGGAGGCTTAATTTTCATACCATTGTATTGCGTGTTTATTTTGGGTATGCGACCTAGAAAGATGTCTTGGATAAAAGCATGCTTATACTTACAGATTTTCGTAGTTTCTGTATGTGTAATTAACTATGTATTAGAATCTAATTATATGTATTTGGCCATTAAACCTAATGTTGAAAATCCGTTTTTAATTGGCGATTGGCCTTTTTATATTATAGGATTAGAACTTGCTGTAGTCTTGCATGCTATACTCGTTTATTTACCTTTTCATTTCAAAAAAGCTTTTTTAAAAGAGTAATATGATTCTTATCGTTGAAAGTGGCTCAACAAAAGCAGATTGGGTACTCGTAAATTCTAACGGTTCGGAAATTTATTTTCGTACGAAAGGCTGGAATCCTTTGTTTTTAACAGAAGATGAAATGTTGAAACGACTTAACTCTTATAAAGACTTGAGTGAAAATAAATTTTCAGCAGTTTATTTTTATACAGCTGGAATATCGCATTCATCCTCAAGAGAATCATTACTAAAGGTATTGTCTACTTTTTTTAAGAAAGCTAAAATACATATTGAAAGTGATTTGCTTGCTGCTGCTAGAGCTATGTTTGAATCCAAACCACAATTTATTGCCATATTGGGAACAGGTTCAAATATGGCCTTTTTTGATGGCGAGGAATTAGATCAGTTAACACCATCCTTAGGTTATATATTGGGCGATGAGGCTAGTGGAGCATCCTTAGGCAAGGAATTGTTAAGAGCTTATCTGTATAAGTCACTGCCTCAAGATTTATATCTAAAGTTTTCTAAAGACCATTCAATCTCAATAGATCTTGCCTTGCAGTCTGTTTATAAAGAAGCCCATCCAAACAGATTCTTAGCTTCTTTTGTTCCTTTTTTAGTCGAACATCAATCACATCCTTATGTGCAAAAATTGGTGCGTAAAGAGTTCTATTCTTTTTTGAAAATCCATGTTCTTTCTCACCCCTTGCATCAAGATTATTGCATCTCATTTGTAGGCTCGGTAGCTTTTTTATTTCAAGATATAATGAGCGATTTATGCAAACAAAATAAGCTTCAGGTAGCTGGTTTTAAACAATCCCCAATCCAAGGTTTGCTCAGTTATCATAAGGCAAACAAGTAATTCCCGTAATCATATTATTTAGGAATAATTATTGCTAAAAGATAACAAGTAAGTATTTGTATCTTGCGTTTTTAAACCGATTTTACAATTCAAATTATGAAGAAGTTTTTACATTCTTTCTGGGTACTTGCAAGTATCCTATGTATTGTTTTTTATTCCCCTCAAATAGCACATTCTAATCAGGATGGAGCTCCAGTAGGGGAAACAGGCTCTCCAGGTGATGGGGGAAGTACCTGTACCAGCTGTCATGGAGGAGGTGCAAGTGCAGGAGTAGATGATGCTTTTGAAATCTTTGCTAGTGATGGTGAGACTGTTTATGAAGAAGGTGAAACCTATTCTTTTACAGTTGCTGCAACGAGTAATTCTTCTAATACTTTTGGGTTTGAACTAAAAGTAGAAGATAATGCAGGAAATTCTATAGGTGATATTGTTCTAACAGACCCAACAAATACACAACTAATAGGTGGTGGTAATTATATTACACAAACTACTGCAGGGAGTATAGGTGAGGTTTTTGTTGAAGTTGGATTAATCATAAATTCATGGGAGTTTGAGTGGCAAGCACCTTCCGACTTTGAAGGAGAAGTTACATTTTATGCCGCAGGTAATATTTCTAATGCGAATGCGGGTACCGGTGGTGATGTTATTTTAACGAACTCTTTATCGATCAATCTCGTAAGTGAAGGTGGAGGTACAGGAGCCGATTTAGGTTGTACAAATCCTGAAGCTTCAAATTACGACCCTGATGCAACATTAGATGACGGCTCTTGTGAATTTAATATTGCATCGACCTCAGAAGTTGCTACCTGTGGTGGTGTTTTTGTCGATTCCGGAGGTTCTTCAGGTGATTATTTGAATAGTGAAAATCAAACCATCACGATTTATCCTGAAAATGAAGATGAATACGTCTCTTTATTATTTAGCGAATTTCAGTTAGAAGGTTGTTGTGACTATGTAACTATTTACGATGGAGAAAGTAGTTCTTCACCAATTTTACAGCCAGGTTCTAATGGAACCTCATTGAATGGTGAAACTTTTATTGCTTCTCCAACAAATGAATCTGGTGCTTTAACCATTACATTTACCTCTGATTTCTCTGTAACAAATACAGGTTGGAATGCTGAAATAGGTTGTACTACTTATGGTCCTTGTTTTGGATTCGAAACTACCATTGCTGCAACCTACGAAACGGAGGTCGGTAGTGCCGATGCTAGTGCCGATGCTAATATTACATTAGGAACAGAACCCTTTGAATATTTGTGGTCTACTGGAGAAACAAGCGCAACTATTGATGGCTTATCAGCTGGATCTTATTCTCTTACGGTAACAGACGCTATAGATTGTAGTGTAACAACAAATTTCACTGTTATTGTTGATCCAGAGGAGTATAATATTGATGAATTGGATGTTATTACAACCTGTGGCGGAACGATGTATGATTCTGGTGGACCTTCTGGAGAATACCTTAACGGGGAAAGTCAAATCATTACAATTTACCCTGTTAATGTAGGGGAGTATGTTTCTCTTTATTTTTCAGAATTTGAATTGGAAAGCCCTACATATGATAATATGACGATTTATGATGGAGAGAATACAAGTGCAGTCATCCTAATAAACGAAGCTGGATTTACAGAATTGTTTGATCAAACTATTTATGCATCTCCAACAAATGAAACAGGAGCGCTTACAGTAGTGTTTACTTCAGATGGAATTATTACTTACCCCGGTTGGGCAGCAGAAATTGGTTGTACTACATACGGTCCTTGTTTTGGATTTGATGTTGATGTAATAGCTTCTTTTGAAACTGTTGAAGGGGCAAGTGATGCTACTGCAATTTTAAATATTACTCTAGGGAATGAACCTTTTGAGTATTTATGGTCTACAGGAGAAACAACAGAATCTATAGAAAATCTTACTGCTGGAACCTATTCTATTACTATTACAGATTCGGAAGATTGTTCTACTGAAACCACTTTTGATGTTATCGTTGACCCAGAAGAATATATTATGGGTGAGATCATAAATGTATCAACTTGTAATGGATTGTTCTATGATTCAGGTGGAGCAGACAACTGGTATTCTGAGGGAGAAGATCTATTTATCAGAATTTGTCCGGATGAGGAAGGTGCAGCAGCACAATTAGAATTTACAGAATTTGATTTAGGTTTTGATGGGACTATGGTTATTTACGATGGTATGGGAACTGCAAATCCTATCTTAACCACGGGTACGAGTACTTCATTATTCGGGCAAACAATTGTTGCAAGTGAAGAAAACTCTACCGGTTGTTTAACAATTACGTTTGTTTCAACACTTTGGTGGGGTGGAGCTACAGGTTGGGAGGCTTATATTAGTTGTCACGATTATATTGTATACGGATGTATGGATACAGAGGCCTTTAATTATGATGAAGAGGTTGAAGAAGATGACGGTTCCTGTTATTACGATCCAGGATGTACTGACCCTGGATTTGTTGAATATCATACCCAAGGTTTTGTTGCAGACTTTGATAATGGTGATTGTGTTACAGTTCTTGTGGATGATTGTACAAACTCAGCCGCTTTAAATTATAATCCTGATGCTTCATTTAATTTGGGTGAAGATCCATGTGTTTACAATCTTGATGACTGGATGTGTGGCATGCATTATAAGGATGAAAGAGATGGATATTCTTATACTACGGTAACTATCGGTAATCAATGTTGGATGACTGAGAATGTTAGGTACCTGCCTGTCGGATCAGCAGAGGTTGCTGTTGCTGCTGGTGGTGTTGCTTCTCAATTAGAGGACGGATTTGTTTATACAGGCGTTGAGGCTTATAATATTGATGATAACGGAAGATATTATTCTTGGAATACAGCTGAGACAGCTGTTCCTTTTGGTTGGCATCTGCCTTCAGCACAAGAGTTTGGAGTGCTTTTAGAAGAATACAATGGTGTTGATTTACAGTTGGAAGGAGAAACCGGATTTAATGCTCAAATGGCCGGAGGTGCTTTAATGCCTACAGGTGAACTTGCCTATATGAATCAGGGGAATACCAATTGGTTGTGGACAAGCACGGAAGTTGATGAAGGAATGGCTGTTGCTGCAACGATCATCCTAGGAACCATGGCAGTAGATTTGAGTCCTATGCCAAAAGAATTTGCAGTTAGTATTAGAGCACTTTTTGGATTTCCAAATGATGCAGTTTTAGGTTGTACCGATGAGGATTATTTAGAATTTGATGAAACTGCTAACTATGATGATGGCACTTGTTTAACTCTCGCTATAGAAGGATGTACTGATGTAACAGCATTAAACTATGAACCTATAGCTACTATTGATGATGATACTTGTATTCCTATAATTGAAGGTTGTATGGATGAAGAGTTTGCAGAGTTTGATGAAACAGCTACTGTAAATGATGGTTCTTGCCTTATTCCTGCGGTACATGGTTGTACAGATGGAGAAGCTCAGAATTTTGATGAATTAGCTAATGTAGATGATGGTTCTTGTATTGAACATGTACTTGGTTGTACCGATTCTGAATTTGCTGAGTACGATAATACAGCCACCTTAGATGATGGTACTTGTCTTATTCCTGCTATTTTTGGATGTATGGATCCTACAGCATTTAACTATAACAATGCAGCTAATGTAGATGATGGTTCTTGTGTAGGTCATATTGAAGGTTGTACAGATTCAAATTTCACAGAGTATAACGGACTGGCTAATGTAGATGATGGTTCTTGTATGACTACAGTGATCTTAGGTTGTACTATCGATTATGCACTAAACTACGATCCTTTAGCGAACACCGATGATGGAACTTGTGAAGTTGAAGGTTGTACAAATGATGCTTTTGTTGAGTATGATATAAACGCGAATATTGATAATGGAACTTGTTCTGTGATTGCTATTTGGGGTTGTACAGATGAATTGTATCTAGAATATTTCCCTCCAGCAAATATGGATGATGCATTGTGTGTCAACTTTATTGTTGAAGGTTGTACTGATGTTTTATTCCTTGAGTATTTCGCAGAAGCGAACTTAGATGATGGCTCTTGTGTTACTCTAGCAGTTGTGGGTTGTACCGATCCAAACTTTATGGAGTATGACCCACAAGCTGCAGTAGATAACAATACTTGCCTTACACCTGTAGTACTTGGTTGTATGGATGATGCTTACCTCGAATTTAATGAGGATGTAAATACTGCTGATGGTTCTTGTAGCACCCCTATCGTTTATGGTTGTATGGATAGCACTTTTATAGAATTTAATATGAATGCTAATAGTGACGATGGCTCTTGTACTTATATTGTTCTTGAAGGGTGTATGAATGAGAATTATGTTGAGTTTAATCCGAATGCCAATGTAGAAAATGACACCTGTGAAACACTAATTGTATTAGGTTGTACAGAGGTGTTAGCATTTAACTACGATACTTTAGCTAATACGAATGATGGATCTTGTGTTCCTGTTGTTTATGGCTGTTTGGACGATAATTTTGTAGAGTATAATCCAAATGCAAACACCGAAGATGTGAGTATGTGTATTACAACCGTAATTTTAGGTTGTACTAATCCGGAAGCATTTAATTACAGTATGGAAGCCAATACAAATGATGGATCTTGTATTTTTTACTTTGCAGAGATTCTTTATGTAGGTTTTGCTGAAGGTGTAGTAGAGTTTACACCTAACGTATTTGGTATGGGATTAGATTATCAAACCTATTGGAGTTTTGGTGATGGGTACTATTCAAGTGATTATTCTCCAATTCATACATATACAGCTAATGACTCTATGGAGGTTATCCTAACAGTGAATAATGGTGCAGTAGAAATTATTACTAGTATTTGGATTGCGATAATAAACGCTACAGTTGGTGTTGATGAGCTCGAAAATGAGAAACAGATCATTCATATCCGTTACTACGATTTAATGGGTAGAGAAGTGTATTTAGAACAGCTAGCCAATCATCAAATTCATTTACAAAGTATCTTGTATGAAGACGGTTCCAGGAAGTTATACAAAATGATAAACCTCAAATAGCATAAAAAAAGACCGTCAATAGACGGTCTTTTTTTATGTTTATGTGGTAAGGAGTATAAATCTAACTTAAGTTTGATTCAAACCAGCTTATTGTATACTGCTAACGACTTCGTTCTTATCTAAGGAAGTCTTTAAAGACGAATAGGAGAAAAATACAGATCACTACAGCTGCAAAAAATAAGTAAAACCCTTTGTAATGTATTTGATGAGTTTTGGCATCGCCCCTATAAGCAAAGACAATTCCAATAATAAATACAATTGCAAATATCCCTGCGAAAACCCAATGCCCCTCCGTAATATTCTCCATTATTTACTAGCTTCTAAATGAATCTTCAAGGTGAATTCGTCATAAATCATACGGTCTCCTAAGCCATCAAAAAATGACCCAGATCCGTATTTCACATCGTGTTTTGTGCGATCTACTTTTAAAGTAGCATCAGCATGGAATAATTCTCCATGACGGTGGAACTGCGCTGGGAAAGTAATTTCTTGACTAATGCCTCTAATGATCATATTACCAGTAATCATATATGAAGTGCCATCAAAAATAACCTCCATAATCTTAAACATTGAAGTAGGATATTGTTCTGTAGCAAAAAAGTCATTGCCTTTTAAATGATTTTCAAGTTTAGCGGCATACTCCGGACTTTCAATGTCAGTACACTTTATACTGTTCATGTCCATTTCAAATTGTCCACCTACCAGTGCGTCGTTCTCAAATATAAAAAAAGCATTACTTAAGTTAATAGTCCCACTATGTGAACCTGTAACTTTTTCTGCAGTCCACTCTACGGTGCTGTTTTTAAGAGAAATTTCTAACTGCTCTTGAGCTTGTACGTTTAACAGTGATAAAATGCTAACAACTGTTGATAAAATCATCTTTTTCATGCGAAGGGTATTTTGTTTCTTTACGAAACCAAATTAACTAAATATTCTTCATTAAAACTCAATAGAATATGAAAAAACAAATTGATCACGTTGCAGAATTCCACGATGTTTTTCAAATCGGAAATGAAGTGGAGCCTATTGCTGTGGTAGGTGAGGGAACTTACAATCTTCGTTATAACCTAATGAAGGAAGAAAATGATGAATATTTAGATGCTTGTAAAGAAGGTGATTTAGTTGAAATTGCTGATGCACTGGGAGATCAGCTGTATATTCTTTGTGGTACGATTCTAAAACATGGTTTACAGCACAAAATTGAAGAGGTGTTTGATGAAATACAAAAATCGAACATGTCTAAACTAGATGGAAAGGGAAATCCAATATTTAGAGAGGATGGGAAAATATTAAAAGGTGAAAATTATTTTAAGCCTAATATTAAAAAAATACTAGCAATTAGTTAGCAAATGCCCCGTGTAAACGGGGCGTTTTTACTGATGAGAATTTATACTTTCACCCTCCATCCAAAAGGATCTTCAGAGCGACCATATTGTAAATCTTGTAATGCCGTTTTAAGTCTCACCGCATAACTATCACTTGTAGGTTTAAAGATCAATTTATCACCTTTATAGTTAATAGAGTTTATGGTTGCTACAGTGGCAGCTGTTCCAGCTCCAAAAGCTTCGGTAAGAGTTCCGCTTTTGAATTCTGTAGCCATTTGATTTAAGTTTATCTTCTCTTCCTTACACGAGATCCCTATATGATTAGCCAACTTGATAAGACTATCTCTTGTAATTCCGGGTAAAATAGAATCGCTTAGTGGTGGGGTAACTATTTCGTTATTACGTCTGAAGAATATATTCATTGTCCCCGATTCTTCAATAAATTCATGGTCCTTTCCATCCGTCCAAATAAGCTGTTGAAAACCTTCTTCTTGTGCTTTTTTTGCCGGGTAGAAAGAGGCTCCATAGTTCCCTGCCGCTTTTGCTGCTCCTGTACCACCCGATGCTGCTCGCGTATAGTCCAATTCTACTTTTACATGAATTTCTCCTGTGTAATAAGCTTGAACCGGACAGGTAATGATGATAAAAGTATATTCATCAGAAGGTGTAGCCTTAATAAAGTTTGAGGAAGCAAACATAAATGGTCTGATGTACAAGGCAGATGTGTTGTCATTAGGAACCCATTTCTCATCAACTTTTAAAAGTTCTTTTAAGCCATTTAAAAATAGTTCCTCCGGAATGTCGGGCATACACATTCTTGCTGCAGATTTATTAAATCGCTTCGCATTTTGTTCGGGTCTAAAAAGGAATGTTTCATTTTCAGGACCTTTATATGCTTTCATTCCTTCAAAAATAGATTGTCCGTAATGCAAGGCATGTAGTGCCGGGAAGAGATCTAAAGTCCCATACGGCTTAATGTTTGGCTCCTGCCACTGCCCATCTTTATATTTCACAACAAACATATGGTCAGAAAATACCGAACCAAAACCTGCCCCCTTCCAGCATACACTATCTAACTTACTTTGTGCAATTTTTTCTATTTTCATACTACTTTAGATATCTAAAATCTTGTTGGTCTTCAATTTTCAATATACTGTGGTAAAGCAGCTCCACCACATTTTTAACATCTTCAATATGTGCGGTTTCTACTGTTGTATGCATATACCTAAGCGGAAGTGATATGAGTGCAGAAGCGACTCCTCCAGTAGCAAATGCGAATGCGTCGGTATCTGTTCCGGTAGCTCTGGATGCAGCTTGACGTTGGAATGGGATTTTGTTTTCATTCGCTGTTTTAATAATCAGTTTCAATAAATTATTTTGTACCGATGGTCCGTAACTCAATACGGGTCCATCACCACATTTTAAATCTCCTTGCTTTATCTTGTTAATCATAGGCGTGTTAGTGTCATGACAAACGTCGGTGACAATAGCAACATCAGGACGAATTGTTTCCACAATCATTTTAGCCCCATGTAAACCAACTTCTTCCTGAACTGAATTGGTGATGTATAATCCGAAAGGAAGTTTTTTCTTGTTTTTGTGTAATAATCGGGCTACCTCGGCAATTACAAATCCACCAATTCTATTGTCTAAGGCTCTACCCACAAAATAACGATTGTTGAGAGTCATAAACTCGTCCTCATAAGTTACTACGCAACCGACGTGAATTCCCATTTTCTCAACTTCGTCTTTAGAAATAGCTCCGCAGTCTAAGAAAATATTATCTAACTGCGGATTTTTTTCATCTTTTGCAGTACGAGTATGAATTGCCGGCCATCCAAACACAGCCTTTACCAACCCTTTATCCGTATGGATGTTAACTCTTTTTGAGGGTGCGATCTGATGATCTGAGCCTCCATTTCTGCGTAAATAAATAAATCCATCGCTAGTGATGTAATGTATAAACCACGAAATCTCATCTGCATGTGCCTCAATAACAACTTTGTATTTGGCTTCAGGATTAATGATACCCACTACAGTACCATAGGTGTCAACGATATAATCGTCTATATAGGGTTTGAGATACGCTAACCACATTTTTTGACCTTCACTTTCAAACCCTGTAGGTGATGGGTTATTGAGGTAGTTCTCAAGGAAAGTCAATGATTTTTTAGGGAATAAATTCTTTTTCATTTGCTATATTAAATAATAAAATAAGGTTTGTGAATATACAATTTTTGCTTGGTATATTTGTGGGAATTAAATTTCGCCCATTTTGAAAAAAGAGATTGTAAAAACTACCGATGGATCTTATACTTTATACGTTCCAGAACTCGATGAAACGTATCACTCCACTAACGGGGCTTTACAGGAGTCTCTTCATGTTTTTATTAAAGAAGGATTGCAATTTCGTTCGGACTTAAAAGAAATCACCATTCTAGAAGTTGGGTTTGGTACGGGCTTAAATGCACTTACAACATTACAGGAGCTTGATTCTACAAGCCAAAAAGTGCAATACACTTCTCTAGAAGCATACCCTTTGGAGTGGGAACTAGTTGATAAGCTTAATTATATGAGTTTGGTTGAAGTGAAGCAATATTCGGGACCTTTTAAACTAATGCATACATGTAGTTGGGGTAATTTTACAGCTATTACTCCTTGTTTTAGTTTGAGAAAACTAAAGATTAAACTTCAGGAAGTAAGCTTTGAAAATGAATTTGATATCATTTATTTCGATGCATTTGCTCCTCAAGTACAACCCAATTTATGGACTGAGGAAATCTTCGCATCAATGTATAAGTCGTTGAAAAAAAATGGTGTATTGGTTACTTATTGCGCAAAGGGTACTGTGAAGAGAGCTTTAAAAGCTGTTGGTTTTGAACTGCAAAGTATTCCAGGCCCTCCAGGGAAAAGGGAAATGAGTAGAGCTGTGAAGTAATACCTCTTAAACGCCTCTCATTTTATCCACAATTCTTGATACAGCAGGGCAAACCTCAATATTTTGACGTGTAAGAGGTAAGATATGCGACATTTTCTTTCTGTTAGTATGTGGGTATTCAGCACATGCACGAGGTCTAACATCATAAATAGAACATGAATTATCCTCTGCTAAAAATGCACATGGACTCTCTTTGAGAACAATATCGAACTCATCGTCGCGCATTAAATATTTATCATAAAAAGTAGCCGATTTCATATTGAAGTGCTTCGCAATACGATCCACATCTTTTTGAATAAATATAGGACTAGTGGTCTTACAGCAATTTGCACATTCCATGCAATCAACATTTTCAAAAACCTCATCGTGTAGTGTATGAAATTTTTCGTCTAGTTGTGCTCCCCTCATTTTCTTGAGCTTCGCAAAAAGATCGTTATTAGCCTTTCGGTCTTGAAAAGCCTTTTTCTTTAGGTTTTGTATTTCTTCTTCCAAGTGTAATGTTTTTGCAAAAATACGATTTTTACATAAGAGCAGTATGCATCTTGAATTTGATTTTTTTAAAACGGATTGTTGCTTAGGATTTATGTTTTCGAAATACTACTAACTACTCATCTTTAACATCTCATGTTTTCTTATTTTCGCACAGTAATATATTTCAGAATGATACACAAGGATCAAGACCCAATGGGGCAAGCTATTTATAATTTTCACCATCATGGTGATGATACACCCGTGACCGTGAATACAAATATAACCGAAGGTGATGAACTACCCGTGCCTTATTTGTTTAGAACCTTTGATGAAATGCCTTTGTTAGAGAAGAAAGCTATGAATATGGTTAAAGGTAACGTACTAGATGTCGGTGCAGGTGCAGGTGCTCATAGTTTATATTTACAGAATAAAGGGTTTCAGGTTACCTCAATGGATATTTCAGAACTATCATGTAATGTAATGAGCGATTTGGGTTTAAAGAATGTTATATGTAACGATATTTGGACTTTTGAATCGGAGCCATTTGAAACCGTTTTATTTATGATGAATGGAATTGGTTTGGTGAAAAATATAGATGGATTGGAGCCTTTTTTTGAACATCTAAAAAAATATGTAAAGATTGGAGGACAAGTGATTTTAGATTCTTCCGACATAAAATATATGTTTGAAGATGATGAAGGCGGGTTTTGGATAGATCTAAATAAAAACTATTACGGAGAGTTAGAGTATAAATTAGCGTATAAAGAGATGCAAGCTGAGCCTTTCCCGTGGCTTTTTGTAGATTTTGAGAAACTCAGAGATGCTGCCATCAAAGTAGGTTGGAAAGTTGAGCTTATTTATGAGGATGATCATTTTCATTACTTATGCCGTCTTAGTTTAAATGTGTAACACCACCTATAATCAAATACATAGCTTTTTCACTATATTTACGTGAATGTCATAAAAGCTATACAATGAAAAAGATTAGAAATGGTATTGTCCTATTTGCGCTATTTTCTTTGGCGTCGTGCATGGACGAGGATATGCGTAAACTTAGTGGTTCCATTGATGCCAATCCGGCAATGGCAATACCATTAATTCATTCTACTACAACGCTTGTCGATTTATTGCCCGACGATGAGCATATTTCTGAAGACGATGATGGTGCTATTCGTATTACTTATAGGCAGGATAGCATTGCTCAGGTGTTTAGTGATAGTTTATTAAGGATAGATGATCAAGCTCCTACTGAAGAGGATTTTCAAGTTGGTGCTATTGATTTAGCAACCTTTGTAACCACTATGGAGGTGAAAATGACTGACTTAACCTCTAATCTTCAAGACCCTGTTTTAGTAAACCAAATTAACGAAGGGATTGCACTTACAGAGTCTTCAGGTTTAGGAAAGGCTTACTTTCCGCCTATCACACCTCAATCTGGTGGTGCATACGAAGCTCAAGGCTCAGATAAATTTCAGTTTGTAGTTATTTCGGAAGGATCGCTAGAGATAGAAATCACGAATAATCTGGCTATTGATATTAGCACCTTACAATTGAGATTGAAAAATGCAGTCGATGGATCTGTAATTGGAACCTTCGATTTTACAAATATTGCTACCTCAACAAGTTTAGTTGCCAGTATTCAGATGGTTGATGTAACTATGTATAGCGATTTAGAAATGGAAATTGTTGAACTAAGTTCTGATGGGAGTGGAACGGATCCATTTGATCAAAGTCTTTGGGTTCCGATGTCTGATGAAGATGACTTAAGTATTGAAATTACCGGAGCAGGTATGGTAGCCACAAGTGGTATGGTGAAGTTTCTTCAGCAATACCGTCCTGATGACACGTTTATAGTGGATATGGATTTTGAAGAAGATGTAGTAATCTCCTTTATTGATTTATCTGCAGGTAACTTTATATATACCTACAATTCCGATTTGAATACTATATTGCGCTTAACAATCACTATACCTCAGTTAGTTGATGATGCCAATACTATTTTTACGCAAATTATAGATGTTGAGAATTCTGGTTTTCAGGAATTCTCTGTTCCTCTTGATGCATATAATTTCGATTTCTCAGCCTCAACAAATCAATTGGAAGTAAGTTACAGTTCTGAAATTTTAGAAACTACGGAATTTGTTGCCTATGATGAAGCTAACGCAGTGAATCTAACTATTGGAATGCGAGATTTAGAATTCGATTTAGTAGAAGGGTATTTTGGCAAGATGGAAGAAATTATTGAAGAAGATATTCTGGATCTTGATATAAGTGCATTAGAAAATTTATCCTCAGGCATTCGCTTAGAATCCCCAAACTTAAGGTTTACGGCAGAAAATGGAATGGGTATCCCTTTTGATATCGATTTACAGTTAGTTGGAGTAAATGATAATGAGATGATTAGTCTAAATGGTCCTGTTTTAGAAATTGATCCTGAAGCAACAACCGTAACCGACTTTAATAGTGCTAATTCCTCTTTAGTTGATTTATTAGCTATGAATCCAACAGAGATGAGGTATAGCGGTACTGTATTGTCAAACCCTAATAACGATGGAGTTTTAAACAATACGATACGTCCGAATACGGATATTACGATAGGTTTTGAAATGGATTTGCCACTGTATCTTCGTATCGAAGATGCGCTTACTACTGATACTCTTGCTTTAGACTTTGCGGCTGATGAAGGCGAAAATTCTACTATCGATTTTATTGAATCGGTACTTTTGAAATTTCATATAGAAAACGAATTTCCGTTGGATGTTAAGCTTACTGTTTTCTTCACTGACTCTGTAAGTGGATCTGTTTTAGATTCCTTGAATTTAGATTTGTTGGATGCTGCAGAAGTAGATCTTAATGGTAGAACGATTGCTCCAAACATTTACGAAAGAAACATACAATTAAATTCAGATCAAATTGATGCGCTATTTAATGCCAATCGAGCTTTATTAGATATCCGAATGAACTCTTATGATTACGAGAATGTTGCAGTTCGTTTGTATACCGATTACGAGTTAGTGATTGATGTAGGCGTAATTTTAGAATTAAAAACTGAAGAATAATGAAAAAGTATATTTTCGTCATTGTAGTATTAATTTGCTTTAACGTAAAGTCACAAAATAATTATACCGGTTACCATTCTGATGCATTTTTATTGCAGTCGGGCTCAAATTCTTCTGCCATACCCGAAGCAAACTTTGTGATTGGTTTCCCTGGTTTATCAAATGGTAGTTTTGGTTTAGAATGGCCTCTGAGTTTGAATGAAGTTTTGGTTAAAGGAGTAGATGATTCTTTAAGAGCAAGCCTACCTTTTATAAATTCTAATTTAGAGTCTCAGAATACCTTATTATTTGGTGCACACAATCAATTATTCCATCTAGGATTTAAAGTAGGAGCTGAAAAAAAGGTCTTTGCTTATGTGGGGTCAGAGATTGTTGCTGATGTTGGTTTTCAATTTTCCGATGATTTGATTGATTATTTATCAAATGGGAATGCTAAATTTTTAAATCAACAAGTGAATTTAAGAGATGAGAAATTCGAGACATCAGTATATCATAGTTTGTATTTAGGTACTGCTGTAGATGTGAACGAAAAGTTGAATGTTGGTTTGCGTATTAAATTACTCACGGGTTTAGCTAATGTGCATACCGATCATATGGATATTGGTATGTATACAGATTCTAATTCTACACCCATTTATGCCACTACATTAAGTGCAGATTTGTTAATACAAACATCTGGAAGAGGTGCGATGGATGATACTTTAGAATTTGACCCTCTATTAAATTCTGGCTTTGCTTTTGATTTAGGTGCGAGCTACCAATACAATGAGAAATTGGGTTTTAGTTTTGCTTTAAACGATCTAGGGAGTATTACATGGGATGAGCAGAACAATGAATATTATACTACCGAAGGTGAGGTGTCGTACGTATTTGAAGGCTTAACACAAAGTAGTGCGGGAGCAGAAAATCTGCAGGAGCAAATGGAAGAAATTGTAGATTCTTTAACCACTACCATGCAGCCCACAACAAAGACCGGTACTTATACAACCCAATTGAGCCCTAATTTGTACTTAGGCGCGAATTATAAATTGACTGATAAACACCAATTTTCATTTCTATTCCATAATACTAAGAAATTAGATAGAGCCTATAATGCACTTAGTTTGGGTTATCAGTTTAATCTAGCTAAGTCATTACAATTATTAGCTTCTTATCAGAATGTAAGAGGAATGAATAACCTAGGTGCGGGCTTTGTTTGGAGTCCTGGACCTGTACAAATGCACATGATTTTAGATAACACCCTTTCGGCAGATGTATTTGATGCGAAAAATTTCTATCTCCAATTTGGGATTAGTTTACGCTATGGACACAATAAACAAATGGCTTCTAAAGAAGATTAATTTTGTGTTTATACAAGCAAAAAGCCATCTTACAATTGCAGGATGGCTTTTTGCTTGTAATACTAATTCGATATTATTCACTTAGGAATATCTGGAAATTGTCATTGAATTTGAGTTTCCCATTTTTCTTTTCGCCATTAATAACAAAGCCTTTAATTATTGGGCTTTCACCTTTTTTTATCAATTGCTTGATTTGGGTTTCGGTAAGTTTCTTACCATAGATGTCAAATGGGATAATTGTTTTACAGCCAGCCTGAAAACGTTCGCAGCCAAAAGCGGTTTTACCTTCTATAATGGCTCCTTCTTTACAACGAGGGCATTTTAGAATTCCCTCTTCTTTAATTTCAAGCTCAACATTGAAGTCTTCGTTTAAGAGTAAGCGCCCTTCAACTTTATTGTTATCTGATTCAAAACCTTTAATCCAACTGGTTTTTTTCTTTTCAAGCAATTGAAAAATCTGCTTTTCGCTCAGTTTCTTATTATGCTGTTCAAATCGAACAACAAAATTACAGCCTGATTTATATTCACTACATCCGTAAGCCGTTTTACCTTTTAAGATTCCCCCAGTTTTACATTTAGGGCAAGAAGGTGTTTCTACCTTTTTCTGAAGCTTCATATCGGCTTCGCTAAAACGGTTTACCGACTGCCGATTTTTCACATCTTTAACTACAGTACTTACTAGAGCTTCCATTTCTTTTAAGAAAACCGTAGGATCGTATGTGCCTTGTTCAATATCTCTAAGCTTTTTCTCCCATTGCCCAGTAAGTTTAGGAGATTTCAAAAGCTCATTTTGTATGGTGTCTATTAGTTGAACTCCCATTGGGGTAGCAACTAATTTCTTCTTTTGCTTAACAATATATTTTCTTCTGAAGAGTGTTTCGATAACAGCCGCACGAGTAGAAGGGCGACCAATTCCGTTTTCCTTCATTAAATCCCGAGCTTCTTCATCTTCCACGTGCTTACCAGCCGTTTCCATAGCTCTTAATAAAGAACCTTCTGTATGCCACGAAGGAGCTTTGGTAGCCTTCTCATCTAAAGTAGGTTCATGTGGGCCTTTTTCTCCTACTTGGAAATCGGGCATTATCACGTCTTCAGAATCTCCACTAGCGTCTTTACTGTAAACAATGCGCCAACCTAAATCTAGTATTTGTTTTCCACTTATTCTAAAAGGCACTGTATTGGCTCGCCCTTTAACGGTTGTATTTGATACAGTACAGTCTGGATAGAAAGCGGCAATAAATCGTTTGGTAATCAAGTCATATACCATCTTCTCGTTATACGTCAATCCTGAACTTGGATTCTGACCTGTAGGGATAATGGCGTGGTGATCGGTAACTTTTTTATCGTTAAAAACCTTTTTCGATTTGCGAATAGCTTTACCTATTAAGACTTGAGTAATCGGAGCGTAAACTTGTAGTCCTTTTAAGATACCCTCAATTTTGGGGTGTACATCATTCGGAAGGAATGTAGTATCTACACGCGGATAAGAACACAATTTCTTTTCATAAAGACTCTGAATAATCTTTAAAGTGTCTTCTGCAGAAAGATTAAATCTGTTGTTACACGAAACTTGTAGAGAAGTAAGATCAAATAGTCGAAGAGGACTTTCTTTACCTTCTTTAGTTTCGTTAGAAAGGATTTCAAACTCTGCTGCTGACATCAAAGCTAATTGCTCCTTTGCCTTTTCTACGGTTGAGAATTTACCAGCTTCGGCATTGAAAATGGTGTTCTTGTATTTTGTTTGTAAAACCCAATAAGGAGTAGGTTTGAATCCTTCAATCTCCTTTTGGCGATTTACAATCATCGCTAGAGTAGGCGTTTGCACCCTCCCAATCGATAATACTTGCTTTCCGTTTCCGTAACGTAAAGTGTATAATCGGGTAGCGTTAAAGCCTAAAACCCAGTCGCCAATGGCTCTAGCTTTTCCAGCATGATACAATCTGTCAAAATCGGCACCATCTTTAAGGTTCGAAAAACCTTCTTTAATAGCTTCGTTTGTAAGTGATGAGATCCATAAGCGCTTAATAGGCTTGGTGTTTCCAGCATGTTCTAAAACCCAACGCTGAATCAATTCTCCTTCTTGCCCCGCATCTCCGCAATTTATAATAGAATCACAGTTTTGAACCAGGTATTTAATGATGTCGAATTGCTCCTTAACCCCTCGGTTTTCGATGAGTTTAATTTCGTAAGCAGGTGGAAGTATTGGGAGGTAGCTTAAATTCCAAGCTCTCCAAGATGGATTGTATTCGTGCGGCTCTTTTAGGGTACAGAAATGCCCAAAAGTCCAACTTACCTGATAGCCATTGCCTTCATAGTAACCAATCTTCTTTTCATTCGCTCCTATAACCTGAGCTATTTCTCTAGCCACACTTGGCTTTTCCGCAATACAAAGCTTCATAAATTTCCTTTTGTGGAGCTTCGAAATTATAAAATAATAAGATTCAAATAGTGCCTTGTGAATAAGTTGTGCTATAAGTTGAAAAGTTAATTGTTTTAAGTTAAAAGTAGATTGTAGCTATTTGTACTGTAACTGACTAATAACTAAATTATACTCCTTTAACTTTCTTCAAATACTTCGAAGAAAAATAACAAGTTAATTCGCTCATTCAATAGCCTAATTATAAGGATTCACTTTTTACCATTTACGTTTCACGCTTTAGAGAATCATTGTTAATAAAATTGTTTCTATTGACTGCTCTATGGTTCGATTTCTGTAGCAATTCTATGTACTTTTAAAGACGATTTATGTTTGAATATGAAAGGTGTTTTTCTAAGGAATTACACTCCAATTTTTCAACGTCTAATTTCCAAATTTCAATTCTATCTTATCCATGTATCTTAGAATATTAAGCGTATTTATCATCAGTTTAGGCTTGTGGGGCTTTTGGGGCAAAGGAATATCACCTATTCCCGAACCACCTGTAGAAGCACCCTACATGCGTGTGGAATCTCCTTGGGCAGATTCTTTAATGCAAAGCATGACTTTGGATGAAAAAATTGGTCAGTTATTTATGGTGGCGGCTAATGGTAGAGATACTGATGAAGCTTACTATTTGATGATTGATAGTTTAATAGAAAACTATGGTTTGGGTGGTTTGATCTATTTTCAAGCTGAGCCACACAATCATAATTTATTAGTGAATCGTTTCCAGTCGATATCGAATATTCCGATGATGAATGGAATTGATGGCGAATGGGGATTAGCTATGCGTATTGATAGCCTGAAATCTTTTCCTTGGAATATGACTTTGGGTGCGATTCAGGATGATGAATTGCTTTATGAAATGGGTGCTGCTATGGCGCAAGAATGTAAAACACTAGGGATTCACTTTAATTTTGCTCCTGTAGTAGATGTAAATTCAAATCCATTAAATCCAATTATCAATGCACGTTCTTATGGCGAGAATCCTGAAAATGTAAGTCGAAAAGGCTTAGCTTTAATGCGGGGTATGCAAGATGCAGGAGTTTTAGCATGTGCTAAACATTTCCCCGGACACGGCGATACGGAGTCTGATTCCCATAAAACCTTACCGGTAATCAATCATACCAAAGCACGAATCGATTCTGTAGATTTAGTTCCATTCCAAGACTTAATTGATGCCGGTGTTGCCTCGGTAATGGTGGCGCATTTAAATATCCCGTCTTTAGATTCAACCGAAAATAGAGCAAGTACCTTGTCTCCCTATGTAGTAGATACCATGCTGCGTCAGCAAATGAATTTTAGTGGTTTAGCATTTACCGACGCTTTGAACATGAAGGGCGTAAGTTCTTTTTATGAAACTGGCGACTTAGAAGTAGCAGCTCTGTTGGCAGGAAATGATGTTTTGCTTTTCCCTGAAGATATTCCAGCTGCATTCATTGCTATTAAACAAGCTATTAAGGATAGCGTATTGACTGTAGATAGAATAGACCAATCTTGTCATAAAATATTAAAAGCTAAAGAGTGGTTGGGTTTAACTTCAGCAGTAGAATTAGATACACTAAATGTTCTGGATAGAGCACAAAATGAAAATTCAAGATTTTTGATGCGACGAATGGAAGAAGCGTCCTTAACGCTACTGAAAAATAATCAGGACTATTTGCCCATTGCCGATTTGAAAAATCAGAAAATTGCTGTTCTTACCCTCGGGGATTCTGACTCAGAGTCGTTCGTTCATCAACTTAAAAGATATACCGATGTACATAGATTTGATAGTAGCATTGATGAAGCCGCTGATTTTGATAAAATAATCATCTCCATTCATAAGTCCAATGCATCACCTTGGAAATCTTATAAGATTACAGAATCTGAAAAGAAACGTATTCGCGAATTCTCTAAGGAAACAAATGTGTCTTTAGTGGTGTTTGCCAATCCCTACAGTCTATTAAATGCAGATTATCTCACTGATGTAAAAGCTGTTTTATTGGCTTATCAAAATTCTACAACCCTTCAGTCTTTGGCTGCTCAAAGTGTTTTTGGAGCTATAAATGTAAACGGAAAATTACCCGTAAGTCTTACTGAGGAATTTAAAGTAGGATTAGGTTTAGAGATTCAATCACTGAATAGACTAAAGTATACAGAGCCTGAAGAGGTAAGTTTGAATAGAGATACTCTAGCTTTAATAGATTCGATTGTGAATTATGCAATCAAGATAAAAGCTACTCCCGGTTGTCAGGTTTTGATAGCTAAAGATGGGAAAGTAGTTTATAATAAAAGTTTTGGTTATCACACTTACGATAGCTTAAATGCGGTAAGTGAATTCGATATTTACGATATAGCCTCTATCACTAAAATTACGTCTACACTACCCTTAATTATGCAAAAAGTAGATGACAATAGTTTTGATATCGACAAACCTATTATTAACTATTTAAGCATAGAAGATACTTGCTCTAAAGCCAAATTAACGAGTAGAAAGATGTTGGCACATCATGCGCGCTTATGGCCTTGGATTCCTTTTTATAGAGAGACTTTAACTGAAAAAGGCGGTCCTAATCCGGCTATTTATTCGAATAAACAAGAGGGCGAATTTCAGATTAAAGTAGCTCACGATATATACATGAATCAAACTTATCTTGATACTATTGTAGACAGGGTAGTACACTCTAAAATGCGCGATAAGAAGGGGTATAAATATAGCGATTTAGCCTATTATATACTCAAAGAGATTATCGAAAAGCAAGAAGGCAGTTCTCTTAAAGACTTAGTTCAAGAAAGAATTTATAAAGATTTGGGAGCCAATCTCACGACTTATCATCCCCTAGAAAAATTTAAGCCAAATACTATTGTTCCCACCGAAGAGGATGACTATTTCAGAAATCAATTATTGAGAGGCTATGTACACGATCCTGGAGCAGCTATGCAAAATGGAATTGGTGGACATGCGGGCTTATTCTCTAATGCCAACGATTTAGCTAAGTTGATGCAGATGTATCTAAACGGAGGTGTATATGGAGGTAAACGATATATAGATGAGAAAACTCTCGAAGAGTTTACCGAATGTCAGTATTGCAGAAAAGATAACCGTAGAGGAATTGGTTTTGATAAACCGGTAATAGACGATTCTGATGGTCCTACCTGTAAGCAGGCATCAGCATCTAGCTTTGGGCATTCTGGTTTTACAGGAACCATTGTCTGGGCAGATCCAGAACATGAATTGATTTACGTATTTTTGTCTAACAGAATTCATCCAAGTGCTGATAATAAACTTTTAGTAAAAGAGAATATCAGAACCCGAATTCAAGAAGTAATCTACAAGGCAATAGAATAAGATGAAAATAGGAATTGTTTGTTATCCGACTTTTGGAGGTAGTGGAATTGTCGCTACAGAGCTAGGGAAAGCTTTAGCTGATAAAGGTCATGAGGTTCATTTTATTGCATACCGACAACCTGTTCGTTTAAGCCAAGAAATGAATAATGTGGTTTTTCATGAAGTTCGTGTTGCCGATTATCCGCTATTTGAATATCCACCTTATGAGTTGAGTTTGGCTTGTAAATTATTCGATGTAGTAAAATATGAAAAATTGG
>Ga0208879_1000132_pt1 | contig 78060 bp, 74 predicted proteins | sample Knorr_S15_td_Bot_FD_185605 | JGI IMG/M metagenome (GOLD analysis project Ga0208879, IMG submission 185605) | Marine microbial communities from Southern Atlantic Ocean transect - Knorr_S15_td_Bottom_ad_5009_LV_A (SPAdes) (version 2) | ecosystem: Environmental > Aquatic > Marine > Oceanic | place... | reverse complement strand
CCATCGGGCCGATCCGGCTCATCGGGGGTGACGACGGGCCGCGGCGGTAGGGGCCCCAGTTGGAACCACGCCAGGGCCGCGGCCATCGCCACGGCGACGATGAGGTAGCCGTGCTCCACCGGCAACGGCAGGAAGACCGCCAGGAAGGCGCCGACGGCCCACGCCATCTGGAACCGCCCCTCGAACCTGGCGAACGACCGGCCGTGGTTGGCCCCAGGGGCGTCCCGCTGGACGAGCGAATCGAATGCCAGCTTGGCCGTACCGCTACAGAGGGCCACCATGCCGGCGATCACGACGGCGCCACGGATGCCTCCCAGCCATGTGGCCAACGCCGCACCGCTCACCCCCAGGAAGAGGACCCCGCGTATGAGGAGTTCCTCGGTGAACCTGCGCCTCAGCTTCGGAGCCAGGGTGGCACTCAGGAACGCCCCGACGCCCACAGCCAGGATGACCAGGCCGAAGTACCACACCGGCGCGGCCGGGCTGCCCAGGACGTCCTCGCCCCGCACGATGCCCGTTGACGCACCGGCGGCACGGCCGGCCGCGTCGATGGGCACACCCTCCTCGCCGCCCCTGAACTCGAATGCCAGCAGGAACGTCGTGAAGCCGACCACCGCCCTGAAGACGCCGATGGCGGCGGCGGCGGCCCTGATCCCCTTCTGACGGAGCGCTGCCATCTCACCTGCGGTGGCCCGGGTGGCCGCCACGAGGACCGTCGGGACCCTCCAGGCCAGGACGAGGGTGAGCAGGTAGCCGGCCATCGCCACCCTCGTCGGGGCAGCCGGCCCCACCAGCAGGGCGATGCCGCCGATGCCGGCGCCCAGCATGCTCCCCACGGCACTCAGCATCGCCAACTGTGCATTCGCCGCCAGCAGGTCCAACTCGTTGTGGACCAGGGAGGGCACCACGGCGCTCTTGGCCACGGTGTAGCCCTTCTGCAGCACCAGCAGGCCGAAGGCCAGCGGGAACAGCAGCAGGCCGTCGAGGTTGGTGGCCATCTGCCAGGCGATCAGCCCACGCCCGAAGACCGTGATGAGGATCATCCCGCGGCGCCCACCCCTGACGCTGTCCACCAGCGGACCGATCAGGGGGGTGACCACGGCGAACGGGGCGATCGTCAGGACCAGGTAGACGGCGACGCGCCACCGGGCCGCATCGGGATCTATCGAGAAGAAGATCGAGCTGGCCAGGGCGACCATGATCATGGCGTCCGACATGGACCCGAACACGTGCATCCGGGCGAATCGGGTGAACGGGCTCGCCGGACCCTTGGCGACCGGGTCGGACCCGTCGCCGGTACCTGAACCCGCTAGATCGGCAGCCACAGGTCGGAGGCTACGGGCCGACGATCGTTCCGGCCTACGCCCCACCACCCGGCAGGAACGCGGACCACTCCGCCAGCGGGAGCTCCACGTCCACGGCGCTGGTGGGTAGGAGCGGCGTGATGGTCGCCCACCCGGCCACGAGCAGGGCGCTGTCGGTGCCCTCGGGTACCGGGCGGTCGTTGGCGATCAGGTCCAGGTCGAGACCGTGGTCGTCGATGCCGGTGATGACCGTCCTCACGCCTCCCACCGGAGCCAGCCCGGCGCTGCGGAGTCCACGGACATCGGACAGCGGCGCATCAGGCACGTTCAGGTTCAGGATGGTTCGCTGCGGTGCCGCCACCAACCAGGGCAGAACCGTGCGAACGAGGTCGGCCGCCGTGCCCCAGTGCGGCTCCCGGGGATCTTCCCGGGCCGGCCCGCCGTCATCGGGTCCCTCGTCAGACCCATCGGAGACAGCTACGTCGAGGCTGACGGCCATACCCGACCAACCGAACCGTTCGCCGGTCAGGACGGCGCCGATCGTCCCCGAGAACAGGGTGGACCTACCGGTATTGGGTCCACGGTTGATGCCGGCCACGACCATCTCCGGCGGTGCCGATCGTCCCCGAGAACAGGGTGGACCTACCGGTATTGGGTCCACGGTTGATGCCGGCCACGACCATCTCCGGTGGTTCGCCGAAACCGCCCAGGTCGGCCAGCATCGAGATCAGGGCCGGCGGGGCCCCGACCGAGAATCCGGTCATCGTGGATCCGTCCGGAACCGGCAGGGCCACCCGTTCGACCGACACGCGCTTCGGGTCCTCCAGCGGCCCGAGGCAGGCCGACGCCCCACTCCAGTCGGATGACGGCGCGGCCACGACCGCCTCGTGCCCGGCGGCCACGACCGCTGCGGCCAGGGCGTGGAGGCCCGGTGAGTGGATCCCGTCGTCGTTGGTGACGAGTATGCGCATGGGGATCGAGACTACGGCCGACGGGCCGGACGCCGATGACCGGTCGGCAGCCCGTCGACGACCCGCAGGTCGGGTCGGGACCGGCTGGGGTCGCCAGCTCAGTCCTGGTCGCCCTTCCCGCCCTTGTCGCCGTAGCCGTCCTCGTCGAAGTAGTCGAGTCGATCCACCGGCATGACCACGGCGGTCACCACGTTCAGCGAATGGGCGGTTATGCGCTTCAGGAACCGGTAGAGGAGCGCCCGGGGAACCGCATGGTTCGCAACCGAGGTGGAGTGCACGAGCTCGGTCACCAGGTCATCGAACTCATGGCGCATCACATCGCCGCGGGCGATGAAGGCCCTGGCCCTCTCGGCGTCCCGTGTGGTGAGGATCTCGCCCATCAGCGCGATCCGGGACGAGATCTCGTCGCGGAAGCCGAGGATGCGCTCCAGGTCGTCCGCGTCCACGAACGAGACGCCCTCCTCGGCCAGGTCGAAGACGTTCTTGTTGTAGTCGCCGATCCGCTCGAGGTCCTTGATCATGTTCATGAACACGAGCATCTCGGTGGCGTCACCGTCGGCGTGGACCGAGAAGTGGACGACCAGCTCCCTGCGGATCTCCATCTCGGTGACGTTTATCCGACGATCGGTTCGCCTCACCTCGTCCCCGACCGAGGCCACCGAACCACCGGTGAGGGCGTTCATGGCCAGGTCGAAGGTGTGCCTGGCATCGGTCACCATTCGTTGAACCTGTGCCTCGATGAGATCGATACCGCTGTCATCGCTGCGACGGAAGAAGCTCATGACCATGGGACGTTCTCCTGGTTTCTGGAACTGCTGGAACTGTCGGGGCTGCCGGTGGCTGCTTCAACGATGCCATCCGCAGGTAGTCGCCGGTGGCTGGCCGGGTGCCGGTAGGTGCTCATCTGCATGCCTTCATCGGAGGACCATGACGCCGATCAACGGAATGACCACGAACATCCCCAGCGCGTAGACGATGGCGGTACTGCGTCGTTCGGCGGCCACGTCGGCCAGGCCGGCTGCCAGCCGCAGCGGTATCCGCCTGAGGGCCGGTATCGGATAGAAGAGGGCGATTCCGCTCAGGTTGAACAACGTGTGCACCACGGCGACGGTGACAGCCGCCGGGTTCCCGGTCGCCAACGCAGCCAGGAGCGCCGTGACCGTCGTACCCACGTTGGCGCCGAGCGTCACCGGGTAGATGTTCTCCAGGGTGAGGACGCCGGAAGCGGCCAGCGGCACCAGCACGGAGGTCGTGATTGACGACGACTGCACCGAGACCGTGATGATCGCACCGAGCAGGATCGCCACCAACCCGGAACCGGCCCCGAGGGTCCGGTTGATGGCCGCCTCCACCCGGTCGGCCACCAGCAGCCGCATGTTGCGGGTGATGTAGGCGAGGGCCAGGAAGATGAACATCAGGCCGATGAGGATCATCAGCCCACCCATCCAGTTCCCGCCGGCCCCGAGACCCGAGAGGAGGTCCTTCACCCAACCGGCGGGCATCTTCACCGCTGCCTTCAGCGGGCTGTTGAATTCGGCGCCCGAGCTGCCGATCACCTGCTCGGTGATCCAGCCCGCAGTGGAGGACAGGTAGCCGGTGGCCAGCTCGAGGGGCAGGAAGACGATCACGGCGAGGATGTTGAAGAAGTCGTGCACCGTGGCCGCGGCGAACGCACGGCGGAACTCCATGTCCCGACGCATGTGTCCCAGGGAGGCGAGCGTGTTGGTGACCGTGGTCCCGAGGTTTGCGCCCATGATCATCGGAACCGCCTCGTCGGCGCCCACGACGCCCGAAGCCACCAGGCCGACGATGACCGAGGTCGACACCGACGAGGACTGGACCAGCACGGTGGCGAGCAGGCCGACGAAGAGGCCAGCCACGGGATTCGAGACACCCTCGAAGAGGCCGTCCACGAAACCGGCACCCATGGTCTTGAAGCCACCGCTGAGCAGCTCCACCCCGGTCAGGAAGAGGTAGAGCAGTGCCACCACCAGTGCGGCTCGCGCCGCAGTGGACCACTCCCCTCCGGACGGATCCCTGGACCCGAGTGCCGAGCCTTCGTCGGTCATCGACGACCCCCGAGGACATGGGAGCGACCCGACCCGGACGGATTCCCGGGAAGTTTCCCAGGTCGGCCCCCGGCTTTACCGGGGTTTTCGGTCCGATGTGAGAGAAATACACCTGTCACGGGCGGAGCCGGCGAGAAAGTAGAGAACAAGGACCCATGGACACGATCTGGATGGCACGGGGCAGTTGTGCGAATACCGACCCCAAGGTCTTCTTTCCCCACGATGGGATCGGCGTGGCGCTCGCCAAGCTGGTCTGTGAAGCCTGCACGGTCACCGCACCCTGCCTGGAGTACGCGCTGGCGAACCGGGTCGAGCACGGGGTCTGGGGCGGCTGCTCCGAGCGGCAGCGCCGCAGGATCCTGAAGGCCCGACGCGCCGCGACCCGCAATGACGAGCTGGTGGCAGTGGCCGCCTGATCCCCCCGGGGCGACCCCTCCACGCCCCGTATCGGCAGCAGCCCCGACGAACGTCGGGGTTGCTGTCGTTTTGGCGAGGAGATGCCCGTTGGCAGGGAGATGCTCGCCGGCGACAAGATTCGCACTAGCCCCACGCTGCCCCGGTGTACGGGCCCTGGAGGGCCGACGCCGCGGAGGCTGAACCTCCGGACGGTGGACCATGCCGGGTTTCTAGCCCTCGGCCTCTTCGTAGCCGAGGTCCCAGGTGATCAGGACGTTCTCACGCTCGGCATCACGGTTGATGCGCTCGCGGTTGCGACGGAACTGCGGATCGTGAGGTGGGAGCAGCATCAGGCGGGCGTGCACCCGATCACGGAAGGACTCGATCATCCGGGGATCGCCGAACGTGGAACGGACCTCCCAGTGGGGGGCGGCCGGGCCCAGGTAGACGACCTTCACATCGCCGATCGGAGGCTGTGGTGGTAGTTCCTGGGTGAAGTTGCTCATCGGCGTGGATCGCTCCTGGGGATGGGTCGACTCGGCGTTGGCCGTTGGTCGACCAACGGCTCGGAAGTGTACCCAGCACCCAACCGGGTCGGTCGGGCCCCGGGTAGCCGGTACTCAGGCCCGGGTCGGACCCGGGATCATGTATTGGATCAGGTATCCGTGTCGCCGTCGACGTCGGCCTGACCCTCCGCCAGCCCCTTCTGGAGCTCGCGCTGGGCCCTGCCCAGGTTGCGGGCCAACTTCGGGATCTGGCTACCGCCGAACATGACCAGGAACACGATTCCCACGATGAGGAGTTCCTGTGTGCCGAGGAATGCGATGGCGTTCATGGACACACACTACCCATCGGCTCGTCACGCGCCCGTTCGGTCAGACGGCCTCTGCGGTGCGCTCCGCCGCCTGGCGGTCGAGGGCACGCTGACGCCGGATGCGACGCCTCTCGCGTTCGCTCATGCCACCCCAGATTCCGAACTTCTCGCCGTTCAGGAGTGCGTACTCGAGGCAGTCCTCCCTGACGACACAACCCCGGCAGACCTCCTTGGCCTCCCTGGTGCTGGCTCCACGCTCCGGGAAGAACAGGTCCGGGTCAACTCCCAGGCAATTGGAGTAGTCCTTCCAGTCAGTATCCAGATCGGGCTTCGCGATGATCCCCATGGTCACTGTCCGCCTTTCCGCCGGTCCGACATGCCCCCGATGTCGGGGGAGTCCCCCGAAGGGGTTCCAGCAGTGGAATTACACCACTGTGATTCCCGTAATTGCAAGGGAAATCGCGAATTTCTGGAAACTCCGCCTCAGCGGGCCACCCTGCGCTGCTCCACGAAGTCGACGAGCACGTAGTCGCCAAGGTTCTCATTCGTGGTGAAGAACGCCCGGCCGCCGTTCAACCGGGTCATGTCCTCGACGAAGCGGGCCAGGTGCGGCGTGGCGTCCAGCACGAAGACGTTGATCCTGATCTTCTCGCGGGTGCAGCGCCGGACCTCGCGAAGCGTCCGCTCCACCGTCTCGCGGGTGGGCGGATAGCTGAAGACGGGACGGCCGTCGTCTGTCAGGTGGGCGGTCGGCTCACCGTCGGTGACCATGATTATCTGCCTGTTCCCCGACTGGCGCGCCAGGATCGCCCGCGCCAGGGCGAAGCCATGCTGCATGTTGGTGCCGTACACATAGTCCCAGGACACCTCGGGCAGGCGCTCGGGCCGGATCTCCCTGGCCACCTCGCTGAACGTGACCACCCCCAGGAAGTCCCGCGGGAACTGGCTGGACATGAGCGAGTGCAGGGCCATCGCCATCTTCTTGGCCGGGAGGAAGTTCCCCCGCATCGGCATCGACAGGGAGAGGTCCAACATGAGAACCGTGGAGGACCGGACCTCCGACTCGGTGCGTTCGATGGCGAAGTCCTCCGGCGTGAGGGCCACCGGCACGCCGGCACCGCCCCTGGCCACCGCGTTGCGAACCGTCTGCTCGATGTCCAGGTTGAACGGGTCACCGAACTCCCACGGCCGGGTCGTGAACTCACGCTCGTGGCCCAGACCGGCCCGGGACTGGTCGTGGCGACCTGACCGGTCCCGGCTGAGCCGTCGGTAGAGGTCCGACAACGCATTCTGGCCAAGTCGTCGGATCGCCCTGGGGGTCAGCGTCAGGCCCTCCTCGGTGTTCTCGATCAGGCCGGCCTCGGTCAGGAGCCGGGTCATCTCCGCCAGCCTCTCGAGGCTCTCTGCGGACTCATCGTCCAGGAGGTCCCGTACGCGGTCGATGTCCACCTCGGCCAGGGCACCCGGCGAGGACGCCCCGCGCAGCATCTGCTCGAGCTGGTCCAGCTCGGCCAGTTCCTCCATCGCCCCGAAGGCCCCGCCCAGGTCCAGGGGCTGGTCGCCGGTGAACTGGCGGGAGTCCTCCCACCCCATCTGCGGAAAGGCCTCGCGTAGGGACTCGCCCAGTCGGGACACCTCCCACTGGAGGTCCAGGTCCTCCATCAACTGGTCGGAGAGTTCCTGCAGCTGCGCACGCTGCTCGGGCGTCATCGAGTTGAGGACCTGCTGCATGGCCGCCATGCGACGGGCCAGGACCTCCAGGAGCTCGTCGAGCGTGGTGGGGTTCTCCGGGAAGAAATCGCCGAACCGCTCCATGAACCCGGCGAAGTCCGGTTCATGGCCCTCGGACCTCTGCTCCAGCATCCGGTTCAACTCGGCCAGCATCTCGACCATGCGGGAGCGGTCCTCCGGCGTCATGGCCTGCGTGGCGTCGGATACCTGCTCCACGAACTGCGCCATGAGCTGCTCTCGGAGTCGCTCCAGCAGGGCCTCGAACCGCTGGCGGGCCTCGGTCGAGGCGAAATCATGCTGCTGCAGGCCGCGGACCTTCCCGGCCAGGTTCTCGTGTTCGAGAAGGTCCAGATGGTCCCGGAGGGCCTGACTGGCCGCACTGGCTTCATCCATGGACGAGGTCTCCGGATCAGGCCCACCCATGTCGTCGGTCTCCGGGGTACCCAGTGCGGCCCGCTCCTCGTCGATGACATCGCGCAGGGCCTGGTCGATCTCGGCGTAGACGCCGCCCAGGTCATCCCTCCCGAGGCGCTCCTGTCGGGCCCGGCGCAGCCTCTCGAGGATCTCCCGGATGCCCTGGAGGTGTTGGCCGTCGACGTCGAGGCCCTGGTGGAGCATCCGACGCAGGGCCGATTCCGGGTCACCGTGCTCGATTAGCTCGTCCCCCATTGCCTGGAGGAGCGCATCGGCGTCCAGATCCGGCAACTCCTGGGTGCCGTCCCACCTGGAGTAGGTGGACCGTCGCACCTCCCGGCGGTGGGAACGACGTCGCCAGCGGGTCACGGATCGACCCTAGCGCCGACCTTCCGGGCGGCTTCTCGTCGGCCCGGCGGTTCAGCCCGGCACAGGCCACGACGCCGCGGTTGGACCCCGGTCGCGGGGCTCCCGTACTGTCGGATCGGCTCACGACCGGCCATCGGGCCGGAACGCGATGCCCACGTCAACCACCCGGAGCCACTGGAGTCCACATGCCCATCAACCCCGACGCCGCCGGATCCGTGGGCGAACCCACCGAGATCTCCTGGACCTCCAAGCAGAGCCTCATCTACGCACTCGGCATCGGTGCCGGCGTATCGGACCCCACCGGCTTCGAGCTGGAGTTCACCACTGAGAATTCGGACGGCGTGGACCAACGGGCGTTCCCCACCCAGTGCGTGGTGATGGGCGGGGGCCGGACCCCCGGCTTCGGCGACTTCAACCCGATGTTCCTGCTCCATGCCGAGCAGGCGATCACCTGCCACCAGGAGATCCCGGCCGCCGGAAAGGGCATCGCCACCGGCAGGATCGGTGAGATCTACGACAAGGGGAAGGCGGCCCTCGTCTACATGCAGACCGACGTCACCGATCCGGATGGAACCCCCCTCTGGTCCACGCGATCTGGATTGTTCATCGGCGGCGAGGGCGGCTGGGGCGGCGACCGCGGACCATCCAACGACTGGGAACTCCCCGACCGCGAGGCCGATCACGTGGTCACCTACGAGACCAGGCGGGACCAGGCGCTCCTCTACCGGCTGAGCGGCGACCGCAACCCGCTGCACTCCGATCCGACATTCGCCGCGGGGGCTGGATTCGACACGCCGATCCTCCACGGGCTGTGCACCTACGGGTTCATCGGACGTGCGCTCCTGCACGCCGTGTGCGGCTCCGACCCGGCACGGTTCGCCTCCATGGGCGGCCGGTTCAAGTCACCGGTCATGCCCGGGGAGACGCTGGAGGTCCACGCCTGGGAGGTCGACGGACCCGGCAGCGGACAGGTCCTGTTCCAGACCCGTGTCGGCGACCGCGTCGTCTTCGACGCCGGCGTCATGACCCGCAGGGCCTGAACCTGACCCACGGGACCTGACACGGCCCACGGAGCCTGAACTCCGACCGCAGACCACCCCGGCGCTCCAACCACCCACCCGGGTCGCATCGGGGAACCCCGATGGCCAGCCCGTCAGGCGCGGATCCGGTAGCGGGATCCCCTCCCGGTCGTCTCCTTGTTGAGGCGCTTGGAGAGGTGCAGGCCCTCCAGCACCAGCTCCACGGCGCTGGCGACAAGGGCCGGCGGGGGATCGCCGCCATCCGGTTCGTCTCCCAGCAGGACGGTCACGGCCGTGGCGAGAGCGGGGATCCCGGCGGCCACCTCGGCATAGGCACCCGACCCGATGGCCTCGCCAACCGACACGCCGACCGCCACGCCGTCGTGCTCCTCGAAGGCCTCGACCACACCCCGGTGCAGCTCACCGGGAACCACCTCCCGAAACACCCCCAGGAGGGCCGCCCGGACGATCCTGTCCAGGATCTCGCCGTCACGATCATCGTCGATGCTGTCGATCTCGACCTTGCCGGCCATGGAAGCGGCGAGGGCATCCAGGTCCGATACCCGGGGCACGGCCACCGCTTCGCCGGATCGCACGGCCCGACGCACGGCGCTGGCCGCCAGGGCCTCCTGGTTGGCGATGCTCATCCTCACCGACACCCCCGACCGCTGGTTCAGGTGGGGGCTGCGGCGGGCCTCGTGGGTGATCGCCACCACCACCCGGGACATGAAATCGGGAACGACCACGTCCAACCCGTCCACCACCGGGATGGTCGCCTCCTGGTCCACGATGTCCATCTCGACGTCGGGGTCCAGCGGATAGTGGGTCCTGATCTGGGAGCCGAAGCGGTCCTTCAGCGGGGTGATGATGCGACCCCTGTTGGTGTAGTCCTCCGGGTTGGCCGAGGCGAACATCACCACGTCCAGGGGAAGGCGGATCCGATGTCCCCTGATCTGGACGTCCCGTTCCTCCAGGACGTTCAGGAGGCCGACCTGGATGCGTTCGGAGAGGTCCGGGAGTTCGTTGATGCAGAACAGTCCACGGTTGGTGCGCGGCACGAGGCCGTAGTGGATGGTCAGCTCGTCTGACAGGTAGCGGCCCTCCGCCACCCTGATCGGGTCCACCTCACCGATCAGGTCGGCTATCGACGTGTCCGGGGTGGCCAGCTTCTCGCCATAGCGGTCATCGCGGTGCACCCAGCCCAACTCGGTGTCGTCTCCCATCTCGGCAACCAGGTCCCTGGCGTAGCGCGACACCGGTCCGTAGGGGTCGTCGTTGATCTCCGAGCCGGCGACTATCGGCATCCATTCGTCCAGCAGACCGGTCAGGCTCCGGATGAGGCGGGTCTTGGCCTGCCCGCGCTCGCCCAGGAAGATCACGTCGTGCCCGGCCAGCAGGGCGTTCTCCAGCTGCGGGATCACCGTGTCCTCGTAGCCCAGGACCGTCGGGAACATCGGCTCCCCGGACCGGATCCTGGCCACGGCGTTGCGGCGCAGCTCCTCGGCAACCGGTATGGACTCCCAGCCGGCCAATCGCAGTTCGCCCAGCGTGGTCGGTCGCGTCATGACGGGAACCATAGTGACGGGCATCCTGTCGGTAGGCACCCGATCGGCGGGCCTGCCTGCTGTCACGCCGGCTGCCTGCGGCCGATAGGCCGGCCGGGCCGCCGGTAGCGTCGCGGACATGGACCTTCCGGGGCCCTGGCGGGCCAGGGTGGCCGACGATGCCCTCCGCCGGACCTTTCCCGACGATGACCTGGACGACGGTGACTGGCCGGAGGTGGCCGTCCCCGGCCACTGGCAGGCCGAACCCGACTTCAGCACGGAGGACGGACCACTCCTCTACCGGACCCGGTTCTGCACCACAGAGCCGACCGCCGACCAGAGGCTCTGGCTGGAATTGGACGGGGTCTCCTACCAGGGCGACGTCTGGTTGAACGGCTCCTACCTGGGCCCCACCGAGGGGTACTTCTTCCGCCACGCCCTCGAGGTGACCAGTGCGGCCCGCTCCCGCTCCGAGCACCTCCTGGCCGTGGAGGTGGCCTGCCCGCCGACCGGCAACCCCGACGAGAAGCGCACCCTCACCGGCTCCACCCAGGGCGGCCCCGGCGGCCACAACCCCGGAGGCATCTGGCAGCCGGTGCGCCTGCGCCTCACAGGGCCGATCCACCTCCAGCACGTCCGCGTGGTCTGCACCCGAGCCACCCAGAACGTGGCCACCCTGGCGCTGCGTGCGGTCGTCGACTCCGATCGGCCCCGGGCGGCGGTGTTCCGGACCCGGATCCTGGGCATCGACCACCGCCACCGCCAGCCACTGGCCGGCGGCGAGAACAGGGTCGAGTGGACGGTCCGGGTGCCGCGCCCGCCGCTCTGGTGGCCTACCGAGCTGGGCGACCAGCCCCTGAACGACGTCGTCCTGGACGTAGCCACCGAAGACGGCCTGGTCAGCGACACGACGGTACGCACCATCGGATTCCGGTCGGTCCGGATGAGGGACCACGTGTGGGAGGTGAACGGCGAGAGGTTGTTCCTGAGGGGGGCCATCGTTCCGCCCCTGGACCGGCACCTGGCATCGGTCACGACCGAGTCGGCCGGGAGGGACCTGGAGCTGGCCCGTGATGCCGGCCTGAACCTCCTCAGGGTGGCCGGCCACATCTCGGCTCCCGCCCTCTACGAGGCTGCCGACCGGTCCGGAATGCTGCTCTGGCAGGACATGCCCCTGACCGGCGGATACCACCGGGGGGTGCGGGGCCAGGCGGCCCGCCAGGCCCGTGAGATGGTCGACCTGCTGGGCCACCATCCGTCCGTGGTGGTGTGGTGCGGGCACGACGCCCCGGACCCGGTGGACCGCACACGTGCCGCCCCGCGGCTCATGGCACAGCAGTGGCCGACATGGAACCGGACCGTGCTGGACCGCGCCGTCCACCGGGCGCTGGACCAGGCCGACCCGTCCAGACCGATCATCAGCCACTCCGGCGTGCTCCCCAACCTGCCCTACCTGGACGACGCCGACAGCCACCTCTGGTTCGGCTGGTACAGCGGCAGGCGCGGGGACCTGGCCGACTACCTGGACCGCCTGCCGCGGGTCGGCCGATTCGTCTCCGCATTCGGGTCCCAGTCGGTCCCCGAGGACTCGCCCGCCCTGACCGACGGCACCCTGGATCCCTCCACCTGGCCCGACGTCGACCTGGAGGGGCTCGCATCCCGGTACGGCGCCGAAGCCGAGGTGCTGGTCCGTCGGTTCCCCCCAGCCGACCGACCGGACCGGGAATCCTGGGCGTCCGCCACCCGCCAGCACCAGGCCGATCTGCTCAGGATCCAGGTCGAGGCGCTGCGCCGCCGCAAGTACCGGCCCACCGGCGGCTTCGCCCTGGACCGCCTGCTCGACGGTGCACCGGCCATCTCCGGCTCGCTGCTGGACCATCGTCGGGTCCCGAAGCCCGCCTACGGGGCGGTCGCCGCAGCCTGCGCAGAGACGATCGTGGTGGCGGACCCACCACCGCTGAGCATCACCCCGAGGTCCACCCTGGAATGCCGGGTACTGGTCGTGCACGACGGCCGGACGCCGATCCACCACGTACGCGTGGACGCCGTGCTGACCGTCGCCGGCCGGGAGCAGGCCAGGTCCTGGGGCGGACCCATCGAAGCCGATTCCGTGACGCTGGTAGGCACGATCCGGCACCAGTTGGGCGATGCCACCGGGGAGGTGCTCCTGGACCTGCGGGTGACCCGAACCTCGCCACCGGGTGGCCCACCGGCCGACGGGCGGACCGCCACCAACCACTACCGGGGCCATATAGGCGCCGGTTGAGGGGCCGCCCATCCGGCGTGTCATCCGGCACGCGATCCACGATCCGATCCGGCCTTCGGCAGGGTTCCCCACAGCGACCACGCGCTACCCTCTTGCCGGCGATCACCCCGGTCGGTCCGCCCGCCGACACGGTGACAGCCTGAGGAGGGGCACCATGGCACAGACCACAGAGCAGCGGTATCGCGTGGCTCCGGTCCGGAGCCGTGGGCGGGAATGGCCCTTCCCGTTGAACCTCTACCAGTCGGCGGTCGGACGCAAGTGGGTCATGGCCCTGACCGGCATGGGCCTCATCGGCTTCGTCCTCATCCACATGGTCGGCAACCTCCACGTGTACGAGGGCCCTGCCCGGATGTACGAGTACGCCGAGTCGCTGCGCACCATCGGTGGTGGGCTGGTACCGGAGGGCGGGGTGCTGTGGCTCATGCGCCTCGGCCTGCTCACCATGTTCGTCGTACACCTCCACTCGGCGATCACCCTCAGCCGAATGAGCGGCAACTCCAGCGAGAAGGCCGGTCGCATCAGCGGCGCCAAGAAGTACGAAGGCGGGCGGGACCACATAGCAGCCACCTTCGCCAGCCGGACGATGCGCTGGACGGGACCGATCATCGCCCTGTTCGTCCTGTTCCACCTGGCCGACCTGACCTGGGGCTGGTGGCTCGGCGGGGACTTCGTGCCTGGCGATCCGTACCACAACGTCGCCGAATCTCTCGGCTACCTACCCGTGGCCATCATCTACGTGGTGGCCAACATCGCCCTGGCGTGGCACATCTTCCACGGCGCCTGGTCCATGTTCCAGAGCCTCGGGGTGAACAACCCCCGCTACAACCACCTGCGGCGCACCCTGGCCACCACCCTTGCCGGGCTGATCCTGGTCGGGAACCTGAGCTTCCCGATCCTCGCCCAGGCCGGGCTGATCGACGAGGACGGACGCATGTGTCCGGTGGGCGAGGTTGAAGGCAACGCCTGCCTGGCCGAGCAGGGCCACGGTGCGGCGGCCACCGGACATGGGACCGATTCGACGGGGAGCGTGTCACCGTGAGCATGGACTCCGACACCGCCGCCGGAACGGGAACCAGCCCGCGCCTGGACTCGAAGGTTCCGGCCGGAGCCACGGCCGACAAGTGGGAGAACCACAAGTTCTCCATGAAGCTGGTCAACCCGAACAACAAGCGGAAGTTCGACGTGATCGTGGTCGGCACGGGTCTCGCCGGTGCCTCGGCGGCTGCCTCTCTCGGCGAGTTGGGCTACCGCGTGAAGGCCTTCACCTTCCACGACAGCCCGCGCCGGGCGCACAGCATCGCGGCCCAGGGCGGCATCAACGCTGCGAAGAACTACCCGAACGACGGCGACTCGGTCCACCGGCTCTTCTACGACACCGTCAAGGGCGGCGACTACAGGTCCCGCGAGGCCAACGTCCACCGCCTCGCCGAGGTGTCGGTCAACATCATCGACCAAGCCACCGCCCAGGGAGTGCCGTTCGCCCGCGACTACGGGGGCCTCCTGGACAACCGTTCGTTCGGCGGCGCCCAGGTCTCGCGCACCTTCTACGCCCGGGGCCAGACCGGCCAGCAGCTCCTCATAGGCGCCTACTCGGCACTCATGCGCCAGGTGGCGGCCGGCACCGTCGAGCTGCACACCCGTGCGGAGCTGCTCGACGTGGTCCTCAAGGACGACCGGGCCTGTGGGATCGTCACCCGCGACCTGTTGTCCGGCGAGGTGACCCCCCACTCGGCCCACGCCGTCGTGCTGGCCACCGGGGGCTACGGCAACGTCTACTTCCTGTCCACCAACGCGATGATGTGCAACGTCACCGCCGCCTGGCGGGCCCACAAGAAGGGCGCCTTCTTCGCCAACCCCTGCTACACGCAGATCCACCCGACCTGCATCCCGGTCAGCGACGACTTCCAGTCGAAGCTGACGCTCATGTCCGAGTCGCTCCGCAACGACGGACGCATCTGGGTACCTAACGGCATGGACGACGCCAGGGCCGCGGCCGACATCCCCGAGTCGGACCGCGACTACTACCTGGAGCGCAAGTACCCGGCCTTCGGAAACCTGGTCCCACGGGACGTGGCCTCCCGGAACGCCAAGACGGTCTGCGACGAGGGGCGCGGCATCGGCCCGCTCAAGAACGGCGTGTTCCTGGACTTCCAGGCGGTCATCGCCCGGGACGGCGTCGAGGCCATCTCGGCCAAGTACGGGAACCTGTTCGACATGTACCACCGGATCACCGGTGAGAACCCGTACGACCAGCCGATGCGCATCTATCCGGCCATCCACTACACGATGGGCGGCCTCTGGGTGGACTACCACCTGATGACCACGGTCCCCGGCCTGTACTCCATCGGCGAGGCCAACTTCTCCGACCACGGGGCCAACCGGTTGGGAGCCAGCGCCCTCATGCAGGGCCTGGCGGACGGCTACTTCGTGCTTCCGTACACGATCGGCGACGACCTGGCGGGCCTGCTGGGCCAGACCGCCGTCCCGACCGACGACCCGGTGTTCACCGAGGCCGTGCGTGGTGTCGAGGACGAACAGAAGCGCTGGCTGTCGATCAACGGCACCAGGTCGGTCGACCAGTTCCACAAGCAGCTGGGGCGCATCGTCTGGGAGCACATCGGCATGGAACGCGACAAGGCGGGCCTGGAGCAGGCGCTGACCGACATCCCGGCGCTCCGCGAGGAGTTCCACTCCGACGTACGGGTCCTGGGTAGCGCTGCGACCCTCAACCAGTCACTCGAGAAGGCGGGCAGGGTGGCCGACTTCTTCGAGTTGGCCGAGCTCATGGCCCGAGATGCCCTCGAGCGGGAGGAGTCCTGCGGCGGCCACTTCCGGAGCGAGCACCAGACCGACGAGGGCGAGGCCCAACGGGACGACGAGAACTTCGCCCACGTGGCGGCATGGGAGTGGCACAGCGAGGGCACGGCCCAGACCCGCCACCGCGAGGAGTTGAGCTTCGAGGACGTGGCGCTTTCGCAGCGCTCGTACAAGTAGGACCAGAAGGCAGCATCAGGACGTTGGAGCCGGTCACCCCGATGGCCTCAGCGCCACCGGATACCGGGACCAGAAGGGAACACCACGACATGGGCGGAGGACACGGCGAGACCATCAGCGTCACCCTCAGGGTGTGGCGCCAGGACGGCCCCGACGAGCCGGGCCGTTTCGACGTCCACCACCAGACCATCAGCACCGATGCCTCGTTCCTCGAGATGCTCGACCTGCTGAACGAGGAGCTGAACGCCGCCGGTGAGGAGCCGGTGGCATTCGAGAGCGACTGCCGCGAGGGAATCTGCGGCACCTGTGGCGTGATGATCAACGGGCGGGCGCACGGACCCCAGAAGGCCACCGCCACCTGCCAGCTCCACATGCGGGAGTTCTCCGACGGCGACGAGATCGTGATCGAGCCGTTCCGTGCAGCCGGCTTCCCGGTGGTGCGCGACCTGGCGGTCGACCGGTCCCCCCTGGATCGGATCATCGAAGCCGGCGGATACATCTCGGTCGGTACGGGAGCGGCATCCGACGCCAACCTCACCCCGGTGCCGAAGGCGGCGGCGGACCAGGCGTTCGACGCCGCCGCCTGCATCGGATGCGGTGCCTGCGTGGCCGCCTGTCCGAACTCGGCGGCGCAGTTGTTCACCTCGGCCAAGATCGGCCACCTGGGCCTGCTGCCCCAGGGTCAGGCGGAGCGCTGGAGCAGGACCGAGACCATGGTCGAGACCATGGAGGAGTACTTCGGCTCGTGCACGAACCACGGCGAGTGCTCGGAGGCCTGCCCGAAGGAGATCTCGCTGGACTTCATCGCCTTCATGAACCGCGACTACATCAAGGCGAAGGTCAGGAACCGGGCCCTTACCGGCCAGCACTGACCCCGACAGCCGGGCCGCCCTCCCACCGGATGGGCAACCGACCCGGGCATCAGCCGTTCGCGGCTCGACGGTTGACAGACGTCCTCAGCGGCGCGACGGTGTCAGGGCTACCCCGTCCCTTCGGTGGGGTGGTGATCGACACGGTCCCCGACTCCGAGCGACGGGAGGACTCCAAGTGCGATCCGACCAGTTCGAAGGACGGTGTCGAGCCCCGCCCGGCGGGTGAGCCCGAGGCCCCTGCACCGAGCCGGTCCCCTCACGCTCTCGCGACCAAAGCCCTGCTGGGCCATGGAGAACGTTGACGTGCGACGACTCGCAAAGGGCCCCGAAGGAACGGCGTCTTCCCACCCGCCGGGAGGGCGTCGTTTCCGCGTCCGACCCGGGCCTACCCGTACAGCGGACCCGACGGGGAGTTCGACAGGACGCCCGAGCCGATAAGGCAGGTCAGCAGCCGCCGGCGAGATGCTCCCGGATGCGCTCGAGCAGTGCCGGCACCAGGCCATCGGGCACCTCGTGGCCCAGGCCCTCCACCAGCCAGAGCCCGGAATTGCCGATCCCATCGGCCAGGGCCAGGGCGTGCTCCACCGGGAACACCGGGTCGGCCGTGCCGTGGACGACCAGAGTCGGTACTGCGATCCCAGCCAACCGACCCAGCAGGGACGGCGAGGAGTTGACCGCCGGGCCGTGCCCCGACTCCGGGTACCAGCACCGCTCCACCTCGGCCACCGCCGTACGGATCCGCTCGGCGGTGGTGACCGGATAGCGCGTACCGGCGAACATCTCGTCCAGTTCCACGATCCAGGCGACCCGTTCGGCCTGGCTGGCCGGCGGCGGTGCGAAGAGCCTCTCAGCCATCCGGTCGACCAGCCAGTCGGCGGCCGACGGCAGGCTCTCGTCGCCGAGACCGGGGCTGGAGCAGAGCAACGTCAACGTGATCACCCGGTCGGCATGGTCCAGCGCCATCACCTGGCCGACCATGCCCCCCATGGACCGACCAACCACGTGGGCCCGGGCGATTCCGTGCTCGTCCATGACCGCACAGGCGTCATCGGCCAGGTCCGCCAGCGTGTAGCCGACATCGGCCGGCACCTTGGTGGAGAGCCCGCTGTCCCGGTGGTCGTATCGCACCACGCGGTGTCCCAGGTCCAGCAGCGGCTGGATGAACGCCGACGTCCAACGGGTGCAGTGGGAATCGGCTCCGGAGACGAGCAGCACGGCGTCGCCCTCGGTTGCCCCGGACGCCGGCTGGAACACCTCGGAATGGATCTTGACCCCGAACGATGAGTCCGTACCCGCCATGGGGTGGAGGGTAGCCCTGCGGCATCGGCCACCCGACCGGCCGACCGGCCGCCACGAACGAGGCCCGGGCGGCTCCGAACGCTGCAAGCCCGACGGCTAGCGTCACCCGCGTGCCGAACGCCCCGACCGCCCCACACCGCCATCCGGTGAAGGTCCGGTTCTACGAGCTGGACCCCTACGGGCACCTGAACCACAGCGTCTACGTCCAGTTGTTCGAGATCGGCCGGATCGAGCTGCTGGACGAGGCGGGACTGGGACTGCACGACCTGGAAGCCGAGGGCTTCCGGTTCGTCGTCTCCCGGATCACCACGAAGTTCCTGGCCTCGGCTGTCGCCGGCGACAACCTCGTGATCGAGACCGAGGTGCTCGAACTGCGGCGCGCATCGTCCCGCTGGGGACAGCGTCTCCTCCGGGGCGACGCCGTGCTGGCCACACAGGAGGTCGTGGCCGCCGTCACCGGCACCAACGGGAGGCCCACCCGCTTCCCCACCGAAATGGCCGCCCGCCTGACCCCCTACCTGGTCGCGGACCCGCCCCCCTACGTGGTGGCCGCCCGGGGCGCCGGGACCTGATGACGGACACCGTGCCCCACCGGGGCCAGGACCGCCCCGGGGCGCGAACGCTGCTGGCACAGCTGGGACGCGGTGCCTGCATGGGAGCGGCCGACGTGGTCCCCGGCGTGTCCGGTGGGACCCTCGCCCTGCTGTTCGGGATCTACGACAGGCTCCTGGCTGCGATCCGCAGCGGTTCGCGCGCACTGGGCCGGTTCATACGGGGCGACCTACGCGGAGGCCTCCGACGGCTCGGCGAGGTGGACTGGTGGTTCCTCGTCCCGCTGCTGGTCGGCCTCCTGTCCACCGTCGTGCTGCTGGCCGGCGTGATCGAGGGCGCCCTCATCGACCACCCGGAACCCATGGCCGGCCTGTTCCTGGGCCTGGTCGTGGCCTCGGTGCTGGTGACCCGTCGCGAGGTGGCATGGACCCGGCGGCGCCTCGGCGGAGCCTCCCTGGTCAGCGTCGTCGTCTTCGCCGGGCTGGGCTACCAGGGGGCTCCGATCACGGATCCGTCCGCCCTGATGCTGCTGGCCTCGGGGGCGATTGCCGTCTGCGCCATGGTCCTGCCGGGTATCTCGGGCTCGTTCCTGCTGCTCATCCTGGGCATGTACTCCGCGGTGATCGGCGTGGTGGACGAACGCCTGCTCCTCGACGCTGCCGTGTTCGGCGCCGGTGCGATCGTCGGCCTGGCGTGCTTCTCCTCGCTTCTGGCCGGCCTGCTGGAACGGCGCCGCGACGACGTCCTGGCCGTGATGGTCGGGCTCATGGCTGGTTCGCTACGGGTCCTCTGGCCCTGGCCCAACGGCGTCGGCGTGGTCAGCCGGCATGCCGACGTGGCCGTCGGCGGGGCCGACCTGGGCTGGCCGGACGCCGCTGGTGGTCTGGTCGCACCGATGGCCCTCGCCATGGCCGCCGTGGTGGTGGTCCTGGTCGTCGACTCTCTGGCCCGCTCCAGGAGCTGACCGTTCAGGCGTATGTCGGGTAGACGTCGGCGTCAGGGTCGCGTTCCGGTGGCTCCATGTCGGTCGTGACCAGCGGGTACAGGTCTGCGGGGGTGTCCCGAGGGCACGTCCAGTCAATCTCGTCTGCCACGCCTGCGATCTCGGCGAACGGTCGCAGGAAGGTGAAGTAGACGTAGGCGCCACAGGCGATGCGCCCATCGCGGTCCATGGCGACGATGTCCCGGTAGTGCTTCCGCTGGGCCACCTTCGCCGCCGCGGCCGTTGCCTCCAGGTCCTGGTCGGAGAGCGGCACCGGCAGCCCACCGGGTGTCACTCCGTCGGTCGTGTAGAGGCCGAACCCGCTGAGGTGCTCCAGGTAGTCCTCCGGCGATGAGATGGTCGTCCCGTAGTCGGTGATGGACACCTCGACCTCCGGGTCCAGGACCAGCGCCGCCGTGAGGTTGCGGAACGGAACGCCCGCTGCCACGCCGGACCAGGAGAAGTCGCTCTCCCCGAGGCGGTAGAAGTCCCGGACGATCATGGTCCGGCCGTCCTCCAGGCGGTACGGGCCGGTATCGGCATGGCCCACCCGGGTGTCGAAGTAGAGCAGGAACAGGTGGTTGATGATCGTGGCATTGGCCCTACGGATCCGGTCACGGCGCTCGTCGTCTACCGCCATGGCCCCGGCGGCCAGGTGGGTGACCATGTCCGGCGACAGCACCTCGATCCGGTTGCCCACCTCGGCGGCATGCAGGTGCGGGCCGCCCCGGTAGGCGTGTGATGCACGCGCCCAGAAGTCCAGCACCGTGTGGGTCCGCTGAACGGAGTCCAACGTCGGATCCACCATCGCCATGACGTTGCGACCGATGAGGAAGAAGTTGGCGATCCCCCACAGGAACACCGAGTCGGCCTGGCAGCCGGGCCGCCGGGCCGCCGCACCGATCTCCTCTGGCGACATGGCGGCGGCGATCCTCGCCACCGCCTCCGGGTAACGCAGGAACGCCTCGATGCACGACACGGTCACGTACGGGGTGACGGGTATGAGCTGCGACGAATAGGAGGTGCGTTCAGCCACCAGGTTGCTGGTCACCGGGTTGATGGCGGCCAACCAGGAGTTCACCTGGTCCCGGGCCGTTTCGTCGGCTCCCCCGGACGGCACACCCGGGTCCCCGCCGACAGGATCGCAGCTCATGGCGTTACCAGCCGGATCACGCCCTCGTCGCCCGACGCGTCCAACTCCACCTCTGTGCCGTTCACCGGTTCGTCGGTGAGTCGGGCGGCGATCACCCCGGGCACCCTGTACTCCCGGCTGACGATCCCGATGTGGCTCCGGATCGTGCCACCGGTGCACACCACGCCGGCCAACTCGTCGAAGATCGGTCCCAGGAAGGTGGCGCCGGCATCCCGGACCACCGCCACGATGCCGTCAGCGCCGGTGTCCATGAGGTCCAGGACGTCCTCGGGGCCCTCCAGGCGGAGCCATCGACCGCGCCGGAGCCCGTAGTCATAGGTCTTCTGGCCACGCCCGATCTCGGTCATGCGGTCACCTTCCCTCGTTCCACGCCGGCCCGCACCTCCCGGGCGCCCCAACCAGGCTGTCCCGATCAGGCTGGCGAAGCCCGGACCGTAGCCGTCGCCCCCTTGTCGAGGCGGAGCGGGGTGGGACCGGGACCTAGGCTGCGAAACCGTGGTAGAGCCCCTCACCGAAGCCTGGATCGAAGCCATGGACGCGGCTGCGTCGACCCACGCCGGACTCCTGGAGGCCACCGCTGACATGGCCCTCGTCATCGAGTACCGGGTCGTGGACGGGAACACCTGGCATGTGCGGCTGGAGGGTGGCACGGCGAGGGTGGTCAGCGGCCCGGCGGAGGAACCCGACCTCAGCTTCACGACCGGGCCGGCCACTGCGAGCGCCATCGCCGATGGGACCCTGGATCCGCTACGGGCCGTGATCGACGGGGACGTCATCCTGTCGGGCGACCCCCGGGTGCTGGTGGACCACCGGGCCGTGCTGGACGGTCTCGGAGACGTGTTCGCCGCAGTCCGCCACCCCTAAGACCAGGCCTGGATCGGGCCTAGATCAGGCCCAGGTCCCGCACCATGTCCCGCTCGGAGACCAGCTCGGCTACCGATGCATCGATACGGGCCCGTGAGAAGTCGTCGATCTCCAGGCCCTGGACGATCTCGTAGTTGCCGTCGGCGCAGGTGACCGGGAAGCCGCAGAGCAGGCCCTCCGGCACGCCGTAGCTGCCATCGGATGGGACTCCCATGGATACCCAGTCGCCATCCGGCGTTCCCGCCACCCAGTCATGGACGTGGTCGATGGCCGCGTTGGCCGCAGATGCTGCGCTGGAGGCCCCCCGGGCCTCGATGATGGCCGCCCCACGCTGCTGCACGGTCGGGATGAAGTCGCCCTCCAACCACGCCTGGTCACCGATCACCTCGGCGGCGGTGCCACCGGGAACCTCGCAGTGGACGAGGTCCGGGTACTGGGTGGCCGAGTGGTTACCCCAGATGGTCATCCGCGATACGTCGTTGATGCTCGTGCCGAGCTTCTGGGCCACCTGGGTGAGGGCACGGTTGTGGTCGAGGCGCATCATGGCCGTGAAGCGCTCGCCGGGAACGTCCGGGGCGCTGTTCATGGCGATCAGGCAGTTGGTGTTGGCCGGGTTACCGACCACGAGGACCCGCAGGTCGTCCGCGGCGTGATCGTTCAGGGAACGACCCTGACCGGTGAAGATGGCGCCGTTGGCCTCCAGCAGGTCCTGGCGCTCCATCCCCTTGGTCCTGGGCCGCGAGCCGACGAGTAGGGCCACGTTCGCCGCTCCGAAGGCCGTGTCGGGATCATCGCTCAGCTCCAGGCCGGCCAGGAGCGGGAAGGCGCAGTCGTCGAGTTCCATCGCCACGCCGTCCAGCGCACCCATCGCCGGAGGGATCTCGAGGAGTTGCAGGATGACCGGCTGGTCCGGTCCCAGCATGGCACCGCTGGCAATCCGGAAGACGAGGCTGTAACCGATCTGGCCGGCGGCGCCGGTGACTGCGACTCTGACGGGGGTGGGGCTCACGGAATGCTCCTCAGCAGGGACGGGTCGAACGGAAGCGAGGCTACTGATCGTCCGTATCCGGTGCCGCAGCGCGGAGGCGTGACGCGCGGCTCAGCCGGCGACCGGCAGGAACACCTCCGAGGACCGGGCGAAGTGCTCCAGGAACCCTGCCGGTAGGACCGGCCTGTGGCCGTCGGCTGGCTGCACCTGGCTCGAATAGGCGGCGATGCCGGCCTGCTTCCGGCTGGCCAGGTCGTCGCCGAACGACCAGGCCACGGCCCCGTCGAACGGGATGGCCGGCGACGACGGATCGTCCCAGTTCCAGGACCAGACGGGGAACCGGGCGAACCGCACCCCCAGGTCCCGGCAGGCGTCGCCGGCCACCCGGCCACAGACATCGTGGTCGGGATGCCCGTCGGACTCCCATGGGGCGAGGCACCAGGCGGCGCCGACCAGCAGGGCAGCCAGCCCTTCGGCAAGGCGTCCAGCATGGTTCGAGGCTCCACCGTCGGGAAGCCCCAGGCGGTGGCGGACGGCCACGATGCCGGCCGCCGCATAGGCCCGGTCGGTCTCGGCGAGGCGCAGGCCGACCAGCTCGTCGCGTTCACCGTCGGTCAGGTGCGGGTGGGATGCCTCGCCGTCGGTGACGGCCACGATCGTGATCTCCGTCCCGGCATCAGTCGCAGCGGCCAGGGTGGCCCCGATGGCCAGCAGCTCGTCATCCGGATGGGGAGCCACCACCACGATCGGGCCCACCGGGGGCCACGGAACAGGGACGGGGGGCAGGCCCGAGACCAGCCGGTCCCACTCCCCGGCCCTCCGACCGATCATCGGGTCGATGCGGTCCTGTGGTTCCAACGACTCCCGTGGTTCCAACTCCAGCTCCTAGGACATCCCGGCGGTACGGGTGTTGCCCAGCCACGAGGCGTGTAGGCCCGCGTAGATCCCGCCGCGCTCCAGCAGCTCGGCGTGCGTGCCCCTCTCGGCGATCCGACCGTCGTCGAACACCAGCACCAGGTCGGACCGCTCGGCCGTCGAGAGCCGGTGGGCGACGCTGACCGTGGTCCGACCCAGGGCGAGGCGCTCCAGCGCACGCTCGAGGGCGGTCTCCGTCTCAGGGTCGACGGCCGACGTGGCCTCGTCGAGGATCAGGAGGCCCGGATCACCCAACTGCGCCCTGGCCAGGGCCACAAGCTGGCGTTCACCCACCGAGAGGCCCTCGCCACGCTCGCCAACCATCGTCTCCAGGCCGTTGGGCAGGCGCTCAACCCACTCGCGCAGCCCGAGCAGGTCGATGGCCGCGTCCACGTCGTCATCATCGGACCCGACCCGGCCGTATCCGATGTTCGCCCTGACGGTGGTGTCGAACAGGAAGCCGTCCTGGGGGACCATCCGTACGGCCCGTCGCCGGTCCTCCGGCGATGCGTCACGCAGGTCGACGCCCCCGACCAGGACGCGACCCGCCGTGGGATCGGCCAGCCGGGCCAGCAACTTCACGAACGTGGTCTTCCCCGAGCCGGTCTCGCCCACGACCGCCACCGAGGAGCCGGCTGCCAGCACGACGTCGATCCCGCGGAGCACCAACCCACCGGTCCGATACGAGAACTCCACGGCCTCGGCCCTCACCTCCAGAGCGCCACCGGGGACGGGCCGGGGCTCAGCGGGATCCGCCACCTCGACGGGGGTGTCCAGCACATCCAGGATCTTCCACCACCCCGCCAACGCCGTCTGGGTCTGGTCCAGCACCTCTCCCAGTTCGGTGATCGGGGCCACCAGGAGGTTCGAGAGGAACACGAACGCCACCAGTTCACCCGAGCTCACGCCCCAGGCGCCACCCCACCAGACGCCGGCTCCGATGACCGCGGCGATGGCCGTCACCCCGAGGACGTCGGAGATCGGCAGCACGAGCGAGAAGTACCTGGCCGCCTTCAGCTGCTGCCGGTACTGGGCGTCCACGGCGGACCGGACCCGGCGGCGGGTCGGCTCCCGGTATCCGTAGGTGCGGACCACCTCCACCCCGTGCACGGACTCCGATATCACCCCAAAGGTCTCCGAGACCCTGGTGCGGAGCATGTCGTAGGCGATCAGTTGGCGTTGCTGCATCCAACGCAGGATCGGAAGGAGGGGCAGGTGCAGGCTGAGCGTCACCAGCGTCAGCTGCCACGAATAGATCGACATGATGACCAGCACGGCGACTATCTGGACCGAGTTGATGATCCACGCCACGGCGCCCCACTGGGCGAACCTGGTGAGGGTCTCCACGTCGCTGGTCACCCTGGCCGTCAGCACGGCCTTGCTGGAGGCCGTGTGCTCGGCGAGGCTGAGGCGGTGCAGGTGGGCGAAGGCGCGCACCCGCAGGCCGTAGAGCACGTTCTCCGCCGTGGTGACCAGCCGGAAGTACGTGACGCGGCCCAGTTGGATGCTGCCGACGACCAGCACGGCGGCCCCGCCGGAGAGGGCCACGACCCGACCCATGCTCACGCCCTCGGAGGTCATCGCCCCGTCAAGCACCGCCTGGATGGTGAGCGGGACGAGCAGCTTGGAGCCTGCGACGGCCAGGGCCATCAGGGCGGTGAAGACCAGCCCATCGCGCAGCTCCGGCGAGGCGGCCATCCCGCGTCGCAGGATGGCGTAGGCACCCACCGCCCTGATCTCGTCAGGGGCTTCGGCGGCCGGGCTCCGGTCCACGTCGCTCACAGGCCGGCCTCCTCGTATGCCCTGGCCAGGGCGGCGTAGGCCGGCACGTCCAGCAGCTCCTCGTGGCTGCCGGAGGCCGCGATCGAACCGCCCTCCAGGAACAGCACACGGTCCGCCATGCGGATCGTGGCCAGCCGGTGGGCAATGACCAGGAGGGTCGGTACGACTGCATCGGATCCGCCCCGGCCCGTCCCCGGTGCGACCCTCAGGTTCCGGAGGATCCCGGCCTCGATCGTCGGGTCCACCGCCGACGTGGAGTCATCCAGCACCAGTACCCGGGGACGGCGAAGCAGCGCCCTGGCTATGGCCAGGCGTTGGCGCTGGCCACCCGACAGGGTAGACCCCCGCTCCCCGACCACGGTGTCGAGCCCGTCGGGCAGCGCCGCGACGAACCCGTCTGCCGCCACGACGACAAGGGCGGCATCGATCTCCTCGTCCGTGACGTCGTTGCCCAGGGTCAGGTTGTCGCGCACCGTGTCGGCGAAGAGGAAGGTCTCCTGGAGAACCGGGGCGACGATGCCCGACGCACCGTCCGAACCCAGTTCGGAGACGTCCACCCCACCGAGGAGCACCCGACCAGCAGTGGGCTGGACGAGGCCGCAGAGCAGGGAGACCATCGTGCTCTTCCCCGACCCTGTGGCGCCGACCATGGCGACCGACTCGCCGGGCTGGATCCGGAACGAAAGGTCTGCCAGCACCGGTGCCGAGATGGGCTGCTTCGCTCCCCCCAACCTGGCGGCACCCTTGTCGACCGGCTGGTAGGCGTAGGAGACCCCGTCGAACTCGACGGCCACCCGGTCGCCGACGGGGGGAACCGGGTCCGGCCGGGCTTCGGGGCCGACCGCCAGGACGCGGTCGATGCGATCCATGGCCACCACCGAGCGCGGCATCTCCTGGAACATGTAGCCGAGGATCTCCATCGGCAGGGTCAGGATGCTGAAGAGGGACATGGCCCTGACGACGTCGCCGATGGACACCGCCCCACGGCCCACCAGCCATGCGCCCAGGACCAGCAGGATGATGATCCCCAGGTTGGGCAGCGCATAGATGACCGGTGCGTACCCGCTCCTCAACCGACCCACATCCATGCGGTGCCCGCGCAGTTCATCGGCCACCTCGGTGAACCGGGCCACCTCCTCGTCCTCGCGCCCGAGGGTCTTGACGGCCATCACCCCGTCGAGGCTCTCGTGGGCGATGCCGGAGAGCACGCCGACGGCATCCTGGCCCAGGGCCGCCGGTGCCTCCACCGCGCTCGTGAACCGGCGGTTCAGCACCGTCAGCGTCGGGAACAGGAGCAGCGCCACGCACGCGAACAGTGGATGGACGACCAGCAGGCTGACCAGCGACGCGACGGCCAGCACCACCACCGACATGGAGAACGCCAGCGGCATGAGCATGGCCGTCGCCACCTCCACGTCGGCATCGGCGTGGGCGAGCAGGAGGCCGGCAGGTCGCGAGCGGTGGAAGTCCAGCGGGGCGTCCAGGAACCTGTCGGTGACGGCCAGCCGCCATGTCCGTTGGGTCCTGGCGATCGCCAGCATGTTGAACCACCGGCGGACCATGATCGACGCACCGCGCACGACGCCGATTCCCACGATCGTCGCCACCGCCACCAGGAGCGACCGACGCGACACCCCTTCGCCGTCCAGACCCGGGACGATCACGTCGTCCGTGACGCGCCCCACGATCACGGTGAAGCCCACCACGGCCAGGGCGAACACGTTGGCGCCCATGATGGCCGTGGCGTGGGCCAACGGATGGGTCCGCAGCGAACGTCGGATCAACCGCCATCCGCGCCTGAACACGCTGTCCGGGACATCCGGGGCTGTACCGGGCCTCGGCACGGCTGGCTCCGGGGAATTCAGCTCAGAGCCGGTCGGCGACGGCCGAGGCGAACTCCGAGCACCTGACCTCCGTGGCGTCATCCATGAGGCGGGCGAAGTCGTAGGTCACGATCCTGTCGGCGACTGCGGACTCGATTCCCCGGACGATGTCGTCAGCGGCGTCCTTCCAGCCGATGTGCTCGAACATGAGCGCCCCGGAGAGGATGACCGACGAGGGGTTCACCTTGTCCTGACCGGCGTATTTGGGGGCCGTGCCATGGGTCGCCTCGAAGATGCCGTGGCCGGTGACGTAGTTGGCATTGCCCCCGGGGGCTATGCCGATGCCGCCCACCTGTGCGGCCAGGGCGTCCGACAGGTAGTCGCCGTTCAGGTTCATCGTGGCGATCACGTCGAACTCCGAGGGCCTGGTCAGCACCTGCTGGAGGGCAATGTCGGCAATGGTGTCCTGTACGAGGATCCGGTCTCCGGGTTCACCACCACAGTCGTCCCATCCGACGGCCACGTCGGAGAACTCCTCGCGCACCAGCTCGTAGCCCCACTTCTGGAACGCTCCCTCGGTGAACTTCATGATGTTGCCCTTGTGCACCCAGTGGATCCGGGGGCGACCGCGCTCCACCGCGTACTGGATGGCGGCCCGTTGGAGGCGCTGCGAGCAGGTCTTGGAGATCGGCTTGATGCCGATGCCGGCGTCTTCGGCGATGCGCCAGCCGAACGCGTCCTCCAACAGCTCCCGGAGCTTCTTGGCGTCCGGCGTCATCGCCTCCACCTCGAGGCCCGCGTAGATGTCTTCGGTGTTCTCGCGGAATATCACCATGTCCACCAGGTCGGGCCGCTTCACCGGCGACGGCACACCCTTGAACCAGCGGACGGGTCGTAGGCAGACGTAGAGGTCCAGGATCTGGCGGAGGGCCACGTTGAGGCTGCGGAAGCCGCCACCGATCGGGGTGGTCAACGGTCCCTTGATGCCGATCATGTACTCGGAAAAGGTCTCGACCGTCGCCTGGGGCAGCCACTCGCCGGTCTCGTTGTAGGCCTTCTCGCCTGCGAGTACCTCTTTCCACTCGATGGAGTGGCCGTACTTCGCCGCCGCGGTGTCCAGCACCAGCCGGGCCGCCGGCCAGATGTCCACGCCTGTGCCGTCACCCTCGATGAACGGGATGATCGGGTCGTCGGGGACGTTCAGGACACCGTCATCGCCCATGGTGATCTTCTCTGCCATGGGAACGACCCTACCGATTGGAGACCCGTCGCCATTCAGCGGAACGACCGGCGGACCGGGCCTGTATCTGGAACCCGGGGTTCAGGCGGCCCGCTCTCCGGGAGATCCCCTGAAGGCGGCAGGACCCAGACGGTCCAGCACCCCCTCGGCGGCTTCCGGCACGTTCAGGGTGTAGAGGTGGATGCCGGGCGCCCCGAGGTCGAGCAGTTCAGCCGCCAGCCCGGCCGCCTGGTCGCATGCGATCCGGAGGCGCTCCGCCGGCCCGGCCGCCTCCAGTCGGTTCCAGAGGTCGTCCGGGGTGGTCGTACCGTTCATGTCGGCGAACCGCTTCACGCTCGTCGGGTTGGTCACCGTGATCACCCCGGGCAGTACCGGCGTGTCGCAGCCGAGCTCGCCCAGCTCGTCGACCATCCGGCGGTAATGGTCGGCATCGAAGAAGAACTGCGTTATCCCGAAGTCGGCCAGGGCCAGCTTGTCTGCCAGGTGACGCCTGTCGGAACGCCGGTGGGGTGACCGCGGATGCAGCTCCGGAAAGGCCGCCACGCCCACGGCCATGTCGGTCTCCTCCCTGATGAACCCGATGAGGTCCATGGCGTACCTGAAGTCTCCGGACCCCGGAACCGGAGCCCGGGCGGCCCGACTACGAGACGGAGCGCTCCGCTGCCTCCACGGTGTTGCGAAGCAGCATGGCCACGGTCGTCGGACCCACACCACCCAGACGGGGCGTGATCCACGACGCAACCTCACCGACCGACTCGTCCACATCGGCCAGCAGCCTGCGCCCCTCCCAGGAGATGCCTCCGCTCACCACGACCGCTCCCGGCTTCACCATGTGGGGCTTCACGAAGGACGGAACGCCCAGGGCGGCCACGACGATGTCGGCCTCACGCGTCAGGTCCGCCAGGTCCGGAACAGCCGAGTGCACCACGGTCACCGCTGCGTTGGCGCCGGGAGCCTTGGTGGTCAGCAGTAGCGCCAGCGGCCTGCCCAACGTCGGGCCGCGGCCGATCACGACCACGTGCTTACCGCTGATGTCAATGTCGTAGTGGACGAAGATGGCCTGGATGCCGGCCGGCGTACAGGGCACCGGACCGTCCTCCTGGAGGACCAGCCTGCCCAGGTTCATCGGGTGGAGGCCGTCCGCGTCCTTGCCCGGGTCCATGGCGGACAGGGCGGCGTTGAAGTCGAAGCCGTCGGCGACCGGGTGCTGGATGATGTACGCGTGGACCGCCGGGTCCTCGTTGAAGGCCGCGACGGCCTCGTCCAGGGCTGCCGGAGGATCCCCGGCCTGGACCTGGATGTGGCTGGAGACGAGGCCCACCGACTCACAGGTCTCGTGCTTCTTGCGGACGTAGCCGGCACTGGCGCCGTCGTCGCCGACGAGGATCGTGCCCAGGCCGGGCGTTATGCCGATGGCCCTGAGGGCGTCCACCCGGGCCCTGACATCATCCAGGACGGCCTCGGCCACCGGTCCACCTTCGAGAAGTCGTGCGCTCATGGCGGCGACGCTATCGGGCGTCCGGAGACTGTCGAATGGCCCGCTTCTCAGTGCCGGAAGTGGCGTTCACCGGTAAGCACCATCGCCATGCCGTGGGCATTCGCTGCGGCGATCACCTCATCGTCACGTATCGACCCTCCCGGCTGGACCACTGCCGTGGCGCCGGCCTCGGCGGCTGCCTCCAGGCCATCCCTGAACGGGAAGAAGGCGTCGCTGGCACAGGCTCCGCCGACGGCCCGACCAGCAGCCTTCTCCGCCGCGATGCGTCCGGCATCACGGCGATTCTGCTGGCCGGCACCGATCCCCACGGCACGTCGGTCCTTCACCAGCACGATCGTGTTCGAGTTCACCCGTGCCGCCACCCGCCACGCGAACTCCAGGTCCGACCACTCTGACGCCGTGGGTTCCCGGTCGGTCACCACCTGCCACGTGGCCGGCTCGGCGATGAGGCGATCGGCGGTCTGGACCAGCAGCCCGCCGTCAATCCCCCTCACGTCCAGCTCAGGCCAGGTGGGCTCATCGGCCTCCAGTATCCGGAGGTTCTGACGGACCTGTAGGTGGACCAGGGCGTCAGCCTCATAGGCCGGTGCCACGACCACCTCGGTGAACACCTCGGAGAGCGCCTCGGCCATTGCCATGGTGACGGGACGATTCACGGCCACGATCCCCCCGAACGCGGACACCGGATCGCATTCGTGGGCTGCCAGGTAGGCCTCGGCGATGTCGGAGCCGACCGCTGCCCCACACGGGTTGGCGTGCTTGACGACCACGGCACACGGCTCCTCGCCCAGGCGGTGCACGAGGCGCCAGGCAGCCTCGGTGTCGAAGAGGTTCAGGTACGACATGGCCTTTCCGCCGTGCACCACCGCGGTGTCCCACCACCCCGTCGTTCCCGCGGCCCGGTACCGGGCACCCACCTGGTGGGGGTTCTCGCCGTACCGGAGGTCCTGCACCCGTTCCAGGGCCAGGTGCATGGAGGGCTTGAGGGGGTCAGCGGCGTGGTCCGAGGCCGGATCGTCATCGAACCAGGCCACGATGGCGGCGTCGTATGTCGCGGTGTGGGCGAACGCCGCCCTGGCCAGCCGTCGGCGGGTGGCATCTCCCAGCCAGCCGTCGGCCCTCAGCTCGTCGACGACCGGGCCGTAGTCGGCCGGATCCACCAGCACGCCGACGTGGGCGTGGTTCTTGGCCGCCGCCCGGACCATGGTCGGGCCTCCGATGTCGATCAGCTCGATACCCGGGTCGGACGTGAACGGGTAGAGGTTCCCCACCACCAGGTCGATCGGCGTGATGCCACGCTCGCCCAGGTCGTGCATGTGGGCCGGGTCCGACCGATCAGCCAGGATCCCACCGTGGACCACCGGGTGGAGGGTCTTCACCCGGCCGCCCAGCATCTCGGGAGCCTGCGTCATCTCGGCCACCTCGGTCACCGCGATGCCCTCGGCCGCCAGCAGTGAGGCCGTACCGCCACTCGAGACCAGCTCCCAGCCCAGGTCCACCAGGGAGCGGCCGAGGTCCACGATCCCCGTCTTGTCGTAGACCGACAGCAGGGCGCGGCGCGGGGTGGGGACGCTCATGTGGAGGCTCCCTCGGAGGCACCGGCCGGAACAGGTGGGGCCGCAACGGATGCCTCGCCGACCAGGACCGATCGGATGGTGTCCACGTAGAGGCGCCGCTCGACGGCCTTGATGCGCTCGTGGAGGCTGGCCTCGTCGTCATCGGGGCGGACCTCGACCGTCCCCTGGGCCAGGATCGGCCCGGCATCCACCTCGAGGGTCGCCAGGTGCACGGTGCAGCCGGTCACCGTCACGCCATGGGCGAGGGCATCGCGGACCGCATGCCAGCCGGGGAAGGCGGGCAGCAGGGCGGGATGGGTGTTCAGGATCTGCCCGGCGAAGCGGTCGTAGACCGGTTGGCCGAGGATCGTGCCGAACCCCGCCATGGCCACCAGCGAGACCCCACGGTCGACCAGCAGGTCCGTCAGTCGCACCGTGTAGGCGTCCCTGTCGAAGTCATCGCCGAAGGAATCCCGACGCACCACGACCGCCTCGATGTCATGGTCGGCCGCCAATCCAATGGCCGGACAGGGGCGATCCGAGACGACCAGGGCGACCGGCAGACCGGCTGCCACCATCGCGTCCAGGATCGAACCCGTTCCCGAGACCAGCACCGCCAACGACATGGGGGCGACCGTAACAGTGGCCCCGTGAGCTGATTCCGTCAGCCCAGGTCGGCGACGATGTCGGCCATGTGCTCGCCGGCCTCGGTCGGATTCAGGCCGACCCGGACCCCGGCATCGCGCAGCGCATCCATCTTGGCGGCGGCGGTTCCCCGACCTCCCGAGACGATGGCACCGGCATGGCCCATCTTCTTTCCGGGCGGAGCGGTCACCCCCGCCACGTACGCCGAGACCGGCTTGGTCATGTGGTCGGCGATGAACTCGGCAGCCTCCTCCTCGGCGGACCCCCCGATCTCACCGATCATCATCACCGCCTTCGTCTCAGGATCGGCCTCGAAGGCCGCCAGGCAGTCGATGAACGAGGTGCCGGGCACGGGGTCGCCACCGATGCCGACACAGGTCGTGCAGCCGATGCCCTTCTCCTTCAGCTCGTACAGGGCCTGGTACGTGAGCGTGCCGGACCGGCTCACGATGCCCACGGGGCCACCGGGCAGGGCGATGTGGCCGGCGGTGATGCCGATGTTGCACTCTCCGGGAGAGATGATCCCCGGGCAGTTGGGGCCCAGCAGCCGCACGTCGGGAAAGTCCCGGCGGAGGCGGTTGTAGAGGTCGGCCTCGTCATGGGCCGGTACGCCCTCCGTGATCGCCACGATGAACTCCACGCCACCCCTGGCAGCCTCCATCACGGCATCGTGCACGCCGGGTGCCGGAATGAAGATGCACGAGGCCGTGGCCCCGGTCTCGGCGACCGCCTCGGCCACCGTGGCGTAGACGGGGATGCCGTCCACGTCGGTGCCGGCCTTCCTGGGGTTGGTGCCGGCCACCACCTGCGTGCCGTAGTCACGGTTCAGCAGGCCGTAGTAGCGGCCCTGGCTGCCGGTCAGGCCCTGGTAGACGACCTTCGTGTCGGAGTCGACGAAGATGCTCATGGCTCAGGCCTCCCGGTTCTCGTCGGTGCCCGCTGACGCGGCCAGTTCCACGGCCCGTCGGGCCGCCTCCAGCATCGTCGGAGCCATCTGGAGGGTGTCGGACAGGTGCGGCTCCAGGATGGCCCGACCCTCCTCGGCGTTGGTGCCGTCGAGTCGGATCACGATCGGGGCGTCGATCCGGACCCGTTCAAGGGCACCGATGATGCCGTTGGCGACCTCCTCGCCCCGGGTGATGCCACCGAAGATGTTGATGAAGATGGACCGGACCGCCGGGTCGTTGTTGATGACCTCCAGGGCTCCGGCCATGACATCGGCATTGGCACCGCCACCGATGTCCAGGAAGTTGGCGGGGCTGCCACCCACCTGGTTGACCACGTCCACCGTGGACATGGCCAGCCCGGCTCCGTTGGCGATCACACCCACGGAGCCATCCAGGCCGACGTACTGGAGGCCCCGGGCATGGGCCGCCGTCTCGCGCTCGTCGCGGGTCTGGGTCTCGTCGAACACCGCGTAGTCCTCATGGCGGAACACGGCGCTGCCATCCAGCGTGACCTTGGCGTCCAGCACGTGGACACGGCCGTCCGGGGTGAGGATGAGCGGGTTGATCTCCACCAGGTCGGCGTCGCCGTCCACGTAGGCCGTGTAGAGCTTCTGGAGGATGTCCACCGTGCCCTCCACCGCAGCCTCCGGCAGGTTCGCCGCGGCCACCCAGGCCCGGGCCGTCGCCTCGTCGAGGCCGTCGACCGGGTCGATCCAGACCTTGGCGATGGCCTCCGGGTTCTCTTCCGCCACCGTCTCGATCTCCACGCCGCCCTCAGCCGAGAGCATCCCGAGGTGCTTCCGGGCCGAACGGTCGAGGGTGAACGAGGCGTAGTACTCCTCGGCGATGTCCGAGGCCAGCTCGATCCAGACCCGTCCCACCACATGCCCGCTGATGTCCAGGCCCAGGATGTTGGCGGCGTGTTCCCGCACGTCGTCGATCGTGGCGGCGAACTTCACCCCGCCGGCCTTGCCCCGGCCACCTGTGTGGACCTGGGCCTTGACCATCACCGGCATGCCGATCCGTTCGGCCGCTGCCACGGCCTCCTCCACGGTGAAGGCGATCTCGCCGGGAGACACCGGCATCCCGTACCGGGCGAAGAACTGCTTGCCCTGGTATTCGAACAGGTCCACCTGTCATCCTCCTGCCGGTCGGAACCGGCCCGCTGGCCACCGGTCGGCCCGGTTGACACCCAGATCCCGACTCTTGCGATACTAGGCAGCGCCCCCATGGGACCTACCCAGCGGGGCCGAACTGTGGCGCGGGTTTCCGACACACCCGTGGCCAACCTACGAAGGGAGCCCTGCTGGCCATGACCGTCGCCCGGGGAGTACGGATCGACCTCCGGCGGGCCATCGCCACGATGGTCGTGGGCCTGGCCGCCGCAGTGGGTGCCATGGTCCTGGTGCTCTGGCTGGCCGGCTCGACCGACGCCATAGAGGTGAAGCTGGGCGACTCCGACTTCCGTGGCATCGACGCGGCGCGCCTCTCCGCCGAGATCGCCGACAACGGACCCGTGCCGTTCCCCGACCTGGCGGGCCGGAAGCGGCCGATCTGGCTCACCCACGCCGGCAACGACCCGGGCATCGGCTGGAACGCCTTCTTCGCCACGGTGCCGGGGACCGGAGGCGATGGAACCTGCCTGGCCCAGTGGAACGGTGCCTCGTCGGTCTTCGTGGACTCCTGCGACCCGACGGCCACCTGGCCGCCCGACGGCTATGGACTGCAGCAGTTGGAGTGGCAGGTGGTGGGCGGGGAGCTGCGTGTGGCCGTCGGCGGGACCCGCCCTGCCGACTGGGAGACCGGGCCATGACAGACCGCCTGTACCTGGTGGATGCCGACCTGCGCACGTTCGACGCCACCGTCGTATCCGTCGACGGCGACCGCGTGGAGTTGGACCGGACCGCCTTCTACGCCACGAGCGGCGGCCAGCCACACGACACCGGCCACCTGGTGTGGGCCAACGGAGCGGCAGCGGTCCTCGACGTCCGGACCGTCGACGGGAGGGTGCTCCACACCCTGGCCGGTCCGGTACCCGAGGTGGATACGACGGTCACCGGCGAGGTGGACGACGCCCGACGCCGACAGATGATGCGAACCCACACCGCCATGCACATCCTCTGCGGGGTCATGTGGAGGGACTGGAGGCGGGTGGTCACAGGCGGCAACATGAATGCCCTCTCAGGACGCATGGACTTCGAGGTGGACCAGCTACCGGAGGGCTTCGCGGCCGAGGTGGAGGCACTCTGCAACGTCGAGATCGCCGCCGACCGACCCATTGAGGTGTCGTTCATCGCCCGGGACGACGCCGTGCTGGACCGTGACCTCATCCGGACCAAGGTGAACCTGGTCCCGGACTCGGTGACCGAGATCCGCATCGTGGACATCGTCGGCCTGGACAAGCAGGCCGACGGCGGGACCCACGTGTCGTCAACCGGCCAGGTCGGTCGCCTGGAGGTCGTCAAGACCGAGTCGAAGGGGAAGGGCTTCAAGCGGATCCGGTTCGTCCTACACGACCGGTGAGCCCCGTCAGGGAAGGGTCACCGAGGTGAGGTCGCTCGCCACGACCACCTCGCCCGTGTAGCCGCCGGACCGCACGTCGTCCACGAACGCCTGCTCGTCCGCGTCGCAGGTCGGCGCTGGGATCAGATGGGTCAGCACCAGCAGCGGAACGCCGATCTCCTCAGCCTGCGCACCGATGAGGAGCGTGTCCGCGTGGTAGTCGAGGATGTACTGACGGTGTTCCGGAACCTTACGGATCTCAGAGAAGCGCATGGCCTCGTAGACCAGCACGTCGGCCCCGGCGGCCAGGTCGGCGACCTCGTCGCACACCAGGGTGTCCCCGGATATCGCCACCACGCCGTCCGGTGTCTCGATCCGGTAGCCCACCGCCGGATGGACCGGCTCGTGGCGCACCTGTCCGGCCAGCACGCCCACGTCGCCCGACCGCCACACCTCGGTCGGAACCTCCGGGTATGCGAACGCCGTCGGCTGCACCGATGGTCCGCTGTGGCGCCGGGAGTGGGCGGACCGCACCTCCAGGTCATCGGCCCACCGCTCGCAGAGGCCCTCCACGAACTGGATGCATGGTCCGTCGGGTGCCACCACCGGCAGGGGCGGGAGGTTCTGTTCCCGATCCATGACCCACCTGGTCAGGAGCACGTCGTCAAGGCCGACCAGGTGGTCGGAGTGGTGGTGGGTGAGGAAGACGGCGTCCAGGTCCCCGGGACCGGATCCGGCACCCAGCAGCCGCATCACCGTGGACCGCCCGGCATCGAACAGCAGGTCCGTCCTCCGGCCATCGGACCGGTGGGTGACCAGCACCCCCGGTCCGGCACGGTCCGGTGTGGGGATCGGCGTACCCGTTCCCGTGATGGTGACCGTGGTGCTCACGACCCGGCCTTCTCCACCTGGACGAGGGTGTCGTGGAACGACGCTGAACCGACCTTGCGGCCGAGGCTCGGGTTGGTCAGGGCATTGGCTCCCCTGCCGACGGAGGTGGCATTCGCCCACCACCCGAAGGGCATGGTCACCAGACCCGGCTGCACACGGTCCACCACGGCGGCACGCATCTCGACCGACCCCCTGTCGTTGAAGACCCGGACCGTGTCGCCGGCGATGATGCTGCGGGGGCCCGCATCATCCGGGTGGATGTCCAGGAGCGGCTCGCCCTCGGCCGGGAGGTGGTCCGCGAACCCGCCGTAGTGGCTGTTCAGGAACTTGACGTGCTGCTTGCGGGTCAGCAGTCCGAGGGGGAACCTCGCCGCCAGCCCCGCATCACCGTCAGGAGTCTCGTCACCGGGCCGGTACTCCAGGTGGCCCAGGGCCAGCCGGCCGTCCGGCGTGGTGGTGGCTCCATCCATCGGTGGGTTGAAGCCCTCCGGCACGTTCAGGCGCACCCACCCCTCCACCTCGAGGCTCTCCAGGTCGATGCCATCCAGCCAGGGATGGTCCGAGTCCAGCAGCTGGCGGACCATCGTCTCGTCGTCGTCGGCCAGGCCGGGACCATCCAGGCCCATTGCGACGGCCAGCCGTCGGAACACCTCCGTGTTCGGCAGCGCCTCACCGACCGGCGCGATGGCCGGACGGTTCAGGGACAGGTACATGTGGCCCCATGCGTTCATCAGGTCCAGGTGCTCCACCTGGGTGGTGGCCGGCAGCACCAGGTCGGCGTACCGGGCCGTGTCGGTCATCGCCTGTTCCATCACGACCGTGAACAGGTCGTCCCTGGCCAGTCCGGCCAGCACCCGGTTCTGGTCCGGGGTGATGGTCGCCGGGTTGCAGTTGTGGACGATCAGGGCGGTGATCGGCGGATCCAGGTCGGGATCGGTCAGCACCTCGCCCAATGCGGCCATGTTGAACACCCGGGGCGGCCGCACGTGGGTCCGCCTGGGCACCGGATCCACCAGGACGCTGTCGAAGTACTGCTGCGTCGACCGGCAGAGACCGCCACCGCGTTCCCGCCACGCCCCCGTCACCGCCGGCAGCATGGCCAACGCCCTGTGGGCCTCCTGGCCGTGCTGGCGGTGCTCGAGGCCCACGAGCACCCGGACGGCGGCCGGTCGGCGCGTGGCGAAGGTGGTGGCCAGCCACTCGATGGTGGCCACGTCGATCCCGGTGATCGTCGCCGTGGCGTCCAGGTCCACCCGGCGGGCATCGGCCAGGAGCTCGTCCCAACCGGACGTGTGGTCCTCCAGGAACGCCCGGTCCACGAGGCCGTCCCGATCGATGACGTGGAGCATTCCGAGCACTAGGGCCACGTCGGAACCCGGCCGAAGCTGCACGTGGCGGTCGGCCCGTTCAGCGGTCGTGGTCCGGACGGGGTCCACCACGACGACGACGGCGCCCTCGGCCCGGGCCGCCTCGATGGTGGGCCAGAGGTGGCGGTTGGTGACCAGCGTGTTGGTACCCCAGAGCAGGATCGTCCGGGAATGTCGAAGGTCCTCGGGATCCATGCCCAACGGCACGCCGTGCACGTCGGCCGCCCCCAGCCATGCCGTCACCCCACAGAGGTGTCGCTGCACGCGTGTCGCCCCCATGGCGTCGAAGAAGCGCTGGGACATGACCCCCATCTGCACCAGCCCCTGGGTGCCGGCGAACGAATAGGGCAGCACGGTCTCGGGCCCGTGGCGTCCAATGGCCGCCGTCAGGCGTTCGGCGATCTCAGCAATGGCCTCCTCCCAGGTGATCGGCTCGAAGCGGGCCTCGCCCTTGCGGCTGCCCGGAACCCGACGAAGGGGTCGCAGGATCCGGTCGGGGTGGTACACGCGGTCCAGGTAGCGGTTCACCTTCGGGCAGAGTTCACCGGCGGTGAACGGGTGGTCGTCCACGCCACGGAGTCGGACGGCGCGCCCATCGATGACCGTCACCTCCCACGCACAGGTGTCCGGACAGTCGTGGTGGCAGGCGCCCCTAACGATGCCGGCCCCGTCCCGGAGCACCTCGGTACCCGTCATGGGTCGAGCCTTTCAGACCGGGCGGGCTTCGACCACGACGGCGGTGCATCAGGTCCACCGGGCCGGGTCCGTGTGGCAGGCTCAGCGCCATGATCCGCCCCGCGCCGACGCCCCTGGACAGAGACCGTCCGAAACGAGCCCTACGACCCGCATGCCCGGGCTGCAGGCCATGACGACCGACGGCACACCGGGCGGCCGCCTCGCCGGGAAGGCGGCGTTCATCACCGGCGCCGCATCGGGGATCGGCCGCGAGAGCGCCCTCCTCTTCGCTGCCCAGGGAGCCCGGGTAGCCGCAGTGGACGTGGACTTCGACGGATCGCAGCAGGTCGTTGACGAGATCACCGGTGCGGGCGGTGAAGCCATTGCCCTGTCTGCCGACGTGGCGATCGAGACCGACGTGGCTACCGCCATCGCCGCCACCGAGGAGGCCTTCGGGCGACTCGACGTGCTGTTCAACAACGCCGGGATCATGCACCCCGGTGACGGCGACGCCGAAGCCACCGAGGAGGCCGTCTGGGACCTGACCATGTCCATCAACCTGAAGGGCGTCTGGTTCGGCTGCCGCCACGGCATCCCGGCCCTGCGTCGCTCCGGCGGCGGAAGCGTGATCAACACGGCCAGCTTCGTGGCCCTCGTCGGTGCGGCCACCCCGCAACTGGCCTACACCGCCTCCAAGGGCGGCGTGCTCGCCATGACACGGGAACTGGCCGTGATCCATGCCAGGGAGGGCATCCGGGTCAATGCGCTGTGCCCCGGACCGCTTCGTACCGAGCTGCTGATGTCCTTCCTGGACACAGAGGAGAAACGGCAGCGACGCCTGGTCCACGTGCCGATGGGCCGCTTCGGGGAAGCCGGGGAGATCGCCCAGGCCGCCCTCTGGCTGGCGTCGGACGAGTCCTCCTACGTGACCGGGACCGACTTCTCAGTAGATGGCGGGCTGACCGCCGCCTACGTCACCCCCGAATAGGCCTGTCCTCCTGGACGAGCCCTATCGGGGTCTGCCGACACGAGGGCCCCGGCCCTGCACATCGCAGATCCGCCCTCGACTGCTCAAGCCATCGGCAGGTCCAGGAGCAGCGCCTGGAGTAGCAGGGTCTCGTTCGGATTGCGGACCAGGTCACCTGTGGCGGCGGTTATGCGAGCGGTCGCAGCCGCCGAGGCATCCACCGGTAGCCCGGCCTCGCTGGCCGCCAGGGCCGAATCCCGGTAGACGCGACTCAGGGTGGCCAGGCCGAACCTGAGCTCGTCGTCGCGCAGTCGTCGCAGCTCGCGCTTCTGGCGGCCCACCAGCTCGGTGCGACCGGAACCACGTGAACCGAACGCCTCCTCGCGCTCGGCCAGCACCGCCAACTCCTCTTCATGGCGGGTCGCCAGCGGCGCCTGGGCACCGTCGATCATCGCCCTCAACTCCTCGACGATGACTGCGACCGCCGCCCCGGATCCATCCAGGCGGGACGGCACGGAATGCCAGGCGTTGCGCCGGCCGTGGAGGGCCGGATCCTCGGCCAGCAGACGGGCACGGTCGATGCTTCCGGCCGCCGCCTCGGCCAGCACCGCGGCACGTTCGACGTCCATCCCGTCGGCGACCATGGCGGCAGCCACCACCTCGTCGGCCAACGGCGGGAAGTCCACCCGGAAGCAGCGCGACGCGATGGTCACGTGCTCGGCGGGCACCTCCTCGGCCAGCAGCACGAAGATCGTCGTGGCGGGCGGCTCCTCGACGGTCTTGAGCAGGCTCGCCGCCGCCTCGGGCTCGGCGGTGTCGAAACGATCCACCACGATCACCTTGCGGCGTGCCTCCACCGGGGACCGCCAGCCCTCCACCGTGATCCTCTCCGTGTCAGCCACCAGGAGAGCGCGGCCATCCGGCTCCACCCGGATCAGGTCGGGGTGCTGACCGGCGACGGCGAGGCGACGATGGCGTGCCGCCTCTTCGGCATCGGGCTCGCCCTCGGCTCCGCTCCCGGCGAAGAGGGCTCCGGCGAAGGCCCGGGCCGCCTCTGCCCGGCCGGCACCCGGTGGACCCACGAAGAGGAAGGCGTGTACCGGCGCCACGAGAGCGCCACGTAGGAGGGAAACCGCCGCCTCCTGTCCGACCACGGTCGCCCAGAGGGCTTCGTCGTTCATCCCGGGCCGGTCTCGTAGGCCAACCTCGCAGGCCAACCTCGTGGGCCGGTCACCGAAGTCGCCCCTCGACCGCTGCGGCCACCCTGGCGGCCACCTCTTCGATCGTGCCGTTGCCGTCCACCACCAGCCACCTGGCCGGATCCTCAGCTGCCATCTCCGAGTATGCGGCTACCACCGCTACCTGGAAGGCGTCGCCGGCCTGCTCGATCCTGTCCAGGTCCTCCCCGAGGCGCCGCACCGCCACCCGGGCGTCAATCGTGATCAGGACCACGAGGTCGGGCTGCAGGCCATCGGTGGCGAACCGGTTCACAGCCAGGACGGCGTCGGCTCCCAGCCCGCGCCCGTAGCCCTGGTACGCCACCGACGATGCCACGTACCTGTCGGACACGACGTCCCGCCCGGCGGCCAGCGCCGGCACCACCACCTCGGCCACGTGCTGGGCGCGAGCCGCTGCCATCAGCAGTGCCTCGGCACGATCCACCGGCGGATCCCCGGACGGATCCAGGACCAGGGCCCTGATCCGTTCACCCAGCGGCGTGCCACCGGGCTCCCGGGTGAACACCGCCCCCAGTCGCTCTGCCAGCAACCGGGCCTGCGTGCTCTTGCCGCTGCCGTCGGCGCCCTCGACAGCGATGAAGCGTCCGGTCACTGCGCCTCCTCGACATCGTGCTCCGGCCCCGGGTTGCCCAGCTCACCGGCCCTCAACGAGGCGACGGCCACGCCGCCGGAGGCCAGGATGATCAGAGAAGCCAACCAGAGCGTGAGACGCACCCCCGGCACGTCGATGCCCAGCCCGAGTACCTCCACGTGACGATCCCACAGCACGCTGGAGAGCCTGTCCAGGAGATCCTCCATGAGCGGCCCGACCACCAGGGCCAGCAGGACGCAGGCACGCACCAGGACGTAGAAGGTGGAGAAGATCCGCCCCCGCAACTGGTCGTCCACGTTCTCGTGGAGCAGGGTGAAGCCGAGTACGTATACCGCACCTGCGCAGATCCCGATGCCGAACACCATTGCCGTGGAGATGTGCATCTGGCTGATGGAGGCGGCCAGGGCCAGGAAGATGCCGGCCCCGATCAACGACCAGGTGAACGCCCTGGCCTTGTCGAGGCGGCGCTGGAGCCACGACACGAGACCCACCCCGGCCGCCACGCCCAGGCCCAGCGCCGTGATCAGCACGCCGAGGCCCGACTTGCCGGCGCCCAGCACCTCGTCGGCGTAGATGGCACCCAACGGCACCAGCATCCCGCCACCCATCAACCCGGTGGCCAGGCCCATGTTCACCGTGCGCACCACGGGGTTCACGAAGACGAACCGCCAGCCTTCGCGGAGTTCCTGGATCGGATGGGCCAGGGCGGCACGGCGACCCTTCGCCTTGTCGCGCTCGGCACGTGGGCGCTTCGGAAGGGCGAGGGTGAAGATGAGGTAGCCGGTCACCAGGAACGACACGGCATTGGCGTAGAAGGCCAACCCCATGTCGTCGAGGCGCACGTTGTCGGCCCAGGAGGAGTCGAAGAGCGCGGTCGACAACCGCCCGAAGAGGGCCATCAGCCCGGCGCCCACCGGGAAGGTCCCATAGGCGGCGAGCATCGACAGCGAGTTGGCGGAGGCCAACGACTCGGCAGGGACCACGTGCGGGACCGAAGCCTCCTTGGCCGGCCCCCACAGCATGGTGAACGCCTCCAGGAGCAGCGAAGCGAGGAACAACCCGAACAGGGTGTCCACGAAGGGGAGCGCCAGCATGACCATGGCCCTACCCATGTCGCAGGTCACCATCGTCTTCTTGCGATCCCAGCGATCGACGAGCACGCCCGCCACCGGCCCGAAGAAGAAGCCGGGCACGATCCGAGCGGCCAGGACAAGGCTGAGGGCGGCGCCCTCGTTCCCGGAACCCAGCCGGATGGCGAGGATGGAGATGGCCAGGAGGCCCAACCAGTCCCCGGTTGCCGAGACCACCTGGGCCAGCCAGAGGCGGAAGAAGGCCGGGGTGATGAACAGTCGGGACCGGAGTACCGAAGGTCGCCCCAGAATACGGAACGGCGTGAACTCATCGCCGGGAACCGGATCGTCCCGCCTGTCGGCGGAGTCTCGTCCGGTCGATCCGCTCACCCCGCCACTCTACGGGAGGGCGACATGCCCCCAGATGGCGGTACCAGGTCGACACCGGCCGTATCGGGTCCACGACCCGGCCCGACATCACCCCCTGCGGGACACGGGGAGTCCGGCCTCGTCAACGACGCTTCTTGGCCGGGCCCTTCATCCGCCGCTCGGCCAGCAGTTCCGCCGCCCTCTCATCGGTCAGCTCCTCGACGGCGTCCCCTCGCTTCAGGGAGGCGTTGTACTCGCCATCGGTCACGTACGGCCCCCAGTTGCCGTCCTTCAGGACCATCATCAGGCCCGACGTCGGATCCACCCCCAGCTCACGCAGCGGTGGCTTCGCAGCTGTCCTGCCGCGTCGCTTGGGTTGGGCCAGGACGGCAAGGCAGCCATCCAGGCCGATGGTCAGCAGCTGCTCCTCGGTCTCGAGGCTGCGGCTGTCGGAACCCTTCCGAAGGTACGGCCCGAAGCGGCCGTTCTGGACGGTTATCTCCACGCCGTCGGCCGGGTCCACCCCCACCACACGGGGCAGGCTGAGGAGTTGCATGGCATCCTCGAACGTGATCCGCTCCAGGGTCATCGTCTGGAACAGCGATGCCGTCCTCGGGCGGGGTGCGTCGTCGGCCTCGGCCTGCTTGTCCAACTCGTCCAGCATCGAAGCCACGTCGGCGAAGCCCGCCGCAGCCTCGAACAGAATGTCGAGGTTGGCCAGGCGATCCTCGCCCCGGTCGTCGGACCGCACCGCCTCGAGGTACCCCGAGGCCTCCAGGGCGGACTCCACGACCTCGGACGGTGAGGCGGCCGGTCCCACCGCGATCCGGTCGGCCAGGTCCACGATTGCACGCACGCCGGCCAGCCCCTTGCCGGCGATCCCCAGCTCGTCGGCCCCGCGCATCGCCTCCAACGGGGTGGCCCCGCCATCCACTGCACCGGCCAGGCGGTCAAGCGTCCCCTTGGCGATGCCGGTCCCCGGGAGGCCCGACAGCTGCTTCGCTCCCGTCCAGTCCAGCCGGCCGGCGGCGAGGCGGAGGTACGCAAGGGCCACCTTGACCTCCTTGCGATTCCACGGAACCGACATGAGCCGGGCCTCGGGGGAACCGGGCCTCGGACGGTCGGGAAGCCTGCCGAGAGACACGTACGGCCCGAATCGGCCGGAACGGGCGACCACCACCAGGCCTGTCTCCGGATCGGTCCCCAACTCCCGGTCGGTCGGGGTGTTCAGGAACTCGAGCGCCCGGGCGACCGTCAGCTCGTCCGGAGGCACGTCGTCCGGGATCGAGGCGGTGTCGTCTCCCAACTGGACGTAAGGCCCGAACTTGCCGAAGCGGGCGACCACGGGTCGACCGTCGTCGGTGACGCCTAGGGGCACCGTGGAGACCCCCCGGGGGTCGATGTCGCCCAGCCGGGTGGTGACCTTGGCGTGGAGGCCGATGTCGTCCTCGGACCCGAAGTAGAAGGCCTCCAGCCACGGCACGCGCTCGGCGTTGCCGCTGGCGATCTGGTCCAGATCCTCCTCCATGGCGGCCGTGAAGTCGTAGTCCACGAGCCTGGGGAAGTGGAGCTCCAGCAGGTTCGTCACGGCGAAGGCGCTGAGCGTGGGAACCAGGGCGGAACCCTTCTTGAAGACGTAGTTGCGCTGGATGGTCTCCATGATCGAGGCGTACGTGGAAGGTCGACCCACCCCGAACTCCTCCATCCGCTTCACCAGCGAGGCCTCGGTGAACCGGGCCGGGGGTTGTGTCATGTGGCCCTCCGGGATGACCTCGACCACGTTCACCGTCGCTCCGACCTGCAGGGCCGGGAGCACCCGCTCGTCGTCTCCCTCCTCCGGCTCGTCCACGTCCTCCCGGTAGACCCGACGGAAGCCCTGGTGGCTGATCACCGTGCCGCTGGCCGAGAAGGTGACGTCCGAGGCGACGCCGCCACCATCGGGGCCGACCTCGCCGGTCAGGGTGATCCGGACCGTCTCCCCCACGGCATCGGTCATCTGGGAGGCCACGGTGCGCTGCCAGATCATCTCGTAGACCCGTGCCTCGCTCTTGGAGAGCTCGCCGGCCACGTCGTCCGGATGCCTGAACCGATCGCCGGCGGGCCGGATCGCCTCGTGCGCCTCCTGGGCGTTGCGGACCTTGTTGGCGTACGTACGCGGAGCGTCCGGAAGGTGGTCGGCCCCGAACCGTTCGCGCACCACCGCCCTGGCGGCCGAGATCGCCGTGGCCGACAACGTGGTGCTGTCGGTCCGCATGTAGGTGATGTAGCCCTTCTGATAGAGCCCCTGTGCCGCATGCATCGCCAGCGACGCCGAGAGGCGCAGCTTGCGGCCGGCCTCCTGCTGGAGGGTTGATGTGATGAACGGCGCTGCGGGACGGCGTCGGTAGGGCTTGGGCTCCACGCTGGCGACGGCCAGGGGACGTCCGACCAGACCAGCGGTGAGTGCGCCCGCGGCGACCTCGTCCAGCACCCGGACGTCGTCACGGCTGGGGCGACCGTCGTCGCCGAAGTCCCGGCCGGACGCCACCCGCGTACCGTCGACGGCCACCAGGCGGGTGGTGAACGACCCGGTGTCGGTGCCGGCATCGGCGACGGTGGCCGTCAGGTCCCAGTAGCCGGCGGCCATGAACTGCATCCGCTCCCGCTCCCGCTCGACCACGATCCGGGTTGCCACGCTCTGCACCCGGCCCGCCGAAAGCCCCTTGCCGATCATCCGCCACAGGACGGGTGACAGCTCGTAGCCGTAGAGACGGTCGAGGATCCGACGGGTCTCCTGGGCATCGACCAGGTTGCGGTCCACATCGCGGGTCTGCGACAGCGCCTCGGCTATCGCCGATGGGGTGATCTCGTGGAAGACCATCCTCTTCACCGGCACCTTCGGCTTCAGGATCTCCAGCAGGTGCCACGCAATGGCCTCGCCCTCACGATCCTCATCCGTTGCCAGGTACAGCTCGTCGGCGTCCTTCAGGAGGCGACGCAGGCGCGCTATCTGCTCCTTCTTGTCGCTGTTGACGACGTAGTACGGCTCGAAGCCGTTCTCAATGTCGATCCCCAGCTTGGCCCACGGGGTTCCCCGCTGGCTCTCGGGTATGTCGGAAGCCCGTTGGGGTAGGTCACGGACGTGGCCGATCGAGGACTCCACAACGAACCCGTCGCCCAGGTACCCGGCGATGGTCTTGGCCTTAGCCGGTGACTCCACGATGACGAGGGCCCTGGTCACTCCGACTGCTCCCGGTCCGCCACGTCGATCGTCGGCTCCGACGACTTCCCGTGCGCCCCTCCGTCGTCGGACCCGACGACGGAGGCCGGCTCGCGGGTGCTCCTGAGGATCAGCACGCCGATCGCCGCCGCCAGGATGGAAGCCACCAGGATGCCCACCTTGGCCTCGTCCTGGAGGGCGACCGAATCGAAGGCCAGCCCGGTCACGAACAACGAGACGGTGAACCCGATGCCGGCGATGGCCGAGATGCCGACGATGTGTCGGCGCGTGGTTCCAGCGGGCAGGACCGCCAACCCGAGGCGCAACGCCACGAGGCTGAACAACGAGACCCCGATGATCTTTCCGGCCACCAGGCCGAAGACGATTCCCAGCGTGATTCCCGAGGTGAAGGCGTTCGACAGTGTCTCCCCGCTGATCTCCACACCGGCGTTGGCGAGGGCGAACACCGGGATGATCACGAATCCCGTCACCGGATGGAGGTGGTGCTCCAGGCGCGAGGCCACCGATACCGACTCGTTCAGGCGGAACTTGGCATCCCGCAGGTCCTCGGCGTCCATCCTGCCCAACTCGATCGGAGGCATCACGGCCCGGTCCAGCAGGGGACGGGCCGGAGCCAGGAGGCCCATGGCCACACCGGCGATGGTGGTGTGAACCCCCGACCTGAACATGGCGTACCAGAGCACCGATCCGAGCAGGATGTAGAAGGGCGTGTACCACACCTTCGCCCGGGTCAGGAGCACCACGGCAACCGTTGTGGCCAGGCCTACCAACAGCCAGTCCATCGCCAGGTCGGACGTGTAGAACACGGCGATCACGAGGATCGCTCCGATGTCATCCACGATGGCGAGGCTCAGGAGGAAGACCTTCAACGAGGTCGGAACCCGCCGACCCAGCAGCGAGACCACGCCCACGGCGAAGGCGATGTCGGTCGCCATCGGAATGCCCCACCCGGTGGAACCGGCGCCCGAAGGGTTGAACGCCAGGAAGATGAGGGCGGGTACGACCATGCCGCCGAGGGCGGCGGCGACGGGCAGCACGGCGGCTCGGGGTCGCCGCAGCTCGCCGGTCACCATCTCCCGCTTGATCTCGAGGCCCACCACGAAGAAGAAGACGGCCATGAGGACGTCGTTGACGAACTCCACCAGGGTGAGCGAGAGGCCGTTGGCGTCCAGGGAGACGACGTCACCGATCGAGAAGCTGACCTCGGTGTGCCAGAAGTCGTAGTAGGAGCCGGACCATGGTGAGTTGGCCCAGACGAGTGCCACGACCGTGGCCACCATGAGCAGGATCCCACCAGAGGCTTCGATGCCCAGGAAGCGCACCATCGGCCTGCCGACGGCGCGCGCCAGGGGCCGGTCGCTGCCCAGCCACGTGAGGCCCGTATCTGATTCCCTGCCTGTCATCTGTCCCATCCAGTTCGGATTCGACCGGAGGAGACCGTAGTGGTCACCTCGCTCCATCCCACCGGATGGCCTCGGGGCCCACCTCGGCGATCGACGTCCGGAGGCCTACCTCAGGCATCCGCCACGACGAACGTGAGCTTCACCACCGTGCCATCCGACCCACTCTCCAACTCGACGGAATCGGCCAGTTGACGCATCAGCGACACGCCCAGGCCCGACTCGTGCCGAAGGCGCTCCGGCGTCTCCACCTCCGGCAGGGCTGGTACTGCGGATGGATCGAATCCCGGGCCGTGGTCAGCGACCTCCACGACGATCCGGTCACCCGTCAGGTCACACCGCACGAGGATCGGGGTGGTCACCTGGATCGCCGCCTGTGCCCTGATCGCATTGGTGGCGGCCTCTGAGACCACCAGACGGACGTCAGCCACCCGACCGGGCTGGAGCCGGTCATCCAGGGCGGCGGTCGCTCCCACGATCGCCCGGACGAACTGCAGGTACTCGGGCATGGGAGGCACGGCGAGCTCCACGGAACCCACCGGGCGGGCGTTGCTGCTCACACCGACTCCCATGCGGACACCGCATCATCCACGGTCTCATGCAGGGTGAACACGCGATCCAGGTCGCACATCTCGAAGACGCGACGGATCCTCTGCTCCGGGCAGACGACCGAGAGCTCGGCATCATGTGCCCTCAATCGCCTGAGGGCGCCGACCACCACCCCCAGTCCGGTGGAGTCGATGAAGTCGACCGCAGTCAGGTCCAGCACCAGGTGGCGGATACCGGTAGCGGTCTCGGAGACCACCGACTGACGCAGCCGGGGGGCACCGGCCAGATCCAGCTCACCCAGCACGGCCAGCACCACGCAGGTGTCGCGTGCGTAACGGTGGACGTCGAGCTGCACCTTGTCTCCCGCACCCTCCGTCTACCTCTGGACGACCCCAACGGTAGACGACCATCGGGTGGACCCGACGTCGTCGTCGACCACCCCGGCGCTCGCGCCGCATCGAAACGGTGGCCGACAGCACCACGTCAGGCAGGAGCGGGCCGACGAGCGGCGCATCCGTCCGAGCCAGGTGACGCACCGTCACGGTGACCACCTCGCCCTCCACGATCCGCACGACGTCGGTGTCCGGCAGGAGCAGGCCACTGGATCCGATCACCGCATCCTCCACCTCCCGCATCGATCCACCGACCGCTGCGACCCGCGCCCCCTCCCGGGCCGCGTGGTGGACCAGCACCGTGGTACGCGCAACCAGGCCCACCTGCACGAGTGCCATTGCCAGGACGACGAGCACGGGGAGCACCAGGGCCAGCTCGACGGTGGCCTGGCCCAGGTCCTCCCGCCGGCCCGACCTGTCCCTACGGCGGGTCACCCGACCTTGGTGATCAGGGAGTTCAGGACCCGGTCGAACAGGCGCCCGACCTTGTCGGTGCCCGAGGCCCAACTGGTCACGAGGATGGCGATCGTGGCCGCCCCCAGGATCAGGAGCACGTACTCGGCAGTCGTCTGACCACGCTCGTCGAGGGTGGCGAGCCGGACCTGGGCCAGCACGAACAGTCGGATCTGGATTCTTCGCATGTGGAGCCTCCTGGAGGAGATGTACGGCGGAGATGGGTGGGCGACCGCGATCCGTGGGCGGCGCCGAACCGGCGACCGCTATTGGGTGATCTGGACGATCCTCAGATGCCCGGCCCGAGTTCCCGGAGGGCGCCGCCCACCATCGGAACCACCGAGAGGAGGATGAAAGCCGGGAGGATGCAGGTCACCAGCGGGAAGAGCATCCGGATCGGCACCTTGCGGGCCCGCACCTCGGCGCGCCGTCGGGCCCGGGTACGCAGGTCCACGGCAGCCGCCTCCAGAGCCGGGCCGACCGGAGCCCCGTGCCGCACCGATGCGATCAATGCCGCCACCAGGGGACGACCCTCCTCGCCGAGCACCGGGCGGAGGCCTTCGATCGCGTCCACCAGGGAGGCGCCTCTCCGGGTACGTGCCAGGGCATCGGCCAACGCTTCGGAGGCCGGCCCGCTCGTCCGGGAGGCCGCCTCATGCAGGGCCCGACCGACCGGCAGGCCGGCGCCAACTCCGAGACGGACCAGACCGGCCAGCCAGGGAAGCTCGGCCACGAGTTCCTCGCGGGCCGATCGTTCCGACGACCACCGGCGCCAGATCGGAACGCCCAGGAGTGCACCCACGGCCAGGACGGCGACCACCGGATGGACGAGCAGCAGTACCGGGCCGGCCAGGACCGCCCATCCGGCCCTACGGTCACCCTCCGCGTCCGCCGGACGCCCCAGCCTCCGACGAACCACCCGACCGAGGCGATCCACCGGCCCCGGGGAGCGATCACGGCTGGCCAGTCGCCGATCGGGTGGATGGGTGACGTTGGCCAATCGTGCAGCACCGACCAGGACGACCAGGCCCCAGGCCCAGGGCACCGCCCTCACCTCGAGGGTCCCGACAGCCGCCACATCCACCACAGGCCGAGGGCATCGAGCAGCAGGCCGACCACCATGATCAGGATGCCGGCACCCGAACCCAGGAACCCCCCTGCCCGCACGGGTGCCACGAACACCGCGAACCCGACGGGTGCGAGCGCCACCACGGCGGCCGACGCCCTCGCCTGCGTGGCCAGCGCCCGAGCCTCATCGGCCACCTCCAGTTCGTCCCGGATCGACTCGGCGACCACCCCCAGGAGGCGAGCCGGTTCGCCACCGGTGGTGAGCGCCAGGCCCACGGCTGCCACCAGCTGGCCCACCCGTGTTCCGGGGCGACGCTCCTCCCACCTGCCCAGTGCCACGCCTATCTGGGCCCCGGAATCCAGGTCATCGGCCACCGAGGAGAGGTCCTCGGACAACGGGCCGCCGACCGAAGCGGCCTCCACCAGTGCCCCCGAGAGGGTGGCTCCCGACTGGAGCGACCGGACCAGCTCGTCCACAAGACCGGGTAGGGCCGCATCGATGCGTCGCGGGGTTCGACCAAGGCGCTCGGCGAGACGCACGGACACGGGACTGCGTCTCTCCGGCGCCGGCCGCCGGCCGGAGGCGGACGGCGACACGATTGCGAAGGCCACCGAGCCCACGGTCGCAACCGACAGCAGGGCGGCGATCACCTTCCCCACCGCGACCCGTCCATCCCATCGGCACCACCGGTGGCGAGCGCAGCCGGAAGCACGCACCCTCCGACCACGAGGGCCCGCACCGGGGGATCCGACCCGGGTGGGCGGACCTCCAGTACCTCCGACACCCGACGGGCGGCACCGGCACGGACCATGTGCACGACGACGTCCACGCTCCCGGCCACCAGCGCGTCGGCCACCTCCACCGACAGCCCGGGAGAGGCCATGAGGACCATGGTCGCCAACCTCCGGAGGGCATCTCCGGGACCATTCGCATGGCAGGTCGAGAGCGAGCCGTCATGGCCGGTGTTGAGGGCCTGCAACATGTCGAACGCCTCGGCCCCCCGGACCTCGCCGACCACGATCCGATCCGGTCTCATTCGCAGTGCATTGCGGACCAGGTCCCGGACCGTTACCTCGCCGACTCCCTCGCAGTTGGGCGGTCGGGCCTCCATCCGCACCACGTGGACCCTGTCGATGTTCAGCTCGGCGGCATCCTCCACGGTCACGAGACGTTCATGGGGCCTGACCGCCGAGGCCATGGCCCCCAACAGGGTCGTCTTCCCGGAACCGGTAGCGCCGGTGACGACCACGTTGCACCTGTCGCTGACGACGCGCTGCAGGACCTCTGCCACGGGAGGCTCCGAGAGGTCCTGGATGGTGAACCGTCGCTCACCGAATCGGCGGACCGTGAGATAGGGCCCGTCCAGGGCGATCGGTTGCACCACCACGTTCACCCGGGAACCATCCGGGAGACGCCCGTCAGCCCATGGGCTGGACCGGTCCACCCGGCGCCCGGTCGGCGCAACCATGCGTTCCACGAGACGGTCCAGCTCGACGGCATCAATCCGGACGTCGGTCGCCTCGAGGCGGCCATGCCGCTCCACGAACACGATGCCCGGTCCGTTGACCATCACCTCGGTCACGCTGCCATCGGCGAACAACGCCTCGAGCGAGCCCATGCCTGAGATCCTGGACAGGACCGCCTGGACGAGCGAGCCGCGTGCGGCCGGGCCCAGCAGGGGCTCCCGCCGTGCCACGGCCGCCTCCACGGCCGAGGCCACCCCCGCTTCGTCCGCTCCGTCGAGGAGGTCGAGTACCTCGGCGTGTACCGCAGCAACCACCTCGTGGCCCTGCACGGTCCCGTTCATGGCAGCTCCACGGCACGGATCAGCGAACGCGGCACCCGCCGGGCGAGCAGGCCGGCGTCGACCGATCGGGCCACGGCAGGGTCCATCGGGACTCGGATGGTCACCGGCGCACCAACCACCGCCTCCACGTCATGGCGGTCCAGGGCCCGTCCCGGTTCGACCACCAGGGCCACCTCGGTCGGCCGTCGTTCCTGTCGCGAGAGCCGTCTCAACCCCAGATAGCAGGCACGGGTCACCAGGAGCGAACGATCGGCCACCTCCATCAGCGGGTCGACCAGCCCTGCAGGTGGTCCGACCGGCGGCGGCGCTGTCCAGAGGTCGCCGGCGTCCACCACCACCACGCCCGGACGCGAGGCCAGGTCGTCAACGAGGCTGACGAGACGCTCGGGGACGGCCGCAGACCACCTCGAGGAACCCCGCACCAGCAGCCGTGTCCCCCCTGCCACCTCCACGGTCAGCCGATCGAGAGCCTCGACGCCGGCTCCTCCGGAGGCAGAGCACCAGTCCGACACTCCGATCCCGGATCCGTCGACACCCAGGACCGACGCCAGGTCTCCAGCCAGGTCCACGAGGAGGACGGCCTTACCCCGACGGGCCGCGGCAAGGGCCAACGCAGCGGCGACCACGGTGGTCCCGACGCCGCCCTTCACCGACCAGCAGACAACCACCATCACCACTCCCGAGCGTTCGGGTCTCATAGAGGGGAGCTGGCGTCACCGGTGGGCAACGGCTCGAACCATACCGGTGGGCTCCGGGTCACCGACACGTACCGGTCACCCGGTCCACCCGACCTAGGCTCGGTCGGGTGGAGGCAGCCTTCTTCGACCTCGACAAGACGGTCATAGCCCGCGCCTCGATGGCGGCCTACGGGCCAGCCCTGCGTCGAGCCGGATACCTGAACGCCCCGATGCTGCTCCGGGCGGCCTGGGGCCAGTTGCTCTTCCGCTTCTTCGGTGCCGACGAGGCGACCATGGACCGTGCCCGCCGCACCGCCCTTCGCCTCGCCGCCGGATGGGAGCAGGAGAGCCTCCAACGCTTCGCCCGTGAGCACCTGGCGGAGGTAATCGAGCCGATCGTCTACGACGAGGCACTCGACCTGTTAGCGCACCATCGTGCCGAGGGTCGGCTCCTCGTCCTCGTGTCGGCATCCCCTGTCGAGATCGTGGCGCCGTTGGCCCACCACCTGGGGGTCGACGAGTTCGTGGCCACCACGCCGATGATCGACTCGGAGGGCCGCTACACCGGCGAGGTCGAGTTCTACGCACAGGGTCCGGAGAAGGCCGAGGCCATCCTCCGCCTCGCCCACGACCTGGACCTGGACCTCAGCGGGTCATGGGCCTATTCCGATTCGGCCACCGACCTGCCGATGCTGGAGCTGGTGGGCCACCCGGTGGCCGTGAACCCCGATCGGGACCTTCGTCGCGAGGCCGAGCAACGGGGATGGCTGATCCGGGAGTTCGACAATCCGGTACCCCTGGGAGACCGTGTTCCCATCGACCGGAACTGGATTGCGGCCAGCGCCCTGACAGCGGTGATCGTCCTGGGCGCGATGCTCGGCATCCGACGACTTCGCCGCCGGGCACCGCAGGTCTAGATCAAGCGGACCTTCCGGACCGCCAGGGCCACGAGTGCAGCCAGGGCACCGAGCATCAGGATCTTCCTCATGATCGGGATGCTACGTCCGCTATGACCACGACCACACCGGGTGCCCTGCACGGTGTGGTTTCCAGGGGCCTCCGGCCGTACCGTCAACGGTGGAGGTGTCTGAGTACCTGGTGGGCTCCCCCGCCTTCAAAGCGGGTGGGACGGGCGATCCCCGTCCGGCGGGTTCGATTCCCGTCCACCTCCGCCAGTCGATCCACCGGAGCGGGCATGTCTGCGCCGGGGCCGCCGGCCCTGACACCATCCACCCGTGGAAGGGTCTGGCGTTCGTCCGCCCAAGCCGGACGAACGCCCTGTCGGGACTAGACGGCCAGCAGGTCGCGGGCGCCGGTGTCGCTGCTCGGATGACGGAGCTTCGACATGGCACGTGCCTCGATCTGGCGGATGCGTTCCCGTGTCAGGTTGAAGTGCTCCCCGACTTCTTCGAGGGTCCGGGGTTCGCCGCGATCCAGGCCGAAGCGCAGCTTCAGGATCTCGCGCTCGCGGGTGTCCAGCGGGGCCAGGAGTCTGCTGATCTCCTCGGGGAGGAGGGAGGTGGCCGCCACCTCGAAGGGAGACTCGGCTGACCGGTCCTCGACAACGTCACCCAGCTCGGCATCGCCATCCTCCCTCAGCGGCTCGCTCAGGGAGAGTGGTTCGGCTGCGAACCGGAGTGCCTCGGTCACCTTCTCCTCCGGCATCTCCACCTCGGCGGAGAGCTCGGCGAGGGTGGCCTGTCGACCGAACTTCAGTTCCAGGCGGGACCTGGCCTTCTGGAGGCGCGCCAGCGTGTCGCCGGCGTGAACTGGCAGGCGGATCGTCCGGCCGGTGTTGGCGATGCCGCGGGTGATCGCCTGTCGGATCCACCAGGTTGCATAGGTGGAGAACTTGAAGCCCTTGCGCCAGTCGAACTTCTCGACGGCGTGCATCAGGCCGAGGTTGCCCTCCTGGATGAGGTCCAGGAGCGGTAGCCCGGAGGCCTGGTACTTCTTGGCGATCGAGACGACCAGGCGGAGGTTCGACTGGACGAAGGTGCGCTGGGCATCGTCGCCCCGCTTGAGGTTCCGCTTCAGCTCACGCTTACGGGCCGGCGTCAGGGAATCCACCGGTTCGGCGAGCGCCGTGCGGGCCTCGACCCCGGCTTCGATCTGTTGGGCGAGTCTGACCTCGCCCTCCTTCGTCAGGAGCGGATACTGCCCGATATCGGTGAGATACAACCTGACGAGGTCTTCCTCGTCCCGTTCGACCCGCTCCTTGGCCACCCTTGATCTCCTCCAGCCGGGGGAGCACCGATCTCGCTGGTGCTCACCGAATCGCTCGCCCTGTCCGATCACCCAACCGGATGAGTCGACCCACCTGACAGGTGCTGTCCAATCCCCCGATCGAGCGTCACCCTATCGACGGCCCTCGGGACCACAACGCCCAAACGTGACCTTCGTCACGAACCATCAGCGACCGTCCGGGATGGACAGGGGACGCCCGGGAACGATGTCCACCGGGCACACGGGTCAGCGGGGACGGTCCTCCAGATCAGCCAGCACCAGCCGGATGGTCCTGATCGCAGGGGCGTCACCCAGCGGCGACAGGCGTTCGGCCAGGGCGACCAGATAGGCCACCAGGCGGTCCAGCACGGGCTCCACGGCCGCCCTGCGATCCGACGCTGCCACGTCGAGGAGACCGAGCACCTCGGCGAGCTGTCCCGATCCCGATGCCGCGGTCCGCTCTCCCTCGAGGAGCACCGACTCGGGAATCCGCCCAGTCCACCAGGTGGAGTGCTCGTCCAGCCGGGCGGCCAACGACGCCATGGTCGCAGACGAATCCGGATCGGCACCGTCGGTCGACCATCCGCCCAGTCGTTCGGACAACGCCGTCGAGAGCTCAGCCAGCACGACGAACTCGGCCACGCCCTCGGCGGTCGTGAGTGGGTCCGGCGTGGCGTGCAGGTCCATCCCGTCGCCTCAGCCCCGGTAGTGGTTGACGATGGGCACCCGGCGGTCCCGACCGAATCCCCTGATGGTCACCTTCGGTCCCAGCGGAGTCTGTCGGCGCTTGAACTCCGCCGCGTCCACCAGCCTCACGACCCGGTCCACCAGGTCGGGGTCGTGGCCATCCTCCACCAATCCGGTCCTGGTCCGATTGCCCTCCACGTATGCCTCCAGCAGCGGGTCCAGGACGTCGTAGGGCGGAAGGCTCTGGTCGTCACGCTGGTCGGGCCGGAGCTCGGCCGACGGAGGCTTCGAGAGGATCCCCTCCGGGATGACGGGACGACCGTCGCTCCCCGACTCCCCGGCATTGCGCCAACGGCAGAGCTCGTAGACCCTGGTCTTGTAGACGTCCCTGATCACGGAGAAGGCCCCGGCCGTGTCTCCGTAGAGGGTCGTGTAGCCGACCGCCGACTCGCTCTTGTTGCCCGTGGTGAGCACCAACCAGCCGTTGGCGTTCGCACGGGCCATGAGCAGCACGCCGCGGATGCGGGACTGCAGGTTCTCGTCGGTCAGGCCGAGCGGTCCACCTTCAGGCGTCGACGCCAGCGTTCCCACGAACGCCTGGTGTACCTCTTCGATCGGCATCGTGATGGCATCCAGGCCCTGGGCCGAGGCGAGGGCCAGGGCATCTGTGATCGAGTGGTCGCTCGAGTACCTGGACGGCATCAGCACCGCGTGTACGTGCTCCGGCCCGAGCGCATCAGCGGCGATCGTGGCCACCAGCGCGGAGTCCACACCGCCCGAGAGGCCGAGGCAGACGTCGCTGAAGCCACTCTTGCGTACGTAGTCGCGCGTAGCGACCACCAGGGCCCCGTAGAGCTCGGCCACCTCCTCCAGCTGCCCCACGATCGGGGCCACGAGGCGGTCCCCGCGTTCCACGACGCCTGACACCTCCACCACCGGAAGGCCTCGGTCACCCGACTCCACCGTCGGAACATCCACGTCCAGGATGACCACGGCCTCCCGGAATCGTGGGGCCCGTCCCACGATCAGCCCCGCCGGATCGGCCACCATCGACCCACCGTCGAATACCAACTGGTCCTGGCCGCCGACGAGGTTCAGGTAGGCCACCGGACGACCCGATGCGGCGGCCGTGGCCGTCACCACCGATTCCCGTGCCGCCTGCTTCCCCTGGTGGAACGGCGAACCGTTCACCGTGACGATCATCTCGGCTCCACCGTCCAGGAGACGCCCGACCGGCCCACCGGCCACCCAGAGGTCCTCGCAGATGACCACCCCCACCCGGGCGCCACCCACCCGGAACAACTGGAGAGGGCCGGAGCCGGGTTCGTAGTCCCGGCCCTCGTCGAACACGTCATAGGTGGGCAGGCACTCCTTGTGGTAGGTGCCGACGATCCGACCACCGTGGCAGACGGCCACGGCATTGTGGACCACACCGTCGGGTCCCGGATCGGCGAACCCGACCACCAGTGCACAGGTGCCGCTCATCGCGGCCACCTCGGCCACGGCGGCCTGACTGTCCGCTACGAACCCGGGCTTGTGCACCAGGTCCTCCAGCGGATAGCCGGTCACCGTCATCTCCGGGAAGAGCGCCAGGTCGCAGTCGGCTATCTCCTCCAGGTGGCGCGAGATCCGCTCCACGTTGCCCGCCAGATCACCCACGACGGTGTTGACCTGCACCAGCGCCAGCCGAACCCGATTCATGGACCCAGCGTACCGAGGCCCCCGGATGCCACCGTTTCCACGGGCGGGCCGCGTTGTGGGACCTGTCGAGTAACCCTACGAACCGGCGGGATGCCCACCCTCGAGGCGTGCCGTGATGCGCTCCTCGACGCGGGACAGGATCCCATCGGCGCGCTCACGGTCCAGCCGTCCATCGGCGACCGCCTGCTCGATCCTCTCGGTGCCCCGTGCCACCAGGTCGGCCACAAGCTCGTCAGCGCGGTCGCCGGCCAGGTCGGCGATGCTGGCGCCACCCCGCAGGGCCTCGCCCAGCTCCCGGCGATCCATTCCCAGGAACTCGCCGACCTGTCCACCGACGGCAGCACCCATACGAGCCGCTGGTCGACCACCCATCTCGCCCATGGCGTGGCCCTCGCCCATCTCGTGGCCCCGGCCCATGGAACCCATCGCACCCATGTCGTGGCCCTTGCCCATGGAACCCTTCGCACCCATGTCGTGGCCCTTGCCCATGGAACCCTTCGCACCCATGTCGTGGCCCTTGCCCCTGTCCAACCGGGGCCGCATCTCGCCGGGTCGCTGGTGGGCGTGCTCGCACGCCTGTGATTCGGCCGCCGGCTCTGCCGGCGTCGCACCGATTGGCGAGAAGATCGCCAGCAGGACCGAGCCCACCAGGATCAGACCGCCCGCTGCCCCTCCCTGCAGGATCCGCTTCCTGGCCCTGCCCGATGTATCCGCCTTCGTGTACTCGTCCATCGTGATCACTCCTCGCTCCGGGCCGTCGATGCGGGCCGGGTTCGTCTGCTGGCTCATGCTCCTGTGGAGCAGTGACCACGATGCAGGCGCAGTGTTAGGGCCAGATGAGGTCCGGGAGAGGTCGGCGCCTGTAAAGGCGGGCGAAAATCGACGGTGCCCCGGGCCGAGGCCCGGGGCACCGCACGACATTCACGTCCTCCGTCAGCCGGCGAGAGCCTCACAGCAGGTGTTGGTGATCAGGCGGGTGACGATGTACGGATCCATGTTGGCGTTCGGGCGACGGTCCTCGATGTAGCCCTTCTGGTCCAGGTGGACCTGCCACGGGATGCGGACCGATGCACCACGGTCCGAGACGCCGTAGTTGTACTGGTCGAACCGCTGGGTCTCGTGGGCCCCGGTGAGGCGCTCCTCGGAGCCGCTCCCGTAACCGGCGATGTGCTCCTCGGTCTTGCCCTCGGCACCCAACGACTCACACGCCGTGATGATGGCGTCGTAGCCCTCGCGCATTGCACGGGTCGAGAAGTTGGTGTGCGCGCCGGCACCGTTCCAGTCGCCCTTGATGGGCTTGGCCGCCACCGAGGCGTCCACCCCGAAGTCCTCGGCGACCCGGTACAGCAGGTAGCGGGCCATCCAGATCTGGTCGCTCACGGCCACCGTGTCCACCGGCCCGATCTGGAACTCCCACTGGCCGAGCATCACCTCGGCGTTGGTGCCCGATATCGCCAGGCCGGCATCCATGCAGGCCTTCGTGTGGGCCTCGACGATGTCGCGACCGGCGATCTCGATGGATCCCACGCCGCAGTAGTAGGGGCCCTGGGGGGCCGGATAGCCCTCGACGGGCCAACCCAGCGGGCGCCCCTCCTTGAAGAACGTGTACTCCTGCTCGATGCCGAAGATCGGCTCCTGGTCGGCGTACTTCTCGTACACCTCGACGCACATGGCGCGGGTATTGGACGGGTGCGGTGTCATCTCCCCATCAGGAAGGCACACGTCGCAGAGCACGAGGATGTCGTCGCCACCACGGATGGGGTCGGGGCACGAGAAGACCGGCCTCAGCACGCAGTCGGAGTTGTCGCCGGGGGCCTGATTGGTGCTCGAGCCGTCGAAGCCCCAGATCGGGAGGTGCTCGGCGTCGTCGATGATCTTGGTCTTGGAGCGGACGTACGGAAGGGGCTTCGTCCCGTCGATCCAGATGTACTCAGCCCTGATGGCCATCGTGGTCTCTTCCCGGTCGGCCGGTAGGCCCGGCGTGGTTGCCTATGCGATCCCCGGCTAGGCCGGTCAACGACAAACCTACGGCGATACCCGTTTCCTGGACGTTTTCTGACTGTGAACGCAATGTGAACGACGGCCCCATGGCTGGTGATCCGGACCCGCTCCCCACATGCTTGGAGAATGGAGAAGACGAGCGAGGATCGACTGCGCGACCAGAGGGACTACGTGCTGCGGACCGTGGAGGAACGCGGCGTCAGGCTCATCCGCCTCTGGTTCACCGATGTGCTGGGCAGGCACAAGTCGGTGGCCATCTCACCCGCCGAACTGGAGGCCGTGCTCGAAGAGGGGCTCCAATTCGACGGCTCGGCCATCGACGGCTTCAGCCGCATCCAGGAGAGCGACGTCCTCGCACGACCCGATGCCGCCACCTTCGAGCTGCTCCCGTGGGCCGACCCGGATGAGCCGTCAGGCATCATCTTCTGCGACATCACCAACCTGGACGGAACGCCCTTCGCCGGAGACCCGCGACAGGTGCTACGCCGCAACGTGGAGCAGGCCCGCGCCGCCGGCTTCGAGATGTTCTGTGCCCCCGAGGTGGAGTTCTTCTACTTCGCCAACTCCGATACGACCTCGCCCCCGGTTCCCCTGGACCAGGCCTCCTACTTCGACCTCACGACCGCCGACGTCGCCTCCGACCTGCGCAAGCAGACCCTCCACATGCTCGAGGCGCTGTCCATCCCGGTCGAGTACTCGTTCCACGAGGACAGCCCCAGCCAGCACGAGATCGACCTGCAGTACACCGACGCACTGTCCATGGCCGACTCGATCATGACCCTCCGGCTGGCGGTCAAGAAGATCGCCATGGACCGCGGCGTGTACGCCACGTTCATGCCCAAGCCCCTGAACGGCGTGCAGGGCTCGGGAATGCACACCCACCTGTCGCTGTTCCGTGATGGCGCGAACGCCTTCCATGACCCGGACGCCGAGGACGGGCTCTCCCAGACCGCCCGGGCGTTCATAGCCGGCCTGCTCCACCACGCCAGGGAGATCACCGCTGTCACCAACCAGCTCGTCAACTCGTACAAGCGGATCAACGAGGGATACGAGGCGCCGCGCTATGTGTCGTGGGCCCGGAACAACCGCTCGGCGCTGGTCCGTGTCCCGATCCCGAAGCCCGGCAAGGTCGACTCCACCCGGATCGAGTACCGGGCGGTCGATCCGGCGTGCAATCCCTACCTCGCCTTCTCGGTCCTCCTGGCGGCGGGCCTGCGCGGTGTCGAGGAGGGCCTGGAACTCGGCCCGGAGGCACGGGTGAACCTGTACGACCTGAGCCGCGTCGAGCAGCGGGAGCTCGGGGTGGCCGGGCTACCGGCGAACCTCAGCGAGGCACTGGACGAGATGGAGGAGTCGACCCTTGTGCGCGACGCCCTGGGCGACCACATCTTCGAGTGGTTCCTGCGCAACAAACGGGCGGAGTGGAGCGAGTACCAGCGGCAGGTAACGCCGTTCGAGCTCGAGACCTACCTGCCCAACTGGTAGGCGGCCCGTGGCCGGTCCGGGTGGTGGCCGGACGCCCGACCGGGGCATGGGCGGATACGACCGGGCAGACTGGAGGGGCGGAGAACCCCGCCCACACCATGGACCCACTCCTCGTCTACCCGGACCCACCCCCGCCTGAACTGGCCCAGTGCCTGGATCTGGATGGCTGGGCCTGGAAGTCGGTCGCCGATCCTGACGCCGCCATGTCCGAGGAACCCGACGAGGGTTGGTCCGGCGCCATCGTGGTGGCCGACACCGACCCCGAGGGGGCATTCGCGCTCTGCCGTCGACTCCGGAAGGTGGAGATGCCCCTGACGCCACTCCTGCTGCTGGTCGGCGGCGGGCAGCTGGCCGACCTGGAGCTGCGGGACGACCTGTTCGACGACTTCTGCCTGACGCCGGTCAGGCCAGCCGAGCTACAGGCACGGATCGAGCACCTCTTCTACCGGACCGGTCGTGGAACCCGGCCCGAGCTTGTCGAGTACGGGCCGCTGGCCCTGAACCTCGAGACCTACCAGGCGGCCGTCGACGGCGAACCGCTGGACCTGACCTACATGGAGTACGAGCTGCTGAAGTTCCTCGCCGCCCATCCGGGCAAGGTATTCACGCGCGAGACCCTGCTCAGCCGCGTGTGGGGCTACGACTACTACGGCGGTGCACGGACGGTGGACGTCCACATCCGACGGCTCAGGGCCAAGCTGGGCGAGGAGCACGCAGGCCTGATCCACACGGTGCGATCGGTGGGCTACCGGTTCGGCCAGTCCCGTTGGGGCGTCCAGGCATCGGGGCCGCCCGGTAATTGAGGCTGGACCAGTCTCAGGCGGGACCGTTGTAGGGGTTCGCCTCGCTCACCTCGAGCAGCTCGGACCCTTCGTGGCTGGAATCCACGTCGGACTTCAGCAACCCTCCGAGCAACCATGCCACCACGGCGCCTCCCACCAGGATGCCGACCGGCATCACGATGACAAGCAGGATGACCATCAGGACGGCGCCGAGCATGGGCGCAGTCTGCCATCCGGACCGGGGTCGGTGCACGCCCGCTCTCTCCGCGTTCCGGTGGAGCCGCCGCCGGTTCAGCCGACGTGGACGATGGCCTCCACCTCGAAGATCGCCCCGATGGGCAACGCGGCCACGGCCACGCACGAGCGGGCCGGGCGGTGATCGCCGAAGGCCTCACAGTAGATCTCGTTCATGGCAGCGAAGTTGCCCATGTCGGTCAGGAACACCGTGGTCTTGACCACCTGGTCGAGCGTCGCCCCGTTGGCCTCCACCTGGGTCCGCAGGTTGGCCAGGGCCTGGGCCGCCTGGGCTCCGAAACCGCCCTCCGCCAGGCTCCCGGCGACAGGGCCGTCGACGACGGAACCGTCGACGATGCCGACCTGGCCGCTAACGAAGAGCAGGTCTCCGGCGCGCACGACGGGGGTGTAGGGACCGACCGGCGTGGTCATGGTGGGGCTCCGTTGCTCGCGGGTGGGATTTCGGTGGACCCGACGGGAAGCATCCGAAACCCGGGGATCAGGCTGGAGTCTTCCACGCCCCGATCGGTGGGACTAGCCGGTGGGAAGATCCTCGGGGCAGCCCCGATGGCGCCAGGTGGCCGCGGCCACCGCTGCGAAGACGGCGTCCGACCCGTTGACCGGCTCACCGCCGTCGTCCTCGATGACGACGGAGATGGGTGGCGTGTCGGTGGCCCGCACCACGCCGAACGACCGGACCGTCAGGTCCTGCACGACGCCGTCCGCGTCGACCGACAGGGCCTCCGAGGTGATCCAACTCCAGGCCATGTGAGCGGCTCCCACGCAGTAGGACCGCAGCACGGTCTCATCCAGTGGATCGCCGCACCTCACCGAGACCCGGATCCCGTCGTCGTCCACCAGCGCCGTGGCGGTCGCACCGTCGGGCGACACCACCGGCCCGTCAAGGGCACCGGCTCCGGCCAGGAGCACGACGGCCTCGGCCCAGCCGGCGGCCCGGATCGTCGACGAGGTGGGCGGACCCGCCACGTCGACCTCCTCCACCACCAGCCCGGGCGCCACTGCCGTGATCGCCTCGACCACCCCCGGGGTCCGGACGACTCTCATGACGCCGGTCCCGTCGGCGTGGGCACCCCCGGAGACCGGCGGGCGCTTGGCACCCAGGTGGACGGTGTCCTCCCGCGAGAGGACCACCAGCACCGCCCGACCGTGCTCGTCGGCCAGCGCCCTGGCTGCGGCCGGGGCCACCGAGTCCAGCTTGGCCCCGAAGGCACCGCCGTTGGCCAACGGGCTGGACGCCTCTCCGCCCGGCTCGCACCAGGAGGCGTCGGTCTCCAGGTAGGCCGGCTCCACCCACGACGTCCGGAGCACGGCGTCCCAATCGCCGTCCGGAGCCTGCAGGGGTGGGGCTGAAGCGACGGTCGTCCGACGGCCCTGGACCCTTCCGGCAGCCAGGCGCGCCTCGAGCAGGGTGGATCCCACGACCCAACCTCCACCACCATCGGAAACAGCAAACAACGCACCCTCCGGCACCGTGTCGGCGGCGAACCCACCGCTACCTGACACCACCTCGGGGCCGACGACCTGTTGTGTCCTGCCCTCCAGCGCCGCCCGCCTGCCTGCCGCCGGGTTTCCGGTGGTCGCGGCAGGTGCCGTCCCGTAGGCGTCCCAGGCCTCGAGCACGGTCTGCCAACCGGTGCACCTGCAGAGGTGGGCGTGCAGCGAGCGGGCTGCCCGGTCCCGATCGGGCGGAGATCCCTCAGGGGCCGATGCCCGCAACCCGGCGAAACGCACGACGATCCCCGGGGTGCAGAAGCCGCACTGGCTCCCACCGGTGGCGCAGAAGGCGTCGGTCCAGGCCGTGAGCTCCGCCGGATCCAGCCCTTCCAGGGTCGTCACCGTCCGCCCGTCCACCCGCCGGGCCGGCGTCACACACGAGACCCGGGGCTGCCCGTCGACCAGCACGGTGCAGCATCCGCACTGGCCCTGGGGACTGCAGCCGTCCTTCACCGACAGGTTGCCGAGGTGACCGCGCAGCACGTCTAGCAGGGTGCCACCGTCGTCGGGCACCTCGACCGAGGCACCATCGACGGTGAGGTGGAGCACGTCGGACCCCTCGTCTGCTGCCATGCCCATGAGTGTGCCCGCTGCCGTCCACGGGTCGACAGGGGCAGTCGTGAAAACCACGAAGGCCGACGCCTCGGCGTCGGCCCTGCATGAGGCCCCCGAAGGGGAGGTCAGGTCAGCTGAACGACTGGCCGCAACCGCAGGTGCTCTGGGCGTTCGGGTTGTTGATCGAGAACCCAGCGTCGTTCAGGCCGTCCTTGTAGTCCAGGGTGGCACCCTCGAGGAGCTGTGCGCTGGAGGGATCCACGACGACACGCACGTCACCGAACTCCGTCTCCAGATCGTCGGCAGCCTTCTCGCTGTCGAAGTACATCTCGTAGCTGAAGCCGGAGCAGCCACCCGGACGGACGGCGACGCGCAACGCAAGACCCTCTTCGGCTTCGCCGGCAATGAGGTCTCCAACCTTGGACTTGGCTTCGTCGGTCAAGGTGATCATCGGATCCTCCAGCAGAACTCGGGCTTCGTTCCTTCACCGGAGAGTCTAGCGACCACCTTCTCGGGAACCCAGCCCCGGCTCCCGTACCATGGCCCCATGGCTGAGCCGACGCTCCCCACCGTAGAGGACGTGTACGGGATCCTGCGCGCCGTGATCGACCCCGAACTGGGCACGGACATCGTGGAGCTGGGGATGGCGCGTGCCGTTCGCGTCGACCCCGACGGCAAGGTCGACGTGACCATCGCACTGACCACCTCTGGCTGCCCCCTGAGGGCACAGATCCAGGGCGACGTCCGCACCCGGGTCGGCGGCCTCCCCGGCGTGACCGATGTCCACCTCACCTGGGCGGAGCTGAACCAGGAGGAGAAGGCCGCTGCGATGGCGAAGGCCCGTTTCAACGTCAGCCAGAACGCTCCCGAGACCGAGATCCCGGTGGAGACCCGGGTCCTCATGGTGGCGTCCGGGAAGGGAGGCGTGGGCAAGTCCTCGGTCACGGTGAACCTGGCCGCATCGCTGGCGTCCCGTGGCTTCACGGTAGGTGTCATGGACGCCGACATCTGGGGGTTCTCGGTCCCGAGGATGCTCGGAATCGAGGGACGCCTGGGCGGGTCACCCGAGGTCGGCAAGATCGACCCGATCCAGATGCCCGTGGGCGACGGGCTCCTGAAGGTCGTGTCCATGGGATTCCTCGTCGAGAACGAGGAATCGGCCCTCATGTGGCGGGGCCTGATCCTGAACCGTGCCGTCCAGCACTTCTGCGAGGACGTGGCCTGGGGCCCGATGGACTACCTGCTGATCGACATGCCGCCCGGAACCGGCGACGTCCAGATGGGATTGGCCAAGAGGCTCCCGCGGGCGGAGATGCTGGTCGTGACGACCCCGGCCCTGGCCGCCCAGAAGGTGGCGATCCGGGTGGCCAACATGGGAAGGGCCAACTACCTGCGGATCGTCGGGGTGATCGAAAACATGAGCGCCTACGTATCCGAGGACGGACAGCGCCACGAACTGTTCGGAGCCGGCGGTGGCAGCGCCCTGGCCGCGGACATCGGCGCCCCGCTACTGGGCAGCATCCCGCTGGACGCCGCGGTCGCCAACGCAGGCGACACCGGCCGCCCGATCGCCCTCGGCGAGGGCCCGGCAGCGGACGCCTACCGGGCGATCGTCGACCTGCTGGTGACCGAAGCGGCCCCGCCGATCGAGATGGCGGGCTGCACTGCCCGCCTCCTGGCCGCAGCCGAGGAAGCCCTCGACGCGGCTGACGCCTAGGCCCCGGGGCCCAACCGGTCCTGACCGTCTCCGGAGTCTTCCTCCCAGGAGTCAGCGTCCAGGATTCCGCCACCGAAGGGACCATCCGCCGGACCGTCCTGGCGCCACCGCTCGTGGGTGCCGCCCCCACCGAACTGCCACCGGATACCACCTCCCGGGGACGAGCGGACCAGCCGCCGTGTGGCGATGCCCCGGATCACCATCCTGGATGGCGGGAACAGCAACAGCAGCCCAATGGCGTCGGTCACGAAACCGGGGGTGAGCATCAGGGCACCGGCTAACAGCACCAGCAGGCCGTCCACCAGTTCCCGGCCGGGCATGCGCCCTTCAGCCATCTCGCCCTGGGCCCGGCGCAGGATGCCCAGTCCCTCCCGCCTGACCAGCCAGGCACCCACCATGCTGACCAGGATGAGGAGCCCGATCGTGTTCAACACCCCGGCCGATCCGGCCACCCGCACGATCACCACCAGTTCCACGATCGGCGTGACCAGGAAGACGAGGAAGAGCACCAGGAGCACGTGCGCATGCTACGGGCGGGGAGGGTCCGCCTAGCTGCGCCCGGGTGACACCCCGGTGACCCCGCGTATCCTCGCGACCACATGGCCCCTCCCGTTGATCCAGTACCGGACACCCCGGCCGACAGGCCGCCCAGCGTCGACCGCCTGGCCAGGTCCCTGGCCGACACCGGCCTGCCCCACCCGCTCCTGGTGGACGCCGCACGCTCGGCGGTGGCCGATGGCGATCCCGGCACGGCCACCGAGAGGGCCCGGATGATCGCCGAGGCGACACGCCGGGCGATGCTGACCGAGGTCGTGAACGCCACCGGGGTGCTGCTCCACACGAACCTGGGGCGTGCCCCGTGGGGCGCTTCCGTCGGCAGCGACCGCTACGCCGCCCTCGAGTTCGACCTCTCCTCGGGAGGCCGCGGTTCCAGGCAGGACCGGGCTCCACGCCTGATCGCCCGGGCCTGCGGTGCCGAAGCCGCCCTGGTGGTCAACAACTGTGCTGCCGCTGTCCTCCTCGTGCTGGCCGCCCTCGCCCCCGGGCGAGGTGTGGCGGTGTCACGTGGCGAGCTGGTGGAGATCGGCGGCGGCTTCCGGATCCCGGACGTGATGGCACAGTCGGGCGCCCGGCTGATCGAGGTCGGCACGACCAACAGGACGAGGCTTGCGGACTTCAGCACGGCCATCGCCTCGCCTGGAGCCGACGTGGCACTGACCCTCAACGTCCACCGCTCCAACTACCGGATCGAGGGGTTCACCGAGTCCACCTCGGTCGCAGACCTGTCGGGGCTGGACGTACCGGTGGTGGCCGACATCGGATCCGGCCTGCTGGACGCCGCCTGTCCGTGGCTGGCCGACGGCCCACCCTCGTGGTTGCGGGGAGAACCGGCTGCCCGCCAGACCCTGGAGGCGGGCGCTGCGCTCGTCACCTTCTCCGGCGACAAGCTCCTCGGTGGACCCCAGGCCGGCATCATCGCCGGGCGGGCGGACATGGTCGCCGCCTGCGCGGAGCATCCCCTGGCCCGGGCACTTCGCCCGGGCAGCCTCGTGCTGCACGCCCTCCAGGACCTGGCGCTCGCCTACCTGGCACGCGATGGCGATGCCATCCCGTTCTGGCGCATGGCCAGCACAAGGGTGGACGTACTCAGGACCAGGGCGCTGGCGATCCGCCCGGACCTGGTCGTGGACACCGTCTCGGTCCCGGGTGGAGGAACCCTGCCCGGGGTGGAGATCCCGTCCGTCGGCCTGTCATTGCCCGGCGACCGCGTAGGAGAACTGCGGGCCGGGAACCCACCGGTCATCGCACGGGTGACCGAAGGCTCGACGATCCTGGACCTCAGGACCGTCCACCCGAACGACGACGCTGTCGTGGCTGCCGCGGTGGCCACCCTCACAGGCTGACGCCGCGTGCACGTAGTCGCCACCGCCGGGCATGTCGACCACGGCAAGTCGACCCTGGTGGAGGCCCTCACCGGAACCGACCCCGACCGGTTCGCCGAGGAGAAGGCCCGCGGGCTGACCATCGACCTGGGCTTCGCTGACACGACGCTGCCATCGGGTGCCGTGCTCTCCCTCGTCGACGTACCCGGCCATGTCCGGTTCATCAAGAACATGCTGGCCGGCGTGGGGGCGGTGGACGCCTGCCTCTTCGTCGTGGCGGCGACCGAGGGTTGGAAGCCGCAGTCCGAGGAACACCTTCGCATCCTGGAACTGCTGGGCGTCGCCCACGGCATCGTCGCCCTCACCAAGATCGGTCCCGCTGATGACGACCTGGTGGAGCTGGCCCACCTCGAGTTGGAGGAACGCCTGGCAGGAACCTTCCTGGAGGGAGCGCCGGTCATCGGAACCGATGCACCCACGGGAATCGGGATCGGGGAGCTACGGGCGGCCCTCGACGACCTGCTGGCAGCCACGCCGACGGCGATCGACCACGGTCGCCCACGGCTCTGGATCGACAGGGCCTTCTCGGCGCGGGGCTCCGGAACGGTCGTCACCGGCACCCTGACCGGTGGACGGCTGCGCACCGATGACGAGCTGGAGGTCCATCCATCCGGCGAGACGGTCCGGGTCCGGGGGCTGCAGAACCATCACACCGACAGGGACGAGCTGCCCCCGGGAAGTCGTTGCGCCGTGAACCTCGTCGGCGTGTCCCACGATGGCGTGGCACGTGGGGACGTCCTTGTCAGGTCGGGCCAGTGGCACCACACCAGGGTGGTGGACGCCTCCCTCACGGTCCTGGACCGCCTGGACCATCCGGTGTCGCGACGCGGTGCCCACGTGCTCTACCTGGGTTCCGGCGAGCACCCGGTACGGATGCGGATACTGGGGCCCGACGCGTTGGAGCCGGGCACCCGGGGAGCGGTCCGCCTGCACCTGCCGGTGCCCCTGCCGTTGCTTCCCGGCGACCGCTTCATCCTGCGGGAGTCCGGCCGGGCCGAGACGGTCGGTGGTGGCGAGATCCTGGATGTGGACCCCGTGGAGCGTGCATCCAGTGCCCGTCCGGACCGGTCGGTGGACCGGGTGGTGAGCCAGCGCGGCTGGGTGGACGCTGACGAACTGGAGCGCCTCACCGGGGAGCGACGTGATCCGGACGTGGGTCGCTGGGTAGTCGATCCGACCGAACTCCACACCACGCTGGTCGACCTGCGTGCCGCCCTTGAGGAGGCCGGGCCATTGGGCCTGGACCTCTCGACGCTGGATGAACACGGCCGGGCCGCCGTCGAACTCCTGGATGGCGTGGTGGTCGAGGCGGGCCGACTCGCCCCCGTGGACGCCGTCGACCCCCTGGCCGACCACCCGTTCGTGGCCATCCTGGCCGCCTCGCCGTTCGCCCCGCCGGCTCCGGACGGAGTCGACCGCGCTGAACTGCGCGAGCTGGTCCGCCGGGAGATGGTGGTCGAGGTGGAGGGAATCTTCTTCGCGGCCTCGGCCCTTCAGGCCGCCGCCGAGCTGGCCGCCAGGCTCCTGGCCGAGAGACCGGAAGGGTTCACGGTCTCCGCGTTCCGGGAGGCAGCGGGAAATACACGAAAGCACGCCATGCCGTTGCTGGCCCGCCTGGACGGAACCGGGGTGACCCGACGGCGTGACGACGTCAGGATCGCGGGTCCCCGCCTCCCGGAGGCCTGACCGGACACCGACCGGCGCCCGAATCCAGACCCGAGCCCGAGTGTCCTAGACGGCCCCGATGAGGACACGCCGCTCGGCCTCGCTGGTTCCGCCCCAGATGCCGTGGGCCTCGCCACGCTGCAGCGCGAACTTCAGGCACTGTCCGCGCACCGCGCAGAGGTCGCAGATGGCCTTCGCCATGTGTTCCCGCAGCAACTTCTCGTCCCTGCGCTCACGGGTCACCGGTGGGTAGAAGACCTCGGTCCGGGGGCCGCGACACGCTGCCCTGATCCGCCAGTCCTGCTGAGTGGTTCCGCCTGACACTTCCGCACCCCCTCCAAACTCCCAATCCGTAACTACGGGCCTCTGACGAACCTACGACGCGCGCCATGAGGTGGGCAAGGGCGGATCTGTGGAACCGGGGAGTGGCCTCTCAGGATCCGCCGTCACGGCGTCGGTAGTCACGGGCTGCGCCGTCGATGGGCTCTACCTCCAGCCACAGGCCGTCCACAGCCACCACCCGGATGTCATCACCGGGTTCCAGTGGCGTGGCCCGATTCGTGGTGGCCCGCCAGACCGCCTCGCGCACCGTCACCGTTCCATTGGGAGCGAGGCGTTCGACCGCGCTCCCCGTCTCACCGATCATCCATTCGCGCCCGATCGTCGGTGTGGAGAAGCGGGTCCGCACCATCGTCGGCATGCCACCGACCATTGCCATGACCATCCCGACCACGCCGACCAGCAACGTGATCCAGGAGAACGACGGTCCATCGAAGAGGAAGACGGATCCGGCCACCAACGTGACCGTGCCGATTCCGGACCAGAGGCGGGGAACCCCGGCCTGCACGTCGATGGCATAGGCCAGCATTGCCACCACCAGCAGTGCCACGGCCCAGCCCCTCGCAGGCAGGACCCCCAGCCCGTACGTCGACAACAGGAAGCAGCCGGCGCCGATCGCCCCTGCTATGCCCACTCCTGCCGTGTAGAGCTCGAAGAGGAGAAGGCCCATGCCGATGAGGAGGAGGAGGTAGGTGACGGCTGGGCTGGCCACGGTATGGAAGAACTGGTCGACCACGTCCAGCTGACGGAATCGTGTCGTGGTGACCGGCTGGACGGTTTCGCCGTCCTCACCCACCACGGTCTCCACCTCGAAGCCGGGAACGCCCGCCAACTGCTCGAGCAGCACCGGTGCAGGCCTGGCTATGCCACGCCTGACGGCTTCGTCGTAGCCCACGGTGGCATCCCGGAGGTCGGCCAGGGCATCCGTGGCCAGCAGGGCCCCCAACTCGGCGACACCCTGGATGGGGTCACCGAAAGAACCGAGGCGTGCGCCCGGTGCGATCCCGATGTCATCCCCGAGGACCACCAGTTGGGCGATCGGACCGGTGGCCCGGGCGCCGGACGGCCCCACCCAGAACGACACCGTGACCTCGGAGCCGACGATCAACCGGGCCAGCCGGAGGATCTCACTGTCGGGGACGACCGAGGCCGTGCTGTCCACCTGGAACACGAGGGCGACGGTCTCGGAAGGATCCAGGGATTCAAGGGTGTCAGCCATCATTCCCACCAGGACCGGATCCAGGAAGCCGCTCACCTCGACGACGTCTACAACCGGAAGATGGCCCCCATGCCCCGCATGTGCGCCGGCCACGGGGGCACCCAGGCCGAGGAACGCAGCGGCCAGGACGAGCGCGGCCAACAGGCGTCGGGACGGTGGTCGAGCGGTGAGGAGGTGGGACATGGTGCAGGTGCGTTCCCGCCGCCCCGGCCGGGGCGGCAGGCGGGCCAGCCTACGGCCGGTCGCCGTGGCTCCGGGTGGTCAGTCGGTGGTCTCTCCGAGTGCCAGGACGGCCTCCTCGACGGTCTCGCGGACCGGCACGATCCGATCGAATCCCGTGGTGTGGAGGAGGCGGATGAGCGCTGGACGGTTACAGGCCACGGCCACGTCCCCGTCGTTCTCCCGAGCCCTTCGTATGCCTCCGATCAACGCACCGAGGCCGGCAGAATCCATGAACGGCACATCGGACAGGTCAACGAGCACGAACGACTCCTCGGCCAGTTCGGTGAGCGCCTCGCGGAACTGGGCCACGGTGTAGGCGTCCAACTCGCCCACCGGTCGGCACAGCACGTAATCGTCATGTCGCTCGACGGTGATCTCCAGCATCGGTGCCTCCTCAACCGTCCCTGCCCATGTGGCCGGACCCGTCCGATGAATGTAGACGCCCGGGGCGGGGCTGTGTCGACGGCCCCTCTCCGGGGCCTCCGGAACGGGTCCGTCGGGGAACGTACCGGTACGCTCCGATCCGTGAGCGCCTCGATCGTCCTCCTGGCAACCGACGCCGACCACGTGTACGACGAGGTGGATGCGGTCCTGGGTGGCGACCACGAGGTGGTCCGGGTACACGCCGGAGCCGAGGTGCTGGCCGCCGTACGCGACCACGACCCCGTGCTCGTGGTCCTGGACCTCCAGATCGGCAACATGGGCGGGATGGCGGCCTGCCTGGACCTGCGGCTGGAGGAACGGGCCGAACGGATCCCACCGCAGCGCGTGGTGATGCTGCTGGATCGTGACGCCGACGAGTTCCTGGCGAAGCGCGCCGAGGCCGATGCGTGGATCGTCAAGCCGATCGATGCGCTGCTGCTCCGGCGCACCGCCCGGGACGTCCTGGCCGACGCCTGATCCACCCATTCGGGTGGCCATCGGCCCGACCGGTCAAGACAGGTGACCGGTACCCTTCACCGCCTACACGGGTAGTGGCGCAGCTTGGTAGCGCGCCTCGTTCGGGACGAGGAGGTCGTGGGTTCAAATCCCGCCTACCCGACCATGGGGCCTCGGCAGGTTATTGAAATCGGCTCGGCAGGTTTCAACCACCCAGAGTGGTCTCCTTCGGCTTGGCCCGGGTGTCTGAGGGTTCTCCGGGTAGTGGGGCTCTATGCATGTGAATGACCGTCCGTGTCGGACTGGTCGATGCATGCATCTCAACCATGGAGCGCCAGAGAAACTGTCAGTGGGGCGAGACGTTGGGGGCTGAGGGTGGCGCGATACTCCCCGACCCCCGAAACGAAGGGGTTCCCCAGGTCACTCCGGTTTCTGTCCGACGCAGTGCCAGTTGAGTGTCAGCAGTTCCTCTTCTTCGGCTTGGATGTAGGACTGGCTGTTTTCGTTCAAGCGTTTCATCAGTGCGTCGGTCTTCTTCGGAATCAGGTGGACCTTGGCTAGGAACTTGAACGCCGCTTCGTACTTGTCGAACAGTGCGACCTCTTTCTTGATCATCTCCACTGCAGGTCGCCCCAGGGAGGAGATCAGATTGAAACCGGCGTTCCTGTAGGAGTCTTCCCAGTATTCGTAGTGCCAGAACCCTCCGAACACGGTCAGCTCGCGGGTGTGCTGAATCAGGGTCTTCTGGTGTTCGTTTTCGCGGTCGTAGGCGTCAAGCGCCGCGACGTCATTGATGACGAACATCCCTCCTGGTCTCAGGACGCGAAACACTTCCTTGAAGGTGAATTCATGATCGCTGACATAGGTCATCGGCTGGATGGCGTAGACAGCGTCGAACGCTCCGTCATCGAATTCAAGTGGTCTGTTGAAGTCGCCGATGGTGAAGTTGGAACTCGAAAGGTTCGGGTTCTTCCAGGACTTCTCGATCTGAGACCCGTCAAGGTTGATGCCGTAGGGCGTCGCCCCGGTGAGCTCAGCGATGTGCTCGGCGACGGCGCCGCAGCCACACCCCAGGTCGAGCACTTTGTCGCCTTTGCCCAACTTGAGATCGTTGGCAACGATCCGCTCGAACAGGATCTGATTCTGGAGCACTGATTGTTCCGGATCGATCTCGGGCGGCATGTACATCTTTTCAACCGAGCCGAGCGTGCAGAGTAGATGAATGACCTTGTAAAGCTCCTGGAGTTCGTCACTGCTGCCCTGCGGATACCCCTTCAGCGGAACACCGTTGTCGTGGTCTGCCTTGGTGTTTTCGGGTGAGTCGACGAACAACTCGTCGTAGGACCGCATGTAGGCATTGAAATCATCGTCGCTGATAGTGAGCAGGCCCCGTAGAGCACCGAGTCGATCGAGCACGGTTGTCGGCTTGTGATTCACATCTTTCTTCCTGGTCGTGAGGCTGCCCCGCTTCTGTTGACAGTTGCGGGCTTGGCGGCGCGAGCCGTGGGTAGGTGTTTAGTTCGTATCGGACGGGCCGAACATGGTCGGCCAGAACTACTCCTTGACCTAGGCCAGCCCGTCACCGTGCAGATCGAAGAGAAGCGGGGGTTGGCTGCCCACCCCCGCTCGACCAAGGCTTGGCAGTCTCTCTCCTGTCTGGCGTGACTCCGGTTGTCGGAGTCGTCGGTGTCCCTCTCACTAGCGCCGCCATCTAACTCCGCAAGTCGGCGATGGACGACCAACTGTTCGTCTCTGGTCATACGATTACAGCGTGAGCGAGACACCGGACCCGGCCCCGAAGGTCGCGCGATTCCGATCCCGACTCCCCATCGTGTTCCTCAGCTCCTTCCCCGCTATCTGGTTCATCTGGGATTTCGACGCCGTGGGTTGGGCTGCCTTGGCACTCGTCCTCTTCCTCCCTGCGATGAAACACCCCGGCACTACGTCGACGCCGACGGCCCCTAAGCGATGTGCACCGGGAGACGAGGTGCGGCCGTGACCCTCTCTGGGCGGCGCCCCAGGACCTGACTCGGCGCCCCTGTCTGGGACTACAGGTGGTACCGGGACGTGCGGCCATAGGCCCGTTCCGGGGTTATGGGCCCGCCCTGGGGGGCGTACCCATAAACACTCAACCCAGGTTCCCGGTCCATCGGCCCAAACCAGTTCAGACGCTGCTCAACGGCTGAAGTCTGCAGTATCCCTATCCAAGGCCCAGATGCCATGCACCTCGGATTCCTCCGGCAAAAACGAAATGACCCTTTCCTCGATCAGTTCGAACCCGAGCCGCCGGGCCACTGCCTGTGACCGGTGGTTGTCAGGCACGATGCAACTGAAAAGTCGTTCCTCGCCGAGTTCCTCGAACCCGTAGCGGACCGCCGCCCCCGCCTCTGTCGCATAGCCACGCCCCCACTGGCTGGGGTGGAGCGTCCAACCAACCTCGACACCCGGCCGGTCGTGATGTTCGGGCCGGTTCAACCCAGCGCTTCCGACAAATCGCCCAGAATCCTTCTCCTCAAGTGCCCAATGTCCAGTGCCCCGCAACTCCCACTGACCAAGCCAGGCAGCCATCGCGTTGAACGCCTCGGGCAACCCTGCCCCGTCCGGGATCCGCAGCGCAGCCCGAACCTCGGGCCTGTCCTGTATCGCGAAGTAGTCGGCCAGGTCGTCGTCCCTGAACGGGCGCAGAACAAGCCTTTCGGTCTCAAGCGTCAGGCAGGCCACCATGGGCTGAGTTTGCCACCCGGCCGACAGGGCGACCCCCGCACCCCGCTCGTAGGTGCGGCCCCCTCCAAACGCCAGTTGTGGTCGGTGCTGGTATGTCAGACGGTGCCATCCCCGGCGGGTGGGGTGGGTGTTGAAAGATGAGACTCAATCGTGGGGAAGTTGAGGATTACGTTGAAGTCATGGTCCGGCGCCAAAACAAGGGGGACACATCCTGACCACGCGGATCGATCACTTCATGTACGCCGTGGCATCGCTAGACGAAGGCATGGAATGGGCGGCGGACACGTTCGGGGTACCAGCCGCTTACGGCGGAGAGCATGTGGATCTCGGCACACGCAACGCGCTTCTGTCCCTCGGCTCCACCTATCTCGAGATCATCGGACCCGACCCGGCGCAGTCCCAGGAAGGTAACGCTGGCGCACAGTTCGCCAACTTGACGAGCGGTGGCATGGTCACCTGGGCGGCCGAAGGCGATCTCAACGCCATTGCCCAGGCACTGGAATCGGCTGGCGTATCGACTCAGGGTCCCAATCGCACCCAGCGCAAGACGGAATCGGGTGAAGTCCTCGGCTGGGATCTGTTGTTCCCCATCGGGAGTCCGCACGGTGGGCGTATGCCGTTTTTCATCGATTGGCTCGAGTGCGCCAATCCGAAAGACACCAATCCCGTCGGGGGTGAATTCAAGACGTTGGCCATCACGACGCCCGACGCCGATGATCTCGCAGGCGCCCTGCGCGCCATCGATCTCGACATCGCGGTGTCTGCAGGGCCACCGGCACTATCCGTCACGATTGACTCGCCTCGAGGTGAAGTGGTGCTCGCGACCACAAATGAGACCTCACACATGCAGTTCGGTGGCATCCGTTGAGGCTCCTGCAGTTAGCCCAAGACGTAGATCGCGGCGGTGCTTCCCACGGACACCTTGGTCAACCCGTCTTGCGGACAATCCACGCTTCTTCGATCGGCCATTGTCTCGCCCAGTCAAGGCTTGCGAATGGATAGCGGGCTTCTTCGGCGCCGTCAGGTGGTTGAAGTTCGATGAGGTTCTCGACCTCGAACCCGCACGCGCGCAGGAGCCGGATGCGGTCGCCATGGGAGATGTGGAACTCGACCCCCGGATCGTCGGGCCACTCATAGCGATGCATGCCGATTTGCGGACGCTGCAACCGATCACCGGTTTGCTCTGAACCTCTAGGCCAGGGACGGTGACGGGGTTGGGCTCCGTCGATACGCTGCCCGCATGTCGCTTATCACTCCCATCGGCGCCCACCTCATCGGTGGCGACTGGAGCACCGATGCTCCGGGCGGCACCGGGATCAGCGACAACCCGGCCCGGCCTGACGAGCCGGTTGGGGAGTATCCCCTCGGTGACGCTACAACGGCGGGCGACGCTGTAACCGCGGCTGTCAACGCTCAGGCCACGTGGCGGGGTGCAGGCTTCGGGAGCCGTGCACGGGTAATGGAGCGGGCCGCGGTGCTGTTCGACGAGCGAGCTGAAGATCTGGCTCTGCTGTGCACCATGGAGGAGGGCAAGACGCTGGCAGAATCCCGCGGCGAGGCGTTGGTCTCAGCCGAAACGTTTCGCTATCAGGCGGGACTGGCCAAGACTTCAACCGAACGGATCTTTCCGAGCAACAATCCGGGCGAGACCATCCGTACCGTGAGAGTCCCGCTGGGCGTGGTCGGGGTCATTACCCCGTGGAACTTTCCGATCCTCATACCGGCATGGAAGATCGCCCCGGCTCTGGCTTCCGGAAACACTGTGGTGTGGAAGCCGGCCAGCAACACGCCACTGCTATCAGTCGCCATTGCTCGCTTGTTCGCCGACGCCGGCATACCGGACGGTGTGTTGAATCTGGTTCTCGGACCCGGATCAATGGGCGGGGCGATTGTGGCCGACGACCGGGTCGATGGGGTCACGTTCACCGGGTCGGTGGGCGTGGGTCAGGGCATCCGTGATGTTGTCACAGCCCGAAACGGCCGCGTTCAGTTGGAACTGGGCGGGCACAACCCGTGCATCATTTTCGAAGACGCGGACCTCGATATGGCGGTCGCCGCCGCGGTCAGCGGCGCCATGGGTTCCACTGGCCAAAAGTGCACGGCTACCCGACGGATAATTGCGGTGGGGAACATCCACGACGAATTGGTCGACCGACTGGTCGACCGCGTCGAGAGTCTTGTAGTGGGTGACGGCCAGGACGCCGATGTGGGTATCGGCCCGCTGGTGTCACCCGGCGCCCACAAAGAGGTGGCTGATGCTGTGGCGCAGGCCGAGGCCGAGGGGGCCGTAGCAGTCGCCGTCAACTCCCAAACGCCGGATGGCCCCTGCTTCTACCCACCGACCCTGTTCGTTGGAACCACCGATCTCACGATCACCAACGAGGAGGTTTTCGGTCCGGTCAGCACGGTGTTGAAGGTCGACACCGAGGACGAGGCCTTCGCTATGGCCAACGACACAGAGTTCGGCCTATCAGCCTCGGTGTTCACCAACGACATGTGGAAGATCGACCGGGCCGTCCATGAACTGCAGGCAGGCCTCATCAAGGTGAACGGCCCGACCACCGGTTCGGAGATCCATGCCCCGTTCGGTGGCGAGAAGAACTCGTCGGGCCACGCGGCACGCGAACAAGGAGACACCGCCCAGGAATTCTTCACCCGGACACGTACCGCCTACATCAAACCCGGATCGCCCCACTGATATCCCTCCTGTCGGAGGAGTGCTGCCCCTCGTTCAATCGGGAGGCCTATGTATCCGGGCACCTGCGCCGGGGGGCGTACCACTCAACGGAGCGGGATCGACTCCGGTGCTCGCACGATCCTGACGCTACCGGTCGGGGTGATCAGGCTCGGCGACTACCGCGCCGGCGTGGAGGCCATGCGACCATCGGAGGCGAGTAGAACCTCCCCGGGGCGCAGACCGGACGGTCAGCCATGCCACGGCGGACAGAGCCACCCCGCCCCCGACCAGGGTGCTGGTCGCCGGAACCTCGCCGGGCCAGGCCCACAACCAGAGCGGCGCCAGCACGATCTCGGAGATCAGGAGCAAAGAGGTCTCCGCCGGGGGCACGAACCGATGGGCGTAGTTGAACACCGGTGTGCCCAGGCCGATCAGTAGTCCCCCGCCGATACAACCCATAGCCACGTCCCGGATCGGCAGGTCGAGGCCCGGTCCAACCAGTGACACCAGGCCGGCCACCACGGCGACCATGAAGCCCGCGATCACAGTCGGAACCCCCGGGTCCCGGGCCGGGGAACTACGGATCAGGACCGTGTATCCGCCCAGGCAGACCGGAAGCAGGAGAGAGAACAGGATCCCGAGGCGATCACCGCCATCAAGCCCTCCTCCCACCATGATCGCCACACCGATCGACGCCACGAGCATGGCTGCCACCGTGTCCCGTCGGACCCTCTCCCGGAGGAACACACGACCAAGGATCGCCGCGACGAACGGGCTGGTGCACTGCAACAACAGGACGAACGCAGCGGTGGCCCGGCTGAGCGACAGGATGAACAGGACAAAGCAGCTTCCTAGAGCCAGGCCGGCCACCGCCTGCCAAGGGCCCGCTTCGACGATCGAACGGATCGGATTCCGACCGAGAACCATGATGGTCAGCGTGGCGACCACAGCGGCCGAGAAGCTCCGGTAGAACAGGTACTGCCAGGCGTCGGCCTCCAGCAGAGCGCGGAAGGTCAGCGGTCCGAAACTGAAGATGGTCCCCGCAATCAGGACCAGCATCGACCCCTGGAAGCGGGTGAGTGCTCGGTCCACGCCGTCCACGCTACGGGCCAACCAGCAGGACTGCCAAAATCCCCCCTGGCACGCCCCCCCCAGGACAGGCCATCTGATTCCATACCCTCGACCCGGAACCGTGTGAGCGCTGCTCCACGGAACCTGCTTCCCTGCTTGGTGGGCGCCAATTC
>Ga0208879_1000131_pt1 | contig 78083 bp, 75 predicted proteins | sample Knorr_S15_td_Bot_FD_185605 | JGI IMG/M metagenome (GOLD analysis project Ga0208879, IMG submission 185605) | Marine microbial communities from Southern Atlantic Ocean transect - Knorr_S15_td_Bottom_ad_5009_LV_A (SPAdes) (version 2) | ecosystem: Environmental > Aquatic > Marine > Oceanic | place... | reverse complement strand
ACAGGTCGACCCGCGGCTGGCCGTGGGTCTGCTCAAAGTTGATCCAGCCAATGTTCGCGCCATAGGCATAGCCCGTCAGCTGGCCGAGCCCATCGTGGTTGACGCCATAATCGGTGGCCGAGGCATTTCCATAGGCCTGGCCATCCGCCGGCGAGCCGTCGCCAAGGTGGATCCAGCCCACGTTCGCACCATACAGATAGCCCGAGCAAACGGCCTGCCCGATCACCGCGCCGTGGGTATCATCGCCGGCGGCATTGATCCAGCCCACGTTTGCGCCATAGACCTGTTGGTTGGCAGGATCCATCGTCGTATTTGCCAAGCAGGTGGCCGCCGCCAAAAGGCCCAGTGCCATTGAAATGGTTTTTTTCATCTCGATTCCTCCTACCCTCTAAAAAGTAAAGTTGGCCCATGGATCGGTGGTGCCCACCCCCGCGCCGCCCGTAGTGCCGGAAATAGCCCCGCTGGTTGGTGGGATGACAATCACGCCCACTCTATTGCCGGCCTCAATGTCATAGTTGGTCGTGTTGTCGGAGGCGCTATTTCGAACAATCAGGTTGCCCGAAGTATCCACATCGATTCCCCGGTCATTGTCCGTCACCGTGTTGCCCTCGATCCGATTATCCCGACCGGTGGCATGAATTCCGGCCCCGTCGCCATCGGCGGCACCATTCCCGATGCAGGTATTTCCAACCACATAGCAATCTCCAGAAACTTGGATGCCATCACCGTCGTTGGCACCGGCCATGCAGTCCTTAATGCTGGCGCCATTAGAGGCATAGATACCGTCATTCGCATTGCCGCGTGCTGTGCAACCGCTCAGGCTGGAACTGTCGCCGACATAAATGCCAGCAGCCCCGTTCCCATATGCTGTGCAGTCCTTTATGTTGGAGCCGTCGGCGGCAAAGATGCCGGTTCCCCCGTTGCTGTATGCCGTGCAGCCGTTCAGGCTGGAGCCTTTGCCGGCACGGATGCCGGTGCCCGGATTATCATGCGCCCGGCAATCGATCACCCTTGTTGAATCCCCCCCCCCAAATCCCATACGATGAACAGCCCGACACCGCCAGTTTTTCGAACAGACATCCTTTCGCGTAGCCGGTGAGAGTAATATAAGTGTAAATTCCAGAGGAGAAACCCACCAGGTTGCCGTTGCGCACCGTGGCGCGGTCCATTCCTCCGGCGATATGAATCCCATGGCCGCCACTGCCCGAACTGCGGGAAATTTTAAATCCATTCAGGTCCAGCGTCACGTCCGTGGCGGCAATATAAATGCCCTTGCTCTTGCCGACCTCCAGGTTGGCGCTGAGATAGTAGGAGCCGGAATTCGTGATGACGACCTCGCTGTTGGCATCGCCGGAAAGCGTCGCCAGATCGATGCGCGGCTCCACCTGCTCCAACGTCTTCATGGTGGCGGCCGGCGCCCCCGGCGGCGTCAGGCTTCCCTGCGCAAAGATATGTCCCGCCGCCAACACGACCATTCCCATCATCACTGCCATTTCTTTTTTCATGCCTTCGATTCCTTTATTTTAAAGAGGAGGTCTTCGAGACTTCGTGGTTAATCATTTTCAGTCCTTAACCACGGAAAACACGGAAAAGGGCCTTTGCGTCCTTCGAGACTTCGTTGTTCATCACCGTGTTGTCATCGCTCCGGTTATTACTATAGGTAGCATGGATGCCGGCATCCAGCGTTTTCGCCCCATCATCCTGACCACCTTCTTCGGGCTGATGCCGATGATCCTCGAAACCTCACGGCAGGCGCGCTTCCTGATCCCGATGGCCATCTCGCTCGGCTTCGGCATCCTGTTCGCCACCGGCATCAAGCTCCTGCTGATCCCCTCCGCTCATCCTGATCCTCGAAGACCTTGGCCGGCTCGGGAAGCGGAAATAGGCCGTTTGCTCCCCTTGGAAGTTTGCTTCCCATTTCTTCCGCAGTCTGGGAAGCTCTCCTGCAATAACTTCCGGGAGTGAAAACGGTATGGGCGAACAAGCGGAAAAACAGGGCTATGCCTTCGGCACCTTCAAAGGGGTCTATGTCCCGAGCCTGCTGACGATTCTCGGCGTCATCATGTACCTGCGCTTTGGCTGGGTGTTGGGTAACGTCGGACTCGCCGGCACCTTGGCGATCGTCACCCTGGCCACCGCGATCACCTTCCTAACCGGCCTGTCGATTTCGGCCATGGCCACCAACATGAAAGTGGGCGGCGGCGGCGCCTACTACATCATCTCGCGCTCGCTCGGCATCGAGGCCGGCGCGGCCATCGGCATCCCGCTCTTTTTTGCCCGCGCCTTTGGCGTGGCGTTCTACATCGCGGGGTTCACGGAAGCCCTGATGGCCCTGGGCAATCCGCTGGCCGGACTGGGCATTGAGCCGGCGGTCGCCGCCAAGGTCGTTTCCAGCGCCACGCTAATCGGCCTGACCGCGCTGGCCTATATCTCGGCCGACCTCGCCCTCAAGGTTCAATACATCATCTTTGTGGTCATCGGCATTTCGTTGGTCTCCTTTTTCCTCGGCAACCCCACTGCCGAAGCCCTCGCGATTCCCGCGGAGACTCTCATTCCTTCCAAGGAATCGTTCTGGGTGGTGTTTGCGGTCTTCTTCCCCGCCGTAACCGGGATTGAAGCCGGGCTGGGCCTTTCCGGCGACCTGAAGAATCCGGCAAAGTCCCTGCCCAAGGGTACGCTGCTGGCCATCGCTTCGGGCTTCATCATCTATATGGCCCTGCCCATTTTCCTGAACAGCAAGGTTTCGAACCTGGAGCTGCTGCGGGTCGATTCCAACATCATGATCACCGTGGCCCGCTGGGGCCCCTTGATTGTTGCCGGGGTCTTCGCCGCCTCGCTCTCCAGCGCGCTGGGATCCTTGTTGGGGGCTCCGCGCACCTTGCAGGCGCTGGCGATCGACCGTATTCTGCCGCGCTTCATCGGCCGGGGCTACGGCAAGAACAAGGCCGACCCGCGAGTCGCCACGGCGCTGACCTTCCTGGTGGCACTGGCCGCCGTGATGCTGGGCGACCTGAACCTGATCGCCCCGATTCTCTCCATGTTTTTCCTGACGTCGTACGGCTTGCTGAACCTGTCCGCCGGGCTGGAGGGGCTGATTGAAAGCCCCTCATGGAGGCCGAAATTCAAGGTGCACTATGGCTTTTCGCTGGCGGGCGCCGCGGCCTGCTTCGCCGTCATGCTGATGATTAATGCCGGCTCCACGCTAGCCGCGCTGGTTGTGATTGCCTTGATCTTCTATCTGATCAAGCGCCGGCGCCTGAATGCCCACTGGGCGGATATGCGGTATGGCATCCTCACCCTGCTGGTGCGCTTTGCGATTCAGCGCCTGGGCAAACTGAAGCCGGATGAACGGACCTGGCGGCCCAATATTCTCGCCTTGAGCGGTTCCCCGAAATCGCGGTGGCACCTGGTGGAAATGGCCCATTCGCTGGCGCGGGACAGCAGCTCGCTGACGGTCGCCAGCATCCTGCCCGTCGAGGACTGGTCGGCCGAGAAAGTGCGCTCCACCGAAGCGTCCATACGGGAATACCTCCAGAAGCGCGAGGTCGATGCGATGGTCAAAATCTTCCCCTCGCCCGATATGCTGTCCGGCGCGCGCGCCCTCGTCCGCGCCTATGGCTACGGCCCGCTGACCCCCAACACCATTCTGCTGGGCGACACGGAAGACCGCGCCCGTTTCGGCGAGTTCGCCGAGCTCATCAAAATGGTCTACCGCACGCAGCGCAACTTGATCATGCTGCGCGAGGCCGATACCGCAGTGGCGGCCGGGGCGGAAACCATCGATGTGTGGTGGGGCGGCCATCAAAGCAATATTGGACTGATCATCACACTGGCCTACCAGATCCAAAAGAGCCCCGTCTGGCAGGAATCGAAACTGGTGATCAAGACCATTGTCGCAACCGAGGCGGAGCGGGCCGCGGCCCAGGAGCGGCTGGAAAGCTTCATCGAAGAACAGCGCATCCCCGCCCAGGCCGAAGTGTTGATCAAGCGCCAGCCCAGCTATTTTGACATCATCCGGCAATCGTCGGCCCAGGCCGGCCTCGTATTTCTGGGCATGCGCCCGCCGGAAGAAGGCGAATCGGTGGAAGACTACAGCCGCTACTACGGAACCCTGATGGAAAGCACCAAGAAAATGCCGCCCGTGGCCTTTGTGCTGGCGGCCGAAGCCATCGAGTTCCGCAAAGTCATCGGCATCTCGAAGCTCCATTAAGCGCGGAACAGACCGGCCGCTACATTAATCCCATCGCCGTCAGAAGCACCCGCTTCAATTCGTCATAAGCGGTTTCGAGGTCGTCGTTGACGATCTGGTGGGTGTATTCGGAGGCCCGATCCATTTCCTGCTGGGCATTGGCCAACCGTTTCTGGATGACCTGCTCCTCGTCGGTGCCGCGGCCGCGCAACCGGCGCTCAAGCTCCTCGAAGGAGGGCGGCGAAATAAAGATGTCGATGAATCCGCGGCGGAGCGGATGGCGGGGATCGAGCCGCAGCAGCGCGGCGCGGATTTGTGCGACCCCCTGGACATCGATGTCGAGGATCACATGGTGGCCCTCCTCCATCGCATAGAGGACGGTATCCTCGAGCGTTCCGTAAAAATTGTCGTGGACCTTGGCGTGCTCCAGAAATTCGCCATGCTTGACGCGCTCCTTGAACTCCTTTTTCTCCATGAAGTAATAGTGGACCCCGTCCGTCTCATCGCCGCGCGGGGCGCGCGTGGTGCACGACACCGAATAGGCCAGCTTCGGAAGCTCGTCAACCAGCCGGTTGCAAAGGGTACTTTTCCCGGCGCCCGAAGGGGCCGACACCACAATCATCAACGGCCGCGACGGGCGCGGGGGGGCGGGCCGCTCGGCGATCAATTCGTTTTTACGTTCCTTTTCCACGGCGATCCCTGCTGTTAAATCATTCCACGTTCTGGACTTGTTCGCGAATTCGCTCCAGTTCCGTCTTGAAGGCCACCACTTCGCGCGTGATCGCCACTTCGTTGGCCTTGGAGCCGACCGTGTTGATTTCGCGGAAAAGTTCCTGGCACAGGAAGTCGAGGGTGCGACCCACCGGCTCGGTCGTCCGCAGCAACTTGCGCGCCTGGCCCAGATGGCTCTTGAGGCGCGTGAGTTCTTCGGTGATATCGCACCGGTCCGCAAACAGGGCGATCTCCTTGACCACCCGCTCGTCCGCCGCCAAATCCTCCAGCCCCGCATCCTTCAACCGCTGCAGCAGTTTGGCCCGATAGCTCTCAACCACCGTGGACGACAGTTCCTTGATGACCTTCATCATCTGTTCGAGCAGGACCAAGCGTTCCCGCAGATCCGCGGCCAAGGCCTTGCCCTCGGTGGTGCGCATCCGCTCCAGACCGCGCAGGGCCTTCGCCACCGCTTCGTCGAGCACGGCCGATACATGATCGGCATCGAGTTTATCCTGCTCAATGGAAACGATGCCCGGCAAGCGCGCAATGGCTTCCGCGCCGAGGTCGTCGTCCAGCTTCAGCTTCTTCGCCATTTTGCGGATGCCAGCCACATATTGGCCGGCCAGCTGTTCATCGAACTTCACCGAGCCCGCCGACTCGTCTGCCATTTCGACCCGCACCACACCCGAAATCCGGCCGCGAGAAAACGCCTGCCGGACGAGCTGCTGCACATGGGCGTCGAGCGTCACCAGATTGCGCGGCAAGCCCACGTTGATGTCGAGTTGCTTGCGGTTCACCGAGCTGAGCTCCACCGTGACCCGAACGCCCGCGGCCAAGGCCGTGCCTTCGCCAAAACCCGTCATACTTTTCAATGCCATAATAAATCCTGTATCTACGAACAATAATCAATCAGCGGCGTGCCGGTCTTTCTTCCACTCGGCGATTTGCTGGACGTCCTTGTCGCCGCGGCCGGAGACGTTGACGATCAATAGATCATCCTTCGTGAATTGGCCGGCGTTCTTGATGGTCCATGCAATGGCGTGCGAGCTTTCGAGGGCGGGCAGGATGCCCTCCCATTGCGACAGCTTGTCGAATCCATCGACCGCCTCGACATCGGTCACATATGAATATTCGGCGCGGCCGAGATCGCGCAGCAGGCTGTGCTCGGGGCCGACGGCCGCATAGTCGAGTCCGGCGCTGATGGAATGGGTCAGCGCAATCTGGCCGTCGTCGTCCTGCAGCACGTATGTTTTCGTGCCCTGTAAAATACCAACCTTGTCTTGGGCGAAGCGCGCGGCATGCATGCCGCCTTCGATCCCAAGGCCGCCAGCCTCGACGCCGATCATGCGGGTGCCCTCGTCCTTGATGAACGGATGGAACAGGCCGATCGCGTTGCTACCGCCCCCGACGCAGGCGATGAGCGCAGTGGGCAGGCGGCCTTCGGCCTTGAGGATCTGCTTGCGCGCTTCGCGGCCAATCACGCTCTGGAAATCGCGCACCATCATGGGGTACGGATGCGAGCCGAGCGCGGAGCCCAGGATGTAGTGGGTGGAGCGGATGTTGGTGACCCAGTCGCGCATGGCTTCATTCACGGCTTCCTTGAGCGTTTGCTGGCCCACCGTCACCGGAACCACGGTGGCGCCAAGGCTCTCCATGCGGAACACGTTGAGTGCCTGCCGCTCCATATCGACCTTGCCCATGTAGATGACGCACTCCATGCCGAACATGGCGCACACCGTGGCCGTGGCAACGCCATGCTGGCCCGCGCCGGTTTCGGCGATGATACGCTTTTTGCCCATCCGCTTTGCCAGCAGGATCTGCCCCATGGAATTGTTGATCTTGTGCGCGCCGGTATGGCAGAGATCTTCGCGTTTGAGATAGATCTTTGCGGTGCCCAGTTGATCGGTCATGCGCTCCGCAAAATAGAGGGGCGTCGGGCGGCCGATATATTCGCGGAGATAGTATTGCAACTCCTCTTTGAAGTCGGGTTGCTTGCGGACCTCCTTGTAGATGCGCGTCAGTTCGTTCAACGGCTCCATGAGGGTTTCGGGAACAAACATGCCGCCATATGCTCCAAAGTGGCCATGCGAATCGGGCTGGGTCGGTTTCATCGTAAAAATCCTTTGCAAAAACGAGTCAGGATCATGTTCTGCCGCGGCGGTCAATTCAAGGCAAATCAAACAGGGCGATGGCCTCCCGCACCGATAGCGGGGCAGGAGCGTCCACGAGCCCGCCCGCATGCGCGGCTTGGCCAATGACTTCCTGCGGCGATACGCCCGACTCGCGCAACTGGGTGATACTTTCGGCCCGTTGGCGCTTGCTGAGTTTTTCACCGTGGGCGTTGCAAATCAGGCCGTGATGAAAATATTGCGGGGGGGCGCTGCCCAACGCTTCAAAAAGCAGGATCTGCCGGCCGCTGCTGGAAAGAATATCCTCCCCGCGCACAACGAGGTTGACGCCCTGGCGGATGTCGTCGCACACGCAGCAAAACTGGTAGGTCCACTGGCCGTGGCGGTCGCGCAGCGAAAAATCGCCGCACTGCCCCACCGGGGCTTGATGGCAGGTTCCCAATGCCAGATCGTTGAAGGCAATCGCGCCGGAGTGAATGCGGAAACGCACCGTGTGCCCTTCGAGCGGAAGTTCTTTTTCTTCGCAGGTTCCCGGATAGCATAGTTCGCCCTGTCCGTCCGACTGTTTTTCAAGGATTTCCTTGCGGCTGCATGCGCACCCATAGACCAATCCCTTTTCCCGCAATTCATCGAGGCCGGCCGCATAATGATTCGCACAATCGCTCTGGCGATATGGCGACGGTGCCGCCGCATCCGATGCGGAAAGACCGCGGTCCGGCACGAAACCGAGCCAATCCATATCGTCAAGGATGGCCCGTTCAAATTCAGGGCGGCGGCGGGAAAGGTCGTGGTCTTCGATCCGCGCCACCACGGTTCCGCCCTTGGCGCGCGCGATGCCCCAGACATGGATCATATGCAGCACATGGCCGAGATGGAGATAGCCGGTCAGGCTCGGCGCAAAGCGCGTAACTACGCCAACGGGAACTTCGCTGAGGTCAATCATGATCCCGGCAAGCGGCGATGAAGGCTTCAACCTTGGCCATGTCTTTCTGGCCGGGCTCGATCTCGACCCCCGAACTGACATCGACGCCCCACGGCTGAACCGTTTCAATGGCTTCCACCACGTTTCCAGGCGTTAGGCCGCCCGCCAGCAAAACCGGCTTTCCCGCGGATTTCACCAAGGATCGCGCCTTGCCCCAGTCGCAGGTTTTGCCCGTTCCACCCACGGTTTTTGGATCGTAGGAATCCAGTAAAAATCGATCAAACTCGAACCAGGACTCGGAAAAATAGAGTTCGTCCGGATTCAGCGCCCGCCAGAATTCAAGGCCCTTGAAGAAGTCACGGTCCATTTTCCAATGGTCCGGAACGCGATGTACCTGCAGAACATCAAACCGCCCATGCTGGGCCGCGTGCGCCAGTTCGGCCTCGGAGGGACACACAAACACTCCCACGCGCTTGATCCCGGCCGGGGTTTCCCACTGGCCCACCGTTTTCGCTTCGATATAGCGCTTGGATTCCGGCCACTGGACAAAGCCCAGCGCATCCGGCTGAAAAGCAGAAATCTGCTCCAGGTCAGACCTCGAACAGATTCCGCAAATTTTAATAAATACGCCCATGGAGCCTAGTCGGCAACAACCTCTGCAACCGCCAATTCGAGTTCGGCGATATCTTCGGCAATCTCGGTAGCGGCTTCGAGCGCCATTTCCTTGCGTTCATCGCGGTCGATGTTGAAGAGCGGATTCTGGCCGTCGGCCCACACGATCTCAACGCCTTCGATCCCGATGAAGCCGAAGGCATGGCGAATCTGGCGCGTCAGCGCGTCGCGGTCGTCGTCTTCCTTGTAGACTCCGCCAGAAGCCACGAGCAGTACAATGCTTTTGATCTTGTGGAGCGGTTTTACGCCGTCTTCCTTGCTAATGGTAAAGGTCAGGCCCGGGCTGAGGATCTGATCCATCCACGCCTTCATGATGGCCGGAACGCTGAAGTTCCACATAGGCATGGTGAGCACCAGCACATCGGCCTCATTGAAGGCTTCGGCCTGCTTGGCGGCATAGTTCATGGCCATTTCCTCGGCCTTGGATGGCTCGTAGGATTCCTTGAACACGGGATACCATGCACGCTTGTAGAGCTCGTACGAGTAGAACGGCGGCTTTTCGTCGTACAGATCGACGTTTACCAGTTCGATATCCGAGCGCAGCTCGATAACCTTGCTGAGAAATGCGGCGGCGAGTTGCTTCGAAACGGACTCTTCGGTCGGCTTCGGATTCGCGCAAACATGCAAAATATTCATTCTAAAAAACTCCTTATCGATTAATACCCTACCTTAGGGATTTTCTAAATCAAGGTGGCGGTTATAGCTTAAACGCCCGGAGCCGTACAACCAATAAGCCTGATAAAGAGACGAGCGGGGCGGCTACTGCACGGAACCGAACGTGACGGTCTTGATCCCGGCGCCGGCACAGGCGTTGAGCACGTCGATCACGCGCTCGTGCACCGAATCGTCGTCCGCCGCAATGGTGATGATAGCCTTGGTCTTTGAAAGCTGGGCCGCCTGCCGATAGCGCAACAGCGTGTGCTCAAGGCCTTCAAGATCGGACTTGTCCGCCGCGCGGAACGGCTTGTTGTTGAGCATGATGGTGCCGTCGGCATGCACCTCGATGATCTGTTCGTCGGGCATCTCCAGCTGGGTGGACTGCGAAACCGCGCCGGGCAGGGCCAACGCCAGGTCGGCCTCGGTCCGCTTCAGCGTGGAGCTTACCATGAAGTAGATCAGCAGCAGGAACACAACATCGATGAGCGGCGCGATCTGCAGCTCGGCCTTTTCGTTGATTAATTCGTCAATCCAGGCTTTCATCGTCAGTTTCCTGATTCAAAGGTGGCAAAAACCACGTTGGCCACACCGCCCGCGGCGCAGGCGGCCATGACTTCCTTCACGTGCTTGTGCTTGGCATAGCGATCGGCGCGCAGGTAGATCTCGGTACGGCTGTTTCCCGCCAGCAGGTTCCGGACATAGGGCGTGATATCCTCCACCTGAATGGCCTTCAGATTCATCAGCACATCCACCTTTTCGCCGGAGCGGTCCTGCGAGCGGATGGTGATCATCTGGCGGCCGGGGGCGACTTCGGACACCGTGGACTCATCGGCCACGGGCAGCTCGACGGGCGTGCGGTCCAGCTTTGTCAGGTGCGAGGCCACCATGAAGAAGATGAGCAGCAGGAAGACCATATCAATCATGGGGGCCATGTTGATATCGTCGTTACCGCCTTCAACTGGAATTTTGAATTTCAAAGCGCACCCCTCTCGCGAATTAGTCCACCTTGGCGTAACGGTAAATGTTCATGAAGTGGCCGACCATCCGGCCCATGGTGGACATGCTTTTGATGAAATTGTTCTTGAAGATAAAGTACGCAATCATAGCCGGAATCGCAATGATCAGCCCCGTCGCCGTCGTGATCAAGGCCTCGCCGATATTGCCGGCCAGCTGTTCCGGATTGCCCATGCCGCCGGACGCGATGGTCTGGAAGGCCTTGATCATCCCGGAAACCGTCCCCAGCAGGCCGAGCATCGGGGCCGTTCCGCCAATGATCGACAGGAAATTAATCGGCTTCATGAAGGTCACCATCTGCTCGTTCCCCGCCTCTTCGATCGCCTCCATGATATGTGCCGCGTCGTATTCATGCTCTTCGGAGATGCGCTCCATACCGGCATCGAGCACCGCAGTCAGCAGGCTGTCGTTGTCCCGGCAAAGCTGCCGCGTTCCGGCCACGTCCCGCTTCGACAGCAGCTTCTCGATTTGCGGTTTGAGATCCTGGCGCAGCATGTTCTTTTCCTGAAGGTACAGGGCGTTGCGAATGATGAAGTAGACCGTCGCCAGCGAGAAGAGCCCGAGCGGGTACATGGCCCAGCCGCCCTGCTTGATCAATTGGCCGAGCGTCATCGATGCGGCCAAGTCCAGCTGCCTCCCCTCGGCGGCGGCCGGCGCGGCCTCCTGCGCCAGCGAGGTTGCAATGGGTGCCACCATCGCGACCAGCATCAACAGCATGGCCATAAGTCCAAAGTATCCCTTTTTCATCGTCCCTAACCTCCTCGTGTTCCGGTTGTTTTCTTTTTAATCTGTTCCCCCAGCGCGCTCCAGCGCGTGCCGGGATAGGCGATCATTAATTCATTCGCAACGGTTTCCGCTTTCTGCAGCTGGCCCGTTTCCTGGTAGACGCGGGCCTCGAGCGCCGTGGCCGGCGGCATCCATTCCGGATCGCGGCTATGAAACGCGATCACCTTCGAAACATGCTGCATGGCCTGACGGTAGTCGCCGCCTTCAACGGCCAAACGCCCGCGGATATATTCGGTCATCGGGACCGAAACCGCGTCGGGCTTCAGCACCATCGTGAAAACCGTTTTGGCATCGTCGAGCCGGCCTCGATCCATCAGCGCCAGCACATAATACAGATTAGCGGCATCCCGTTGGCTCGCCGCATCCATTTTACGCAGCAGGCCAATGCTTTTGGCCAATCCCGACCGGTTGTTGTTCCAATACTGCGCCCGAAGCTGCCACACCAGGTAATCCCCGAGGTTGGTGGGCAAATAGCTGTATTGCACAACCGGACCCACATATTGCGCCAACAGGCTTTCCAGCGACTTGCGGTCGCCGGAGCTGAACATGGTTTCGCACAGCTTGAGGTTGATGCCCGCAAAGCGGAATTCGACATCCCTGATGGATGCGACCGAAGTCGATGCCTGATCGGATTCTGGATAGAGGCGGTCGCCCTGAATGTTGAGTTGCTTGACCACGAACGAATGGCCGGTATTGAGCGTGACCTTTGCCGCATACTGGGCGCGCGCACTGAGGCCCACGGAAAGGACCAGCACCGCTAGGATGGATTTAGCCAAACTCATCGCATCGCCTCCTCGGGGAGCAGCGTGCGCAACCACTCGCGGGCTTGCTGGCCCTCGGGGGTGGCGGCCACCTGTTCATTGGCCAGCATTTCCTGATAGGTTTTGATGATATCCTCGGAATGTCCGCCCAGCAGCTTCAAGCATTCGATGCTCCGGACATAAGCGGGCGCCGCCCAGTCGGTATAGCCTTCATACAGCACATAAATGCGCTGGAAATAGGCGAACGCTTCCTCGATCTCGTTTAGCTCCAGCTTGCATAAACCGGTATAGAACAAGGCTTCCGGCGTCAGCGGACCGCGCCACTCGCGAATCGAGAGCACTTCCTTGTAGGCCTCCACGGCCAGCTCGTATTTTTCCTGCGCGCGGTAAATATCGCCGCGTCGCTTGCGCGCCCACCCCGCCGAACGGCTGTAGCCGAACTTGAGCAAAATATCTTCGGAGAGCGCCAAGGCATCCTCATAGCGGCCCTCCTTCACGAAGGCATCGAGGTTGGCATTCATCACATAGAGCATGTTGGCGGAAACGGCAAAGGTCGACATGAAGCGATCATAGGCTTCGTGGACGATCTCAAAGTTTTCCTGCTGCACCCCCTCCTGGGCCATGAGCACCAGCGTCCGCGAGCCGGCGGCCGGAACATGCCGGGATTGCACGATTGCGTCGACATAGACCTGGCGCTCGGCCCCTTCGGTCAGCTGGGCAAAGAGGGTTTGATAACGCAATTCGAGGGTTTTATTGTGGCCTTTAACCGCCTGGCCGAGATGCTCGTTCAACGTATCGGTGATGACCCCGCGGTAGGCCACCCAATCCGCGCCGTCATAGTCCGCGATGATTTCATTGAGGATGGCATCCAGCCCCGCCAGCTCCGCCTGGCCGCCAAACTCGTCGACGATGGAAAAATAGGCGGCCAGCGCGCGCGGATACTCATCGATCGCCTTGTAGCTTTTGCCCTTCCAGTTGGCGGCATTGGCGAGATCGCCCTTTGCGCCCCACGCCTGGAGGTAGTCGGACATCATCTCGATGATCTCCGTGTATTTTTTTTCCAGCTCCAGCACCTTGGCCGACTGGAAGAGCGGATAGTTGACCTGCGCCATAGTGCGCGCCTTTTCCCGCGCCACGCGGTAGAAATCGATCGCGACGAGCAGGTCCCCCTCGGCGGCGCGCAAGTCGCCCAGCATGGCATAGGCTTCGGATACCAACGTGCTGTCCGGAGACTGCGCGACAAAATCCCGGAAGGTGGCTTCGGATTCGGCAAACTGTTCCGCGCCATATTGGGCAATGCCAAGGCGGTAGCTGGCATCTTCCCGATAGGTGTGAACATCGTACTTGGTGCTCGAAAGGTAGCTCTGGAACGCGGCCACCGCCTCCTCGAAACGGCCGAGGAACAGCCACGTCATGGAGCGCCAGTATTCGGCCGACTCGAAATAACGGCTATCCGGCCAGCGCTGAAGCACCTCGGAAAAGAGTTCGATCGATTCGTTGTAGTCGAATTGGGTAAAGCGGATATAGCCCATCAGATACTTCACCTGATCGATATACTTATGGACCGGCGAGAGCTCCAACCCCTTTGTCCCCATTCCATAGGCCAGCTCAAATTTATTTTGCTCCATGTGTACGCGCATCAGATTGAGCGTGACATCGTCGATGAATTCCCCCTGCGGCAGCAGGTCGGCATATTCATAGCCCTCGGCAATGGCCGGGGCCCATTCCCGCTCGTCGAGCATGGCCGAGAATGCCGAGAACCGCGCCTGTTCCGCCAGCGAATGGGCCGGGTTTTCCGTATAGATACGTTGGTAGATCGCATGGGCCGGCCAGTTCCGCTCGAGGTCGGCATAGCACTGCGCAATGCGCAAGCCGACATCCATGTCGTAGTCCTGGAAGGCACGGACCACCTCGAGGTGCTGCTCCAGCCGGACATAGAGCCGCTGCTGTTTGCGCAGGTTTTCCTTGTAGTCCGTCAGCGAAACAGAACCGCCCGCCACAAAGGGCTGGGTGGTATCCTTGATCTCCTGCAACCGCCCCTCGTAGTGGACAATCAGATCCTTGCGCAACAGCACGAGGCGATACAACAACAGCGCCTTTTGGTATTCACCGCGATTATAGTGCGCATCGCCCCCTTCGAGCAGGGCCACATTCAGCCCCACGTCGTGGCGCGCGCGCTCATCGCAATGCGGCAGGAACTTAAACAGGTTGTCGAACTCGTTCTGGCGGACATAGCAGGTCACCAGCATCACGGCCATGCCCGAACGGATCGTGGTTTCCTTCGCCATCCGGAACAGCGTGATCAGCGGCGGGACCGCTTCTGCCCATTTTTGCTGCTGGTAGCGCGACTCCGCCAACAGCTGCGTGGCCTTGACCTTGAGCTCATCCTTCAGGATGCGGTCGGACAGCAACTCCGTCATCTGCCCCTCCACCTGTGGCCAGTGTTGCAGCAAGGTGAGGCACTGGGCGGCAAGAATCCGGCCCGATGGATACGAGGGGTCGCGCGGGAACGCGTCAGCAAACTGGACAAAATACTTGGCGCCCAGCTGATACTCCCCCAGCTTCATGTAGACATCGCCGAGCTGGTAGGTGGAAAAGGCCAGGGTTTGGCGGGCTTTGCGCTCCGCGTCGCCCTCCAGCCGGACGAGCAACTCGTGCAAAAACGGCACCGCCTCTTCGAGCTGTTCGTTTTTCAGCAGATCCTTGACGCTTTCAAGCAATACGCTGGTGGCTTCGCTTTTCGGATCCAGCCGCGCGAGCTGGGCTTGCGTCAAGCCACGGCCCTGTGCACTCGGGGGTTGCCCCGCCACCAGCAGGGCCAGCAGCGGCAAAATACATGCGGCTGATTTTCGACGAAACCTAAGTAAAGCTCCCATATACTAGATAGAAATACTCAAAGCTCCGGAGTGCGGGAAGATTATTCTGTTTAAAAAATATAAACTTAGCCTTGCGTTCACGGGTGGGGTTTGATTAAAAACCACGCTCTCAATTGAACACGAGGATTTTACAAATGAAGAATGATATCCATCCAAATTATGAAGCAGCGCTGATTAGCTGCGCTTGCGGCAACGAGATCCAAACTCGTTCGACCGTCAAGAAAATGCACGTGAACACCTGCTCCAGCTGCCATCCGTTCTTTACGGGTAGCGCGAAACTGATCGATACAGAAGGTCGTGTGGACCGCTTCAACAAGCGTTTCGCAGAAGGCCTGTACTAGACCGATTTTTAATGGACGGCCGAACCTGCGAAAGCACGTTCGGCCTTTTTGTGCCCACACTCCATTCAGCCGCAAAGGATTTTAAACACCCAGATTCGAAGAACACAAAGACCCTGCTCCATCCCTTTGTGCCCTTCGTGCCTTCGTGTTGAAATACAGGTGCCCAATGATCGATCCAGTCTACCTCGAACAGTTGCAAGCCAAGCTCGGCGAGCTTGAAACGCGCATGTCGCAGCCGGAGGTTTCGGCGGATCCGAAAAAGATGCAGGAGTGCATGCGCGAATATGCGCATAAGAAAAAGCTGGCCGGGTGCGCCCAGAATTTCCTGGCCCTGCAGGACGCGAAGGCCGAAAGCGAAGCGATCCTGGCCGAAGCCGGCGACGACGCCGAGCTCCGCGAACTGGCGGAAATGGAACTGGCCGAGATCGCGGAAAACCTGCCCAAAGTCGAGCGCGACATGATGATTTCCTTCATTCCGCCGGACCCCACCGACAGCCGCAACGTGATCATGGAAATCCGCGCCGGCACCGGCGGCGATGAAGCCGGCATCTTCTGCGGCGACCTCTACCGCATGTACACCCGCTACTTCGACACCAAAGGCTGGAAACACCGGGTCATGGATGTCAGCCCCTCCGAATCCGGCGGCTACAAGGAAGTCTCGTTCTCCGTCGAGGGCGAAGACGTCTACAAAGTCCTCAAGCATGAAGGCGGCACCCACCGCGTCCAGCGCGTGCCCCAGACCGAAACGCAAGGCCGCGTCCACACCTCCGCCGCCACCGTCGCCGTCTTGGCCGAAGTCGAAGAAGTCGACATCGAAGTCCGCACCGAAGATCTGCGGATCGACACCTATCGCGCGCAGGGCGCCGGCGGGCAGCACGTCAACACCACCGACTCGGCCATCCGCATCACCCACATCCCCACCGGCGTGGTCGTGCAGTGCCAGGACGAACGCTCGCAGCACAAAAACAAGGCCGCCGCCCTGAAAGTCCTGCGCGCCCGGCTCTACGACAACCAACAGCGCGAAAAAGCCGAAGCGCAGGCCTCCGAGCGAAAATCCATGGTCGGTTCCGGCGACCGCTCCGAAAAGATCCGCACCTACAACTATCCGCAAAACCGCCTCACCGATCACCGCATCAACCTGACGCTCTACAAACTCGACCGCGTCATGGAAGGCACACTCGACGAAATCCTCACCGCGCTCTACGAGCACGATGTCGAAGTCCGCATCAAACAGCAAATGGCGGAATAAGTGTTCCAGCCACGGTCATGGAATCCCCGTTATTGCACCCATTTGCCGGTTCAATTTTCCACGCAGAAGTTGTAGGGTCATTTCATGTTCGTCTTCGGAAAAAGGGAAAAAACGTGCGTACGCATCCCACTGGCGGTAAGCGGCCGGCTGTATGTCAGCCCCATGCCCTTCGGGCCCTACGACCCTCTCAACCGGCTGCTGAAGGTCTACAAAAAGAACCGCATTGAATTTGCCATCATGCTCGTCACCGACGGCGAACTGGCCAAGAAAGCCAAGCGCGATCTGCTGGCCATCTATGGCAAAAACGGGATCCGCCCCATCCGCTTTCCCATCGCCGACTACACCACGCCCGATCTCCATACCTTTTCGAAAGTCGTCGACCAGATTTCCGGCTATCTGCGGGCCGGCGCCCACATGACCGTGCACTGCAACGCCGGCGTCGGGCGCACCGGCGTCATGACCAGTTGCATCGTCCGCGACATCAGCGCCCTCTCCTCCGGCGAAGCCATCGCCTATGTCCGGAACCACATGAAAACCAACATGACCGACGAACAAATCCGCCTCGTCAACCGCTTTACCCCCCTCACCGAACGGCTCAGCAAGGAGCCGGCAATCCGTTAATCGTTGTTGGTTAACGGGGATTGGCAGAGGCCAGCCCGAGTTCCGCGACGCTTTTTTGCACTAAAACAGCCCGGCGGTGCGTTGTGTTTCCAACAAGGAGAACAACATGAAGGCACGAACATTCATTTTTTTGCTGATGGCGGGAACCTGTTTCCAAACAGCCCATGCACAAACGGGACCGTTTTTCTTCGAAGGGCGTGCAGGTGGGCGAACCCGTTCCGGCGCTTGAACTTTACAATGAAGCCGGCGAAAAGGTGATGCTGTCTTCCGCGTGGGAACATAAACCGGCCTTGATTGTGACCGGATCGCTGACATGCCCGATTGCCCGGCGAAAATGCCCCTTGCTGGAAAAAACTTGGACGGACTGGCTGACCGGGTCAACGTCGTGGTGGTCTATACGATCGAAGCGCATCCGGAAGGCGACCCCCATCCATATGGAGGCCGGACCGATACGCCGATGGTCAATATGTGCAGCGGCATTGTGTATGGGCAACCGAAGACCCTTTCCAAACGGATGGAGCTGATGAAGGAATTTGTTGAACATACCGCAACCACCCACCCCGTTTGGGCCGACGGAATGGGCAACCTGGCGTGGGAGGCCCTGGGAAGCGGGCCCAATCTGGCCGGCCTGGTGGATACCAACGGAACCGTGCTGGTCAAGCAGGGCTGGCTCAATACCGACACCATCCGCGGCGAAATCGAACAGTGGCCGGCCAAGAAACAATAGCCCTCTCAACGCAACGTTCCAGACAAGGCTTTCGTAGCGGGCGGCGCATTTGCTACGTTTGCACCCATGGAATCTTTCGACGTGATTGTGGTGGGCGGCGGCGCTTCGGGCATGATGGCCGCGGGGCGCGCGGCCGAGTGTGGCCGGCGCGTGCTGGTGGTGGAAAAAAATCAGGCGCTGGGCGAAAAGTTGAACCTGACCGGCGGCGGGCGTTGCAACATCACCAACGCGGAATTCGACACGCGCACCTTTCTTTCCTTCTTCGGCGATGCCGCCAAGTTTCTCTTTTCCCCGTTCTCGCGCTTTGCCGCGCAGGACACCTTCGACTTCTTTGCCGATCGCGGACTGCCGCTGGTGGTCGAGGAGCGCAAGCGCGCCTTCCCCCATACCCACGCAGCCCTCGATGTCACGCGCGTACTAACCGAATACCTGCAGGAAAACGACGTGGCAATCCGCTTTGGCGTTCAGGTGCAGCAGTTGCTTGCCGAAGACGGCACGATTACCGGAATCGTAACGAACCAGGGAACCTTTACCGCCGAAAGCATCATTTTGGCCACGGGCGGCGCCTCCTATCGCGCCACGGGCTCGACCGGCGAAGGGCTCGGCTGGCTCAAGGACATCGGCCATACCGTACACGAAGCCTCGCCGGATATTGTCCCCCTTCGCGTGAACGAGCCATGGGTGAAGGATCTTTCCGGCACCACCCTCGAGCCGATGCGGATCACCTTTACCGCGGCCAACGGCGACTCCCTTTCCAAAACCGGAAAAATCCTGTTCACCCACTTTGGCCTTTCGGGTCCGCTGATCCTGAACAGCGCGAACGAAGTCAAAAAACTGCTCCAGCACGGGCCGGTGGCAGGCGCCATTGATCTGTTTCCCGGCATGGAAGACCACCTCGTCGACCGCCGCCTGCTCGACATCTTCAACGAAAACAAAAACAAGATCGTGCGCAATGTCGCCAAGCTCGCCGCCCCCGCCGGCATGGCGAAGGCGCTAACCGCCAACCTCCCGGCAGAGCTGCTGGAGAAAAAGATCAACGTCATCACCCAGGCCGAGCGCAAAACCATCGTTCAAGCGCTCAAAGGCCTGCCACTGACAGTTGCGGGCACCATGGGCTATGACTGGGCCGTGGTCTGCGACGGCGGTGTTGCGCTGACCGAAATCGATACGCGCACCATGGTTTCACGGATCTACCCCAACCTCTATATCGTCGGGGATCTGCTGCACATCAACCGGCCGTCCGGCGGCTACTCGCTGCAATTGTGCTGGACCACCGGCCGGATCGCCGGCGAAAGCGCATAGCTTTGCCCTCTGAAAAAGCATTCCATGACCTGAAACTTTGAGCTCGCATTTTGAAACAGGGTTTGGACAATATCGCCCCATGAATACATTAACGTCCCTCTTAGCCGAAAACCGTAAATGGGCAGAACGAATCGAGAAGGAACAGCCCGGATTTTTCAGTGAGCTGGCCAAGGGGCAGTCGCCCGAGGTGCTCTGGATCGGCTGTGCCGACAGCCGGGTGCCAGCCAGCGATGTCGTCAACCAGCCGCCCGGTGCCATGTTCGTTCACCGCAACATCGCCAACGTCGTGGCGGCAAACGACCTCAACAGCCTCTCCGTCATCCAGTATGCCGTCGAAGCGCTGAACGTGAAGCACATCGTCGTCTGCGGCCACTATGGCTGCGGCGGTGTCGCCGCGGCGATGAATAAACCCTCTCTGGGCCGGATCGAGGATTGGCTCGATCATATCCGTGATGTGTACCAGGCCAACACCGAGGAGGTTGACGGCATTGCCGACCCTCAGGCCCGGCAAGACAGATTATGCGAACTCAATGTCATCGCACAGGTCGGCCATGTGTGCAGCAACCCAACGGTCACAGCCGCTTGGCAACAGGGGCTTGAACTCTCCGTACACGGCTGGATCTACCGGCTGGAGGACGGGCTGATCAAGGATTTGGATGTGAGCGTGTCGGCCACCCGGTCCTAGGGCACAAAAAAAACCCGCGCCAGGCGCGGGTTTCATAAAGTGGGTTTGGAAAACCAAACTTAGTAGCGGTCGCCGCCACCATATCCACCACGATCACGGCTACCGCCGCCACCGCCGTATCCACCACCACTGCCGCCGCGGCTACCGCCGCCACCGCCACCGCCGTAGCCGCCACCGCCGCCACCGCCGCCGCCGTAGCCGCCACCGCCGCCATCACGACGAGGGGGACGTTCTTCGCGAGGGCGAGCCAGGTTGACGCGCAGGTTGCGGCCTTGCAGATCCTGTTCGTTGAACATGTCAACGGCTTTCAGGGCATCTTCGGGAGTGTCCATCTCGACGAAAGCAAACCCGCGCGAACGGCTGGTAAACTTGTCGAGCATGAGCTGGCAACTAACAACGTTACCGGCCTGTTCAAAAAGGCCGCGCACGTCGTCTTCGGTAGAACCGTAGGAAAGGTTTCCTACATACAGTTTCTTTTCCATTTTCCTGTCTCTCTCTGCCATCCAGTGTCCCTCCAATCTGTCCCGACTCGTTCGGCTTAGCGGACATCCCGTGATGTCCGTGACAATTGATGAGAACATGCTGAATGAACTCGCCGCAAAGTTTATAAACGATTTTCAAAAAATCAATGTAAATCGCATCACTTCACGACCATGCTAAAATTCTTTAGTCGGTACTCTTCTGACGGCTGGCGCGCTTGCGCTCATTCTCGGTCAGCAACCTCTTGCGCAGGCGGATGCTCTTGGGGGTGATTTCCACCAGCTCATCGGCAGCGATATATTCCAACGACTCTTCCAGGCTTTTGATCTGCGCCGGCGCAATCTTCATGGCGCGGTCGGTCCCGGAGGCGCGAACGTTGGTCAGCTGTTTGGCCTTCTGGATATTGACCACCAGATCCTTATCGATGCAGTGCTCGGCCACAAGCATCCCTTCATAGCAATCCTCACCGGGATTGACGAAAAATTTGCCGCGCTGCTGCAGGGCGTCGATCGCGAAAGCCACGGTCAGCCCTTTGCCTTGGGAGATCAGCACGCCATTGTTGCGCTGCTGGATCGGGCCCTTGTAGGGCTCGTAGTGCAGGAAGCGGTGCGTCACGATCGCTTCGCCGGCGGTCGCCGTGAGCATTTTACTGCGCAGGCCGATCAGGCCGCGGGTCGGAATCTGGAAGCGAATCATTTTACGGAGCCCGTGCTGCTCCATATCCACCATCTCCCCCTTGCGGGTGCCGGCCAGCTCGATGGCCTTTCCGGCGTGCTCGTCGGGAACGTCCACGTGCAGGATTTCAATCGGCTCCTCTTTCTTGCCGTGCTTTTCCTTAAAGATCACCTGCGGCTGGGACACGCACATTTCGAACCCCTCGCGCCGCATGGTCTCGATCAGGATCGAGAGGTGCAACACCCCGCGGCCGCTGACTTTGAACGAATCGCCGGCGCCGGCGTCCACATGGAGCGCCACATCGCGTTCGGTTTCCTTAAACAGCCGCTCGCGCAGGTGGCGACTGGTGACATACTTGCCATCCTGCCCGAAGAAGGGGGAATCATTGACGGTGAACAGCATCGACAGCGTCGGCTGGTCAATGCTGATCGGCGGCAGCGCCTCCGGATGTTCAAAGTCGGTAATACTGTCGCCAATATCGATGTCCGGAATCCCGACGATGGCGCAGAGATCGCCGCAGGGCACTTCGTCCACTTCAACGCGCCCCAGGCCTTCGAACGTAAAGAGTTGCTTGATCTTGGTGGATTTCTGCGAACCGTCGCGATACACGCGCATCAGTGGCGTGGAAGTATTGAGCGTGCCGCGGTAGACCCGCCCGACGCCGATTCGGCCCACATAGTCGTTGTAGTCGAGCGAGGTGACTTGCATCTGCACCGGACCTTCGCGCATTTCCGGCGCCGGAATATGCTCTAGGATCGCATCCATCAGCGGCATCATCGAATCGCGCGGGCCATCGAGCACCGTGTCCGCCCAGCCATCCTTGCCGCTGGAATAGAGCATCGGGAAATCGAGCTGGTCGTCGTTGGCTTCGAGTTCCACAAACAAGTCGAACACCTTGTCATGGATCACGTCCGGCCGCGCATCGGACTTGTCGATCTTGTTGATGAGCACGAGTGGCTTCAGGTCCAGCTCCAGCGCCTTGTCCAACACGAAGCGGGTCTGCGGCATCGGCCCCTCGGCGGCATCGACCAGCAGCAGGACGCCGTCGGCCAGGTTCAGCACGCGCTCCACCTGCCCGCCAAAATCGCTATGGCCGGGGGTGTCGATCACGTTGATCTTCACGCCCTTGTAGTTGACGCTGATGTTCTTCGCAAGAATCGTAATGCCACGCTCGCGCTCGAGGTCGTTGCTGTCGAGCATACACTCCTGCATATCCTCGTTATCACGAAATAGATCTGCCTGTTTGATGATTTCGTCCACCAGCGTGGTTTTGCCGTGATCGACGTGCGCGATGATCGCAATATTTCTAATTTCCTGGGCCATGGGCTTTCTCCAAATGAAAAATGAGCCGCGAACATATAGCTTTAACCTGAAAAAGCAATGCAACATCTGGGAAAAAAAACTGTATTCCGCCGCCGGCTTGCGGCACAGTCTCGAACCATGATTACGTTCCTCCAAGGAAAACTCGACCACAAGCAGCCCGCGCGCATCACCATGAACGTGAATGGCGTTGGCTACGAAGTGTTTATCCCGCTGTGCAGCTACGACCGCCTGCCGCCGGAAGGCGACACCTGCCGCATCCTGACCTACCACCACATCACCGATGCCGACCAAAAACTGTTCGGCTTTTGCTCCGACGATGAACGCGACATGTTCACCCGGTTGCTCACCATCAGCGGCGTCGGCCCCAAGCTGGCCCTCAGCGCCCTCAGCGGCCTGCCGGTGCAGGAGCTCAAAACCGCGCTCATCAATGGCGACATCAAGCGCATCTCCTCCATCTCCGGCATCGGCAAGAAGACCGCCGAGCGCATCATCGTGGAACTGCGCGATAAATTTACCAGCGGCGAACAGCTCGACGCCTTGGCCGGCGGTGCCGGCGAGCTGGGCGACCACCGCCTGCGCGATGCCGCCCTCGCCCTGAGCGCGCTCGGCTACAAACTCGACGCCGCCCAGAAAATGATCCAGACCGTCACCCAGAAACTCACGCCCGAAATGACCGTGGAAGATCTCATCCGGCTGGCCCTGACAAAATGAACAACGACATCATCACCCCCGACAAGGAGTTCGAGCAAAAGCTGCGACCCACCCGTTTCGCCGACTTTACCGGACAGGACAAGATCCGCGAACGGCTGGAACTGTTTGTGCAGGCCGCCCGCGAACGGGACGACGTGCTCGACCACGTCCTGCTTTCCGGACCACCGGGCCTCGGCAAAACCACGCTCTCCTACATCCTCGCCGAGGCGATGGACGCGAACATTAAATGCACCTCCGGCCCGGTCATCGACAAACCCGGCGACCTCGCCGGACTGCTGACCAGCCTTGAGCGCGGCGACGTTTTGTTCATCGACGAAATCCACCGCATGCAGCGCTCTGTCGAGGAATACCTCTATTCCGCCATGGAGGATTTCGTGATCGATATCGTGATCGACCAAGGCCCCAACGCCCGCTCCGTCCGGCTCAACATTCAGCCCTTCACCCTGATTGGCGCCACCACCCGCGCCGGCATGCTCTCCGCTCCGATGCGCTCGCGCTTCGGGCTCGTCAACCGGCTCGACTACTACGACGCCGAAACCCTGACCACCATCGTCAAGCGCTCGGCAAAGATCCTGAACGTGGATATCGACGCCCCGGGCGCGTTCGAAATTGCATCGCGCTCCCGCGGCACGCCGCGCATCGCCAACAACCTGCTGCGCCGCGCGCGCGACTATGCCCAGGTCAAGGCCGACAACCACATCACCCGCGACCTCGCCGACCAGGCCCTCAGCCTGCTCGATATCGACGGCGACGGGCTCGAGGAAATGGACAAGCGCATCCTTTCCTGCATCATCGAAAAGTTTGACGGCGGTCCGGTGGGACTAAGCTCCATATCGGTATCCGTCGGCGAAGAATCGGATACGATTGAAGAGGTCTACGAACCGTACCTGATTCAGGAAGGCTATCTGCAACGCACACCGCAAGGCCGTATTGCAACCGCGTTGTCCTACCGCAAATTCGGGCTCGTTCCCCCGGAAAAGAAATAAGCGGAGCCATTGGCCCCGCTTATTCATAACGACCCGACGGTCGAATCCAACTTGATTGCTTAGTCTACGCGATGCGTGACTTCCAGCAGGTGGTAGCCGAACTGGGTCTTCACCGGGCCCCGGACTTCGCCGACCGGCGCACTGAAAACGACTTCGTCGAATTCCTTCACCATCTGTCCCGGCCCGAACGTACCCAGCGCGCCACCTTTTGCGCCAGAAGGGCACGAGGAATGTTCCTTCGCCAGTTCTGCAAAGTCCGCGCCTTTCGCGATCTGTTTTTTCAGGTCGTTACAAGCTTCTTCCGTGGATACCAAAATATGTCGTGCTGCGGCTTGTGCCATAAGATTTCTCCTTAATTTAGGCGTTTTGATTTAAAGGGCGCAGAATGCGGATTCGACCTGTACTTCGCAAGCCGATCCGCATTTTTTCCGCCCCGTCATTTTTTCCGCAGCTATTCCCCCGATCCGGCTCCGAGTTTCTCGGCCATGGCGTCGAGGTCGAGGAAGTCCAGGTCGAGGGTGGAGACTTCGATGGACGTGATGTTGAGATTCTGGGCCGCTTCGAGGGCCACGAGAATATTGCCGCCGCTACCCTGCATGGCTTCGTTGCGAAGCTTTTCCCCGGCGGCCTCGGCCTTCCTGACCTTCAGCAGACCTTCGGCCCCTTTCTGCGCGCGGATGAGGTCGGCATCGGCCTTCTTTTCGGTGACATACCGTTCAGCCTTGGCGCGGATGGTGGCGATCTGGAGGTCCGTCTCGGCTTGCATGCTGATCAGCTCGGCCTCTTTTTCCTTTTCAACGATTTTGACCAGTTTGGAGGTTTCCGCTTCGATGACCTGCGTTTTACCGCTCATCGTCTCCGCTGCCGCCATGGATTTATTGAGTTCCACTTCCTGGTCGGCCAGCTTTTTCCGGCGGATTTTATTTTCATACTCGGGATCGAACTGCACGGAACGGATCAGCACATCGATCACATCGATGTGTTTGGCGCCCAGCGTCTCGACCAGCATTTGGTGTACGTCGGCAGCGGCCTGCCGCCTTCTGGCGGGGTTGTAGAAATCCTCCGTCTTCATCGTGCCGAAAGCCCCCATGCAGGCACTTTGGGCCTCGTTGCGGACGATGGTTTTATATTTCGAACCCGACCCCAGCTTCCGATAGAGCAGATTGACTTTTCCGAGGGCGATCCGATACTTGATGGTGACATCCAGCGAGATGGCATAACCGTCTGCCGACTGCACTTTGACATCGTCGACACTGCGAACGTTACCCCGATTCTGATCGCGGGTCATTTCCAGGGTTTGGACGGTGCTGTCGAACAGTTCCCACTTATCGATGGGTCCCAAATTCCGGTGCCACCCAGCACTAAAGTCCTTACCGACAACGCCTTTTTGACCGAAGAGGCTGTACTGCTGGATGCGTACGCCGACTTGCCCGATCGGAATATCCACGGTGAGCGATTTGAAGACCAGCCAACCGCCGGCGATTATAACGATGATGATGTATGAAATTATTTTTATGATTTTCATGAGAGTTCCTCCCGGATTATTGGCCGACCGATGCGGCACCTTTAAGATGTTCGAACCGCTCCGTATGCCCTTCCAGCGTGAACGGTTTCCCGGAAATCGAAATGCCCTTCAGCTTGCGGGCATATTCGAGCTTCACCATGTTCCGCCCGCCGGGCGCGGACAGCGCCTTGTTCATTTCGCTGATGCCCTCGGCTTCCGCCGTTTTTTGCGAGGCAATTCCGGCGGCGGTTTTAATCTGCTCATAGAGCGTGGCGGTCGCATGGATAGTGACCCGTTCATAATAGGCCTCCGCGTCTTTGCGCAGGCGGTTGGATTCGGCCTCGGAATCAATCAGTTTCTGGCTCATCGCCCCTTCATACTGCTCCACCGCCACATTCTTGCGGTTGGTTTCCAGAACAATTAAAGTCACCTGTTTCTGCTTGGCCGCCAAGGCTTTGGATTGCTCTTCGAGCACGGCTTGGTCGGCCAGTTTTTTCTTTTTGATCATCTGTTCATACTCCGCATAGAAATGCGGCCGCTGGGGGATCACGATACTGCCGATGGTCAGGCCAAACGGATTGAGCCGTCCGTTAAGGTCGTTCCGGGCCAGCACCAGTTTGGCATCGCGTTTCGAGGCATCGTAGAACTCCTCGGTGGTCAGTTCGCCGAGATAGTTGCGGACCACGGAACGGGTATAATCACGCGCCCATTTATGTTTATAATTATCCTGCACTCCCGAGGCGGTCACAACCATAGCCGCTTCCTCCGGCATGATGCGGTACTGCACCTTGATATCCACAAAGACATCGCTGCCGTCAACGGTCTTGATCTTCAGGTCGTCCTTGCCGCGCCGATCGCCGCGGGCGGCAGTTTCGGTCATTTCCAAGGTTTGGAGGGTTTTGTCCATCACTGAAAAGGAATGCCGGATTCCATTGTAGATTTTTGCACCCGACTCCTCGACCACCGTAATTTCACCTGAAAACCGGTCGAGCATGATACCCACCTGCTCACCGCTCACGGTATCGATGCGGATCGTCAAGAAGCAGAATGCCGCAACCAGCACAACCGCGACGCCCACCGGAAACAAACCGCTGCCCAGGACCTTCTGCAAGGCCTCCAGACTAGGGTCGGGCTTTTGTTCGAAATTCATATCCATCTTATTATCTCCTCGAGTTTATCTTTATGCCGCCAGCACACTGCCCTGAAGAAGCCCGGAACAAATGGGAGCATCGGTAGATCAAGCCGCACCTGGGTCGGTCTGAATTCGAATGGCTCACCCATATTCCCACCTCCTGATTTCAAGAGTGTAAAAAGACAGTACCACGCCCCATCAACCCCTCAACGATTAAAATGCCCCCAAAATTATAATGACTGCTGTCGGCCAAACTTTTCGGTGGAAACCATTGAGAAAGCGGCCTTGCTCTGCTAGAAATCCGCCTCTTGTTCAACCCCTTCTGAAAAGGACGAAAATTATGGCCATTCATCCAGATGCAGGAAAACCCGTTGCGAAGGAAAACCTGACCGATATTGCTGAACTGATCAGCCTCTATTACGAAATACAGCCCGATGTGGAGAACCCCGATCAGCAGGTTGCCTTTGGCACCTCCGGCCACCGCGGCAGCTCGCTCAACAGCAGCTTTACCGAAGACCACATCATGGCCATTTCGCAAGCCATCTGCGAATACCGCGCGGAGCAGGGCTTCACCGGCCCGCTGTTCATCGGCAAGGATACCCATGCGCTCTCCATCCCAGCCGAAAAATCCGCCCTGCAGGTGTTCGCCGCCAACGGCGTCACCGTCATGATCGACCAAGCGGGCGGCTACACCCCGACGCCCGTCATCTCCCACGCCATCCTGGCCTACAACAAGGAGCGCTCCGCCGGCCTGGCCGACGGCGTCATCATCACCCCATCGCACAACCCGCCCGACACCGGCGGCTTCAAATACAACCCGCCGCACGGCGGCCCGGCCGACACCGACGCCACCGGCTGGATTGCCAACCGCGCCAACGAGCTGCTAGCCAACAACAACGAAGCCGTGCAAAGCCTCTACCTGCAGGATGCGCTCGAAGCCGACACCACCGTTGCCTACGACTTCATCACCCCCTACGTCGACGACCTCGGAAACGTCATCGACATGGAAGCCATTAAAAACGCCGGTCTCAAAATCTGCGCCGATGCCATGGGCGGTGCGGGCCTGCGCTACTGGAAGCCGATCGCGGAAAAATACGGCCTCGACCTCACCATCCGCAACGACACCGTCGACTACACCTTCAGCTTCATGACCGTCGACCGCGACGGCAAGGTGCGCATGGATTGCTCATCGCCCTACGCGATGGCCAGCCTCGTCGCGCTCAAGGACGACTTCGACATCGCCTTCGGCAACGATCCCGACTATGACCGCCACGGCATCGTCACCAAGTCCGCCGGCTTGCTGAACCCGAACCACTACCTCGCCGTCGCCATCAACTATCTCTACACCCACCGCGACGGTTGGCGGAAAGACGCCGCCATCGGCAAGACGCTCGTCAGCTCTTCGATGATCGACCGCGTGGCCGGCGAACTCGGCCGCGACCTGCAGGAAGTGCCGGTCGGCTTCAAGTGGTTCGTGAACGGACTGCTCGACGGGTCCTATGGGTTTGGCGGGGAAGAATCCGCCGGCGCCTCGTTCCTGCGCAAGGACGGCACCGTTTGGAGCACCGACAAGGATGGCATCATCCTCTGCCTGCTGGCGTGCGAAATCCTGGCCGTTACCGGCAAGGATGCCGGCGAACACTATCAAGACCTCGTTGCCAAGTTTGGGCGGCCGGTCTATGCCCGCGTCGACGCCCCGGCCACCCGCGCGGAAAAGGCCAAGCTGGCCGCCCTTTCGGCGGATCAGGTCACCGCCGAAACGCTGGCCGGCGAACCGATCACCGCCAAGTTGACCCACGCCCCCGCCAACGGCGCGGCCATCGGCGGCCTGAAGGTCTGCACCGAAAACGGCTGGTTCGCCGCCCGCCCCTCCGGCACTGAAGACATCTACAAAATCTACGCCGAAAGTTTTAAGGGCGAGGAGCATTTGAAGATGATTCAAGCCGAAGCGCGCGAAATCGTTAACGCGGCACTGGCCTAAAATCATCCACAGATTTCTCAGATTACATGGATTTACCTAATCTGAGAAATCCGTGTAATCTGTGGAGACCCTTATGGCTAGAAAAAAATACAGCAGGAAGATTGGCGGACGCGGCGGAGCGGGGCAAAACCGCGCCGAAAGCGAAGCGTTCCTGAAAAAGAACCGCTCCAAGCCGGACGTCGTCGAAACCGCCAGCGGCTTGCAATACACGATACAAACCCCTGGAACGGGTAAGGCCCCCGACGAGTGGAGCACCGTGGAAGTCAACCAGCGCATTCTGCTCGTCGATGGAACCGTCATAAAAAATACCTATAACGGAACCGAGACCGACATCTTCACAATAGCGGAGGCCATCGATGGCTTAAAAGAAGGGCTTCGGCTGATGAAGGAAGGTGGAAAATTCCGCTTCGTGGTCCCATCCGATCTCGCTTGGGGCAAGCGCGGCGCCGGCAACCGGATCGGCCCCTACGCCGCGCTCATCTTCGATATCCGGCTGGAAAAAGTTACCGGCTGATTTCTCACGCCCGGTCGCTGCGCTCACTCAAGCCACAAAGAGACTTCCTCTGTGGTAAAACTACCGGCGGCTCAGGCTCATCACAATCTGGAGAATGTACCAGAAGAGCAGTGCCACCGAGGCAAAGAGCTGAAGCGAGGCCGCCACATGCTGTTCCGGCCCATAGTGGTGCAGAACCTTCGAGGTATCGTAGAGGATCGCCCCGCTGGCCAGCAGCACCATCGCGAAGGAAAAGATCAAGCCCAGGTTGAAACCGAAAAGTACCGCACAGACAATCAAGCCGAGCGCCAGCATGAAGCCGATGCCCAGGATGCCGCGCAGAAAGGAGAAATCCTTCTTGGTTGTGAAGACCACCAGGGTCAAGCCACCGAAAAGCAACAGGGTCAGAATGGCGGCCGTTGGCAGAACCTCGGGCGAGCTGTACAGGGTGGCAAGCAGCAGAATCGGCGCAAAGATCACCGACTCCACAATCACATAGAGGCTCAAGCCGACATACTGCATGGTCGGGGAGGCCGTGCTGGAGGCCAAGCCACTGGCAAGACGCCCGAAAATAATGAATCCACCCAGAATCATGAGCCAGCCAAACCGCATCATCATCACATTGAGCAGCATCTCGGCGATGGGGGAGTGGATCATATAGGCTTCGAGCCCGACAAAGGCCAGCACCGCGCCAGCCAGATGGGCATAGGTTCTACGGATAAAGGCGGCCCGTTCACTGGGCTGCGCCTGCGATGCGGTTAACTGCTGTGCATATTCGTTCATCGAATCCTCCAAATTTAAAAATCCAGCCTAGCTTCCCGCCATTGAGAATCAAACCCTTCTTTCAAGCATTTGAATGAGGTTGACGGCGTTGCCCGCTCCGGCTCCATAAAAAAAAACCGCACCGGAAACGGCGCGGTTTTTACACCTGAAACGTATAGCTGGACTATTCCGCTTCGAGCTGCGCGGCGACTTCGTCGGAGATATCAAAGTTGGTGTAGACATCCTGTACATCGTCGAGGGCTTCGAGTGCATCAACAAACCGCATAATGGAATTGGCTTTATCGAGCTCGGTCACTTCCACCACCAGATCCGGGATCATGGTGATCTCGGACTCTTCCATTTCGATCCCGGCATTGGTAATGGCCTCGGAAACAGCGAGGAAATCGTTCGGATCAGCAATCACCTCAAACTGGTCGCCATCCGTCTTCAAATCCTCTGCGCCGGCCTCCAACACGAGATCCATCAGCGTGTCTTCATCGGTTTGATCCTTGTTGATGAAAATCTGGCCCTTGCGCTGGAACGTGCGGCTGACCGCGCCCTGGTCGGCCAGGTTGGCCCCGGCCTTGGTGAAGGCGTGGCGAACCTCGGAAGCCGACCGGTTTTTATTGTCGGTCAGCACTTTCACCACCACGGCAATGCCACCGGCGGCGTAGCCTTCGTAGGACCCTTCGGTCAGCTGGCCCCCTTCAAGTTCGCCGGTACCCTTCTTGATGGCGCGCTCGATATTGTCCTTCGGCATGCTGACGCTCTTGGCTTTCTGGACCAGTGCGCGCAGGGCGATATTATCGTTCACGTTTCCGCCCCCTCCGCTCGCCGCCACCATGATTTCCTTGGCGATCTTGCTGAAGACCTTGCCGCGCGCGGCATCGGCCTTGCCCTTTTTATGCTTAATGTTTGCCCATTTACTATGTCCAGCCATCGCTCAATTCTCCGTTTGCCTAATGAGTCATGCGTAATGCGTAATTTTACAGGGTATGCACGACTCATTACGTATTACTTGTTAATCGTTACTTTCGCGAAGCCGCGCTTGCCGGAACGGATGACCATCCCCTCTTCGGGTACAATCTGCGCACGCTCGTCGCTGATTTTTTTGTCGTTGATCCTTACCGCGCCCTGCTTGACGAGGCGGCGTGCCTCGCCATTGCTCTTCGCCAGGCCGGCCAGCACCATCAGGCTCAGCAGGCCGGTCTCTTCGGCGGGCACGACCACTTCCGGAATATCGTCCGGCAGCGCCTTCTGCGCAAAGACGCGTATAAATTCTTCCGAGGCGTGCTTCGCCTCCTCCTCGCCAATAAAGCGGGCCACCACTTCCTGAGCGAGCTGGTCCTTCACGGCGCGCGGGTGCAGCTTGCCCTTCGCCACCTTGGCGTGGGTTTCCTGCACCTTGTCCTTCGGCCAGCACAGGATGTATTCAAAATATTTCCACATCAGGTCGTCCGGCACGCTCATCAGTTTGCCGTACATTTCACGCGCAGGCTCGGCGACGCCGACATAGTTGTTCAGGCTCTTGCTCATTTTCTGGACGCCGTCGAGCCCTTCGATCAGCGGGAGCGTCATCACACACTGCGGCTCCTGCCCCATCACCTTCTGCAGCTCGCGGCCGAGCAACAGGTTGAAGAGCTGGTCGGTGCCGCCCAGTTCAAGGTCGGCCTCGACCATGACCGAGTCATAGGCCTGCACCAGCGGGTAGAGGAATTCGACGATCGAGATCGGCTGGTTGGCCGCATAGCGCTTGGAAAAGTCATCGCGCGCCAGCATCTGCGCCACGGTCACGTGCGCCGAGAGGCGGATGACATCGTCGAACTTCATTTCGCCGCACCATTCGGAGTTGAAGCGAATCTCGGTTTTGTCCGGATCGAGAATCTTGAAGATTTGTTCCTGATACGATTTCGCATTTTCCGCCACCTGCTCGCGGGTGAGCGGCTTGCGGGTCTGCGAGCGACCGGAGGGATCGCCAATCATGCCGGTGAAGTCGCCGATGATGAAGACCACGGTGTGCCCCGCATCCTGAAACTCGCGCAATTTGTTCAGCCCGACCACGTGGCCGAGGTGGATATCGGGAGCCGAGGGGTCGGCCCCATATTTGATCCGCAGCCCCCGGCCGGCGGCCTGGGCTTTTTCGAGCTTCTTCTTCAGGTCATCGCGGTTGATGAAATCAACGGCGCGCGACGACAGGAAATCGAGTTGTTCTTCAATATTCATATATACCCATCCCTTTACAGGACTCTTACGCACGCTCGGACCAGAAAGCGCATATTCAGCCATAAAACCGCGGAGAAGTCACAAAAAAAACCTGCCCGGAAATCGGGCAGGTTTTTTTGCATCCAAGAAACAAAGACTACTTGTCTTTGTCGTCTTTCTTGGCGTCGCCCGGATGCCACTCTTCGAGCTGGTCGCCGAAGGCGTTGTCGAATGCGGAGCCGAGGTCGACGAGTTCGGAGCCCGGCGTGAACCCTTGGAGCATGTCTTCCTTTACTTCGAATTCGTCGTCTCCAACAGCCGCGGCCTTGATGCTGAGGCCGATACGGTGTTCAACCGGATCCACCTTCACAACGCGCGCTTCAACGGAATCGCCTACATTGAGGACATCCTTGACGCGCTCAATGTGGTCGTTGCTGATCTGGCTGATGTGTACTAGGCCGTCGATTCCTTCCTCGATTTCAACGAAGGCGCCGAAGGAGGAGATCTTGGTGATGATCCCGCTGACCTTCTGGCCGATCGGATAGCGATCGACAATACCGGCCCACGGATCATCCTGAGCCTGCTTGAGGCCGAGGCTGATGCGCTGGTTGTTGGCGTCGATTTCCAATACGATGGTTGGAACCTCGTCCCCCTTCTTGAGGATTTCGGACGGATGGTTGACCTTGCGGGTCCAAGACATGTCGGACACGTGGATCATGCCGTCAACGCCCTCTTCGAGCTCAACAAACGCACCGTAGGAGGTGAAGTTGCGAACCTTGCCGGTAACCAGCGATCCGATCGGATACTTGCCGGCAACGACTTCCCAAGGGTTGTCTTCAACCTGGCGCATGCCGAGGGAGATCTTCTTGTCGTCGGAGCTGACCGATAGCACCACGGCATCGACTTCGTCGCCGAGCGCCAGCACGTCGGCCGCACGCTGAATGCGCTTGGTCCAGGACATTTCGGAAACGTGAACGAGTCCTTCGATTCCCTGCTCAAGCTCGACGAAGGCACCGTACGGAGCGAGGTTGACCACCTTGCCACGCACACGGGCGCCGATCGGGAAGCGCGATTCGATGCCATCCCACGGATTTGCCAGGGTCTGCTTGAGGCCGAGGCTGATGCGTTCCTTCTCGAGGTCGACGTCGAGGATCATTACGTCGACCTTGTCGCCCACCTTCAGTATTTCGGACGGATGGTTGATGCGGCCCCAGGTCATGTCGGTGACGTGCAGCAGGCCGTCGATACCGTCGAGGTCGACAAACGCACCGAAGTCGGTGATGTTCTTGACCAGTCCCGGACGAATCTGGCCCACTTGGATTTCGGCCAGGATCTTGCGGCGGGATTCGCGGCGCGACTCTTCGATGAGCTCGCGGCGGGAAACGACAATGTTCTTCCGCTCAAGGTTGATCTTGAGGATTCTAAATTCGTAGGTTTTGCCCATGTGGTCTTCAGGATTGCGAACCGGAACAACGTCCAGTTGGGAACCTGGCAGGAAGGCGTCAACGCCGACATCAACGATAAATCCACCCTTGACGATGTTCTTGATGGTACCTTCCACCAGACTGCCTTCGGAGCATTCGTTGACCACATAGTCCCAAGCGCGCTGCTGTTCAGCCCGGCGCTTGCTGAGTACGACCATGCCATGATCGTCTTCGAGGTGTTCGAGGAAGACTTCAACTTCCTGACCGATCGGATCTTCTTGGAGATCCTTGAATTCCTGCGCGGAAACCACGCCCTCGGATTTGTAACCAATGTCGATGAGCACGTCGTCATCGCGGACACTGATAATCTTACCGTTAACAATGGACCCTTCGGTAAAGTTCTTGAGGGTCTCGGCGTACATTGCTTCCATGGCTGCGTCATCCACACCCATGCTTGTGTTAGTAGTTGGTTGCATAATTAAGCGGGAACACACGCTCCCTGCCCTTATTTTTTTTACGATGTAAATGGGCAAGCAATCGGCCACGCGGCCAAAACCTAGCTTCCCCAGTAATTCGAGCGCGCAATATTAGGTGTAATCCCCTGTCTTGCAAGTTGTAAATCCAGAAAATGCGGGGTAATTGAAATCCCTTTCTGGCGGGTACAAAGGCTTTTCAATCTGAATAAATCGCATTATGGTTTGGTTCGCCCGGAAGGCTTGTTCCTCGAAACCCGCGAACGGGCAAGCGGCAGCAAGTGGGCGCACATTCAAATTAAAGGCGACTCGTATGAAAAAGCTACTCAAGGTCATCGTTGGAATCGTCGTGATCCTGTTCCTGGTCGTGACCGGCCTGGTTCTGTTCCTGCTCGGGCCCACCGTCGAAAAGGCCGTTGAAACCATCGGCCCCAAAGCGATCGGCGCAGAGCTCACCCTGGAAAAGCTCCGCATTGATCCTTTGCGGGGCACCGTGCAGCTCAAAGGCCTGTTTATCGGCAACCCCCCCGGGTTTGCCTCCGACAGCGCCGTAAAGCTGAAACAATTCAGGATCGATGTCGCCCTCGGCTCCCTGCTCACCGACACCATTGTTGTGAAGCAGATCCTGATCGACGCGCCGGAATTCACCTACGAGCGCACCCTCAAGACCGACAACATCCAGGCGATCCAGAAAAACATCGCAGCCTACACCGCCCGGGAAGAAACTCTGGAGGAGGAACCCGCCGCGGAAGAAGCTGCAGCAAAGAAACCGGCCGGCAAGAAAGTCATCATCGAGCATCTGCTCGTGAAGGACGGCAGGGTGAATGTAAAAATTTACGGCTTCCCCACCGCGCCCATTCCATTGCCCGACGTTGAAAAAACCGACATCGGCAAACAAGAGGGCGGCACCACCTGGGCGGCGGCCGGACAGGAAATCGTCGCCGTTATCTACGATGCCATCTCCGGTGCGGTCGCCAGCATGGGCACCGTATCCGGCGATGCCCTCAAGGACGCCGGCGGCATCACGACGGAAGCGGGCAAGATTCTGGGCGGCACGGCGGGCGACGCCCTTAAAGGCATCGGCGGCCTGTTCAAGAAGAAGGAATAGGGCCGCAAAATAAAAATCTGAATTCGCAAATCAGGGCCGGGCACGTATAGTGTTTGGATGAACCTCGTCTACAACGCATCCGCCGGCACGGGCAAGACCTACCAGGTCACCGGCCTGTATGAGCGGCTGGTGCTGGACGACGGTATCGACCCGCGCCATATCCTGCTGATGACGTTCACCGACAATGCCGCCGCCGAGCTGCGCATGCGGGTGGCGCACCGGTTGCTCAAAGCGCGCCGCACGGCCGAAGCCGCGAATAACGACGAGCGGGCCGAACGGGCCATTCTGGCCCTGTCGCGCCTGCCCTCCGCACCGATTGGAACCATCCATTCCTACTGCACCCGCCTGCTCCGCGAACATGCGCTCGAAGCAGGCCTCTCGCCCGGCTTTTCCACCCTCGTTGGCGATGACTGCGCCGAGCTCCTCAACCAGATTTGCCGCGACGAATTATTGGTCCGGCTCGAAACCGACCCCGATTTCAAAACCTTCTGCGCCGGGGCGCAAATCATTGGAACCGGCAATGGCTTTGGCACCAGCATCACCGAAACGGTTCCGGCCCTGATTGCCCAAGCGGGCAACCTCGGCATCTCGCTCGAAAACGCCGAAGCCATGTTGCCCGACCCAACTCCCGGCGCAACACGCATTGAATTTGAAACGATCTGTAAACGCATCAAGGAATTGCCGAAAATTACCCCGGCCGTGCAAACCGCGCTTCAAATCATCGAACAGGGTTTAAAGGAAACCGCGGACGTCGAGTCCTTGGTAACTAAACTCGAAGACCTCGGCATCAAGAAATTCGGCCGGGGGGCCAAAGCCATTTCAGACGACTTCTGGGACCTGAAGCAATCCGTCCAAGACGCCCTTCGCTACCGCGAGCGCTTTCCTGCGGCGCAGGCCTTTGCCCGTTATGCGCAGGCGGTGGCGCAGCAGTTCCAACAGCGCAAGCATGAGATGGATGCGGTCGATTTCGACGACCAGTTACGCATGGCGGCCGGACTGCTTAAAGCCGGCCAAGCCAGGCCGGCGTTTGAATATGTGATCGTCGACGAGGTGCAGGACACGTCGCGCATTCAGTGCGATATCATCCAATCGCTATGGAGACCGGAAACCCACCTCGTCATCTGTGGCGACAAGAAGCAAAGCATCTATACCTGGCGCGGGGCCGACCCCCAAGTGATGCCCGATCTCGAAAAGGCGATCCGGGCCACCGGGCATTCAGAAACGATTCCGTTGCAAACCAGCTACCGCAGCAAGGGGCCCATCCTCGACCTGATCAACACCCTCTTCGAATCGATCTACGGGTTGGATGAATACGCCGCGGAAGACCGGCTCGCCGCCAATCCCAACTTTGCAACAGACGGCGAAAAGCCCTGCGTCGAATTCCTGCTGCCCGACGAAGACATGGCGGAAGGGTCGAAGCGGGAAAAAACAGCCGCCGAAATGGAAGCCGTCGCCAACCGGATTGAATTGCTGGTGAAAGGCCCCGCCGAATGGCGGCCCGACTATCGCTACAACGACGGGTTTGCCCCGACGGATGAAAACAACCACTACCGCTATTCCGACATCCTGATCCTGCTGCGCCGGACCACAAACCAGTCGTCGCTGGAACATGCCCTGCGCCACGCCGGCATTCCCTACACCCTCGGCGGCAAGGGCCGCGGTTTGTTTACCCGGCAGGAAACGCGCGATGTTTCGCTCTTCCTCAACGTGATCACCAATCCAACGGATGCCTACTCGCTCATCGGCTTTCTGCGTTCGCCATGGATTGGCCTCTCCGATGAAACCCTTGCCGAACTGGCCTGGGGCGAGGACGGCTTCTCCATCGACCAGCTGATGGGCAGCTATTCGAAAGAAACCGACATCATCGCGCGCTACCGCGAACTGCTTGCCACCAAATTGGCGTCGGAGCTGGTGCGCATGCTGATCGATGAGACGGGCTTCGACGCCCTGCTCGCCGGCCTGCCGCGCGGCACGCAACGACTGGCCAACCTGCGCAAAGTGATCGACTGGCTGCGCGAACACGAACGCGGCGCGCAAACCACCGCCGCCGCCGTCGCCCGGAAGCTGGCCGAGCAAATCAAGAATCCGCCCCAGGTGCCCGAGGCCGCCCTGCTGGACCCGGCCCAGAACGCCGTCACCATCATGACGGTGCACGGCGCAAAAGGGCTGACCAAGCGGGTCGTATTTATGCCGGACATGAGCTCCAGCCCCACCGCCGACCGCAACTTTGCCCACGTCTTTTTCGATGAGCAGCACGTACCCAGCATGGGCCTTAAGATTGTCGCGCCGGACAAGACCGACGTGGCATCGCCCGGCTTCCAGAAAGCCAAGGACCGGGCCAAAGCAGTTCGCGCGCATGAGGCCAACAACCTGTTCTATGTTGCGATGACCCGCGCGCGCGACCTCGTGGTGACCTCCGCATCCATTGGGAAAAAGCCGGCCGGCTGGCTGGCGCAGCTGGAACCGTTCATCGATAGCGGCGCCATCCCATCCATCCCCTACTCCAGACTCAATGAGGCCGCCGAAATACGACCGGCAACCGAACGGGCCATTCCAACCGCCGCGGCACTATCCACCGCGCTGCGGGCACTTGCCCCCGCGCCGGAACGGCCGGCCCTCAAGCGCATGCCCGCCACCCAGCTGGCCAACGAGCAGGATGAACTGGAACTCGAGATTCCCGAGGAGCAACCTACGGTGCGCGCCAAGCGGACCTATTCAGCCGCGCTCGGAACCCTCGGCCATGCGGTACTGGAACAGCTTGCCCTGAACGGCTGGGAGGGTTCGGTTCCCGCTTGGCTGGAAACGCTGCGCGGTGAATTCGACATCGGCAAAGCCGAGGCCGCCGCGCTGACCAAGCGGGTGGAGCAGACGCGACTGCTGATGATCGAATTGACGGCCCACATGAGCGAAGTCCGGCCCGAGTTCCCGTTTGTATTGCACGATGGCGACCGGCTGATCGATGGCACCATCGACCTGCTTTGCAAGACGGCCGGCGGGGTTGAGATCTTCGACTATAAGTTCACCGAATCCGACAATGGCTCGGTAACGGATTCCTATCGCGGGCAGATGGAAACCTACCGCCAGGCCGTACAACGCATCTTCAATCCGACGACGTCTGCGGCTAAACTGGTGGTCGTATCGAAAGAGGGACCGCGGGTAGTGCCCATCGTTTTTTAACCGGCAATCGCTTGAATGCCTCCTCCTTTCAGCCTACATTTTCAATCATATGAGCGAAATCGATACACTGGTTATTGTCCCGACGTACAACGAGAAGGAAAACATCAACAAGGTTGCCGCGGCGGCGCTGGAGGCCTCTCCGCATGCGGATCTTCTTTTCGTGGACGACAATTCGCCGGATGGCACGGGGGATTTGGCCGACGCCCTTTCGAAGAAGTTCGACCGAGTCCATGTGCTGCATCGCACCTCGAAGGATGGGCTCGGCCGCGCCTATATTGCCGGGTTCAAGTGGGCGCTGGAGCGCGACTATCAACTGGTGATGGAGATGGACTGCGACTTTTCGCACGATCCGAACGAGATCCCCCATTTCCGCGACAAGGCTCTGGCGGGTTCCGACCTGGTGCTGGGCTCCCGCTATATCGGCGGCATCCGCATCATGAACTGGCCGCTGTCGCGCCTGATGCTCAGCCGCGGCGCCGGCATCTATGTCCAGATCATCACGGGCATGCCCTTCACCGACCCGACCGGCGGCTTCAAATGCTTCCGCCGCGAGGTGCTGGAGGCGTATAATTTCGACCGAGTCAAAGCCAACGGCTACGGCTTCCAGATCGAGATGACGCATAAAGCCTGGATGAAGGGCTTCCGCATTGGCGAGCTGCCGATCGTCTTTGAAGACCGCCAGGAAGGCACGTCGAAGATGAGCGGCAACATTGTCTATGAAGCCCTATGGATCGTCTGGACGCTGGCCATCCGTAACGGCTTCCGGCGCAAGCCCAAGAAAAAGCGCTAACCAGACAGCCGCTCGGTCAACCGGGCCCAGCGTTCAATCTCAATCCGTTCCGGGCGCTCGGCGTGCTCGATTCCCGCATCGGCCAACAGCTCATCGACTGGCGAAATCCCCTGCCGTTTCAGAATGGTTCCGATTTGCTTGCGCCGCTGTGAAAAGCAGGTCTTCACCAGCTTCTTGAACAAAGGATATTCCCCGGCACCGACGGCAGGAACCGCGCGGCGCTCCATCCTGACGACCGCCGACCATACCTTGGGCGGCGGCAGGAAGCAGGTGGGGCTGATCTTTTTGACCAACGTGTTTACGTAGAACGCACCGGTCAGAATGCCGAGCACGCCGTAGCTCTTGCCACCCGGTGCGGCCGTCAGACGGTCGGCCACCTCCTTTTGGATGGTGAGCGACATGAGCGCCGGCCGATGCGCGCATTCGGCCATATCGATCATCAAGCGACTCGCCACCGAATACGGCAGGTTGGCCGCGACCTTGGTGATGCCAGCCCGAAACAACTCTTCGAGATCCAGATCCAGCGCATCGCCTTCCAGGAGGGTGAAATTCGTGAAACGCGACTGGAGATATTTCACCATCGTCGGATCCTTCTCGATGCACGTAACCGCCTTTGCCTGGGGCATGATCCGTTCCGTGAGCGCCCCGAGGCCCGGCCCGATCTCGAGCACGGATTCGTCCGGCTGGATGTCGGCCGTGGTGGCGATGATGTCGAGAATGTTGGCATCGATCAGATAGTTTTGCCCCAGCCCCTTGTTCGGGCGATGCCCGAGGCTTTCGAGCAGGGCGCGGACTTCCTTCGGACTGGTGAGGCGGGGATTTACTTCCATGGGGTTTTCTTCCCGACCAGTTCGATGGCCAGTTCCAGCGCGTGCTTCATGCTTTTGGGCGAGGCTTGGTTTTTGCCCGCGATACCGAACGCGGTGCCGTGGTCGGGCGAGGTGCGGATAATCGGCAAGCCGAGCGTGACATTGACACCTTCATCGAACCCGATCATTTTCAGCGGTGCCAGCCCCTGGTCGTGATACATGGCCACGATGGCGTCGTAGCCCCCTTTCCGGGCCTTGTAAAAAAGGGTGTCGGCGGGAACGGGGTCGGAGACATGATAGCCCTTTTTACGAGCGGCGCGGATGGCGGGAAGAATGAGGTCGATTTCCTCACGGCCAATGATGCCGCCGTCGCCCGCATGCGGGTTGAGACCGCACACGCCGATCCGGCCCTTTCCGACCCCAAAGAGTTCCAGCGCCTGACCGGACAGCTCGATCGCCTCGCGGATGTTCTTTCGTGTAAGGGCTCCCGGCACGGCGGAAATCGGAAGGTGGCGGGTCACGAGCATCACGCGCAGACCGCCGCCCAGGAGCATCATGCCAAAGTTTTTGGTCTTGGTGAGTTCCGCGAGATATTCGGTATGCCCGGGCACATCGATCCCGGCCTTGTGGAACCCTTCCTTGCTGATGGGCGCGGTGACCATCGCATCCAGTTCGCCGGAGAGGCAGCCTTCGACCGCGATCCGGATCGCCTGCTCCGCCAAGCGCGATGCCTCGACCCGAATCTTTCCGGGTTGCCACGTGGCCCTACCTTCCACATCCACGAACTCAATCTTGCGCGAAACCGGAATCCGCATCGCGCCGGCCTGCTCGCGGACGAGTTGCTCGGAACCGATGCAAACAAACCGCACATCCGCCGGCCAACGGGACTTGCCAACGGCCTTTAGCGCAACCTCCGGCCCGATGCCGTTGAGGTCGCCCATGCTGATTCCAATTCGTTTCATGCGCTGGAAGATAAAAAAAGGCCTCGCGCAATGCGAGGCCTTTCAACGATCTGTTCGTCGGGGTTAGCCGAGGAGCAGTTCGGAGTAGGAAGGCATCGGCCAGATATCGGCCGGCACAAGGGCTTCCAGTCCGTCGACCGCCGCGCGGAGTTCATCCATCGCAGCAATCTGCGCCGCAGGGCCTTCAGCTGCTTCGACCTTGGCAATACCCGCCACCGTCGCTTCAAGCAGGCTGGAGAGCTCACCGGTGATCCCCGCAACCGCCGGGACGGAGGCGTATTCATTGATGGTCGTGACCGCCGCCGGAATAATCATCGTCTTGGCGATGTCCACCGAGGTGGCCGCTTCGATCGCAATGAGGGTTTCGTAGGTTTCAACATAGATGTTGTAGCGCGATTCCAGCTCTTCGTTCGTCAGTACGTTGTACTTGGAGAAGACATCCTTGGCCTTCTGCGTTGTCAGAACTTCGAGGGCTTCCGGGGTGGTGACGAGGTTCGGCAGACCCCGCTTGGCCGCTTCTTCTAGCCATTCGTCGGTGTAGCCATCGCCATTGAAGAGGATGCGTTTGTGTTCCTTGATCACTTCCGCGAGGACGTCCTGCAAGGCCGCGTTGAACTCCTTGCCATCGGCAAGAGCGGCTTCGACCTTGGTGCAGATGTAGTCGAACGCTTCGGCAACGATCGTGTTCAGCACGATGTTGGCGCCGGCCGGGCTCTGGCTGGAACCGACGGCCCGGAACTCGAAACGGTTGCCCACAAAGGCGAACGGCGACGTGCGGTTACGGTCGGTGTTGCCACGCGGCAATTTCGGAAGCAGATCGACGCCCAAGTGGATGTGACCGCCTTCCTTGGAGCTGCTGGCACCACCGGCTTCGATCTGTTCAATAATATCGGTGAGCTGGTCGCCGAGGAAGATGGATACGACGGCCGGCGGAGCTTCGTTGGCACCGAGGCGATGGTCGTTGCCAGCGGTTGCAACCGTGGCGCGCAGGAGGTCAGCGTGGGTGTCGACCGCTTTCATGAGCCCAACGATGATGGTCATGAACTTGGCATTTTCGTGTGGGTTGTCGCCCGGCTTCAGCCAGTTCTTGCCATCCGGCCCCCGGATGGCCCAGTTGTTGTGCTTGCCGGATCCGTTAACCCCCGCGAACGGTTTTTCGTGCAGCAGGCATTCGAAGCCGTGCTTCTCGGCCAGCGAGCTGAGGACTTCCATCGTGATCATATTGTGGTCGACGGAAATATTGAGGGTTTCGAAGACCGGGGCAATTTCGAACTGGCCCGGGCACACTTCGTTATGGCGGGTCTTGGACGGAACACCTAGCGCCCACAGCTCGGCATCGAGGTCGGCCATGAAGGCGGCAACGCGGCTCTTGATGGCACCGAAGTAGTGGTCATCGAGCTGCTGATGCTTGTTGGCCGGCTTACCGAAGAGGGTACGGCCGGTCTGCTGCAGGTCGGGGCGTTCCGCGTAGAGATCGGCATCGATCAGAAAGTATTCCTGCTCAGCACCGAGGGTCGCCTGGGCCATGGTGTCGCCGCAGTCGATGCCGAAGAGCTTGCCGAGACGAACGGTTTGTTCGGACAATACCTTCATGGAGCGCAGTAGCGGAGTCTTCTTGTCGAGGGCTTCGCCATGGTAGCCGCAGAAAACGGTCGGGACGCAGAGAGTGGATGCGCCGGCGCCGTCATACTTGATGAAGGCCGGACTGCTCGGATCCCAACCGGTGTAGCCGCGGGCTTCGAAGGTGGCGCGCAGGCCGCCGGACGGGAAGGAGGAGGCATCCGGTTCGCCTTGGATGAGCTCGTCACCGGAGAAGCCGGTAACAACGCCACCCTTGAAATCGGGAAAGATGAACGAGTCGTGTTTTTCGGCGGTCGCGCCGGTGAGCGGCTGGAACCAGTGCGTGTAGTGCGTGGCCCCCTTTTCCATGGCCCATTCCTTCATCGCTTCAGCCACTTCGTCGGCGATGCTGGCGTCGAGTTCCGAGCCGGTGTCAATGGTCTTTTTCAGCGAGGCGAACGTGGGAGCCGACAGCCGGGCTTCCATGAGCGGCAGGCCAAATACGTTTTCGCCAAATCCTTCGATGTTATTCTTCATTTTGATCTCCCTTAATAATTAATGCCCCCGAATTCCATCGACGGCAATGTATCCAGCTTTTTATCCCGACCCACTTCCAATGCCTTGAAAATCGCTACGAGAAGTATCCTACAAATTTATGCCTACTTAAAAGTACGTCGCCTTGAGCAGATTCTATACCAATCTGCGCCAGTGCCTTTATCTAATTCATATATAATAACTTAAGCCGATCAATGCTTGAATATTAAAAAGAATTTTATACATTTTTGTGCCCTGCGCACCCCTTAAAGACACATTAATGGCACATACTTTATGCCTGTTTTTAGTCACAGCTACTTTTGAGTTGCGCCACCGCGGCTTCGAGCCGCTTGATCCGATCCTTCAACTTCGGCAGCAGGAGGGAGTTGCCCAGCATCTTCAAGAATTTCGCCTGCGGCATCGCCGGGGAACCCATCACAAAACCGCGTTCGGGCACATTTTTCATCACCCCGGCCTGGGCCCCAACGATGGCGCCATCGCCCACCTGCAAATGGCCGGCCAAACCGGCCTGGCCCGCCAGGGTCACGCGCGCACCAAGGGTCGTACTGCCGGCAATTCCCGCCTGACCACACAGGACGGAATGCTCGCCGATCACCACGTTATGGGCGATCTGCACCAGGTTATCGATCTTGGTCCCTTTCCCGATTCGGGTCTTTCCAAAGCGGGCGCGATCGATCGCCACGTTGGCGCCAATCTCGACATCATCCTCGATGACTACCTTGCCAATCTGTGGGATTTTCGTTCGCGAGCCGTCGTCCTGCACGGCATATCCAAAGCCATCGGACCCAACTACCGTACCGTTATGAATGATCACACGATCCCCGATTTCCGTAAACTCGCGGGTGGAAACCAAGGGGTACAGCCGGCAATGGGTGCCCATCACCGTCTTGTAGCCGATGACGCAATTAGCGGAAATCGCGGTATGGGCCCCAATAACCACGCCCTCTTCCACCGTGCAATGGGCCCCGATGGAGACCCCTTCGCCGAGCTGGGCCGACGCCGCCACCACCGCAGAGGGATGAACCCCCGCCGCCGCCACGGGGGGCACTTCGTAGAAGAGGTCGGCCGCCTTCGCAAAGGACTGGTCGGAATTGTCCACCCGCACGAGCGCGCACCTGACTTCACGATCCCAGTCCTTCGGGACGATTACAGCCGAAGCGTTGGTTTCAGCCACCTGGGCCGTATATTTGGGATTGGCCAAAAAGCTGATCTCCCCCTCGCCCGCTTCGGCGAGGCTGGCGACCGCCGTGACTTCAAGGGCGCCATCGCCTTCGAGCGTACCGCCCAGTTTTTCCGCGATTTCGAATAGTTTCATACTTCTATTACTCAACTTTAAGGGAGGGGCCATCAGCCCCCTGTTGCTTCGCGGCCTTCGTTCAATATCGCCAAGATATTGCCGGTGATATCGGCCCTGGGCCTTACATACAGCACCGTCTGCAATCCATTGCGACTTAATGCCGAACGGTCGACCACACTTCGATACCCCTCTGCTTTTGAAAAATTGATGATCGTCTCGTGAATCTCGTCGAACAACTTGCGGCTCATGCGCGAGTTCTGCTGCTCGATCTGGTCCTTGCGCAACTTCTCGAAATCATTCATCTCCTGCTCTTTTTTCTGCAGGGCGACGAGTTTTTCCTCAAGCTGGTTGCGCTTGTTGTCGCGAACCTCCTCGCTCAGGCCCCGGTCGCGCGAGTCGGCACGAAGTCCTTCGATCGCCTCTTTCATCACCACGACCTCATCCTCCATGAGTTCGCGCTCCAGCTTGATATCCTCGGTCTGCTGGCTGATCTGGTCTTGGGCGAGCTGGGTTTTGTAGAACCGCTTGAAGACCTCCTGCAGGTCGATGAAAACAATCTCATCAGCAGCGCATGCGCTACCGGCCGCGAGAACTGCGGCGGCGATCAGGGTTGGGAACAACTTCGACATATCCGTATTCCTTTCTTTAAGAAACGAGCAGGAACCTTACCCAACCCCAAATGGTGTGACAAACAAATCGTGCGGCTTTCCCACATTCGGGAAATCCTGTTTTGCGGTTGATTTGGAGCCGGCGCACATTACAATCCCGCGAATGGCTCCCAGGTTCAAAATTGATCCCGATCAACCCGATGCGGCAGTGCTCGCACAGGCCTGGAATATTCTGGCCGCCGGCGGGCTCGTCATTGTCCCCACCGAAACGGTCTACGGCATCGCCTGCGCCCCTGCGGTTGCGGGGGCCTTCGACAAGCTGTTGGCCGCCAAGGGCCGCGATCGCGACAAGCCGGTCGCCCGGCTGGCCGCGGGCATGGAACAGGTGCGGGCGGTCGCCACCCACTGGAATACCGGACTGCAGGCCCTCGCCACCCACTACTGGCCCGGCCCGCTGACCTTGGTGCTGGAAACGGCGGCGGGCTGGACGGGCTACCGCGTACCCAACCACGCCGTCCCCCTCCGGCTGGCCGAACTGGCCGGCACCTCGCTGGCGCTGACCAGCGCCAATGCGAGCGGCGAACCCGATGCCAAAACAGCCGACGAAGCCGCGGCCGCAGTACAGGCCGATCTCGTGCTCGACAGCGGACCTTCGGCGGAACAGGCCATCCCCAGCACGGTGGTGAAGGTGGACGGCGCGAAGCTGGAGTGTCTCCGGGAAGGGTGCCTCCCCTTTGCGGAAGTCGCGCATATTTTCAAGGAAGGGCTGGGCTCATGAAAACCGTGTTGTTTGTCTGCACCGGGAATATTTGCCGCAGCCCCATGGCCGAGGCGATCTTCCGGCACCGCGTCGGGGCCGATTCAGGATGGACCGCCCGCTCCGCCGGCACTTTTGCGGGCCACGGATCGCCCGCCAGCATAAACGCCATGTCAGCGCTGGATGAAATCGGCATCGGACTTGGCACCCACGCCAGCCAACCCATTACCGCCAAGCTGGTTAAGTCCTCCGATATGATCGTGGTAATGACCGAAAGCCATCGGGCCTACCTTCACGATTACTTCCCCGAGGTTGCAGCCAAAGTTTGCTTGATTAAATCGTTCGGAACCTCAAAAGTGCCCGCCGATATTTCCGACCCGTACGGCGGCTCGCTGAATATCTACAGGAAAACCAGAGATGAGATCGAGCGGGCCCTTTCGGACCTGATTCTTTTTATCCGCACCGGAAAACAGTAAACGAGAAGGATAGTTTTTATGAAAATCGCGATTGGTTCAGACCACGGAGGCTATGCACTCAAGAGCCGTCTTGTCGAAATGTTGCAGGCCAAAGGCGTCATCGTCGAAGACCTCGGCACCCACAACACCGAATCGGTCGACTATCCGGATTATGCCGCGGCCGTGGCCGAAGAGGTCTCCAACGCCTCGGTCGATCAAGGCATCATTGTCTGCACCACCGGCATTGGCGTCAGCATCACCGCCAACAAGTTCCCGCGCGTGCGCGCCGCCCTCTGCCTGAACGAAGATATGGCCACCATGACCCGCCAGCACAACAACGCCAACGTGCTCTGTCTGTCCGAAAAATATACGACCGACGCAGACGCCGAAAAGATTCTAACCGCCTGGCTCGACACCGAGTTTGCCGGCGGACGCCACGAACGCCGCGTCAAGAAGATCAAGGACTATGCCTCCGAAACCGCCGGCACCATCGCTGTCTACGACACCGATCCGGAAATCTACGCCCTGCTGAAGAAAGAGGATCAGCGCCAGCACGAAAACCTGGAACTGATCGCCTCCGAAAATATTGTGAGCAAGGCCGTGCGCGAAGTACAGGGGTCGCGCATGACCAACAAATATGCCGAAGGCTATCCGGCCAAGCGCTGGTACAACGGCTGCGAATGGGTCGACGAAGCCGAGCGCCTCGCCATCGACCGCGCCAAGGAAATCTTCGGCGCCGAGCACGCCAACGTGCAGCCGCACTGCGGCAGCGGCGCCAACATGGGCGTCTACTTCGCCGTCCTCAACCCCGGCGACACCATCCTGGCCATGAGCCTCGCCGAAGGCGGCCACCTGACCCACGGCCACCCGATGAACTTTTCCGGCCGCCTGTTCAACATCGTCCCCTACGGCGTCGATCCGGAAACCGAACAGATCGACTACGACGAGCTCCAGAAGCTGGCCGATGAACATAAGCCGAAAATGATCGTAGCCGGCGCCAGCGCCTATTCCCGCATCATCGACTTCAAGCGGATGCGCAAGACCGCCGACAGCGTCGGGGCCTACCTCATGGTCGATATGGCGCACATCGCCGGCCTCGTGGCCACCGGCTGCCATCCGAACCCGGTGCCCTACGCCGACTTTGTGACGACCACGACCCACAAAACCCTGCGCGGCCCGCGCGGCGGCATGATCCTCTGCCGGGAAAAATTCGCGGCCGACATCGACCGCCAGATCTTCCCCGGCATCCAGGGCGGCCCGCTGATGCACACCATCGCCGGCAAGGCGGTCTGCTTCCACGAAGCCCTGCAGCCCTCGTTCACGCAGTACCAACAGCAAGTCGTTAAGAATGCCCAGGCCCTGGCCGCCGCACTCGAAGACGAAGACATTCGCCTAGTTTCCGGCGGCACCGACAACCACCTGATGCTGGTCGACCTGACCGGTGCCGACATTTCCGGCAAGGATGCGGCCATTGCATTGGATAAGGCGGCCATCACGGTCAACAAGAACGGGATTCCGTTCGACAAGAAGAGCCCGTTTGTCACCTCCGGCATCCGCATCGGAACCCCCGCGATAACCACCCGCGGCATGAAAGAAGCGGAAATGGAAAAGATTGCCGGCTTCATCAAACGCGTCATCCGCAATGCGGATAACCAAGCGGTCCTCAGTCAGGTCCGCGCCGAAGTGCTGGCCCTGACTGCGGAATTCAAACTTCCCTAACCGGCCGCGTTTTACCCGCAACACCAAAAAAGCGCCCCGTTCTGCGAGGCGCTTTTTTTCGTTTAGCGAGGAACGAAAAGGTTATTTCCCAACATCCCGGCGGCCAACAAACTTCACATCGCTGCCGCCTTGCTGCTCGGGGAACAGTTGGAAATTATCCGGCACCTGAGGATAGGCAACCCGGTTGGTCGCATACGAGGCATCCGGGCTGTAGGCTGCGATCTCGGAACCGGAGGTATAAATCCCCATCTTGCCGCTGGCCTGACGCTGCGAGCTGACCCCCCAATACTGGAGCCCGGCAAAAACAACAAAGAGCACCGCAATGCCATAGCGGGGCTCGGCGAAGAACCAGGGCAGGTTCCCTTCGATCCATTCGGCCACGCTGCGGCGCTGGTTGTTTTTAGCCGTGCGCACCCGCCGCATGATGTTGTGCTTGTTTTTGGTCATGCGCGCGGTGTCGGGCTTTTCATAATCCTTGAGATGCATCAAATGCCGCAACCGGTGCGCCATCCGTTCGCCGCCCGCCATTTTCATGCTGTCATTTTCACCCGTCATTTCATGAACTCCGAAAGCTCCGCCTGCATTTGTCTCCTCGCATAGAAGAGTCTTGATCTAACCGTGCCAACGGATGCCCCAACCACCTTGGCAATTTCGTCGTGTGGAATTCCTTGCATATCATGCATTACCACAACGGTTCTGTGCTTTTCAGACAGGTTCTGCAGGGCTTCGTTCAATTTTATTTGAAGCTCCGACAAACTCATGTTTCGCAGGGGCGAACCCTTGGTGGTGAGGTCGTGGTAGACCTCGTCGGTTTTGATATCCTGGTCAAACTGGTCCAGGCTCAGGGCGCGTTTCCGGTTGCGCTTTTTACGGTAGTTGATGGTTTTGTTGACGGCAATGCGGTAGAGCCAGGTGTAGAAGGAGGAGTTTCCCTTGAACCGCGGCAGCGCTTCGAACGCCTTAACAAAAACCTCTTGTGTCAGGTCCTCGGCATCCTCGCGGTTACTGGTCATATTATAGGTCAGGCCGTAGATTTTCCCGTGGTACCGTTCCACCAGGGCCTCGAAGGCGTGGACATCCCCCTGCTGGGATTTCAGCACCAATTCTGCGTCCGGCGGCCCCTCGTCCTCCAAGGGAGCCGCGTCCTGAACCTTCGCCGGGTCGTTGTATTTTCCGCTTGCCATAACTTCGTGTGAGCCTATTCCAATCCCTGAAAATAAGTATCCCTGTTCAAACAGGCGCCCCGCTACTTTTGCGGCGGAGCTTCCCGCCCCAGTTCCCGGAGCACGAGTTGAAGATCCTGCCAGACATCCTTCTTTTTCGTCGGATCGCGCAGCAGGTACGACGGGTGGAACGTGGGCATGAGCTTGATGCCCTCGCATTCCTGCCACGTTCCGCGCAGGCGCGTGATCGAAACCTTGCGCCCCAGCAACCCCTCCATGGCGGTTGCGCCGAGCCCGACCATGATCCGGGGTTTGATCTGTTTGATCTGCGCGCGCAAATACGGCAGGCATATTTCCATCTCTTCCGGCAGCGGTTTGCGGTTGTCCGGCGGGCGGCACTTCACCACGTTGGTAATGAAGACCTCGTCGCGCTGATAGCCCATGGCCTCGATCATCTTGGTCAGCAGCTGCCCGGCCTTGCCGACAAATGGCCGGCCCTGCGCATCCTCGTCCGCCCCCGGCCCCTCGCCAATAAACATGATTTCCGGCGATTCGTCGTTACCCTCGCCCGGCACCGTGTGGGTGCGGCCCTGGCAGAGCGCACAGTTGGTGCAACCCGCAATATGGGCGGCAATGGCTTCGAGCGATGCGAGATCGGTCGGGATCGGCGCGGCGTCAACCACAACCGCCTGGGCGTCCTCGGTCTCCGGTGCCGGCACCTTGGTAAGCTCCGCCAGTACAGTACGGTCCACCTCCAACCGCTCGACCCCTTCGTCGCGCTGAGACTCCAGATAGCGCTCCAAGTCTTCGATTAAATTATAGAATGTGGTTTCGGCCATGGTTAATCCCGTAAAAGCTCCAGTAAATGGCGCATATCATCAAACAACGGGGCCTCGAAGGAAAGCCTTTCCCCCGTTGCCGGATGGGTAAACTCCAACCGGAAAGCATGCAGCATCTGTCGCTGCGCGTCCACCGGAAGCTTCTGTTTCCGCGCGCGCCCATACACCGAGTCCCCCACGATGGGGTGTCCCAGATGCGCCATATGCACCCGAATCTGGTGTGTCCGGCCCGTCTCGATCTTCACCCGCACCAGCGCGGCTTCGGCAAATGTTTCCTGCACCTCAAAACTGGAAACCGCGCCGCGCCCCCCCTCCTTGAGTACCGCCATCTTTTTGCGGTGGACCGGGTGCCGGCCGATCAAATTCTCAATCCGGCCCCGTGCCGGCGGATGGCGCCAGACCAAGGCGAGGTATTCCTTGCCCGTCTCGCGCGCCTTGAACTGGCGTTGCAGTTCCGCCAGCGCAGCGGCCGTTTTGGCCACCACCATAACGCCGCTCGTATCCTTATCGAGCCGGTGTACCATACCCGCGCGCTCAACGGATTTAAAAACAGAGTCATGAAACAGGAGGGCATTCACCAGCGTGCCCGATTCGTTGCCCGCCGCGGGATGCACCACCAGCCCTGGCGGCTTGTTCAGCACCAGCACCGCTTCGTCTTCAAACAAAACGTCCAGCGGAATGTCCTCCGGCAGCGCCTCGACCGGCGATTCGTCCGGAATCGACCACGCCACCTCGTCGCCGGCCTTCAGCTTATGGTTGGGCTTGCACGACGCGCCGTTCACCAACACGAGTCCATCCTGGATCAACGTTTTCCAGTGCGAGCGCGACACCGCGGCCACCGCCGCGGCCAGAAAGGCATCCAGCCGGGTCTTCGCCGCGCTCTCGTCCACGCTTAAAGATTGATTCAATTCATTCATGCCATCAGTATTGCCGCGCATCTTGAGGAGCACGCAATGGACAATCAAGCAGAACTCATATCGATCGGTAACGAACTCCTGTGCGGCCGCACGCTCAACACGCACGGGCGCGACCTGGGCGCGGCCCTCACCGCGATGGGCCTCCAGCTCGTACGCGACACCACCATCCCCGACGAAATCCATGCCATCGGAGCGGCCGCCGAGGAAGCCGTCACCCGCACCAACCTCGTCTTCGTCAGCGGGGGCCTCGGCCCCACCGTCGACGACATCACCCGCGATGCCCTCGCCAAATGGCTCAAGCAAAAAATCGTGCTCGACCAACCCACCGTCGAATATCTCAAGGAATGGTACGAGAAACGCGGGCGGACCATCAGCCTGGCGGCCACACGGCAGGCGAAGGTGCTCGAAACGGCCGTGGTCCTGCCCAACTCCGCCGGCGCGGCGCCCGGCCAACGCATCGAGTTGGCCGGCGGTAAAGTGCTGTTTGTTCTGCCCGGCCCGCCCAACGAGTTCAACGCCATCCTCGACGAAGAGATCATTCCGTGGCTTCAGGAACGCTATGCCCATGTGCGCCCCCGGCTCGTACGCATGGTCCATACCACGGGCATCGGGGAAGCCGATATCGTCACCATTCTCGAACGGGAAAACTTCCAGCCGCCGGGCATCGTTCTCGGGTTTTACCCCGCCCACGGCACGGTTGAGATCCGCCTGACGGCCGAACCCGAGCATGAGCTCGGCATTGTCGCCGCGGAACAAACCCTGCTCGGACTGCTCGCCGATTATCTCGGCCCGGAATCGTAGGGCGTTATTTCCTACGGATGAGGGCCGCGAAGGCGCCGTCGGTTCCGCTTTCGGGCGGAACGCATTTGGTGCTCTTGACCATGCGGAAGTCGGGATGATCGCGCACCCAGCGCGCAACCAGTTCTTCATTTTCCTCGGATTCCAGGCTGCAGGTGCTGTAGACGATCCGGCCCTTTTCCTTCAGCAGACCGGCGCAGGCGGTGAGAATGTTATACTGGGTTTTGGTGATGATTTTGAGGCGGTGTCCGTCAACGCGCCAACGCGCATCCGACCGGCGGCGCAATACGCCGGTGTTGAGGCAGGGAACGTCGAGCAGGATGGCATCAAATTTTCGGGAGCTTAGGGCCTTCTTCGGCAGGGTGGCATTCCCCTTCACCATCTCGACCCAATCGAGCTTCAGGCGCTCCATATTTTCCTCAAGAATCGCCATCCGATCGTCGTACATATCCATCGCCACCAACTCGCCCTGGCCTTTCATCCGGCCCGCCATCATCGCGGTTTTTCCGCCCGGGGCGGCGCAGGCATCGAGTACGGCTTCGCCGGGGCGCGGGCGTAGCAGGTCAACGGAAATGGATGTGGCCGGATCCTGGACGGTGAACCAGCCCTCTTTGTAGCCCGGCACCTTTGGCACGGAAATACCGCGCGGCAGGACCAGAAAAACCTCATCTTCACTGAACGGATGCAGCAGCGGTTCAATATCGGCCTCGCGCAACCGGTCGATGAAGTCGGCCGCATCCACGGCGGACTGCTCGACCCGCAGGATGGTGGCGGGCGGCTGGTTGTTCCATTCGGCGAGTTTGCGCGCATCGATTTCGCCATACTGGCGTTTCCAGCGCTCCATTAAATACTCGGGGTGGGACAAGCGGATATAGTCGGGCTTCTTTTCCAACCGCTTAAACACCTGCTCGCGTTCGCGCTGCGCGCGGCGCAGAATGGCATTGATCATTTTGGCGTTCCCCGCCCCGCCCGGCCGGCATTTGGCGGCCTCCACGGTTTCGTGGATGGCGGCATATTCCTCGACGTTGTCCAGGAACAGAAGCTGGTAGAGCCCCACGTAGAGTACGGCCTTGAAAAAGGGTTGGGGCTCGCTTTTCAACCACTCGCCGGTCAGCCATTCGAGAATGAGATGCTTGCGGACCACACCGTTGACCACCTCCATGATGAACGCATTATCTTGCTGCACCTTCGCGAGTTCCCGGTCGGGAAACCGCTGGTCAACGAGCCATTGATGAATAATATCGGCGGCCACAAGCCGGCTGTTTTTCTTGTTCTGCATAAGATCCCTTTTCTGAAAAGACGGCGTACTCTACTGATTTCACCGGGTTTGGAAAGCGCAGACTGAGCCCTGCGCCGGCGCGGGGCCTAGTTCGGCAGGCCGGGAAACTCCTCGAGCAGCAGTTCCAGCCGCAGCTGCCTTTTTTCTTCCCGCACCACAATGAAGTCGAGGGCCTCCCCGACCGAATGGCTGAAGATGATACGGTTGATATCGTGTTCGTCCTTCACGGACACGCCATCCACCTCCAAAATCACATCGCCCGGTTTCATTCCAGCCCGCGCCGCCGGCGTGTCGCGCCACACCTGCAGCACCGGCACGCCCGCCCCGCCGAACAGCTGCTTGCGATAAACCGGGTCGATCTCGCCAAACGCCGCGCCCACCCACGGCCATTCATGCGCGCCCGTTTCGATCAAGGATTTGGCAATGACCAGCGCCAAATTGGCCGGCACGGCAAAGGCAATGCCCACACCCTTTTCCTGGGCATCGGTCTGGATCGCGGCATTGATGCCGATCAAGCGGCCATCGACATCGATCAGCGGCCCGCCGCTGTTGCCTTCGTTGATGGCCGCGTCGGTCTGGATAAAATCCTCGTAGGGCAGAATCTTTACGCGGCGGCCCTTCTGGCTGATGTGGCCGACCGTGACCGAACTTTGCAGACTGAACGGCGAGCCGATGGCAATGGCCACCTCGCCAACCCGCACGGCATCCGAATTGCCAAACTCGACGGCGGGGCAATCCGCGCCAGTCAACTTGATTTGCAGCACAGCCAGATCCGTAGCGCGGTCGTGGCCCACCAGTTGGGCGGGCAGCTTGGTGCCGTCGTTGAGCACGACTTCGATTTCGCGGGCCCCCATGATGACGTGCCGGCTGGTCATCACGTATCCGCGCTCGTCAATAATCACGCCGGAACCTTCGCCCACCAGCTGTTCCGGCACGCGGTAGGCAAACCCGAAAAAGTCGCGGCGGATCTTAAACTGAACCGCCTCGGTCCGCACCACCACCACCGAAGGCATCACCTTTTCCACCGCATCGGCAATCGCGTTGCTGAACGCCCGCGCGGGGTTGACGCCGGTGACCGGATGCTGGCGGGGCGAAAAGCCGCTTTCCGGCACATCGCCATAGATCGGAGTGGAATTTCCGGGGTGCGGATGGCGCAGGGCCGAGAACAAGGCGCTCAGCACCATGGCACCGCAAAAGGCAATCAGGATCCACTTTCGCTTCATTCCGCTACTCCGCCTCTTCCATATCGAAAGGAACTTCCTTCAACTCGCCATCCTTCTTCACCAGCTTTTCGATCTTTTGTTCCACCTCGTTCAACTTCGTCGTACAAAGACCGACCAACTTGGTGCCCTCTTCGAAATGCTTGATCATACCCTCCAGACTCAGCTCGCCGCCTTCCATCTCCCCGACCAGCTCTTCCAGCCGCCCCAGTGACTTCTCAAAATCCGCACTTTTTTTCTCCGCCATAATCAATCTCCCGTCGAATTTCCCTGCTCTTTTTCCGTAATCGTTGAAACCATTTTTCCATCCGCCAGCTGGGTCGTGATCGTTTCCCCAACCTCAACCGCCGCCGCGGTGCGGACCACGGTTCCATCCGCCTTGCGCGTCAAGCTATAGCCCCGGCCCAGCACCGCCAGCGGGTTGAGCATGCGCAGCTGCGTCTGCAGCCGAACGAGCGCCTGCTTATCGCGCTCCACTTTCTGATCCATCCGGTGGGTCAGTACCATGCCCAGTTCATCCACCCGCTGATGGGCTTGCTGGACGCTGGACTTCAACCCATGCACCAGCCGGACATTCGAACGCTCCAAGCGTTGGAACCGCTCCTGCGCCGCCAGCTTGAGCAAATCGGCCATCCGCGTTTCCAGCGCCTGGATGCTTTGGCGATAGCCGCGCGCCAGGTTGCCCGGCTCGCGGAACACATAGCTGTGCGCCGCGCGGTTGAGCCGCAGCCGCAAATCCTGCGCCATCGTTTTCAGGCCCTGGTTCAGCCGGCGGTCATAGAGCGCGACGGCCCCTTCCAGGGTTCCCTTTTCCCGCACCGCCAGCTCGGCCGCCGCCGACGGTGTCGGGGCCCGCACATCCGCCGCAAAATCGGCAATGGTAAAATCGATCTCGTGCCCCACCGCGGAAATCACCGGAACTGTGGACCGCGCAATGGCCCGCGCGACGACCTCTTCATTGAAGTTCCACAAATCCTCGATGCTGCCGCCGCCGCGCCCGACGATCATCACATCGATGTCGCCGCGGGTGTTGAGATAGTCAATCGCCTTGGCAATGCCCTGCTCCGCGCCCGCCCCCTGCACCTTGGCGGGAATCAGCAGAATGCCGATGTTCGGGAAGCGGCGCGTCAGCACATTGATGATGTCGCGGATGGCCGCGCCGGTTGGCGAGGTCACCACGCCAATCTTGCGCGGCAGGAGCGGCAGCGGCTTTTTGCGGGCTTCGTCGAACAGCCCCTCTTCGGCCAGCTGGGCCTTGAGCTTTTCAAACTGCTCCTGCAGGGTGCCCTTGCCGGCCTCCTCCATTTCGGACGCGATCAGCTGATAGCGGCCGTTCGCCTCGTACAGGCTGGGGCGCACCAGCATCTGCACCTGCATCCCATCCTTCGGCTTGAAGGGTACGCGGGCATTATCGTTGCGAAACATGGCGCATGAAACGGCGGCCTGGGCGTCCTTCAGCGTAAAATACCAATGGCCGCTGGAATGGATCGTGACCCGGGAAAGTTCGCCCTCCACCCACAGTTCGCCCAAGGCACTTTCCAGCGCCATTCGCGCCTGGCGGTTGACTTCGGCGACTGAATAAACCTGGCGTTTGGAATCCATCCTCGTTCGACTATAGCAGTTCCCGAACCCGCTCAATGCTGTTCGCTTTGCCGGTCTTCATATCCACATCGACGATCGCGCCTTCGAGCATCGGTTCGCCCTTCGCAACATCGAATTTGTGCGGAACCCCGGTGAGGAACTTTTTAATGACCGGTTCGACCTCGCGGCCGAGTACGGAATCGCGCGCGCCGGTCATGCCCACATCGGTAATGTAGGCGGTGCCGTTGGGCAAGACGCGGTTATCGGACGTTTGGCAATGCGTGTGCGTGCCGAAGACCCCGGACACGCGGCCGTCGAGAAAACGCCCCATCGCCATACGCTCGGAAGAAGCCTCCCCGTGGAAGTCTAAAAAGATAACCTTGTCGTTGGCCAGCTCGCCCTTGAGCATGCGGTCGGCCATCTGGAACGGGCAGTCGTAGAGGGGCTGCATGAACACGCGGCCAATCAGCTGGAAAATGGTGATTTCGCCCTCGGGGGTGTCCACCCGGTAGACCCCTCGGCCCGGCGCGCTCTTCGAAAAGTTGGCCGGGCGAATAATGCGCGGTTCGAGGTCAATGTTGGCCACCATGTCTTTGCTGTCCCAGGCATGGTCGCCGAGCGTCACCACATCGGCCCCGCCATTCAGCAGCGCTTGGGCAATCTCCAGCGTCGGCCCGCGGCCCGCCGCCGCGTTTTCCCCGTTCGCAATCACGAAGTCGATCGCATCCGCGCTCTTCAACTGGTTGACCACCTGCACAAAGGCATTGCGCCCCGGCTTGCCCACAATATCGCCCACCAATAAAACTCTCATGATTCCTCGCTTCCGATAAACTGGGGAGCAGTCTACATCAAAGCCCCGCCGTGTCGAGGCGAGGCCGGTATTAGTAGGTCTTGATTTCGAGGTCCGACCGAGGCACGCAGCAACAGGGCAGGATCTCGCCTTCGCGGATGTAGGCCAGCGGCAGCCCGCCGGGATAGTGGACCTCCCCGCGAATCAGATGAACCCGGCACGAGCCGCAATACCCCGCGCGGCAATGGCTATTCATCTCGACCCCTTCCTTCTCCAGCAAACCGAGGATATCCGGATCGTCGGCTTCGTTGAAGTGGAAGGGTTTAAGGATCTCATCGACATGGATCCGGTGCGCCATCCTACAGCTCGAACTCCGCAAAATCGGAGCTGTCGACGGAGGAGTCGACCTGGCCCACCAGATAGGAGGAAATCTCGGTTTCCTGCGGCGCCACCTGCACATTGTCGCTGACCAGATAGGAATTCATCCACGGCAGCGGATTGGTTTTGATCGCGAAGGGCGCCTCGTAGCCAATCGCCTGCAGGGGCATTCGTTGCAGATCCATTTCGCGCGCACGGCGGAGGGGCCGTGGCCTCTCGGCCCGGACGCCGGGCATGCGAAAAGAGTGAAAAAGCGCGTATTAAAAACCCAATGGATCCTCTACGCTACCATTCCATGAGTGCATTGCGAACCACCTGCATCGAACGGACCCGGAACGACATTCAGGATTGCCTGGTGGTCGGCGCGGGGATCAATGGTTCCGCCGCCGCCGCCGCGCTGGCCGGCAAGGGCGCGAAGATCTCGATTATCGACAAGGCCGACTTTGCCGCGGCCACCTCCCAGGAAAGCTCCAACCTGGCATGGGGCGGCATCAAATATCTCGAAACCGCCGAATTTGGCCTGATCGGGGCGTTGTGCAAAAGCCGCAACAAGCTGATGCAGGCCTATCCCAGCCAGGTGCAGGAAATCCGCTTTCTCACCAGCATCGCCAAAGGCTTCCGCCAGCCGCACGGGCTGGTCTACCTCGGTGCCCTGCTCTACTGGTTGATGGGCCGCTGTCACACCCGCGCGCCGCGCCTGCTCAGCCGGGCCGCGATCCAGCGGAAAGCGCCGATGGTCAACACCGCCGCCCTGGCCGGCGGGCTGGAATATTCCGATGCCTACTTTGTTGATAACGACACCCGCTTTGCCTTCGGCTTCATCCGCCAGGCGCTCGACCGCGGGTGCAACGCCATCAACTATATGGAACTGACGGCGGCAGAATGGCAGGGCGGACTGTGGCACTGCACCCTCCAGGACCAGGTCGCCGGTGAATCCATGGCCATCAAGGCCCGGTCGCTCATCAACGCCGCCGGGCCGTACGCCGACCGCCTCAACGCCCTGCTGGGCATTAAAAGCCGCTTCAAGCACATCTTTTCCAAGGGGACCCACATCATTGTTCCGCAAATCACGCCGACCCGCCATATCCTGACCTTCTTCGCCTCCGATAGCCGCCCCTTTTTTATGATCCCGATGGGAGACCGCACCTGCATCGGCACCACCGATACGCGGGCCGACCACGCGGCGGTCGAAGCCACCTCCGACGAGGTTGACTTCCTGCTCGCCAACGCCAATGCCCTGCTCGATCTCGCCAAGCCGCTGACCCCCGCCGATGTCATTGCCACGCGTTGCGGCGTCCGCCCGCTCGTCGTCAAGCAGGACGCCGAGGTCGGCAACGCCGAATGGACGGCGCTCTCGCGCAAGCACGAGATCGACCAGCATCCCGAACAGAAAATGCTGAGCATCTATGGCGGCAAGCTGACCGACTGCATCAACATTGGCGAGGAGGTCGCCGCAATGATCAAAGCCTCCGGCATCCCGCTGTTCCCCTCCCTGAAACCGTGGTACGGCGAGCCGCGGCCGCATAAGAAAGCCCAATTCGAAGCCGCGGGCCAACGGCTGAGGATGGAGGCCGATGAGGTTTCCAGACTATGGCGCCGGTACGGCACCGGCGCCTTCCGAATCCTGGAAAAAATAAAAGACGAGCCTGACCTGGCGGCGCGCGTGATCGCGCACTTTAGCCGGGCCGAGCTGCATTACATCGCCGAAAACGAAATGGTGGTGCATTTGGAGGATTTCCTGCATCGCCGTTCCCGGCTCGAGCTTACCGTCCATCGGGCGACCCTCCGCTGCGATCCCGGCCTGCCCGAAGTCGCCCGGATTCTTTTTGGGAAACAGGCCGCCACCGAACTCAACCGCTATTTGGCTTAATAGATGCGGCGGCTAAATGGGGTGAGTTTTTGCCGCAAAAGAGCGCAGAGAAAACAAAGAATCCAGGACGTTCCTTTGCGATCCTTGTGCGCTCTCGTGGCCATTCATTCGGAGCCTGGAGTTCTCAATATTTAATCGGCGGAGCACTAACAACCGGGCCGCGCGGCGGCCCGCCGCTCAGGCTTCGGTCACAACCCCGACCCGCACCCACTTTTGCCATTTAAGCTCTTCCCGGGTGGCCAGCCGTTTCAGGGTGCGGACCAGCGCCTGGAACTCGACCACGTCCATGGCGTAGAACACCAGCCAGGCCGCCGGCGCGAGAAAGACCAGGTTGCGGTGGAAGCGCCGCTTGGGGTCGGCCAAAATTTGGGCGCCGACCACCGCACTGAGCAAGCCAATGACACAGACCAACGACTGATAGTCGCCGGTGCAGACGGTGTAGATGAAAAAGGTCGACAACAGGACCGCTTCAACGAGCAGCAGCAACTCGGCATAAACCGCCATGGGCAACAGCATGAACGTCAGATAGGGATTGTGCTGCGGCCGCAGGCTGAAAAATAGTTTGCGGTGTTTGATGAAGGTCAGGATGCGGCCATATTTCCACCGCAGGCGTTGGTTGCTCAGGCTCTTGAAATCGGACGGTCCCTCCGTATAGACCACGGCGTCGGAGGCATAGCGGGTCTTATAGCCGTGCGCCAGGATCCGGGTGGACATCTCGATATCCTCGGTGATGATGCGGGGGTCGAAGCCGCCCGCCTCGTTCAGCACCTCCCGCCGATAGGCCGCCGCCGCGCCCCCAATAATATAAACCGAATTAAACAGCGAGTCGGCGCGCTTGAAAAAGAACCCATACAGATACTCCATCTGCTGCATCCACTCGATCGGCTTCTTGCGGTTGCCGACCACCACATTCCCGGCCACGCCCCCGACCCGCGGATCGCTGAAGGGTTTGACCAGGTTCGCGATGGCTTCCGGATCCATAACGCTGTCCGCATCGACCGTGATGACGATCTCCCCCTCGGCATGAACGAGCGCACGATTCAAGGTGCGCGCTTTTCCGCCGTTGGAAAGGCACAGGTAGGTCAGCGAAACCCCTTCGCGCTCGCGCGCTCGACCGGCTTGTGCTCGGCAATAAACCGGGTCACCTTGTCATGCGTGGCATCGGTCGAGCCGTCGTTAATGACCACGATCTGCAGGCGGGGATACGCTGTATCGACCACCGACTGAATCGTTTTCACGATCCCGACCTCTTCGTTCCACGCCGGAATAAGTACGGACACGGAGGGGGGTTGACCGGTCTCCGGCGCCCGCTGCCGGAAGCGGTCGACCAGCGAATAGAACGGACTGCAAACCAGCTGGAACACATATTTTGCCAGCAAGGGGAGCAACAAGATCAGCATGACCCGCCGCAGCGTATCAAAGCCTGCAACCGGCTGATGCACCTGCGTCGCCGCCAGATAGAACACGCCCGCCGTCGCCGCATACAACGCCGCCATAAACAGCACGAACCCCGATCTTTCTTTAAAAAATTGTCTCATAGCACTGCATTAGCATTCCACATGCCAACCACTCCCGCATGGGTGCGCGAGCCCTCGGCGGGCCCATGCCTGCCTTACACCCAAAGCTGCCGATCCAGCGTGCGGTATTGGATCGCTTCCGAAATGTGATTCGGCTGGATGGTTTCGGCGGCGGCGAGGTCGGCAATGGTGCGGGCGACCTTGAGAATGCGGTCGTAGGCGCGCGCGCTGAAATTGAGGTCCGACATGGCGGCGCGCAAAATCTGCTCGGCCGCGGGCTCCGTGCGGCAGACCTGGTGCAGCACCTTGCTGCGCATGTTGGCGTTGCAGTGGGTGCCGGGCTGGTTCTTGTAGCGCTCCTGCTGGATTTTGCGCGCGCGGACCACGCGCTGGCGGATGGCCGCCGACGGCTCCCCCTTTTCCAGCTGGGTCAACTGCTCGTAGGCCATGGAGGGCACTTCGACGTGGATGTCGATGCGGTCGAGCAACGGGCCGGAAATCTTGCTGCGGTAGCGCGCAATCTGCCTCGGCGTGCAGCGGCACTCGCGCTTGGGGTCGGTCTGGTAGCCGCACGGGCACGGGTTCATGGCGGCCACGAGCATAAAGCGGCAGGGATAGGTGACACTGGCGGCGGCGCGGGCGATGGTGACCTCGCCATCCTCCAGCGGCTGGCGCATCACCTCGAGCACGCTGCGCTGGAATTCGGGTAGCTCGTCGAGAAATAGCACGCCGTTGTGGCCGAGGCTGACCGCGCCGGGCATCGGATGGGAGCCGCCGCCGAGCAGGCCGGCATCGGAAATGGTGTGGTGCGGCGCATGGAACGGCCGGCGGGCCACCAGCGCCTGGTTCGATTTGAGCGAGCCGGAAATACTGTGAATCTTGGTGGTCTCCAGCGCCTCGGCGAGCGACATCGATGGCATGATGGAAGGAAGCCGCTTGGCCAGCATGCTCTTGCCGGTGCCGGGCGGGCCAATCATCAGCAGGTTATGGCCGCCACTGATGGCCACTTCGAGCGCGCGCTTGGCAAATTCCTGCCCTTTGACATCCGTGAAGTCGTCTTCATACAGGCTGTTGGCTTCGAAGACGGATTCGATGTCGAGCTGGTAGGGCTCGAGCTTGAGATCCTGATTGAGGAAATCGGCCGCCTCGCGCAGGGTGCGGACCGGAAAGACCTTGATGCCGTCGACGACCGCCGCCTCGGCGGCATTTTCGGCGGGCACCATAATGGCCTTGCAGCCCGCATTGCGCGCCATGAGCGTGATGGGCAGCACCCCGCGCACCTTGCGCACCGCCCCGCTGAGCGCCAACTCGCCGACGATGCAGATGCGCGGCAGTAGGTCGTGCTGAATATCGTCGAGCGCGGCCACGATGCCGACCGCAATGGGCAAGTCGAAACTCGGGCCCTCCTTTTTCATGTCGGCCGGTGCCAGGTTGATGGTGGTGCGGCCCATGGGCGGGCGGAAACCGGAATTGATGAGCGCGGTCCAGACCCGGTCGGAACTTTCCTTCACCGCGGCATCGGGCAGGCCGACGATCACCACCTTGGGCTCGCCGTGTCCGGCATTGACCTCGATCTCGATCGAATAGGCATCGACCCCCACCACCGCTCCTGAATTAACCTGTGCAAGCATCATCAACTCCCGCTAGGGTTTCGTACATTATCACAAATCTAAACTTACTTTTAAACCCTCATGTTTGATAAAAAAGGAATGACCTCGCGGATCGGATCTCTGAAAGGTGGAATTTTGCGCGTAATTTTCCAGACATTGGAACGCGCCTGGCCTAATCTTGCGCTGGTGGAGATTGAATCATCCAAAACCACGAAAGCTCGAATGCGGGTGGGAGCACCGCCCCCTCACGATTAACGAAAAACCGGCACGACCCTTTATGAGCGCACAAGAAGACACCGACCCATTGGATATTGAAATCGTACCGGACGAGGACGTGCCCGATGTCCTGCCCGTTATACCCCTCAAGGAGTTTGTTCTGTTCCCCCAGATGATCGCCCCGCTGATCATCACCACCGAACAGTCCAAAAAGCTCGTCACGGAACTCTCGAACCGCACGCCGCATTTCATTGCCGCGCTTCAGCGCAAGGATGAAATCGACGAGGCAAACCTGAGCAAGAAGGATATCTGCCGGGTCGGCTGCGTCGCCCGCCTGATCCGGACCCTCAACTTTCCGGACGGCTCAACGCATGTGCTGGTGGAAGGCCTGTCGCGCTGCGAACTCAAGGATTTGATGTCCAAAGAGGCCTACCCCACCGCCCACTACCGGATGACCAAAGACAAACAGGACAAGTCGCTCGAAACCGAGGCGCTGGCCCGCAGTGCCTCGGAAAAATTCCAGCAGCTCGTCACCATGACGCCCAACCTGCCCGACGAACTGGCCGTCGCCATCTTCAACATGGAATCGCCGGAACAACTCTCCGACCTGATCGCCACCAACCTGCCGATCCCGATCGACGTGCGGCAAGACCTGCTGGCCGACAACCAGCCCGGCCGGCGCTTGAAGACCCTCATGACCTTCCTCAACCGCGAATACCAGATCCTGAAACTGGGCAACAAGATCGAAACCAAGGTTCATGAAACCTTCACCAAGACCCAGCGCGAAATCTTCCTGCGGGAACAGCTCAAGACCATCCAGGACGAGCTGGGCGAGGACGACCCCCAATCGAACGAAGTCCTTGAGCTCGAAAAGGCGCTCGAAGAAGCCAAGCTGCCGCCGGAGGCCCGCAAGGCCGCCGACAAGGAACTGCAGCGCCTCAAGGCCACGCCGCCCGCCTCGCCGGAGCACGGCGTCATCCGCACCTATCTCGATGTGATCGCCGAATTGCCCTGGAATAAAGGCACCGAAGACCACCTCGACATTCTGGCCGCCGAAAAAATCCTCAACAAGGATCACTACGGCCTCGAAAAGGTGAAGGAGCGGATCCTCGAATACCTATCCGTCCTCAAGCTCAAGAAGGATATGAAGGGGCCGATCCTCTGCCTCGCGGGCCCGCCGGGGGTGGGCAAAACATCGCTCGGCAAGTCCGTGGCGCGCGCGCTGGGCCGCGAGTTTGTCCGCATGTCGCTTGGCGGCATGCACGACGAAGCCGAAATCCGCGGCCACCGCCGCACCTATATCGGCGCCATGCCCGGCCGCATTGTCGAGAGCCTGCGCCGCTGCGGCACGAACAACCCCGTCTTTATGCTCGATGAGATCGACAAGGTCGGCAAGGACTTCCGCGGCGATCCCGCCGCCGCCCTGCTCGAGGTGCTCGACCCCGAACAAAACGCGACCTTCAACGACCACTACCTCGACGTGCCGTTTGATCTCTCCAAGGTGCTGTTCATCACCACCGCCAACATGCTCGACACCATTCCGGGCCCGTTGCGCGACCGCATGGAAGTCATCCATATTTCGGGGTATACGCTGCAGGAAAAGGTCCACATTGCCCGCCGCTACCTCGTGCCCAAAACTGTCCGGGAGCATGGCCTGAAGCGCACGCAGATTAAGTTTACGGACGAAACCCTCGAAGGCATCACCAGCGGCTATACCGCCGAAGCCGGGGTCCGCAACCTCGAACACCAAATTGCCAGCGTCTGCCGCAAGGTGGCGCGCGGCTTTGCCGAAGGCAAAACCCGCCCGGTCCAGGTTACGCAGCGCAAGCTCAAAGGCTTCCTCGGCCCGGTCAAGATCGAGAAGGACGTGGCCGAACACAAGGCCATGCCCGGCGTTGTAACCGGCATGGCTTGGACTCCCTACGGCGGCGATATCCTGTTCATTGAAGCCACCCGCATGGCGGGCAAGGGGACGCTGATCCTCACCGGATCGCTCGGCGAGGTCATGAAGGAATCCGCGCGCGCGGCGCTCAGTTATATCCGCGCCAACGCCGGCGCCTTCAAGCTCGACGAATCACTGTTTGCCCAGAGCGACATCCATATCCACGTGCCCGCCGGCGCCACCCCCAAAGATGGCCCCTCCGCCGGCGTGGCAATTGCGCTTTCCATCGTCTCAATGCTGCAGAACAAACCCGTCCGACCCGACCTCGCCATGACCGGCGAGATTTCGCTGCGCGGCCGCGTGCTGCCGGTCGGCGGCGTGAAGGAAAAGGTGCTGGCCGCCGCGCGCGCCGGCATCAAGCACATCATGCTGCCCGAAAAGAACAAGATCGATCTCGCCGAAATCCCGGACGATGTGAAAAAGAAACTGACCTTCAAAACCGTCAAGAACATCGACCAGGCCCTGCGCTACGCGCTGAAACTTTCTGAACAGGAATAAAGGGGCCACGGATCAACACAGACAAACACCGATCCGATTCCGTGTTAATCCGTGTTCTTCTGTGGCTCACATAGGAGATTAGTGAATTGAAAAAGGTGCTGTTAGCTAGTCTTGTTTTTCTGTGTGCCCTCTGTGGTCATTCCCAGCCCTTGCCGGCCGACGACATTCTGGCGTATGTCCGCACCCAGTTGCCGTCCGACCCGCTCAAGCTGGAAGGTACGCTGAAGGTGCGAACCAAGAAGGGCTTCACCCAAATCACCCTGCCCGTGCACATGGAGCTGGACTGGGGGGCGCCGGAACCCACCGCCACCTACCGGATCGGCAACGAATCGCTGGAAATCAACTGGCACCAGGATCAGCCCCACTACACCTTTTCCGACGACCGGAACACCCCCACCTCCGACATCCTCGGCACCGGCATCACCTGGGCCGACTTGAGTTTTTCCGTCCTGTGGTGGAAAAATGCCCAGCTGGTCGACGAAGCCAAAAAGATCAACCGCGAATGCTACGTGGTCGATGTCCCCGTGCCCGGCTCCGCCAACACCATGCGCCTCTGGATCGAAAAGAAAATGGGCATGTTGCTGGAAGCCCAGACCCTCGATGCCGATAAAAAAGAGATCCGCCGCCTGCGGATCAAGAGCATCAAGAAAATGGACGGCATGTGGATGGCCAAGGATCTGGAAATCACCGACAAACAGAGCGGCAACAAAACCACCTTGCAGGTGACCGGTCTGGAATGGAAGGAACCGAAGCCGACGGTTCCGGAATCAGCGGCGGTACCACCCTCTTCGTAGACGAAGCTGGAAGCTTCGTCTACGTTAGAACGCAAACCTCCTGCCGGCTTGCTTTGGCGGGGTCAACAGCCCCAGCGCGTCCACCCCGGCCAACTCCACGCCCACCCACGGGGCCATGACGGTGCGGCTGGAGGAAAGGTCGGAGGCGATTTCCTTAATGTATTCCGCTTCGTGCAGGCCCTTGGCGCAGAGTACCGGATCGGTCGTGCCGGAAACGGCAAAGCTGCGGTTGATGATCCAACCAAAGGGTTCAATCTCCGCCCGGCGAAGGTCGCGCTGCAGGTCTTCGGCTTCGTGCGTCGGTGTGGCTTCAGGCAACGCGACGATCAGCACTTTCGTAAACTCCGGGTCGCGGATCCGCGGCAGCAGTTCCTTGACCTCGGAGGGCAGATCGACGGCCGACTTGGCGACTTCGCGGTGATAGGCCTCGGTCGAGTCGAGCAGCAATAGGGTGTGGCCGGTCGGGGCGGTATCGAGCACGATAAATTGATCCGTTCCTTTTGCCACGGTGCGGGCGAAGGCCTGGAACACGGCAATCTCTTCGATGCACGGCGAGCGCAGCTCCTCTTCGAGCAACGCCAGGTCGTCCGCGGAAAGTTTGCCGCGATTCTTGGCGATGACCTCGTTGCAGTAGGCTTCGGTCTCGGCCTTCGGGTCGATCCGGTCGACATGCAGGTTGGGAAGCCCTTCCCCAATGGTATCAGCCACATGCGCCGCCGGGTCGGTCGTGGAAAGCAGCACGGAATGGCCGCGGCGCGCCAGCTCGGCCGCGATGGTGGCCGCCATGACGGTCTTGCCGACGCCGCCCTTGCCCATCGTCATAATCACGCCGCTCCCGGACCCCTCCAACGATTGGAAAAATGCGTCCCATTCCTGAACGTGTTCCAAGGCGGCGGGCAACGCTGCGTGCAGCGAATCCGGCGCGGCGAGCCACGCCGGATCGGCTTGGCCCGCGACGACCGCCTGGAGCGCACCGATCCCCATCACGCCATGCGGCCGAAAAGCGATCTGCGTCTTTTCCAACGGCTGGAGGGCTGCCGGCAGCGCGGCCAGTGCGGCCTGCGACTTGCGGGCAAAAGCCTGCGCAACGGAATCCGCCCCGGCGTCCGCGAAGACGCCGTTTAAAATCAAATGCTGGTTGCTGAGGCCCAGTTCGGCCAGCTCGGTGCTGGCCCGGGCGGCCTCGGCGAGGCTCATGCGGTCGGCCCGCGCCACCAGCGCCAGCAGGGTTTGCGCGGGATTCTTCAAGGCCGTAACCACTTGTTCGTAAAGCAGCTTTTGTCCGGCCAGACCGGAGACCGGCCCGAGGCAGGAGCTTCCCGTTTCGTTCGAGGCAATAAAGTCGTTCCAGGCCGACGGCAGGTTGAGCAGGCGCAGGGTATGGCCAGTCGGGGCGGTATCGAGCACGATGTGGTCATACAGGCCGGTCAGCGTTTCATCGCCGATGCATTTGGCAAACTCGTTGAAGCCCGCAATCTCGACGGTGCAGGCGCCGGAAAGCTGCTCCTCCATTTGCTGGACGGCTTCGTCGGGCAGCACCCCGCGGTAGGGGCCGACCATGCGTTCGCGGTATTCCGCCGCGGCCGTCATCGGGTTGATGTTCATCGCATCGAGCCCCGCCACCCCATTGACCGGAACCGGAGTGGACCCCAGATCGGTTTCGAGCACGTCGTGCAGGTTCGAGGCCGGGTCGGTGCTGATCAGCAGCACCCGCTTCCCCTGCCCCGCCAACCCAACGGCCACGGCGCAGGACATCGAGGTTTTACCCACGCCGCCCTTGCCGGTGAAGAACAGAAAGCGGGTGGCTTTTGCAAAGAGAGTTTTCATATCAGGCTCATGTTTTCGCGCAAAGACGCAGAGCAGGAATTCCGTTGCGGCTTTGAGGCTTGGCGCGAGATATTTTATTTTAGACGCAGCCGGAGCAGCCGCTGCAGTCGGGCATTTCCATGCTGAGCGCCGGCGTTGCACCCAGCAGCTCGGTCAGTTTTTCCAGGGCGGGATAGCCGCCCGAGCTGATTTCTTCCCCATCAAGGAACACCAGCGGCAAGGCAGCGGTGCCCTTTTCCTTCAGCGCGGTGGCCACGGCTTCGTTGGTGGTGTAGGCCGCCGGCTCTTGCGACAGGTTGTAGCGCTCCACCTTCACGGCGCAGGCATCCAGGTTTTTCAGGTAGTTGGCCAGCTGGAGCAGTTCCGTGTCGACATCCGGGCCGCAGACACCGGTCGAGCAGCACATGGCGGGATCGTAGATTCTCAATGTTTTCATTTTCAGTCCTTCAACCACGGAAACCACGAAAAAGGGCCTTCCGTGTATTCAGTGGTTAATCATTTTTAGTTAGGAATTCGGGCAGGCTTTCAACAAAGGTTTTGATTTCGTCGCGGACGGTGCGGTAGCAGTCGAGCTGCTCCTCTTCGCTTCCGCCTTTACCAGCCAGCTCGCGCGCCATCTTGGGCGGATCCGGGAAGCCGACGTGGATGACTTCGCAGTCGGTCGGGAACCACGGGCAGCTTTCGTGCGCGTGGTTGCAAACGGTGATGACATAGTCGAGCTTCACTTCCTTGAACGCGTCGATGTGCTGCGACTTTTGGCCGGTGATATCCACCCCCGCCTCGCCCATCACCTTCACCGCATTCGGGTTCAGGCCGTGGGTTTCGATGCCGGCGGAATAGACCTCGATGCGTTCGCCCTTCAGCGTACGCGTCCAGCCCTCGGCCATCTGCGAGCGGCAGGAGTTGCCCGTACACAGATACAACAGATTGATTTTTTCACTCATGGATGTTCCTTTATTCATCGTGTTCGTTCACACAGCATTGGGCACCGCGCAGCAGGCGGCAGGTGGGCGCAGCCAGCAAGGCACCCAGCAACGGCGCCGCGATGTAGGCCCAAAGATGCTCCAGATGGCCCGAGGCAATCGCCGGCCCGATCGATCGCGCCGGATTCATCGAGGCCCCGCAAACGGGCCCGCCAAACATCGCATCCATCCCGACGGTCGCGCCAATCGCAACGCCCGCCATGATGCCCTTTTCCTTCGCGCCGGTCGTGACCTGCAGAATGACGAAGAACAGGATAAAGGTCAGCATCACCTCCATCGCAAAGGCGCGCCCAACCGTATCGGCCGGTAGGGTCGCCCCCAGCGTTTCGCTGGCCGGAAATAGAAATTTCAGCAGGTAGGCCGCCGCCAGTGCGCCCAGGCACTGCGCCACCATATAGACGGACAGGTTTTTATAGTCCTTCGTGCGGCCGGCAACGATAAAGCCCAGGGTGACCGCCGGATTAAAGTGCGCGCCGGACACATCGCCGAGGCTGTAGATAAGGATCATCACGACCATGCCCCACACCAGCGCCACGCCCACATGGGTCAGCGCCCCGCCATAGAGCTCGTTGGTCACCATCGCCCCGCACCCCGCAAATACCAGAATGAAGGTGCCGAAAAATTCAGAAAGATAGCGTCTCATCATCATTCAACTCCGTGGGCAGCATGCCTCGCCGCGCTGCATGCGGCAGAGGTCCTCGCGGCTGATGCCCAGGATTTTCTTCAACACCTGAAAGTCAGCAACCAATTCTTCCACTCCTGAAAGCGAGTGTTCCAGCCATTGGAAGAGCGGCTCCGACCCGGCTGGTTTCCGGAGTCGGTAATAAACCCAGCGCCCATCCTTTCGGCTATCGACTAATCCATTCTTTTGCAAAATACCCAAATGCCGCGAGGCCGTAGCCCCGCTCACTTGCAGTAATTCCGTAATCTGACAGGCGCACAGCTCATCAAACCGCCATAACGCGGCGATCACACGCGTGCGGTTTTTATCCGAAAGCGCCTTTAAGGTTTCCAACGTCGGTTCCATGGGCACCTTTATATTTCGTTATTTAGCTAAATGTCAAACTAAAATTGCGTATGAACGGTTTCCGAGAGCGTTCCACGGGCTGGATTAGGCACTGGGCACGAGGCACTTAAGATAGAAACTCATATCACACCCGCTGCGCTAGAGGCACCGAGCGCACAGAGGTTCCCCATTCTCAGTGGCTTAGCGGCTTTGTGTGAGAAAGTTTGAAAAGTGAATTTAGCTCGTGTATACAGGTGCAACCATTTCGAACCTTGGCTTGGATAGCCAAGGGCATCGGCGCGCCTCATATCGAAACCAACAGAAAAAAAGAGGGTCGTATATTTAACGTTGGATAATAATGGAGAAAGCCATGAAACAGAAACCAGGTAGAATTATAAGGTTAACAGGCATTTTATTACTATCTGCTGCGCCTTTAGTTGTACATGGCGAGGTCATTAAATCATTTGATATCTCGTCAGTATTCTCAACTGGTGCTGGCCCGGGGGATCATGTTGAAGTAAAATTGTGGTACACTGAGCATCTCGGCGGTTCCGACCCGTTGAGTGGTAACATATTTGACTCACTTGAACTGGAAGCAAGTGATGTCGGTAGTATATTTACTGTAGATTCATCCAATGACCCGGATTTCAGTACCATTGCTTCATTGCTGACTGATGGAATCGATAATTATTTGAACTGGTCCATTGGTACAGTCAATGTGGGAGGCGACGAAAACAGCCTGGAGGAAGCGGCGAATTTCGGCACTACATCATTCAGCACGAACAATATCGACTTTCAGGGTTGTGTTATTAATTCCATTACCTTTGAGTTTACTGAATATTCTATTGAAAATCAGGGGCCTCTATCTTACTACGAGCACTCTGGGACAGTGCGGATTATGGGCACAGCAATTCCAGAACCAAACTCAATAGTAATGATCCTTTTTGGCGTCTTTATCATCTGGAAAGCAAGAAAGATCATTAATCCAACCAGCGACTTCAGCCTATCGCTGCGCTCAGGGTGACGCTTAATATTGGATGAATATAAAAATAAAAAGAGAAAAAATGGAAGAGACTACATATAAACTTGGTAATAGGGTCGGTCCTCGGATTTAAGTGCCGCGGGTGTAGCGGCATGGATCGGTACGGTTTGATGGCCTCTGAATAGCGAAGGCGCGCGGCGCGCGCCCCTCCAAAACCATCTCTCCGCGATTGCCGGTGAAGCATTCCCTCTCGGTCATTATTTGCCCCACAACTTATTTTCCGCTTCGCTCCATGCGCTGCGGGTCGTTGCCAGCCTCACTTCGTGTCTCTGCGTCCTCTGTGGTGAAAACTTGATGGTACCGACTATTCGCCCGCGCACGCGATGCCATCCGCCTCATCAGTACGAGCTAGATCGAAATCACAAAACGCTGGTCCCGGAGAAACACGGATTATTTTTTGTCTGTGTTTGTCCGTGGCTATAGACTCATTTGAACGGCTCCCCATTTTATGGGATCCATTCATCCGCTTATCCAATCAGTTCATGAATATGCGAGCGGACATCGCGTAGCGAATCAAAGACGGGCACCCCGCAGGTTTCCAGGCGCTCCTTGCTGTTATGTCCCCCGCCCACGAGTACGCATTGAACGCCCATCGCCCGAGAGACTTCAAAATCGTGAATGGTGTCGCCGATAAACAGCACCGCCGTTGGATCGATAGCGAGCTTTTCGATATATTTCAGGCCGTTCTCGACCTTGCCCGCAGCATAGATGTCGTTCAGGCCGATCACATCGGTGAAGTACGGCGTCAGTTCATAATAGTCGATGGCCTGCACCAGCGCACCCTGCTCGTAGGCCGAAAGGACCGCCTGCGGAATCGGCCGTTCGCGCAGATCATTCAACAGATCAAGCGCCCCCGTGCGCAACGGGCAGTCAAAACGAAGCCGTTCATATTCGCCGATATATTCGCGGGCCAGCGCTTCATAGGTCTCCGCTTCACAGTCAAAACCGATCCGGGCATAATAATCCGAAATCGGAAAAACCAGCTTTTCGCGATACTCTTCAACGGTGATCCGCGGCAGCCCCCGGCGGCGCAGCATGTGGTTGTTGATCGTCGTGCACAGCACCGCATCGTCCCACAAGGTTCCGTTCCAGTCCCAGATTATCTGTTTATAGCTCATCGTTTTGAACATTCTCCGTGTCCCGCGCTCCAGCGCTCGGATTGGCTCCGCGCGATATCCCTGTCTTTATTTTCGACAACTGTTTTTGATACAGGCATCGTTTACCGCAACTTTCCAGGAGAAACAATGGATCAGAATCTTTTTATCGAAAAAGTCACCGGCCAACTGGCCGCACTGGTGGATGCAGGAACGCTGACGGGCTGGAGCCTGAAGGCCACGACGTCGCGCAGCCTTCAACGGTTGTATTCGTCGCCGGACGGCGCCCTCCTTTCCTGCCACCAGAGCCGCAAGGTGGATGGCACGGCCTACAAGCTTTCGGTCTACAGCCCGACGGACTCCGCCGAAAGGGTCGGAACGGCCCTGATCGATCTGACCACCTACCAGCCCGTCGACCGGCAGCTTGCCGCGGCCGTTGACCTCTCAAAATGCAGCCACAATAAAGCCTGGAAACTGGCTGGTCCGGCCGCCACGGCGCCGGACGCGGTGGAAACCTGCGATCCCGAGATCCGGGATCACCCCGCGACCGTTGTGCAATCGATTGAAAACCAGTTTACCACCGCGTTTGCCGAAACGGCCGGATGCCACCTGAATTCCGCCGAGTTGTTTGTGAACTACCACGTCAGCCGCCAGATCAACTCGGAGGGGCTTGCGTATGAAACCGAATTGAGCGAGCTCTATCTCGAAGCCGCCATGGAAAAGGCCGGACAGGAAAACGACAAGGAAGTGCATGAGCACACCACGTCCGTCACCCTCAACGATCTGAACGTGAAAGGGTTCCTCGAGGCGTGCGCCCTGCAGGTTTCGGTCCTCGGCGACAGCCAGGAACCGGAAACCACGGACCGCGCCACCATTCTGATTGATAAAGAAGCGCTCTCCCAGATGCTCGACGCCCTCCTGGAACAGCTCAACTGCACCAACGAATATCTGAAGCTGCCCTTCCTGCAGCCGGGCGACCGCTTCGGCGGCGGCAGCGGCGATCCGCTGGAGCTCCGGCTCGATCCGACGATTCCGTGCATGGTCCTGTCCTCCGCCTATGCGGCCGACGGGCTGCCGGCCCAAGGCGGGACGCTGATTGAAAGCAACGAGGTGAAAGACCGCGTGATTGGCAACCGCTTCGGACACTATCTGGGTCTTGAACCCAACGGCCTCAGCGGGAACCTTGTGGTGAAAGCGGGCTCGCTCACCCGGGAAGCCCTGCGGGGATTGGACTATGTCGAGGTCATCAAATTTTCCTCGCTGCTGATCGATGCGCGCAAGCTGACCTGGAGCTCCGAAATCAAACTCGGTCGCCACGTGGCGGCGGACGGAAGCATCACCCTGGTGAAAGGCGGCGTGGTCTCCGGCAACCTGAAGGAAAACTTCACGGACTGCCGGCTGTCGGCGACGCTCGGCAGCGTCAATGTGCCGAAAAGCAGCTATGCCCCGCCGCTGGGCTACCGCGGCCCGGACGCCATGCTCATCACCCGCGGCGTCAGCATCGCCGGCCAAACCCAAGGAGCTTCCTAATGAACCGCATCCCCTACCCCCTGACCGATGAACTCGCCGCGTTTTTCCCGTTGCTCGCCAAGCTGGTGGCGGCGCTCGAAGCGGGGGCCGAAGACCGGCTGTATGCCTTTGCCATGCTCGAAGACCTCGACCAGTTCCAAAGCCATGTCAGCCAGACCGAAGCCAGCAGCATGACCACCGACCGCGGACTGGTGCTGCGGATTCTGGCCGGGCACCGCAACTTTGAATTTGCCACCAACCACTTTGACGAGGCGTTCCTGCTGCAGGAAGCGGCCGCGCTGAAGGCCGAAGCACTGGCCTATCTGGATGCCCAGAATCATCCGCCGGTCTATACACCGCACGGTTGGGACGATGAACCGCTGGCTGATTTTGCCGCACCGGTCCGCGAACAGATCCTGGCGGCCGGCCACGGCGCACGGCCGGATGCCGGAACCCCGGTCCACTTTGGCACGGCCTATGATCCGTCGATCAGCGAATCGCTCAGCAAGGCCGAATCCGCGCAGCGCTCGCGCGACCTGAAAGAAGCCATTGCGAAACAGGGCGGCGACCAGCTGGCCTCCGCCGGGTGCATGCTGCGCCGCAAGGTGAAGAGCCGTCTGTTTGCCGACCGCACCCGCGTGATGTCGCAGTCGCTATTTTCCAGCCTGTACTATCTCTACGCCATTACCCCGTCCGGCAAAACCATCCGCGATATTGTTGGCGGCATGGCCGGCGCCGAAGCCGGAGCATCGATCGACGACGCGCTGATCGCCAAGCTGGTTGAAACCGCCGGGAAGCTGGAAAAGGCCGAGCGCATCCAGCCCGGCCGCTACCGCATCATTACCGGCCCGGACGTGACCGGTGTGATTGCGCACGAAGCCTTCGGCCACACGCAGGAAGGCGATACCTGCCGGCTCGGCCGCAGCTGTGCGCCGGGGCTCCGCAAAAAAGGAACGCGCGTGGGCAACGAGCAGGCGTCGATCATCAACAACGCCGGCGTCTTTTCCATGGGCACCACGCCGTGGGGTGTGAACGGCACGCACTTTTTCGACGACGAAGGTTTTATGGCCCGCCCGCAGACGATCCTCGATCAAGGCACGCTGTCTTCGCCGATGAATGATTTGATGGCCTCGCTCACCGGCGACATCAACGGACCGGCCCCGCGGCAATCGAACGGCAAACGCGAAAGCTGGCAGCGGCCGCTGATGCCGCGCCAGACCAACACCTATTTTACCGCCGGCGACAAAACGCTCGCCGAACTCGCCGAGCTCTGCGGCGAGGGCTACGTGGCCGAACATGCCCACGGCGGCATGGAAGATCCTAAGGGCATGGGCCTGACCGCCGGCACCGAATATCTTGAAGAGGTGAAGAACGGCCAGCGCACGGGCAAACTCTTCCTCGGGCCGCAGGGCGGGCACATTGAACTGTCCGATCCCGTGCCGCGCCTGCTCGAATCCATCATGGCCAAAAGCGTGATCTCCGAAGAGGACCCGATGAACGAAACCGGCAGCGAGCCCATCAACAAATGGGGCGGCTGCGGAAAATACCACAAAGAAGGCGTCGAGGCCGGTTGCGGCGGCCCCTGGATCCTGTGGGACGGCATGAACTGCGGGTAAATCCGCGCCGCCAAGGCGGCCCGAATGGCACTAACCTGGAGGGGCGCAGGCCTCTGCGACCTCCGCGCACCGTTCCCTGCGCACCGTCCGCGCACGCCGGGCCGATCGGTGTTCCGTCGACCGGGCAGAGAGGCCTCTGCCCCTCCATATCCTCGGCGGCGGCCAGTTCTACCTCCGGCGCGAACCTGGAGCAACTGCGTTTATTTAGACCAGATCAACAGGAATTACTGGATACTTAATAAATCCGGTCGATCCAGTTAATCCGGTCAAAACTTAATCCTAAGGGATCCCGTACCGGCCCCTTTTCTTGCTTCTTCCTCCTATACTTCGGGCGCTAGTACTTTTTGCTAAATTAATAGCTGCAAAGTATTTGCACCAACTAACTAACAGTGTTACGCTATGGCTCGAATTTAACGGGATACAAATTCATACAAACGGCAACAAGGGGACATGCCATGTACAACATCGAACGAAACGCCGAATATCTGGTGGTAAATTTCGAAGCCGATTTCGACCTGCCCATGATGCAGGCGATCATCCACCACGAGACGATGTTGACGGAATACCCCTACACGAACGATATCTGGCACATCGGCCCGCACCATGCCGATATCCGGCTCAGCGGACTGGAAACGATGGTGCGCGACTTCCACTGCCGCTGCCCGAGCGATGCCACCCGCACCAAAACGGCACTCGTGGTTGAAGACGGCCAGACCCAAGCGATTCTCGAACTCTGGGCGAGCGCGATGAAAAAGCGGGTGACCTTCGAGATCCAGATGTTCCAATCGCTGGAAGAAGCCGAAAACTGGCTGGAGGTTGCGAAGGAACAGGTCGCCTGATTTAAGCCGCTGTATTCCCCCAAGCAGAGCCGTTCCTTCCCAGGAGCGGTTTTTTTATGCCCCCAGCGCGGCCGGGTGCCGCCGATACCGAAACAGACAGCTCACCACAGAGAGCCCAGAGGAAGGGTGTTATTTTGACGGGATTTACAGGATGGACGGGATTCATTTTCCTTCGTGATCTCTGTGATGAACCTTTACGACGGATTTGTCTCACACCCGCTCGTTCCTCGCTCAAGCCGCAAAGACACCAAGGAGAGACGGATTTATCTTTAACCACAGAGAACACAGAGGCACACACAACAAGATGCCCCCGAAATCGCTATCAGCCTCTACTGGGGAGCTTCCGTATGTTTTGACCTCTGGCGTAGTCGCCTAAACCATCGTCATCCGTGTCGCTCTTGTACAGGCCGGAACCTGCTACGATTTCGTCGCCATCGTTCAATCCGTCCAGATCGTTGTCAGGATTCCACTCATCTGCAAGGCCGGAGTGTGCAGTCTCTGGTTGCAGAAGGAATCCTTTCACTACGTTTCTCCTTTTAATCAAACATAACCGCCCCGGCTAGTCATTATGGATTTTTAACGCCCCGACGTTATAATAAAAGGTTTGGCTATTGGTATGGGCGGAGATGTCCATTGTAAAAGTACCGAAGTCATTAAAGGAAAGTTCGTTCCCCGTGACGCCCGCCGTATCCATAAATATTTCATCCGCAATATTATGATAAATCCGGTTTCCCGATACTGCGCCGAATAGTTTTATTTGTGGGGTTTGGTTATACGAAACAATATTATTATCGGCATTCGTTAACTCAATCCTTCCTGCCTGCAGGGTGTTTCCTGTGATCCTAACATTTTCGGGATCTGACCCCGATCCACCGCCAATCTTAGAATCGCTTAGAACAATTTTACAGTTGGAATGTGTGCCGAATATATTCCCCTTTACGATCGAATTATCGCACCCTGAATAAAGGCGAACCCCTGTTCCGGTAAGGTCAAAAAAACAATTTTCTACGGTTACATATTCATCCGCAATTTTTACGCCCGTTCCGCCCGCTATCTGACGAAAAACACAACCATCAATCAGTGCACGATAATCGTCAAGGATTGCATTTTCGCCAATATATATCCCGACCGTCGTTGCGCTTGGCCCCGCACCCGCCATTTCAAATTCGACGTTTTCAATAGTGAGATCGGTAGCTTGGTCTACAAAAATTCCCGTATGGGCCTTGATGCGGCCGCCGCTAATTTTTACCCGTCTTGGGTATTCGTCGATTTTAATACCGTAACTTTCTTTTAAAATACTTTGCGAAGAATTAGCCGTGATATAACAATCCTGAATAGTTAAATAATTATTGACCGGGTTGGACGTTTTCGCTGTGGTGTTGAGTGTCCCCTGTACCCAAATTCCGACTCCATTGGCTGCCATACTAACATAGCAATTCATAACTTTATTGTATTGCCCGCCAACTTGTATATTGATTCCGTAAGGGGAATTATAGACGCGGCATCCGTTAATCGTAATGTTCCGTCCGTTTACGCAATCGATACCCGAAGCATTCGACGCAACAGTGGGGTTTGAATGGGTCAGTTTTTGGTGGGAACAGTTCCACGTTTCAACATTTTCAACCGTAACAAATTCGTTGCCCGTCCCTGCCATGTGAACGCCGTTGCCGTAGCAATCATACGCCCATGAATTGCGTATTGTGGAATGTTTCACGCCGTCGAAGTCGATTGCGTCTGCGGCGGTATTTGTGACAACTACATTATCGACTAGTGAATATTCACATTCTTTAAAGTTTATGCCTTCATCTTCACCCAAAACGCGCAAGAGTTCATAGCTATTGCCCGCCCGTGACGCACTGCCGTCTATGGTCAAATCGCGCACCGTAATGTTAAGAGCGGATTGCATACCATATACCATGGGCGAATCTTTGGGCGCATCGTCGTGTAGCTTTAAAATGGAAGCATGGCCGTTGCCTGCCAAGGTGACATTCGAAGGTATTTGGATACACCATTTTTCGATTCCTGCTCCGTACGTAGCAGGTCGCGTATCGTCACGGGGATAGATGATAAACGTGCCTTCTGGAATTATAACCGTCCCGCCGTCTGCGGACAACGAATCAATCGCCGCCTGAATCGCCTCCGTATCATCCGTAGACCCATCACCTTTCGCACCGAAAGCTTTAACGCTTATGCCCCCGTCCACCAGAATAAACTCGGAATTTCGATTCAGATCCCCCAGCTTTAACGCACTCGCAGTGACGGCCAACAATGCCAATATTCCCGTTAGTATTAATTTTTTCATTGCCTGTCCTTTAGGTGGTTAAGTCTTTTATTAATGTCGCCAGCACATCGGCAATCTGCCCGAAACTTGCAGTGTTAGGGTTGAATGTCCGTAAATCTCCCCTCCAACTCCATAAACGCCGTCAGCTTGGTCTCAGCAATCACAGGCACACAAAAGGTTGCTAGCATCGTTACTACACACGATTAAGCTCTTCATTCACTACTACCATTTACTTACTAAGTATAATTTTATTGTCTATATGTAAAAATGTAAATAACTAAACACTCTTATAATTAGTCGACTTTAGATGCCCGCCCCCTGTGTGCTGCAACAGGAACCCATTGCTGTAGGTTACTTCTGAAAGGTTCCCGGTGTTTTGAAGCATCCAGCGCGTAGAGCGAAGGAGTGGAGGGGCAAGGCTACAGCGAATTTTTGAAAAGTTGAGAGGGGTCTATATATCTCCGCCAGGAATCGCGCTCCCCGGGTACCCCCCTCGACACCCCCCTCGCCCTGAAAAAAAGTGCCCCCTGCTTGCTGACAATTTTATGCCGGAACAGGACTTCCTGCCGTAACCTGCAAGAATTTAAGTGGGGTTAATCTAAAGCACAGCGGGGCTAATCTAAATCTCAGTGGGGTTATGGTGGGGTTATTTAGCGGTTATCTGTACGGACTAGATAAGACCGAAGCAGACACTTCCCCAACAAGGAAACAACATAAACAGCTTCTATAGCTGCATTTATCTGTATTTTACTAGGGGGAAAAATGGTGGGCTCGGAGGGACTTGAACCCACGACCAAGAGATTATGAGTCTCCTGCTCTGACCGACTGAGCTACGAGCCCGTTTGATAAGGAAGTGCGAATAAATACTCGAATCCGCGGTACGAAG